>ERZ1026856.61-NODE-61-length-77095-cov-25.582425_pt1 | contig 77095 bp, 72 predicted proteins | sample MGYA00380158_ERZ1026856 | MGnify/ENA primary metagenome ERZ1026856 (study PRJEB33269, sample SAMEA4719794) | human gut metagenome | biome: human-associated habitat; feature: organic feature; material: feces | place: Cameroon | collected 2013-10 ... | reverse complement strand
ATGATACTGCGAGAGCGGGAAAGTAGGTGGCCGCCGGCTTTTTTTTGTTTAAATTCAATGGAGAGTTTCAAATTGTTTGATTTTACAAAATTACATTCCGATTTATTTTCTTATTCTGATTCAGAATTCAAACTATTTCAGTGCAGGCTGATTCCGGGTTTGGATTTAAATTCTGTAATTGGTGTTCGATTCCCTTTGTTGCGTCAGACTGCAAAAAAAGTTCAGGAGTATGGAAACACCGATGATTTTTTTGACAGTCTGCCGCATAAATATTTTGAAGAAAATGTAATGCATGGTTATTTAATTGAACGGATTAAGGATGCAGAATTTTGTGTTCAACGTATTGATCAATTTATTCCATTTATAGATAACTGGGCTGTATGTGATACATTAAAACCTTCTGCCTTGAAGCGAAAACCGGATTTGCTTTTGAAAAAAATAATGGAATGGATTTCTGTTGATAAAACTTACTACAAAAGATTTGCCATAAGAATGCTGATGTGCTTTTTTTTGAATGAAAATTTCAAGCCCTCTTATTTGAAAATTGTTGCCGACATTAAAAGTGATGACTATTACATTAATATGATGATTTCCTGGTTCTTTGCCACTGCTTTGGCCAAACAGTGGGATTCAACTTTTATGTATATTCAAGGTAGAAAACTTTCTGCATGGTGTCATAAAAAAACGATACAGAAAGCGATTGAAAGTTATAGAATTTCTGATGACAAAAAAGTAATTCTTAAAAATCTGTCTATAAATAACGCACCGCAACCGAGTTCAGCTGCTTTTTGTACTGAATAATCCAATAACTTTTTCCATAGCCTTTGCGCTTGAATTCAGGTGCAATTCCGAGTGAACCAAAAGTCATTACAGAAAGTTCTGTTCTATCATCGCAAAATTTTTTGTCAATAAACAGAATATTCAACCTTAAAAAAATGAAATATGGTCGCTACTTCGTAAAAATCTTTGACAGATTGATTTTACATTTTATTCCCCATTTAATTTTGTTGGAAAAATAATCTGCAACCTGAGGAGAATTTAAATCTGAACGGTTTATTAAAATTCTGTAACTCAAAAACGGGTCAATAAAAACATAATCAAGAATCGAAAACTTCCAGCCTACAATCGGAGCGGCAACTGTTATGGCTGTTTCTTTTTGCATATTTGAATTTGAAAACATTACAAAATCTGTTCCCATCCCGGTACCGATATACGGACCGTCAAGACCTTTGAAAAACGGATAGAATAAAACATCAGCTTTTACACCAACAGTTGTGACAACTAAATCTGTTTCTTTTGGCCAGAGTGTCATGTGAGAAAAAGCAGGTCGCAGCGAAAGGAATTTGAACATCTGTATTTCATAATTTACGCCAAGACCCCAGCCACGGTTTTCAAGCCCTGTCTGAAGATATCCCAAATCAAATGAAAGAATTTTTTTGCCAACAAAACTTTCTGCAAAGGAATTTTGCGCGCATGTTATACTTAGAAAAAAGATTATTGATGTTGTGATAAGGGTTTTCTTTGTATGCATTAAATTATTTCCATTTAGTTCGTAAACTTCAAGATTTTCATATCCATTTATGGCACTTCTGCTCTTCGCATATTACAATATTTTCTCATCATAGTATATCATAATTGAATAAATTAATGAATCTAACAGGTTCTTTTCTAAATTCAAATTTTACGTAAGCCATACCATTTCTTGACTCTTATTGGAGATTTGTTTCGAAGAGCCAAAAATTAATCCGAATTATTTAATTGTTTTATAATTGACAAAGTTACAGATTTAATATTCTTCCCTCGACTTCAATAAGAAAAAATGCTACTGTTTGTTTATGGAAAATTTATTCAGATTGATGCAAAAATCAGATTATGAAAGCGTTTATTCACTTTGGATGAAATGCAAAAATATGGGATTCAATAATGTTGATGACAGCGAAAAAGGCATTTCAAAATATCTGGAGAGAAATCCAAAAACGTGTTTTGTTTGTGTTCAGAATGAAAAAGTTGTCGGCGTTATTCTAAGCGGTCATGACTGTCGGCGCGGTTTTATTCACCATCTTGCAGTTGATCCCGATTTTAGGCGGCATGGAATTGCAACTGAACTTTTGCGCCAGGCACTTAACGCTCTTAAGAAAGAAGAAATAAGCAAAGTAGGGCTTTTTGTTTTTGCATATAATTCAGATGGAAATGCATTTTGGGAAAAGCATGGATTTACTTTGCGCACTGATATTAATTATCGCAATAAAGCTTTGGTTGATCTTATAAGGCAGGATACTTAAATGACATTAAATACACAAAGATTGATTTTACGTCTCTGGATCGAAAATGATGCAGCCGATTTGTTTGAATACGCAAAAGATTCTGATGTAGGTCCGATTGCAGGCTGGCCGCCTCATAAAAATATTCAGGAAAGCCTGGATGTTATAAAAAATGTTTTTTGCGGCAAAGAATGTTATGCTGTCTGCTTAAAAGAAAACAACAGGGCAGTCGGTGCTGTTGAATTAAAACTGAACGGACATACAGATATGACAACACGCGATGACGAATGCGAACTGGGCTACTGGATTGGAAAACCTTTCTGGGGAAACGGATATATTCCTGAAGCAGTTAAAGAACTTTTGCGCCGTGCATTTGAAGATTTAAAAATGACAACAGTTTGGTGCGGCTATTACGAAGGAAACGAAAAATCAAAACGCGTTCAGCAAAAATGCGGCTTTGAATTTTTTGCAAAAAACGACAATGTTCCGGTTCCGCTGATGAATGAAATCCACACAGGATATATGAACAGAATTACAAAAGAAATGTGGGGAAATTTATGACACACATGTTGAATAATGCCAATAATGAACAGAATAAAATTCAGAATGAGTTAAAAGCTGACGATAGGTTTGCTGAAGAACGCCCGAAGTTTCATTTTGCTTCGCCATGCGGTTGGATAAATGACCCGAACGGATTTTCGGTTTTTAAAAACGAGATTCATCTTTTTGCGCAATATCACCCGTATTCTACTCAGTGGGGACCGATGCATTGGGCTCATGCAACTTCAAAAGATTTTATTTTGTGGAATATTCAGGATGTTGCTCTTGCTCCTGATACTGATGTAGATAATGGCGGATGTTTTTCGGGAACAAGTTTTGAAAAAGACGGAAAACATATTATTGCTTACACAGGCGTTCACGAAGAAGATGGAAAAACTGTTCAGGAACAATGTATTGCAATCGGTGATGGAAAAACATATACAAAGTTTTGTGAAAATCCTGTAATCACTTATAAAAATATTCCGTTTGAATATCAGAGAAGCGATTTCAGAGACCCTAAGATTTGGGCTGAAGGCGATAAATATTTTCTTGCAGCAGTATTGAAGAAAAATACTAATCGAGGAGCACTTGTTCTGTTTGAATCAAAAGATCTGCATGAATGGAAATATGTTGGTCTTGTTGATGAAAGTCGTGACGGTTTAAGCGGAATGTGGGAATGTCCCGATATTTTCAAACTTGACGGCAAAGATGTGATTATTTTATCTCCTCAGGAAATGAAAGAAGATGAAAAACTCGGCTTTCATAACGGAAACAACAGCGTGTATTTGACAGGAAGCCTTGATTTGACTTCTGCAAAATTTGTAAGAGAAATTCGTTCTGAAAATAGTTATACTGCAGCCCAAATTGATTACGGAATTGATTTTTACGCACCGCAGACAACTGTTGCTAGTGATGGAAGAAGAATTATGATTGCCTGGATGCAAAGCTGGGAAAGTTATATTACTCCAAGAAAATATTTGTGGTCAGGAATGATGACAATTCCACGTGAAATTAATCTGCGTAACGGAAAACTTTATCAAAATCCTGTAAAAGAAATTGAAAATTACAGAGATAAAAACTATTCCGGAATTATCGAATCTTCGGCAAAAAAACAAGTTATCAGCGGTTTGTGTTTAAGACAATTTGATGCAGAATTTGAATTTTTTGTTCCTCAAAATGAAGACGAAAAACTTATTTTGAATATTGCAGAAAGTAAAGATTATTCGGCAACAATTGTTTATGATGCAAAAACAAAAAAACTGACTTTTGACAGAAGCAGAACAATTGACGGTGGCGGAAACACAAAATCAAGAAGTATGAAAGTTCTTCCAAATTCCGACGGAAAAATAAAGTTACGGATTTTGTGCGATACATGTTCAGCAGAAGTTTTTGTAAACGACGGAGAATACGCTTTTACAAACGCATTTTTTATTCCGCTTGAATCAAAAATATTCAGCGTTGTAAATACTTTATCCGGCAATATTTTATATAATGCATACAGTTTTACATTTTAAGTTATTCTGTAAGTGAGGGCGATATGAAAGATAAAAAATTTGATGTAGTTGCGCTTGGTGAACTGTTAATTGATTTTACCCAAAATGGAATAAGTCAGAACGGAAACTGGATGCTTGAGGCAAATCCTGGCGGCGCTCCGTGCAATGTTCTGGCGATGCTTCAAAAACTGGGGCACAAAACTTCGTTTATAGGAAAAGTCGGCGATGATATGTTCGGCAATATGTTAAAAGAAAGAATTGCTGCGTTGGGTATCGGAACTGAAAATCTTGTTATTTCAAAGTCAGAAAAAACAACACTCGCCTTTGTAAGAACTGCAGAGGACGGCGACAGAAGTTTTTCTTTTTACAGAAATAACAGTGCCGACTGCTCGTTAAAAAAAGAAGAAATTGATTTTAACTTGATTGCTTCGTCAAAAATTCTTCATTACGGAACTCTTTCTATGACAAACGAGCCTGTAAATTCCGCAACAGAGGTAACGCTTGAATTTGCAAAAAAAAGCGACGTTTTACTTTCGTTTGATCCGAACCTCAGAATGATGCTTTGGGATAATGAATCTCACGCAAAAGAAAGAATTCTTTATGGAATAAGTATGTGCAATATTTTGAAGATTGCCGAAGAAGAACTTGAGTTTGTTACAGGAAAACCGCAGATTAAAGATGGAATTCTTGAATTAAGAAAAAAAATTAATATTCCGCTTATTACAGTTACAAGAGGCAAAAACGGCTGCGTCGGATTTTTTGATAACGGGAAAAGTTTGCTTGAAAAAGCTGTTCCGACTTTTACAAATGTCAAAACGATTGATACAACAGGTGCCGGCGACACATTCTGCGCATGTATTCTGCATGAAATTCTTCAAAACGGTTACAATGATTTTACAGAAGAACGCCTTGAACACATGCTTGTATTTGCCAACGCTGCTTCTTCTTTGATAACAACTAAAAAAGGTGCGCTTTGTGTTATGCCGAATAAAGAAGAAGTTGAAAAATTGATTCTCCAAAAATGAGAAAACTTCCTTAACCAAAAAATGTTTTATGGTATAGTTTTGTTATGGAAATTCGTACATTAAGATATTTTCTTGCCGTTGCGCGTGAAGAAGGAATTAACCGTGCTGCAGAAGTTTTAAATGTTACACAGCCAACTTTAGCCGCCAGATGCAGGACTTGGAAGAAAGCCTTGGTGTAAAACTTTTTATCCGCTGACCAAGAAAAATTACGCTTACAAACGAAGGTTTTTTATTCCGCCTCCGTGCAGAAGAAATTCTTTCGCTTGTAGAAAAAACTCAAAACGAACTTACAGAACAGGACGAATTTCTTGAAGGAAAAATTTCTTTTGGTTGCGGTGAATTGGCAGCTATGAAAATATTGCCTGAACTAATCAAAGATTTTAAGAATTTTCACCCGGCCGTAACTTACGATATTTTTACAGCAAATGCTGATGTAATAAAAGAACAAATGAAAAAAGGAATTATCGACATTGGAATTTTACTTGAACCGATTGATATAGAAAAATTTTCGTTTGTTCGATTTGAAAAATGTGAAGAATGGGTTGCTTTGATAAATGCAGATGATCCTTTGGCAAAAAAAGAATATATAACACCAAAAGATTTTGAAAACAAACCTTTAATTCTTCCACGCCGCTCTAATGTTCAAAACGAAATTCTTTCTTGGCTGGGTGAATATTTTGATGAAAAAAAATTAATGTTCACAAGTAGTTTTACTACAAACGGAGCATTAATGGTTCAGGCAGGGCTTGCTAGTTTTATTACAATCGGAAATTCAACTCCGTTTGAATATAATTCACCTTCTTCAAAAATTGTAAGCCGTCCGTTAAAACCAAAACTTACCGCAAACAGCGTAATTGCCTGGAAAAAAGGTCAGTCGCTTTCGCCGGCTGTCAGAAAATTTATTGAAATGTTCAGATTCAGTAAGTTTAATAGTTAAAAAAATATCTGGATTTTAGTTGCGACTTACAGTTTTTATTTAAGGCTTTGTTTCTTGCAGATGACGTATTTGACTAAGTAATCGGACTAGATAGAATAATCTATACTTTAAAAGCATAGGGGTATAAAAACAAAGTATTTTTCATAATGAAAATTTAGTGATAAATTCAAGAAATAAAAGTTTATTTGCTCTTTGGAGTTTATTAAACTTGAAATTATTTTTTGGAGAAAAACTATGGCATGTTTTACAGTTCCATTGGCAGAAGCAATTGTAGTTTCTGTAGTTAAATCGGTTGCATTAAAAAAAAGATAATGCAAATGAAAAAGTTCAAATTGTTCGCGCAAATGCAATAATTGCAGTTGCTGGAATGGAAGGTGCTTTGGCAAGTGTCTTAGGCGGACTTGTAAGCGTGCCTGTAATTGCAGTTCCTACAAGCATAGTAAACTCTTTTTACTTCACTTGGTTTAATAGTGTCAAGGATAGAAGCACAACCTTTATCCAATGAAGAAATTCTTGTCATATCATCTGTGTCTAAATTAAAATTCCAGATTGCAAGATTTTCTTTCATACGTTCTTTATGAATAGATTTCGGAATCACGATTACACACTGTTCTATATTCCATCTGAGAATTATCTGTGCAGGTGTTTTTTCATGTTTCTTTGCAATTTCTGCGAGTACCGGTTCTGTAAACATTCCTTTTAAACCTTCTGCAAACGATGCCCACGCTTGTGTCTGTACACAACCGATAAATCTGTTACCTGAAAGAAACAAAGCCTTACATCGGCATCTCAATTCCGTTGTTTAATTTTACATTCTGAACAATCATTTTATTCCTTTTATTTATTTTCTTTGTTACAAAAATCACTGTCAATCAATATTTTTCCTTTTGCTTCTGGTATGTCCATAATAATTTCTCCTACTTTTGGGACACGAATTACTCCTGAAAGCGGATTTTTTATACTTTCTACATAAGATGTAATGTTGGCTTGAACTTCTGATCTTTCAAAACATAAATCTGTATTCAACATTTCACAGTCAACAAGTTTTAGATTTTTGCAATAACAAAATGGTTGTGTTCCGCTGATTTTACAATTAATCAAAGTTAAATTATCAGAATACCAGGCAAGATATTCACCGTTTACAACACTGTTTTTTACTGTTACATTTTTACAATGCCAGAATGCATCTTTTGTATCAAATAAGCAATTGTCAAATTCAGCATTTTTAATATACTGAAAAGAATATTTTCCTTTGAACTGAACATTTTCAAATTTTAAATTTGAAGAACGCATCATAAAATATTCACTTTCTGCAGTAGTATTTTTCATTTGGATTCTGTTCACGGACCAACCGAATTCTGGAGAGTTAATATCGCAGTTTTCAATAACAACATCGCTGCATTCTCTAAGTGCTTTTATTCCATGCATTTTTGTATTTTGAATTTCAATATTCGCTGAATACCATAAAGCCGCCCTGCAGAATTCTGTCATATTTGAATTTGAAATTTTTAGTCCGCGATTGTGCCAGAAAGGATAACGGAGATTAAAAAAACAGTTGTCAACTTCAATTTTACGGCATTCTTTTAATGCACTTTCACCGTCTGCGATTCCGTCAAAAGAACAGTTTTTAAGTATTAATTCTGAACTATCGTACAAAGCTCTTTCTTCGTCAAATTTCTGATTTTCTATTGTTTTCATTCTACTTTGAGATCTCCTTTATTTACTTTTCTTTATTCCGTTTAATCTGATAAACAAGATAATCAAGACAGTCAATTTGTTTTTCTTTATCGTGAATTAAATTTAAAAGACAGCTTCTGTGTTGTTCCAAAAGTTTTGACAATTCTTCAAAATCATTTTTTTCCAATTTCATAATAATTTGCTGAGTCATTTCTTTCGTACATCCTGCGTCTTTTAAATTTTGCAGAACTGCCTGAGTAGAACCATAAGCTGCCAGTTTTTCTAATTTCATTTTTCACCCTAATTTTGATTTTCAATTAAATTATAGTTTTATTTAAAAGACTTATCAAATACTTATTTATAATGCATTTGTATACTTTAAAACTATATGTAAATTTGATATTATATTTTGTATTCAGATATCATTCAAAAACGGAGTGATTTGTAAAATGAAAATTCGAGTTTTAAAGTATTTTCTTGCAATAACAAGAGAACAAAGTATAAATCGTGCTGCTGAATCACTTCACTTGTCACAACCATCTCTTTCAACTCAAATTCGAAATATGGAAGAAGAACTCGGTAAACAGCTTTTAATCCGCGGAACAAAAGGTACAAGAAAAATCACTTTAACCGAAGAAGGAATGATCTTAAAAAAACGTGCAGAAGAAATCTTAAATCTTATAGAAAAAACTGAAAATGAAATTTCACTTTCTGATAATATAATTGCAGGTGATGTGTATATCGGAGCCGGCGAAACAGATGCAGTAAGACTTCTTGCAAAAATTGCAAAAGAAATTCAATCAAATTATCCAGACATTCATTATCATATTTCAAGCGGTAATGCAGAATTTGTTCTGGAACAGTTGGACAAAGGCTTGATTGATTTTGGTCTGGTTTTTGGAAATGTCGATTCAAAAAAATATAATGCCTTAAAGCTTTCTTCTAAAGACACTTGGGGAGTTTTGATGCGTAAAGATTCAGAACTTTCACACAAAAAGTACATTACGCCAAAAGACTTGTATGACAAACCGCTGATCATTTCACATCAAAGAAATCAAGGTGGAGACTTCAGTTCATGGCTTAACTGCAATCTTGAAAAGTTGAATATCGTAGCAACTTACAATTTATTATTCAACGCATCTCTTCTTGTAGATGAAGGATTGGGTTATGCAATTGTACTTGATAAAATAATCAATACGGGAGATAACAGCAATTTGTGTTTTAGGCCTCTTGAACCTGCAGTTGAAGCTGAACTGTCATTTATCTGGAAAAAAATACCAGGTTTTCTCAAAAGCTGCAGAACAGTTTTTAATTAAGCTTAAGGAAAGTTAACAGTTATTTGAAAAATGGGAATGAAATTTAAAATAAATTGACCTGCCAAAAAAAATAAGCTTAAATAGGACTGTTTCCCAGATTAGCTTATTTTTATATTACAGAAGGTTACATATCTTTTATGCCCGTCACATTGAAGATAATATAATCAATCCTGAAAAAAAGATGCAAGACATTTTAAGACTTAGGCCGGAGCATTTCCTTTAGCAAAAATAGGAGATGGTGGAATTGTCTGTACAGGCTCCGAACTCCTCCTCGTGCATAAAGGTGTTACAACAATTCCGGTAGAATATTTGTAAAAAAATTAAGAAAGCTATTATGGAAGAAAAAATGAAATTTATAAACTTTTACAGTCTTGCATTTATGTTTTTAATAATTCTGTCAACAATTTTTCTGGTAAGTGAAATTTTTACACATTACATTCCTCTTATTGCATTGGCTGTAATTTTTGCACCTTGCTATGTATTTTCCTGTAAATATAACATTCTTCCTTGCTTAGAATTTTGTTTATTTTAACACATGGGTATTTTTCTATTCAAATACTTTGTTATCATGAAACGATATACTTTAAAAGTATAATTTCCTATAAAAACAAAGTATTTGTAATGCTTCTGAAATCGTTGTAAATTAATTTTATAAAGAATTTTGTGAGAGGTAAATTCCATGAAAAAAATCATTACATTGTTCACAGCGTTATTTATTGGAGGAATTGTTATGGCACAATCAAAATCGGCAGTAATTTATTTTTCTGCAACTGGAATTACAAGATCAGTAGCACAAAAAATTGCAGGAATTACAGGAAGCGATTTAATAGAAATCAAACCGGAACAGCCTTATACTTCACAGGATTTGAACTGGAATGACAATAATTCACGCACAACAAAAGAATGCAACGCACTCGAAACAATTCGTCCTGCAATGAAAGTAAAAATTGATATTTCAGGTTACGACACAATTTACTTGGGATATCCAATCTGGTGGTATCAGGCGCCGAATATCGTTTACACATTTGTAGAAAGCGCAGACTTTTCAGGTAAAACAGTTTATCCGTTCTGCACATCGGGTGGAAGTTCAATCGGAACAAGCGCAACAAATCTTGCAAAAAAAACACCAGGTGCAGTTTGGAAAAGCGGCAAAAGATTTGGCAGAAATGTGAGTGAAAACGAAGTTAAAAACTGGAGGTAGAAAATGAAAAAAATATTTTTTCTATTTTCAATTTTTGCATGTGTATTAGCATCGTGTTTTGCTCAGACTGTTGGAGCGTCCATTTCAGGTTCAGGAAAAAGAACTGACATCGACATTACAAAACTTGATTATGCAGTTACAGACAGAAATGCGCCGGCAGTTTATTTTAGCCGCGATATTTCTTCAGAAAACATTTTAAAACTTTATCGTGCTACAGGAAAAAAAAAACTTACAGGCAAAACTGCCTTAAAGGTAATTTTTGAAGAACCTGGCGAACAGTATCTTGACCCAAAACTTCTTACAGGTCTTGTAAAAGAAACAAACGGAACTTTTATTGACAGCCTTTATCTTTCGTCACATCGCGGAACAGATGCACAGACAGCAAGGTGGAATTCAATGCACGGCGTTAATACAGTTTTGAACGGTGCCGAAAAAATCGGTGTCGGAAAACAGCACTACAGAATTATTGAGGTAAAATAATGAATACAAAAGTTACGCTTGAAGAATTAAAATCACAAATGCCGTTCAATATCGGAAAACCCAACGACGGCTTTGCACAATATTTTTCAGGAAAATCATTTCTTGAACCACTCTCGACAGAACAAGTAAAAATATTCAATGTAACTTTTGAAAGCGGTTGCCGCAACAACTGGCACATTCATCATGCAAAAGAAGGCGGCGGTCAGATCTTAATTTGCGTTGCAGGAAACGGTCTTTATCAGGAATGGGGAAAATCTGTTCAGCATTTAAAACCGGGCGATGTTGTAAATATCAAACCAGGAATTAAGCACTGGCACGGCGCTGCTGACGATAGCTGGTTTTCGCATCTTGCAATAGAAGTTCCCGGTATAGACTGTTTTAATGAATGGCTTGAAAAAGTTGAATAAAAATCGAGGTGAAATAATGAAAAGGTTTTTAATTTTTTTATTTTTTGTTTTTCTTGGAGGAATTGTGATGGCACAAAGTTTTTCCGGTGATTTTGTTCTTGTTCCGTCAGGAAGTTTTATGATGGGAAGTGCTGTAACAGAAGACTGGCGTGAAAACGATGAAATGCAGCACAAAGTTTTTATTGATTCATTTTATATTGCAAAATCAGAAACTACGCAGGAAGAATATGAGCGCGTTATGAAAAAAAATCCGTCACAATTCCGTGGAAAAAATCTTCCCGTAGAGAATGTAAGTTTTTTGGACGCTGTTGAATATTGCAATGAAAAAAGCAAGTTTGAAAATCTTACTCCATGTTATTCAATAAACGGTCAAAAAGTTACGTGGAATAAAAACGCAAACGGCTACAGACTTCCAACAGAAGCTGAATGGGAATACGCATGCAGAGCCGGAACAAAAACTCCGTTCAACCTTGAAAAATCTTTGGACGCCGATGATGCAAACTTTTACGGTCATTATCCTTATCAGATTGAGCAGAATTATTTTGATTCTTCAAAACTTGAAGCGCAGCCCGGAACTTACAGAGGGCACACTGTTTCTGTAAAATCTTTTAAACCCAATAAATGGGGAATTTACGATATGCACGGAAATGTCGCAGAATGGTGCTTTGACAATTACGCAAAATATTCAGTTGTAGAATCAAAAAATCCAGTGTGCGACAACGGAAGTTCAACACGAATTGTTCGAGGCGGCGGTTGGAACGATTTTGCAAAACATATGAGAAGTGCTTACAGAAGTTCAATTCCGCAGGATGATATTTTTTCTTCACGCGGATTTAGAATTGCAAAAAATAAATAAATTTTCAGGAACAAATTGGAGGAAGAATTTTATGAAAATAAAGAAATTGTTTTTGATTTTAACAGCAGTTTTTTTTGGAGGAATTGCAATGGCTCAGAATTCAAATTCAAAAAAAATTCTTATCGCATATTTCAGTTGGGGTGGAAATACTCGCGGAATTGCACAGGAAATTGCAAAGCAGACCAGAGCTGATATATTTGAAATTGAACCGAAAGTTCCTTATTCAACAAATTACAATACAGTTTTAAAACAGGCACAGGAAGACCAGCATAAAAACACACGGCCGGAACTTAATGCAACTGTAAAAAACTTTTCGGAATACGATACAATAATTTTGGGCTATCCGAACTGGTGGGCTTCGATTCCGATGCCGGTTGCAACTTTTTTGGAAAGTTATGATTTTGCTGGAAAAACAATTATGCCTTTTTGTTCACATGGCGGCGGAAGATTCGGTCAGAGCATAAGTGCAATTACAAAACTTGCTCCGGACGCAAAAATTATTCAGGGACTTTTCGTTCATTATTCAGGCGGCAGCACGTTAAAAATCGATATTGCAAAGTGGCTTAAAGATTCAGGAATTTTATTTTTATAAAGAGGAAAAATTATGGAAGTAAAACAAACAGCAGGACGCGATTCGCTCGGAACTTTTGCTTCGGAATTTGTGCATTTGAATGATGATATTTTATTCGGTGAAGTCTGGAGTCGAGAAGAAAAACTTTCGTTGCGCGACCGCTCCCTTGTAACAGTTGTTTCTCTTATGTCGCAGGGAAGTGCAGACAACTCGCTAAAGTTTCATTTGAATGAAGCGAAGAAAAACGGAATTACAAAAGACGAAATTGCAGAAATAATAACACACGCAGCATTTTACGCAGGCTGGCCAAAAGCGTGGGCAACATTCAATCTCGCAAAAGAAGTTTGGAGTGAATAATTATGAAAACCAAATTCTTGCAACGGAAAAATTACCGTTTAAAATATTCTTGACAAGTAAAATTTATATGATAGAATACTACTATTCATTTGTTTAGATTGTTGTTATAATATTTGAGATAGTAGAATTTTTTAAATTGGAGGAATGTTTTATGGAATTAAAAAAAGAAAATGAAGTTATTTTATTCAAAGACGGCGAATTGGAATTACAGGTATCGGTTTCACAGGACAAAGAAACAGTTTGGCTTTCATCAAATCAGATGGCTTTATTATTTGAAAGAGATGAAAAAACTATTAGAAAACATGTTAATAACATTTTTAAGGATAATGAAGTTGATTTTAATAACAACACGCAAAAAATGCGTGTTGATGGAGTTAAACAACTTGTGGTTTTTTATTCATTGGATGTTATATTAGCTGTTGGATACAGAGTAAATTCTTCTCGCGGTATTTTGTTCAGAAAATGGGCAAATTCTGTTTTAAAGCAATATATTGTAAATGGTTATGCAATAAACAAAAAACGCCTTGAAGCCTTGGAAAAAACAGTCAGTATTCAGACTAAAATGCTTGCACATACTCTTAATCTTGAAGAAAGCGAAGTTTTGCAGGCTGTTAATCAATATACAAATGCGCTTCTGCTTTTGGACAAATATGATCATCAGACTTTGAATAAACCTTCAGGAAATAAAGATGTTTACAGAATAACTTACGAAGAATGTAAAAATCTTGTAAGCAAAATGGAAGATTCGTTCAAATCCTCAGTTTTTGGACACGAAAAAGAACCAGGAAAAGTTGAAGGAATTCTTGCTGCAGTTTATCAGAATGTTTTTGGTCAGGAAGTTTATCCTAGTGTTGAAGAAAAAGCTGCAAATCTTTTGTATTTTATGATAAAAGATCATCCTTATGACGATGGTTGTAAAAGAATTGCGGCATCTTTATTTTTGGAATTTTTGCACAAGAACAATCTGCTTTATAAAGGTGAAGAAAAACGACTCAGCGAAGGAGCTTTGGTTGCAATAACTTTAATGATTGCAGAATCCCGCCCAGAAGAAAAAGAAATTATGACAACACTCGTAATGAATATTCTTACAATGTAGAATTATGATATAAACGGAAATATCACCGTCAGCAAAGTTGAATAAAACAATCATTTTCTTGATTGTGCAAAAACTCTCTTGACGTTTTTTAATTAAAGATATAGCATGTAATTATGCAAAGAGGCATCCTTCTTTTGATGGGTGCTTTTTTTATTTTAAATTACGGCGGAACAATTATGCTTTCACTAAACGACTACCTTTATTCCGGTGACACGGTGTTAAAAATACTTCACTGCTATTCTGATGACCTCAGGGAAAATGGAATTAAAAATCATAATCAGATAGATTTGGTTCACAGCAATTTTTTGATACGCATTTCTGAACTTCTGCAGCACAATGAATTCCTTACTTCGCAGTCACAGCGCATTCTTGAGTTTTACAAATTCATGGCGAGAGAATATCCTTTTCTTGCATTTACACTCAAAGGCCGAATAAAATCCCTGATTCGTGCAGAAGAAAAATTCAACGGAAAAATAGTAGGTCTTGTTTACAAACATTATCTTGCTAACGGAACTTTTCCTTCTTTGCCTGAACTCAAGGACAAACTCAGTAAGATACGAGATTTGATTGCGTACAGATTTGTAATTTCACTTCCGCGCTGTCATCTTGCACAGGGACAGAACCGCGAGAGTGAAGAAATAAAATATCTGTACGAGCTTGCAAATGCACTTCCAGAAATTCTTGAAGAACACGGGTTTGCCTCACAGCTTGCATCTTCCAATACAGCACAGGCCGGCAGTCCTCTTTGCGAAGATGTGCGTCCTTATTACAAGGATTATATTTTTGGCCAGAAAGAAGCCGGCTATCGTTCGTTGCATATTACGCTTTACGACAACCTTTCGCGCAGTTTTGCCGAAGTTCAGCTCAGAACAAAAGACATGGATGACTTTGCAGAAATAGGGCCGGCCAATCATCTTGGCTACGAAAAGCGGCAGGAAGCGGAACGCGCAAGGCGTGATAAAATTCCGGTAGGGGAGTGTCAGTATTTTGATGAAGCCTACGAGCGTGGAATGATGCTGCAGAAACTTGATCTTTCAAAAATCGATGTGAACATGTTTTCTGCAGTCGACAATTCTTTAATCAATGATGGCTGCGGACTTTTCAGGGGAAGACTTATTCTTCCTTACGAACATCTGTCGCGTTTTCAAAATGATTTGATTGACTAAAGCGGAACAGCTTATTTGCGTTTGGGTTTTGCAACTTTAAAAAACTCCGGAGCCTTTGCAGATATATGCCAGCCGCCTGTGTAAAATCCGTTTTCATTTGCGGTTGGAGTTACAAAAATTACTTTTGCAGGGTTTTCTGTATTGTAAATAAATTCATTCGAAGTCCAGTTTTCTTTTGCGTTGATTGTTTTATTGAGCTGCTTTTCTTTTGGTGTAGAAAAAGTAATTGTGTATTTTCCGGGCTGTAAGTGAAGGTGCATTGCCATTCCGCCGGAAAGATAGATTGACCGCTCGTATTTATTTATTACATCGGGATTTGAAATCCACTCGTAAGTTGCGCTTATTCCGTTGGGATAATTTTGCGCAGAAACTTTTATTTCACTTCCTTTATCATCGCGCAGTGTAAGCCAGCAGCGTTCTTCATTTATCTGCGCTGAATTTTCAGGCCGGTAAATTATCAGTTCCCACGGATTGTGCGAAACTTTCTGCAACTCCTCTCCCCAAACAGAACAAACTGCAAGTGCAAAAAGAACCGCTGCGGTTAGCCCAATTGGAATTTTTTTTATCATACTTTTATTATATTGCAGAAAAGCGTTAATTGCAAGAATTTGCTTGCAGAGCGCGGCAGACGGCAAATACAGAAACAGCAGAAATTATACAAATACTTTGTCAGGATTTGATAAATATTTCCATGCAGTACCGGTTTTATCTTCGATTAGATAATTCTGTTCAACCAGCTTTCCTAGAGTTTCTTTTCTAAAATATGTTGATGCATTTATTCCCAGATATTCAGCGATTTCTTTTGCAGAACGGGACTTTGAAAAACAATAAGAAAGAATTTTGAAATCATTTTTTCATTCAAAATACCTTCAATATGAATTTCAGGAATTGTATTTTCATCGATAACACCCGGCGCAAAAGTAAGATTAGGCAGAATAAGCGTAAAGGAACTGGTGTCGGCAGAAATATAAGGCTTATAAGATTCCCCTTTACCGGCATAGTCCTGTTCAATTTTATCAAAAACGGAACCTTTGGATTCCATATACCTGCAATATTCAAGAATTGAACAAATTACTTCATTGCGGCGGCGTGGAATAATTGAAGAAATATTTTTTTCTTTTTTAAGAACTTTTATGCCTTTTCTGTAAGGGGATTTCCAACTCTTTCATTATATAAATCAAAAAGTTTTTTGAATTCCTCGCGTAAAAATTTTTTCTGCGTAAACGGCTGGTCAAAAGGATTATTATCACTCAGCAAAACCAAATCACGAATCTGTTCCGGAGTAGCAAGAACTGAATTTCCATAATTACGGACATATATTCCAAGCAGATTATCTTCGTGAATCATAACAGGAAGAATCTGACTCTTTGCAATGCTGACTTTTAAAATATAACGGGTAATTTCTTTTTCTTTAACCGGAATGGATTCAATTTTATAAGAGACAGCAGGTTCCAATCGTTGTTTTATCTGCCGGTGAATTAATAGTACCTGTTTATCTGCGGTTTCATGATCCATTGAAATTATATTATGACTTTTATTGTCGACTCCGATGTAAACGGTAGCGCGCCATCAGTATTTGCAAATGCTGCAAAAGATTTGAGCCATCCGATTTCTTTATTTTTATCGGAATCTTCTGATTTTCCTTCTTCTAGAAAACGTTTGAATTCTGTTTTATCATCTTCTATATTAATACCGGGAATCAAATCTTCTAAAAGCATAAATGACCTCTTGGTTATACTGTATCAGAAAATTAAATCCTTATGAAGTAGAGTGTAGTAAAACTACACTCTATTTCACAACAAACTGCACAACTGCATTGTTTTTGTAAAATTGCAGGAATTTGTTTCCATAGTAAAGGGCGGCAGGGCAGAAAAATACGTACTTTTTTTACAAATTGCGTTACTAAACTAAAAAAATAATGTTTTTATTGAAATTTTTAAGGTTTTAAATTGGCACATGTGGGCTTACTCTATAATTACGAAGCGGAACAGAGCGGTTTTGCTGCCCGCACTTTCCGTGGAGTATAAAAGTTTCTGTATTGAAACAAACAAATTATGGAGGATATTCCTATGAAAAAACTCAACTGGCTTGCGGCAATGGCCGTAGCATCAATGGCACTTCTTGGCTGTGAAAACGGAACCACAGACAACAACACTCCGGATACACCTGATACACCGTCAATAGAAGTAAAAAATAATATTGAACTTAAAGCGATTTATAGTGAATGGCCTGAGGGAGCTGCTGAAGGCACTTATAATACTGCAGATACAATTTCTACAGTTCTTGACCTGGGCTCTGAATTTGATGCTTCAACAGCCAATGCTATTACAGTAGACATGAAGGCTGCTTCATGGATGGACAGTATTACTTTAGCTGTTGGTTTTAGTGCAACAGCAACACTTCCCGAAACATTTGAGACCGTTGAGGTTCCACTCCCGGCCGGAGCTACAAAACTTCCAGACGGTGCAGAAGTTAATGATGCCTTGTTTGAAACCCTTGCAGCAGATGGTACTTCCCTTACTTTAGAGTTGTCATGGGACAAATTCCCTGTAGAAGAAGGAAAGTTCCGTTATATTATCCTTCAGAATACAAAAACAAATAACTGGGGTTGGGGACCTGTTCTTCTTACAAATGTAAAGGCAGTTGCAGACAATTCAGAAAGGAAAGAAAAAGAATATGTTTGGGTAGAAGGAACTCTCGAAGCCGGTAAGGTTGATTCTTCTAAAACAGTTGCAACAGAGTTGAAAGAAAAGGATGGTTCAAACTTTGCAGATATCGGATATTCAAACCCGTGGGAAGATTGTTATGTAAAGGAATTTAAAGATACTGCAAATCTTCCTGCTATTACAGCACTCAAGGTTGAACTGACTGTAACGGGAATAACAAAGAGTTATGGTAACTTTAAGATGGCTGCACAGGCTCTCGAGGTTGGTAATGAACTTACAACAGATGTAGTTGAGATAACAAAGGATGGTACATATACATTTATCCTTAAGGGACTTGATTGGACACTTAAGGCTGCTCCAGAAAGTTGGGGATGCAAAGCAAACCTTTCAAATCTCAACTGGTATGTAAAATCTGACGCGGCTACCGACGACTGGGTTGCAGATGAAATTGCAGGAATTACTTTTGAATCAAAAGTTTTCTACGCTTCAAACTAATAATCCGGTAATTTAATTATTGGATACAGGGCTGTCTCTTTTGACAGCCCTTTTTAATGAGGAGGATAACTTGAAAAAAAATATTTTTAAGATTTTCTTTATTTCTTTATTGGTAGGATCTTTGTTTTCCTGCAATTCCGACCCCAACGAAGTTTTTGATGTAGAAACAAAACTTCATTACCAGTTGGTTTCAGAATTAAAAAAAGACACAAATAAATGTGACTTGGAAAGAATAAAGAGCATTAAAATTTATGACTATTGTTGTGACAGCGGATGGGCCAATCTTCCTGTTACCTTTACACTCTATTCTGCCGGTGAAAAATACCGACCGCACAGTAAATATACAGATTTGCTTTTTGAAAATGTTCCTTTTGAAAGTTATGAGACAGACAAATGGGGTAATGCAATAGTCTGGTCTTCTGAAGATACAGGTAACTATAGCGGTTCTCCAAAAGTATTTTCTTTGTCTAAAACGCTTAATTTAACGAAAATAGACAGACTTGTTTTGACCTATACACTTAAGGTTTCAAAAAAGTTTGTCAATGGTGGCGGTATTCAGATTGCTTTTGTTGATAAAGACGGCAACGAAAGTGAAAATATTTATTTGAACGGTAAATAAAAATAAACTCAATATAAATCCCCAGGAGGAGGAAAAAATGAAACGTGTTAATAAACTGCTTTGCGCAGCTGTATGTGCCTGCGCTCCTTTTACATTGTTTGCACAGGAAGCCGAAGCCCCTGCACAGGAGGTAAAGTCAGACCACTTTATGCAGGTTGCAAGCCAGGGGCGCCTTGGTGTAGAAGTTGGTACAGAATTTGTAATGGACATGAATGACAAATCTGCCGGTCTTGAAACAAACGTTGGTATAGAATTGTATCTTCCGCTTTTTGACAAGGCAGACAGGGGTGCTGTAAGCGAAAACGGCTACATGCAGCCGGGTGTACGCCTTGTTGTAAAGGACATGTGCTTTCAGTGGATGGAAACTTATTTTGCAAAGGGCGGTAACTACGAACAGGACAACGTAAACTCCTGGGCTTCACGTCCGCTTGTTTTGAGTTACGGTGACATAAGCGCCGACGTTGTCTGGAAGAATTTCTATTTTCAGGTTGCGGGAACAACAAACCCAATGGAAGTTTCACAGGCATCACTCAATTCAATTTTTGACGATGTCATGGACACAGACGACCGCTGGTACATCAAAAAGGATTATGCCCTTTATTCAAAGACACGCTACAACAAACAGGGACTTCCTCTTTTGGGAACAGCCCTTACAAGAGATTTTGTAGACCCTGACTACAAGGATGATATTTCGGGACAGCTTGGCTTTGGTGTAGAGTTCAGCAAGTTTACTGCTCTGGCAAAGGCAGCGTCCCTTTACAACGGCCGCGACAATGACAACAACGCATGGCTTTTTGGTCTTGACTCAACTGCATATCCTGTAGAAAACATGAAGATAGAAGCAAATGTTCTTGCAGGCGTTAACTGCGATGCAGACCTTGGCGAAAATCCGTTTGCAGCAGGAATCAGTGCAGACTACAAAATTCCGCTTGTAAAAAAAGTTGTAATGAAACCTTTCGTTGGGTTTGACTACAACATGGACCTCGAAAATACTTCAAACAAGAGCTGGGAACTTGGAGCCGGAGCTTACATTTACTTCCGCGGCGAAGACTACCTTGCAAGCCATCGTGAAGTTGACTACGACGAAATTGTTCCGGTTGGAATTTCACTTGGTGCAAACCTTGCAAAACTCGGTGATGCAGACATGACAACAAATCTTGTGTTCAGTGCATTTGAGATTGCAGACCGCCGTGCACTTATTCCAAACCTCGGATACTTTGCACAGTTCGAGATGAGCGCAATTGCATCTGACAACATGCACACTGCAGTTTGCGGACAGCTTGAATATCTTATCAACGGAAAATTCCTTCCGTATGTTTACGGCAAGTATGCTCCGGAGCTTTCTGCCAACGGTGAGCACTTTACAGGAAAAGACATCGTAACCGCAAAGGTTGGATGCTACATGACTCCTGTTCAGTATTTCTCAATTGACCTTAACTACTCTCTTGATTTTATCACAAAGGGTAAGGAAGACAGCGATATTCAGGATAAGGGTGCCCTTGGTATTGCCTGTGTAATTCGTCTGTAATTTTGGGAGGTGTCACAATGAAACGATACGCAAGTTTATTACTTGTCCTGATTTCCTCCGCACTTATGTTCGCAGACGTTGCAGTTCCGTTCTTTGGCGGAAACAACATGGGCATGGACTTTAACACAACGTTCGCCGCCGACCTTAACGACGGTTCTACGGGACTTGAAACAAATCTTGGATGTGACTTGTGGTTTGAGTTTACGCCATACAAGGACATGGGACTAAACCCAAGACGTGACAGACTTTCTGCCGCACTCAAGATGTCCAATACTGCAATTTATGCCTGGCGCGGATACAATTTCAATAATTCCGGTTCGTCAAACATTAACGACATTGGTGTAAGGGATCAGGCAAAATCTATCTGGTTCAATACCCTTATTGCAGAACTTCAGTATGGTGAATGGTGGCTTCGTGCTGCAGGAATTGACCCGCAGATTACAATGAGCCAGGCTTCAATTCGCTCTATGCTGGACAACAACATGAGCAACCGTACCGGAGACAAAAACCAGTACTTCAGGCTTCCGCTGTTCCATTCAGGCGGACCTTATTCAGGAAACGGTGGTACTGTTTCTGTTATTGGACGCGACCTTGTTCACCTGTCACGCCGCGAAGTAGAAATTTACGGTATGTACAGCGCTGGCTTTAACGGAGTTGACTTTCAGGCAAATGTAAAGGCAGGCTCTTGGAAAAACGGCGAGGACAATGACGACAATTCATGGGTATTCGGTGCAGATGCAACATGGAACCCGACTATGAAACAGAAGGTTTCACTTTCTGCCCTGTATGCCATAAACTACGGAACCTATACTGCGCCTGCAGATACAAGCCGCGAGACTTTGCCGTCAGACAGTGAAGAGATTACTACTACTGTTGTTGTGTCCGGTGCAAATGATCCCGAAGCCGACGCTTCTGCACTTGTAGAGGCACCGCTTGCACTTGGTCTTGGCTACGAGTACAACATTAACATTGGCGGTTTTGGTGTTCTGCGTCCTTATGCCGGCTTTGACTTTGTTTACCAGACAGCACTCGCAAGTGAAGCAATTCACGATGACTATGACTGGGAAGTCGGTGGCGGTCTTCAGTGGCTGTTCCGCGGAACCGGTGCACAGTTCAAGCGCGACAAAAAACTTGGCGGAATGCAGCTTTCTGGAGATACAGCAAACCAGGTTGGATTCGGTGCCGGCTTTAATATGAACAAAGATGGTGTTATAAACGGAATCCTTTCGTTCAACGAAGATCCTGCTGCAAGTCCAATCAGAAATCTGGGAGGTTTCTTTCAGATGGAATTCATGAACATTGGCGGCAAGGAATATCTGGCTCCGAATGCTCAGGTTTATGACGAGTTCCTTTTTGCATGTATTGCACAGATGGAATACCGCGTAAACCGTAACGTTATGCCTTATATCTTTGCCTGGTATGTTCCGAGCATTGACTACGGTGCTGCAGAAGGAACAGATGCCGACGGTAATACAATATATTCTCGCCAGGCATACAACAACTATAACGACAATCCTACGTACGATGCCGACAATCTTACGCTTACTACAAAACTTGGATGTAAAATTACTCCGTTCGAGAGATTCTACATTGATGTGTGGTATGAGCGCACAGACCAGAAGGCAGGTGACACATGGAGTCTTGATGCCGGTTTGATTTCTGTCTGCTGCGGAATCAACCTGTAATAAAAGGAGCAGTCATTCCGGATTCATTCCGGAACCTGTCATAAGCAGTTACTGAAATAATTTAAGTATTCCATTGGGGTTTGGAAAACCCCGATGGAATACTTTTTTTTTAGACGCAGTTTATTTTATTTGAATGTCGTTTGGAAAATGATTGTCTGCTTCGTGGTGAAGCTTCTTGTAGCGTTCGTAAATTCTTTCTTTGAGTTCAGAAGAAGAGATGCCTTTTCCGTACGGGAAATAAACAACGGTAACACCTTGTTTTTCGAGGTAATCGTATTTACCTACCCAGTCATCGCCTACTACAAAAATGTCAAAGTGAAGTTCCTTTACTTTTTCTGTATGGTCAAGAGAATTTTGCGGAATAACGATGTCTGGATATTTCAATGCCTTGACCAGAGCAATTCTTTCGTCAAACGGAATAATCGGTTCGCTTTTGTATGTTGCTACAAGTTCATCTGTGTTGACACCTATAATCAGAATATCACCCAGTGAGCGTGCATATTCAATCATTTTAATGTGATTTGCATGCAGCATGTCAAAAGTACCGCTGGTGTAGACAACAGTTTTGTTTCCTATCATTTTAGTTTTCCTCCAATCTGTCCAATTCAAGAAGCGCTTCTGTAAAGAACTTCATATATTTTTCTTCACCTATAGAAACACGCAGACAATTTCCAAATTTTCCTACATTGGGATAAGCCTTTATCAGAATTTTCTTTTCTGTTTTCATTCTGTCTACAAGTTTCTGTGCATCTGTTTTTGGTTTTATAAAAATAAAGTTTCCTGCATCCCCTTTGTGAGGATAATAATTTGCATCCAAGAATTTAATCAGGTAGTTCCTGCCATTATTAAAGTTTGAAATCAGAGAATCCAGCATACCGGGCGTTGTTAAAACAGCTTCTGCAAAACGCATTGCAAATGCATTTGTATTGTGTGGCGTACAAAGTTTTTGCACCATTTTTACACCTTCGCTCCAACCTGCAACATATCCAAGCCTGCAACCTGCCATTGAAAAGAGTTTTGAGAAAGTGCGGGTTACAAATACATGTTCTTCATTTAAAGCGTAATTAATGAATGTTCTCGGATAAAAATAATGATATGCTTCGTCAATAAGAACGGTGATTTTATTTGCTCTTGCCGAAATCATAATTTTTTCAAATTCTTCGTCAGTATAAACATTTCCCATAGGATTGTTGGGATTCAAAAGTATTAACAGTTCTGTCTCTGGTGTTAATTCCTTTATGATATTGTCTACGTTCATGGATAAATCTTCTTCATATGGAACTTTCACAAAGTTTCTGCCATACATTTCAGAATAAACCTGAAACATAAAATATGAAGGAACGACACCAACAATTCTGCCGTTGTCCGAAGTAAAGGCTTGTATTACATAGCGTATTGCTTCAGCAGATCCGTTTGTAAGACAAATATGATTTTTATCTGTATTCAAATGTTTGGCCAGAACTTCTGTGAATTGCAATGTTTCTGGATATTGAGCAACAAATTCCGGCGTAATTCCTTCCAGAACTTTGTTTATAAAATCCTGCGGAAGTCCACCGGGATTTTCATTCAAATCAAGCCGTAAATATCCTTTTCTTTCATTCTGGTCAAATATTCTGACTAAATTTTCAATTTTATTGTTTAAATAATACATAATACACTCCTGTGTTTTTGGTTTATAGTGAGGCTTAATTATAAAAACTCAATATATCTTCCTGAATTTGTACAGGTCCGACTGTAAAATTTAACATATAGTTTCCTCCATTATTTGAGTTTGTTTATTTGCAAGATATTCAAAAACTTTTGTTACTGCGTTTCCCGGGTTATCCCAGCACTGTTTTCTTATCGCGTTTCTTTTGCGCTCAAGTGTTGTGCTTTTTATTGCAGATAAAATGACATCTTTTATGTTCGCAAAATCTGTTTCCTTTAATTCAATTCCCAATTCCGGTAATACTTTGAATGTCCATCTTTCTTCGTTAAGCCATGACTGCTCGTAGGGGGCGTCATCAAAAGCTTGTGGCCTGGTGTATAAAAGCGGTTTGTCAAAAATCATTGAGTAGTCAAAAATAATGCCTGAAAAATCAGTAATCATTATATCTGCATTCTGCAGGCATTCAAAATTGTCATTGTCATTATTCCAGACTATTCGGGTATTATCTGCATATTTTGCTTTTAAGTTTTGCAGAAGTTTTGGTTCTGCCGTATATGACTGCGGATGCGGTCTTATTATGATATTGAATCCGGAACTGCCCAGCGAATCCAGTAAATCTGTTCCGTATAAATTCAGAAGGGAAGATTTTCCCCAGCTTGGAGCAACCAGAACCGTTGTTTCTGTTTTTTTGTCAACTGCACTTTTTAGTACCCTTTCTTTCATGGAATCAAAATGAACGCACCCGCAGACTGTTATTTCTTTTGGACTTTCGTTTCTTGCTTTTTCAAGACTGCGGATTGTATCTTTTTGATTTGTCCCCGTAGCCAGAACTGCATCGTAAAAATCAAGAGCAAACATTCTGTACCCTGCCAGCTCATCAACAGTGTGCGGAATGTGCACATACCATTTTACGTTTCTGCTTCTTTTCCATTGAAGAACATCAAGACCGGGTGTTGTTGAAAGAAGTATATTTGCTTTTAACATGTTCAGTCTTGCAAATCCTTTGTTTCCTTCTCCTATAAATTCCGGCTTTACGAATTTGTAGTCACAGCCAAATACAGGGTCATCTTTAGATTGTGTCAAATACAAAAGTCCGGTTTTTCTTTTTTCAAATTCATCGCAAACCGGTTCGAATATATTCCAATAGCGTTTGTGGTCTGAATATACAGCATAAGGAACAATTGAGTTGTCTTCTTTTAGTTTTCCGCCGCTGAAAAGGAATTTAAGTTTAAGAATCAGTGCTCTTCCTGCAAACACGGCTGTAGTTGCAAGTCCAATAAAAAGTGAAAAAAGCATTGAGCCTGTTCCGGGGTCTATGTATAAAAACAAAGTATTCATTATTTTTCTCCGTTAACTTTTACACCGCAGAGTGCAGCTCTTTCTTTATCGCTGGGGTTTGACTCAAACCATTTGTCAAGCGGAATCCAGTTTTTTTCATTAAAGATATTGTCCTGCACATGAAAACCTCTTTCGAGGTACAGGTTAAACTGTGTATTCTTTTTCTGGATTGACGGATCGTAATCTCTGTCTGTCATATTTGCATTGTACAGATTGAATCCTCCAGTTTTGTCTGAAGAAAATTTTTTTCCTGTAAAAGGATTAGAATCTGCAAGCCCAAGATTTTTTAGAGTCAATTCAGGAGTGTCTGCGTTTGTCATAAATGTGTTGTCTGTTTTTATTTCTCCTTCAGCATTAAAATCTTTAACCATCAGGAGAGGTTGGTAGCAGCCGTAATCTGTATTCCTTGAAAAACCCGGGGCAAGGTATTGTATTGTATCTCTGAAACCGTGGTCTGAAACAATTATTATTTTTGTATTGTTGTAGCAGTCATTTTCCTTTAGGAAATTTAACCAGTCTGCAATTCTCAAAAGGGCAGATGCATTTACTTCATAATGTTTTATGTCAGAATAATCATTGTGAATTGAGTAAGGGTATGTGCATTTTGAACCTGCGGGAATTCCACTCAGGTTTTTTGAAGGCATGTAGCCGGGTTGTTTCAATAATGTGGGGTTATGAGTGAGCATATTGTGCATTATAGTATAAGTGTTGCGCTCTGCCTTAAAATCTGTCATTTGCCTAAGGTAATAAAGTTCGCTGAAACTTTTTATAAAATCCTTCGACAGTGCTATGTATTCTCCTGAAAAATATTTTGCGCCGTTATAGTATGTGTTTCTTGCAATCGGTACAAGCATCTGAAGAAGCGCAAATTTGGGTAGCGTTTTCTTTACCCTTAAGTCGGCATTTGAAAACTCAGAAAGTTCTGGGTGGTCAGAAATATATTTTTCACTTATTCCACTTACATGGGACAGAACCTTTGTATTGTGCAGTCCTTCAAAAGGAGAAAAATCATCTGTGCTTGAATAATTGGGATTCTGCGGATCAAAGTCTGTTACCTGCCATCCTGCCTCTGAAAATATTCTGGGCAGCACAAGAAGGGCTTCATTATTTTTTTCAAGTAAAAGCTCATCTTTTCTAAGATTCATCTGTTCCGGTGTGTATTCATACCCGCCATAAAGTGCAGGTGCTGCTTTGTTTGTGGAATCAGAAAAAGAGATTGTGTTTGGATAAAATGTAAATCCTGAATAGGTGTTTTTTAGTTCCGGAAATTCTTCAAATATATATGGTGTAAAAATTCCTATTGCCCTGTCCAAAAAAAGTACAAATACATTTTTTCCGCTTTTTGAAAGACTGTAGACTGTCGGAATCTGTTTATTGTTTGCTGTGTTTTCTGCCGGGATTTTTTTTGCAGAAACTTCTTTGTATACTGAATTTATTGAAACAATATTTTTGCATGAAATTCCTGTATAAACCAGGCAGACAGACAGCATGGCCGGGAAGATATAATTCAGTTTCTTTTTATTCTCAAGCAGCAGAATAATTGCTGTAAGTATGACAATTACAAGAGCAGGTCCTGCCAGCTGAATTACTGTCAGATGCTTTAGGGGTGAAGAGTTGTCCAGTTCTCCAAAAATGCTGACTGTTCCATAATTTTGGCGGAATACCAGGGAATTAAACAGCACTGATACCCCCCCCCATACAAAAATATAGGTTAAGGCGTATTTAACTTTATCGCTGAACATTAAATAGACAGCAAGCGGCCATAATACAAAAAGACCCAGTGCAAAGGCAAAAGATGATGTTAAATATGAAAGAGGTGAGTCTGTGTTCCCCAAAAATGAAAATTCTACAGGACTGGTAGAAATCATACTTGATGTAAGATAAAGTCCGCAGAGTATAGCCATACCCAGTGCAGAAAAAATAAACGCAAGAAAGTATGATTTTTTGTTTTCATTGAAAATTATTTTTCTTTTTTCGAAGAATTTGCTGTAGGCCTTCAAAATGAAAGGAAGTACAAAAATCACAAGGCTTGCCAGATAAACAACACATTTCTTTTTGAAGCCTGTTTCGGGTTTAAAGAACATAAAATACAGGGAGGCAAACGCAAAGATAATGTCAAAGCATGCGGCTACAATGATACCCGGCTTTTTAACGTATTTCTGTATTATGTTTTTTGCAAGGCTGAACAGATTGTTAAGAATCCAGTAAAATACAAGTCCGCTGGGCGAATCATACAGCAGGAATAGAAAAATCGCTGCAAGAACATAAATCTGGACTTTTTCTCTTGGAGGAGCATCTTTTGAATAAACAAATCCTGAAACACAGTTGATTACCGTCATTATTATGGGGAGGACATGAATGGCTATATTTTCTGTTTTAATCAGAGTGTCCGGTTTTCCAAGGTTTTCCAGAATAAAAAAAGACTGGTTCAGCAGTACATCACATTTTGACAGATAGTTATAGGCTGCTATAAAAAAAGGGATTTCTATAAGTATGGACAGTGAAGAGCGCAAAGCATAAACAGGGCTGTAATTGTTTATCCTGTAATATGCGTTGAGCATCATGTACTGTTCATCGCCCTTAAATGTTTTTTTGATATGGCTTGTCCATTTTTCCATTCTTTTTTGGGCGGCTCTTTCTTTTAGTTGAATTTCATCTGCTATATTGTACAGTGGAAGGGCAAGAAAATTTACGGTCAGGCTTACAAGAATAATGGCTCCCCCGGCTCCGAGCATAGACATCTTACTTATTGAAAAGTTGAAAACAAATTCAATTACGGCTTCGATTGGAAGAATGATAACTGAATATAAAAAATCCCCAATTTGCATGATTAATCCTTTGTTAAATATCAATTAATAATTATATATGAAATTTAATTAAAGTAAATAGGGGCGGGCACAAGGGTGTAAATAGGGAAGACAGTTTCTTTGTTGCGGCCGTTCACATACACAAATCTCAATGTAAATTAATGCAATATTTGCGGTTTCGCAGTCTGTACCTGTACCCTTACAATATAGGCATGAATACACACAAAACCCTGGCTGTTCTTCTTACGGCTGTTTCTTCATTAATGCTTTTCTCCTGCGGTGAACCGGCATCTCTTTCTGCAGCGGCACAGGCAGATCTCGCAGACTTTGACATGACATACACAGACAAAACTGCCGCAACCGTAATCAAAGAAATGGGCAACGGCACAAATCTTGGCAATACGATGGAAGCGGTGTGGAGCAGCGACCTTGACGGCGGAATGCCCAAAACTTCACTTCGAATGATGCAGGGACTCAAAAAAGCCGGGTTTGATTCAGTAAGAATTCCTGTTGCCTGGTCAAAGGGAATGCAGACAGAAAGCGGCAGCGACTACAAAATCTACACTTATTTTATGAACAGGGTAAAAGAAGTTGTTTCTTATGCACTTGCCGCCGATTTGTATGTTGTTCTGAACATTCACTGGGATAACGGCTGGTGGAAAGGTTTTGCAGACAGCGATATGGCAGTAAGAAAAGAAACAATGCGCCGCTACGAAAGGCTCTGGACGCAGATTACACAGGAATTTGCACTCTGGCCCGAAAAACTTATTCTTGAAGGTGCCAACGAAGAGCTGGGTGAATTTTCGTGCAAGGGCGGTTCTCTTACAGACGATGAACGCTACGAAGTGGCCAACGAAATAAACCAAAAGTTTGTGGACATAGTGCGCTCTTCAGGCGGCAACAATACAGGTCGTGTTCTTCTTATAGCAGGCTACAATACCGACATTACAAAAACCTGTGACGAAGGCAAAGCAAGATTCAAAATGCCCTCAGATATACACGGCGCAGATGACGCAAGACTCATGATTTCTGTACATTATTATACACCCTGGGACTACTGCGGCTGCAATGACCCCGAAAGCCCTCCCGATTACGGCCATAACTTCAAAACCTGGGGAAGCGAAGAAGATATTGCCTTAATGCGTAGACTTTTTACAATGATGAAAACGAACTTTTTTGACAAAGGCTATCCCGTAATAATAGGCGAATACGAAGTAATCCACTGGAAAAGCGGCTCTCTTAAAGACGGAACCATGGACTTTTTGGGAACAGTCGTGTCCCTTTCAAAAGAACTGGGCTTCTGTTCCATGCTCTGGGACTGCAACAGCTGGTATAACCGTACCGGACTCCGGTGGAATTTTGACGGACTTTCGGCCATTTATTCCAGGAAACAATTCGTAAAAAACTCATATAAAAAGTAAAAAAAATTATGTTTTGCGAACGGTTTTCCTGTGTTACACTTTTAGTATGAAAAGAATACTTAGAAATACCGCGGCCGCCTGTGCCGTTTTTGCAGCAGCCATGCTTTGTCTGCCTTCATGCGAATCTTCTCCTTCAGGAGAAACTCTGGACACAAGTGAGTTGACAGAAATCGTAACTTTTGACAGCGTAAACTTTGCCAATGTAAAATCAGGCGATACAATTACGGTAACAACTGTTGCGGGAAAGGGGCTTTTCCAGACATCTGCGCCTTCAAGTGCAGTTCTGTCGCTTTCTACAAAAGGAACGTCAGGTACAGTGCTTTCTGGCGGAACGTGGTCGGCTAATGCAACAGCCCTGAAAAGAGGTGCTTCCCTTAAGTCGGGCACGCAGACTACGGTATACACACTTTCTGAAGAAAACGCCGCTCTCGTGAAAAAAAGCGGCCTTTCGGTGTGGGCAGGCGGTGCAACAATTACCGCTGTAAAGAATTCCAGTGCTTCTGCCACAGTTTCGTCTTCTGTAAACAAAACTGACAGTGCAAAAAAATATTTTAGCGACAACCTTTCTGCCGGCTGGAATCTTGGCAATGACCTTGACACTTCCAACATTACTTCAAACAGCAGCTCATATTCCCCATGGTGCGGCGTAAAGTCAACAAAGCAGATGTTTGCAAACGTCAAGAGTGCAGGCTTTGACTTTATAAGAATCCCCATCACATGGAAAGACCATTACAATACTTCTACAGGAAAAATAAACGAACAGTGGATGGCTTACGCAAAAGAAGTTGTTCAGAATGCGGTGGATGCAGGTTTTGTTGCCGTAATCAACCTTCACCACGACGGTGCCGACAACAACAGCTGGCTTAACGTTTCAAAAGCAGACGACAGCCGTGACGAATATCTTGAAGTAACATCTCAGTTCACCGACTTTTGGAGCCAGATTTCCTATGCATTCCGCGACTTTGGCAGTAACCTTATGTTCGAGTCACTTAATGAAATTCATGACGGTGGCTGGGGCTGGGGAATAAACCTCAAGGACGACGGTCTCAACTACGCAATTCTTAACCGCTGGAGTCAGGCTTTCTGTACAGTAGTGCGTTCCGGCTGGGGCAACAACAGCTACCGCTATCTTGCATTCAACGGCTACTGTTCAAACCCCGACCTTACAGTAGATGCCTTTGAGTTCCCCAAAGACAGTTCTGCTTCTGACGGAATAAACCGCTTTGCACTTTCGTTCCACTACTACCAGCCTGTTTCTTTCGGAATCAACGCAGAAATAAAAAAGTGGGGCAGTGACTACGGTAACGTTCCTAAATGTGAATGTGACAGCTGGGGTCAGGAAAAAACAATGGACGAAACCTTTGCAAAAGTTGCCAAAAAGTTTACCGACTGCGCAATTTATGTAGGTGAATACGGCGCAACCTATAACGGAACAAAATACAGCGACTACCAGAGATACTACGATGAATATCTTGTAAATTCAGCAAGAAAAAACGGTATGCTCTGTGTAGCCTGGGACAATAACGCCGGCGGTACAGGAAAAGAAAGTTTCGGCCTTATTGACCGTTCTACAGGAAATGTCCGCAGCAATTATTCAGCCATTGTAGAAGCCATTATGCGCGCTTCAAAAGCTTCTTCTGACTACGAAATTACTGACCCCTTAGAAAAATAATTTTCAATCAAATTTTTATAGAAAAGCAGTGCAATTTGTCCTATTTTGCACTGCTTTTTGCTTTGGTATTATTTGAGTTGTATGAAAATATCTGCATTATTTGCTGCGGCGTTTCTGTTGGTTTCATGCGCGTCACAGCCTGTTGTACTTTCAGATTTTACTGCTCAGAAAGCAAAAGCCGTTGTTCCTTCCGGGGCAATTCCTTCTTCGCAAAAGATGGAATTTGTACAATCCCTTGGAGCCGGAATCAACATAGGCAATACGCTTGATGTAATTACTGACCGCGACGGACCGGGAACAGATGAAACCGGCTGGGGTAATCCAAGAATAAGCAGAGAATACATTCATGCCCTTGCGTCATACGGTTACAAAACTGTGCGCCTTCCCGTTACCTGGACAGAACATACAGGCCCGTGTCCCGATTATATTATAGAAGAAAAATGGCTTTTACGTGTTCAGGAAGTTGTGAACTGGTGTCTTGAAGAAAATCTGAATATTATTGTAAATATGCACCATGACGGCGGAACAAGCAAAACCAGCTGGATTCTTTCTGCTGCCACCGACTTCGATTATGTAAATACACGTCTTGCCGTTACCTGGAAGCAGGTCGCACTTCGGTTCAAAGATTATCCACAGTCCCTTGTTTTTGAAGCAATGAATGAAGTAGGGTTTGATTCAAACTGGGAAAAGCGCTATGAAATTCTTAACGGACTCAACCAGACTTTTGTTGACACGGTAAGACAGACCGGAGGGGCAAACAGCGAAAGGTATCTTATGGCTTCGGGTTACTGGACAGATATAGAAAGAAGCTGCGACAGTCAGTTTAAAATGCCAAAGGACAGCGCAGACAAAATAATTCTTTCTGTCCACTATTACACACCGAGTGCATTCTGTATTTCCATGGATTCTTCAAGCAACTGGTATTCATATACTTGGGGAACACAAAAAGATTATTCCGAACTCAAAGGAAAGTTTGACCTTCTTTACGATAATTTTATTTCAAAAGGAATTCCTATTGTTGTAGGCGAATACGGATGTGTACGCGGTAAAGACGAACAGAGCCGTCTTGCCTGGCTTTCTTCTGTTGCAATTGTGTGCAAAAATTACGGTTGTACTCCGGTTCTGTGGGATACAGGACACGAAATAAGCCGTTACAATCCGTTTGCAATGACAGAAGTTTTAAGTATTGCAAACACTCTTTCGGGAATTAGTGCTGAATAAATTAATTTAGAATATATATTCCAATTTTTATGGGGGAAATATGAAATTTACTAACGGTTATTGGGTTGTTCGCGACGGATTTTCTGCAAACTTCGCGGCCCAGGCTTACGATGTGCGTGAACAGAACGGAACTCTCGAAGTTTATGCACCTGTTAAAGTAACAAAAACACGCGGCGACAGTCTTAACGCAACTCTTCTTACTGTGCGTTATTCTTCACCCATGCCCAATGTTATTAAAGTGAAGGTTTCTCATTACGAAGGTGCATACGATGCAGGTCCTTATTTTGAGCTGAATTCTGACTCTTCGTTCAAGCCCGCAATTTCTATTTCAGAAAAAGAGGCTTCAATTACTTCGGGCAATCTTACAGCAAACGTAAGCATTGCTGACTTCTGGAAAGTAACTTACACAAACGACAAGGGACGCCAGCTTACAAAAAGTGAATCAAAGTCAGCGGCCTATATGGTAAAGCACTCACACCCGCAGGAACACATGTTCTACAGCGACGAGCTTCCTTTTATGAAAGACGAACTTTCACTTGGGGTCGGCGAATACGTTTACGGACTGGGAGAGAGGTTTGGCTCTTTTGTAAAGAACGGACAGACTGTTGACATTTGGAATGCAGACGGCGGAACAGCAAGCGAGCAGGCTTACAAGAATATTCCGTTCTACATGACAAACCGCGGATACGGCGTTTTTGTAAATAACCCGGGGGCTGTTTCTTTTGAAGTTGCCAGCGAAAAAGTTTCACGCGTTCAGTTCAGTGTTCCGGGAGAATCACTTGAGTATTATGTAATTTACGGTCCCGAACCAAAGCAGATTCTTGAACGCTACACGGCTCTTACGGGACGTCCGGCTCTTCCGCCAAAGTGGACGTTCGGTCTGTGGCTTTCTACTTCATTTACGACTTCCTACGATGAAAAAACAGTTATGCACTTCATAGACGGAATGTTTGAAAGAAAGATTCCGCTTTCTGTTTTCCACTTTGACTGTTTCTGGATGAAGGGATTCCACTGGAGCGACTTTATCTGGGATGAAGAAACTTTCCCCGATCCTGCAGGACTTATCAAGCGCCTTCATGACCGCGGACTTAAAGTATGTGTCTGGATTAACTCTTATATTGCACAGCGTTCTTATCTCTTTAAGGAAGGAATGGAAAAGGGATACTTTATCAAAAAGCGTGACGGTTCAGTCTGGCAGACAGATTTGTGGCAGGCTGGAATGGCCGTTGTTGACTTTACAAACCCCGATGCCTGCAAGTGGTATGCTTCAAAACTTCGCGCACTTCTGGACATGGGCGTTGACTGCTTTAAGACAGACTTCGGCGAGCGCATTCCCGAAGACGGCGTTTACTTTAACGGCGCCGATCCCGTAAAGATGCACAACTATTATACATTCCTTTACAATAAGACAGTATTCAATCTTCTTGAAGAAAAATACGGCAAAGGAAACGCATGTCTTTTTGCACGCTCAGCTACTGCCGGCGGACAGCAGTTCCCGGTACACTGGGGCGGTGACTGCGAGTCTACATTCGAGTCCATGGCCGAAACTCTGCGCGGCGGTCTTTCACTGGGACTTTCTGGCTTTGGTTTCTGGAGCCATGATATCGGAGGCTTTGAAGGAAACCCGCCGCCTGCTGTATTTAAGAGATGGCTTCAGTTTGGTCTTCTTTCATCACACAGCCGCCTGCACGGAAGCAATTCATACCGTGTGCCCTGGTCTGTTGACGAAGAGTCTTCTGAAGTTGCAAAGAAGTTCGCCGAGATTAAAATAAAAATGCTCCCTTATATTCTTGAAGCCGCAGAGGAAGCAAACAAAACAGGTGTTCCTGTCCTTCGTGCAATGATGCTGGAATTCCCCGAAGATCCTTCTTGTGCACAGCTCGACAGACAGTATATGCTCGGAAGCAAATTCCTTGTAGCACCTGTTTTCTCAGAAGACAATAAGGTAAGCTATTATATTCCGGCAGGAAAATGGCGCCACTATATTGACGGACGGGAGCTTAATCTTGAATGCGGAAAATGGTTCACAGAAGAATATGACTTTATGAGCCTACCGTTATGGGAGCGTGTATGATTTTGGAGAAGGGAAGCCGGCTTGTTATGGCCGGAGATTCTGTAACCGACTGCGGAAGAAACCGTGAACTGCCTCCGTGCTTCTGGAGTACCTGGGGCGACGGTTATGTTCATGTAGTTTATGCAAATCTTTTGGCCTTTGCACCACAAAGCAGCATCATGGTAATAAACCAGGGTGTGAGCGGCAATACATCCGAAGACCTCAACAACAGATGGGACTCAGATATAATGTCGCTCAAGCCAGACTATGTTTCTGTAATGATAGGAATAAACGATGTCTGGCGCTGGTTTGACAGTGCACTGCGTCAGGAAAAGCTTGTTGACAAAGACATGTTCCGCGCCAACCTTCGCTCAATTATGGACAAAACGGTTTCGCACGTTAAGAAAGTGTTTCTTATGACACCTGTTCTTTTTGAACTTAACGAAACCGAACCCATGTTCATAAAAAAACGTGAATTCGATGCTGTAATAAAAGAAGTCGCCCAGGAGTACAATCAGCTCTTCATTGACTGCCAGACTCCTGTTGACCGCGTACTCAAATACCAGCATCCTTATATGTTCACAATGGACCGCGTTCATCCAAATCTTCCGGGGCACACGCTTATAGCCGAGTCCTTTTTGAACGCAATAGAATTAGACCGGAGTAAATAAATTGACGGATCTCGAGATAGACAAAATTGTTGCCGGACTTTCGCTCGAAGAAAAATGCGCAATGATTCACGGTGCAGGGCTTTTCAGAACTGCAGGCGTAAATCGCGACTGTTCTTGCGGAACCAGTTTCTTTAAGGAAGGAATACCTTCTCTTGTTATGTCAGACGGACCTATGGGAGTCCGCAACGAATTCTGTGACGACAGTTGGGACACACCCGGAACAAATGATGACTTTGTAAGTTATCTTCCGAGTGAAACAGCAATTGCCGCAACATGGAATGAAGAGCGTGCCTTTGAATGCGGCAATGTACTTGGAAGTGAGGCACGGGGCCGCGGCAAAGACATGATTCTTGCTCCCGGGGTCAACATAATGCGCACTCCTTTGTGCGGAAGAAATTTTGAATATCTTTCAGAAGATCCGTTTCTTACAGGCCGCCTCGCTGTAAGCATAATCAAAGGTATACAAAAAAATGACGTTTCGGCCTGTGTAAAGCATTTTGCCCTGAATAACCAGGAAACCCAGCGGTCGGATATTAATTCTGTCGCAGACATACGATCCCTTAACGAGATTTATTTTCCTGCATTCAGGGCAGCCGTGCGTGAAGGAAAAGCATGTGCGCTAATGTGTGCGTACAACCGCTGGCAGGGCGTACACTGTTCAGAAAACAAAACTCTTTTGGAAAAAATTCTTCGTGACGAATGGAATTTTGACGGTGTTGTGGTTTCTGACTGGGGCGCCGTTCATTCAACAAAAGCTGCTGCAGAAAACGGAACCGACATAGAAATGGACATCTTCCCAAACTTTGACGATTACCATTTTGCAGCCCCTCTTGTAAAAGCAGTCCGCGAAGGAAGTGTAAGTGAAAGCGTAGTTGATGCAAAAGTAAAAAGAATTCTGCGTCTTATGCAAAAACTCAATATTCAGGGCAAAGACCGCAATAAGGGCGCATACAATACAGAAGAACACCGGCGCGTATGTTTGAATACAGCGCGCGAATCTGTTGTCCTTTTGAAAAATGAAGGCAATGTTCTTCCAATCGATGAGAAAAAAATAAAAACAGTAACTGTCATAGGTTACAACGCAGATGCAATGCAGTCTCCCTACGGCGGAAGCGCTGCCATAAAAGCACTTTATGAAATAACACCTCTTGCTGGAATAAAAATGTATCTTGGCGGAAACACACGCGTGCGGTACTGCCAGGGTTACGGCTATCCAAAAAAAGACTGCGAGGATATCGAAAAGTTCCGCGCAGAACTTCATGACGAAGCGGTAAAGGCAGCGCGTGAAAGTGACTGCGTAATTTTTGTAGGCGGAACAATGCACTATCATCCCGAATTCCGTCTTGGCAACAATGCGCTTTCAAACCTGCGCGGAAAAGATCCTTGCAGAATAGACAGCGAAGGGTTTGACAGGGACGATATAAAACTTCCTCTGGAACAGGATGCGCTTATAAACGATATTCTTGACGCAAATGCAAATACCGTAATTGTAATTTCTTCGGGCAATGCAGTGGATATGAGCGCATGGAGTGACCGTGCAAAAGCCATTGTCCAGACCTGGTACAATGGAATGGAAGGCGGCCGTGCACTTGCAGAAGTTCTGTTTGGAAAAATAAATCCTTCGGGAAAACTTCCGTTTACTGTTCCAAAAAAACTCGAAGACTGTCCTGCACACGCACTGGGTGAATTCCCCGGTGACGGAACAGACGTGCGTTATAACGAAGGCGTGTTTATAGGCTACAGATATTTTTCTACTTTCAAAAAAGAAGCGGCTTTTTGTTTTGGCCACGGACTTTCCTACACAAAATTTGAATATTCTGGCATGAAAGTCAAAGCGTGGAACAATAAAGTTCAAGTTAAATTTACCGTAAAAAACTGCGGCAATGTTGCAGGTGCAGAAGTTGCGCAGGTTTACGTCGGCGGTGTTTGTGAAAAACCCAACGGCAGGATAGAAAATCCCTCTCTTGAACTCAGGGGCTTTTGCAAAAAATATCTTCTTCCCGGCGAAAGCGCGGAATGCAACGTAACTCTTGATACAAGTGCCTTTGAATATTATTCCGAAGAAAAACAGGACTGGGTTCTGCCTGATGCAAACAGAAAAATTTTTGCAGGTTCGTCTGTAGAAGATATAAGACTTGAGGGGGAAGTAAGTGTCGCAGAAATGCAGTCTGGTATTTGACAAAAGCGCGCAGGAGTGGACACAGGCTCTTCCTTTGGGAAATGGACGGCTCGGATGCATGGTCTTCGGCGGAACAGAACACGAGAGAGTTCAGATCAATGAAGACACGCTCTGGTCAGGTGTTCCCAATGCTCCTGAGTCAGATGAAGGAAGGGCTGCCGTTCTTTCACAGGTGAGAGAACTTCTTTCAGAAAAAAAATACACGCAGGCACAGCAGCTTGCAGACAAAGAAATGCTCGGCCCGTGGAGCGCTTTTTACGAACCGGCTGCAGATTTATTCCTTGACTTTGCAGACAGTTCCCCTGTTACAGAATATACGCGTGAACTGGACATGAACTCGGGCTGCGTAAATGTTTCTTACAAACAGAACGGAATAATTTTCAAGCGCAAATATTTTGTTTCGCATCCTGACAATGTAGCCGTAATTTATCTTGAATCTTCGGCAGAAAATAAACTGTCGTTCACCCTTTCATTAAAAAGCCCGCTCAGGTACACAACCGCTTCCTACAGCGGAATAAATGCACGCTCACTTATGCTTGAAGGCCGTGCACCTGTATGCGGACCAAATGAATTTGGTCCCGACGAAGATCCTGTAATTTATGACGAGCCGCGCGGAATGCGTTTTACATGCATGGCGAGTGTAAAAAATACAAGCGGTTCCGTAAAAGTAACTGACACAAATATTTGTGTAAGCGAATGTACATCAGCAGAAATTTATCTTACGGTCGCTACAAGTTTTAACGGTTTTGACAAAGAAGCCGGAACACATGGAAAAGACGACAGATCCCTGTGCATTTTAATGACAGAAGCGGTCCTTCAAAAAAAATACAGTGACATTCTTTTGAACCACGTGCAGGACTTTTCAAGTCTTTTTTCACGGGTTGAATTCACACTTGACGCAGATACACCCACAGAAAAAACGGCCCCGCTTTATTTACAGTACGGTCGCTATCTTTTGATTTCCTGCTCGCGTCCTGGAACCCAGCCGGCAAATCTTCAGGGTATATGGAATCAGGACATAAGACCTGCCTGGAACTGCAATTATACAACAAACATAAATGTAGAAATGAATTACTGGGGTGCCGAAACACTCAATCTTTCTGAATGCCATGAACCTCTTTTTGACATGCTGCAGGAACTTGCCGTAACAGGTGCAGACACTGCAAAAAAAAGATACGGCTGCAGAGGATGGTGCGCCTGCCACAACAGCGATATCTGGAGAAAAACAACACCCGCCGGAGGAAGCAGCGAATGGGCTCTCTGGCCGATCGGCGGTGCCTGGATGTGTACACATATCTGGGAGCATTATACGTTTACCGGCGACAAAAATTTTCTTAAAAAAATGTTCCACGTGTTAAAAGGCTGCGCTGAATTTATTCTGGACTATCTTGTAACAGAACCCGATGGAACTTTAACAACCAGCCCTTCAATTTCGCCCGAGAACAATTTTATTGATCCTTCCACAAACAAAAAGTGCTGTCTTTCACGCGGTTCCGCGATGGATATTTCTATCTTCAGAGAAGTTTTGGAACAATTTGCAAATACTGCAGAAATTCTTGGTCTTGAAGAAGAACTTTCACTCGAAGCGAGGATTGCCACAGCAAAACTTCCAAAACTTAAAACCGGTAAGGACGGCCGGCTTTTGGAATGGGAAGAAGAATTCGAAGAAGCAGAACCGGGGCACAGACACGTTTCGCATCTCTGGTCGCTTTACCCCGGCCACAACATTGCGCGCGGAACATCTCTTGCACACTCATGCGAAAAGTCTCTGGACTACAGGCTTTCACACGGCGGCGGTCACACTGGCTGGAGCTGTTCATGGACAACTGCCCTTTACGCAAGACTGGGGCAGGTACAAAAAGCGCACCGGTATCTGACTGTACTGTTCCAGAAGTTAACGTACAAAAATCTCTTTAACGTGTGCCCTCCGTTCCAGATAGACGGGAACTTTGGCGCAAGTGCAGCCATTGCAGAAATGCTTTTGCAGAGTGACGGCAATAACATTCAGCTTCTGCCAGCCCTTCCCGAAGAATGGAGTGCAGGAAGTGTAAAAGGGTTAAAAGCCCGCGGCGGTTTTACAGTAGACATTGTCTGGAAAAATTCTGCTGTTGTTTGTGCAAAAATAAAATCTGCTTTTGAAGCAAATACATTTACGGTAATTTCACCCGGTATCCTCGTCTGTGATCTGGCAGGAAAAGAGCTTGAGTCCAAAAAAACAGGTGACGGCCGCTTTGCACTGAGTGTAGAAAACTGCCAGCAAATAGAATATACTTTTACAAAGAAGGAATAAATATGACACACGAAAAAATCATTCTTCCCGTTCAGTATTATAAAAAGGGAATCAAAAACAACGGTTACACTCCGTTTATGACAACTTACATTCTGGACAATTACGACGAGTATTGTGCAGACCGCAAAAGACCCATGGTTGTAATCTGCCCGGGCGGAGGTTACGAAATGCTTTCAACAAGAGAAGCAGAAGCCGTTGCCATAAAAATGAATTCTTTCGGATACAACGCGTGTGTAGTCTGGTACAGTCTGGCCCCGATGTCGTTCCCTGCAGCGTTCCTGGACTTGTGCGAAGCAGTAAAATATGTGCGCTCACACAGTGAAGAATGGCATGTTGATACAAACAAAGTAATCGTTGCCGGATTTTCTGCCGGCGGTCATCTTGCTGCATCGCTCGGCGTTTACTGGAACAGTCCGCTTGTTTCAAAGTATCTGCCTTATTCTGTACAGGAAGTAAAGCCCGACGGACTTTTGCTCAGTTACCCGGTAATCACTACAGGCAAATACACGCACGAAGGTTCAATAAAAAACGTACTCGGTGACACCAAAGAATATTCAGAAGAAGACGTAAGGCTCGAAGATCATGTCACGTCATCTGTACCGCCGGTATTTATGTGGCATACAGACGAAGACGGATGCGTTCCCCTCGAAAACAGCTTGTCATTTGCACTTGCATGCCGCAAAAACAAAGTTCCGCTTGAATATCATGTATTCCGCAGGGGAGGCCACGGACTTTCACTTGCTACGGCAGAAACTTCATGGCCCAACGGAGCCGGAATTCAGGACGCATGTTCTGTATGGCCCGCTCTTTTTGAAAACTGGATGAAAACTTTTTAACCTGAAGAAAAAAATAAATTCATGTGAATGAAGCAATGGATTCTGCCCAGAAGAACATGGCGCGCTGTCCTGTCGCTGTTTTTATTTTTCCCCAGAAGGCAGTCTGAAAAAGGTTGTCTGTAGCCGGAAAAGTATTGGACTCTGCAAGTCCATGCGTTTACCATACTAAGCAAAAGTAAAAGCCGCAATACTGTACAGGTGTTTGCCGTGCTAGTGATATAAAATTGCTTTTTCCATGATTTTATGCGCATTTTAACCGAAATATGATTTAAATAAAATTTGATAATGCTGTTGTTATGTGGTAAAATATAACAGAAAATGCAAAGGTATATTGTTTCGTTCAGCGAAAATGCAGATGAAAAAAAAGCTCTGGAAGAAAATTGCACAAAAATCTGTGGTTGCAATAATTGTGCACAGCCTATTCTCATTATTTTTTCTTCAGATACAGAGGGCTTTGAATTCTATTCCCGTTCGCTCAAGTCCCGCTTTCCTTCTTCTACAGTAATCGGCTGCACTACCTATTCTGTTTTTTCTTCCTGCGGAACAGCCCGCCGTGGCCTTTCGTGTCTTTCTGTCTTTGACGGAATAGAATGTTCTTCGGGAGTTCTTCTTGAAATTACCAGAAATCCAATGAAATACCGCTCATGTGTTACACAGGCGCTGTCATCCCTTTCTTCGTACGAAAACAACAGTTATGAAAACACCTGCTGCCTTGAATTTACAACCGCTTTGAGCCGTTCAGAAGAGCTTGTCCAAGACACGTTAAGCGACGCACTTTCCCGCACCAGAATACGCACATTCGGCAGCTCCGGCGGCTGTATGCCTTCAGAAAAGAAAACGTATGTTTCGCTCAACGGAACAGTTTATGATGAAGCGTGCGTATTCGTCCTTGTACACAACACCCGCGGAAAAATCTTTCTTTACCGCGAAAATATTTATTCACCGACTGCAAACAAGTTTACCGCCACTTCGGTTGACTGCGAAGAACGCACCGTTTACGAATATAACGGCCGTGTGGCAGCAGATGTACTTTCGCGTGCCCTGACTGTTCCGCGGGACCGCCTTTCAGAAGCTCTTTTTACACACCCGATGGGCCGCGAAATAGACGGAGATATTTATATAACAGACTTTGACAGGGTAAACGAAGACGGTTCAATTTCGTATTTTTCAAGAATCTACGGCTATACAAAAATGATTCTGCTTGAACCAGACAATGCCCAGAGAGTATGGCGCGAAACAAAATCTGCGGTTGTAAATGCCGTTCCGAACCCGTCTTTTTCAATTGCCGTTAACTGTGAATCCCGCACCATATTTTTTGAACGCTCGGGAATATTCGGTGACTTTGTACGGAATCTTGGTACATATTCCGGCGGCTTTGTGGGATTTTCAGGCTACGGAGAACAGCTGGATTTTATGCATCTGAATCAGTCTCTGGTTCTTGCGGTGTTTGAATAGTTTGGGGGAGTTATGCGCAGTTATAATACCGGGATCGTTTATTCAGATGAAAAGTGCATCGGATGCAATAAGTGCATTGCCGCCTGCAGCGTGCTTGGAGCTAACTGTGCCGTAATACAGAACGGCCAGAACAGAGTAGTGGTAGACTCAAGAAAATGCGTTATCTGCGGAAGTTGTGTATCTGTATGTCCGCAGAAAGCAAGAACTTACCGCGATGACAGTGAATCATTTTTTACAGGCGCTGCGCAGTCACAGAACATAAGCGTAATTATTGACCAGTCATTTTTTGTCCTTTACAAAGACCGCGCCCGTTCGGTACTGGGATGGTTGCGTTCACTCGGTGTAAAAAACATTTACAGTTCCTCACTTGGAGCCGAAATTTCTGTCTGGGCAAACGTTCGCTATTTGCTTGCACATCACGAAGAAGATGAAGCTCCGTTTCTTGTAAACTGCTGCCCGGCCTTTACGCTGCGTGTAGAGCGGGAAGAAATCGATTTTTTAAAGAAACTCATTCCTGTACATTCGCCGGCTTTCTGTACTGCAATTTATGCAAAAAAATATCTGGGCGACACATCCAGAATGGTTTTTATAAGCCCGTGCGTGGCCGTAAAAGACCTTATTTCAAGACACAAAGGCACAATAGATGCAAGCGTTTCTTTTGACAGCATCATTACGCGCTTTAACGAAGCCAAATACAGTGGAACAGAATCTGACCCCGACCAGACCGGCCGCACTTTTGGAAACATAATTTCTGCCGAAGACGGAATGGCCCGCTGCCTGGCACTCTTTTTCCCCGAAAAATACATCATAGCACACTACAACAATTTGTCACCGCATACTTTCAGTGTACTGCGCAATGAAACACAAAATTGCAGCCTCAGCGAAAGACCTCTTGCCTCAACAGTAGTTTCTTGCAGAAACGGCTGTCTTGACGGACCGGGAACAAAAAAATTCCGGTCTACGGTATCTTCCATCTGCATTGAATATTTCAGAATGTTTACAGATTCGATGAAAGATCTGGACATAGAAGCCAGCCATAAAAGAAACCTCGAAATGCTCGAAAAACAGTTTGCAGGTCTTGACTGCGCAGACTTTACATGCAGTTTCCAGGATCATTACCAGCAGCCGTACAGAATACCCAAATCTACCTATGACGAAATTTTTACCGCAATGCACAAAAATACAGTAAAAAAGCGTTCGGTAAACTGCGGTTTCTGCGGTTACAGAAGCTGCATGGAAATGGCCTCTGCAATTGCCTACGGGTACAACCGCAAGGAAAACTGCATCCACTACATGAACGAAGAAATGGCCTTCCGCTATTTTATAGACCCGCAGACAGGCATTCCCAACAGGGCTGCTTTTGTACGCGACGCCGAACTTCTTCTTAAATCCAATCCCGCAAAAAAATACGTAGTCTGTTCGGGAAATGTAAACAAATTCAAGATAATAGACGACCTTTACGGATTCGAAGCAGGCGACAAGGTACTTCACATTGTTTCTGTTGTATTAAAATATACTGTCGGTAGCGAAGGTCTTTGTGCAAGTCTTGGCGGCGGAAACTTTGCACTCTTTTTTGAATATACCCCCGAAAATATGGCGCGTCTTACCAAGCGTGAATTTATTGACTGTTCGGTGCTGGGCATTGCATTCCGTGTAACAATGCGGTTCGGTCTTTATGTAGCGCAGGACCGTTCAGAGTCAATAATGAACATGATGAACTATGCCACAATTTCCATGGACAAAAATTCTTCACCAATGGAAAACACGTTTACCATGTACACGCAGGAATTCCACGACCAGATGAAGCTCGAAACAATGATTACTGCAGATATGCAGGGCGCAATGGAACGCCAGGAATTCAAACTTTTCTTTCAGCCGCAGTATAATCCCGCAGGAACACTTGTCGGTGCCGAAGTTCTGTGCCGCTGGATAAAGGACGACGGCTTTATACGCACACCCGATGTGTTTATTCCCATCTTCGAGAAAAACGGCTTTATAAAAAAACTGGACCGCTATGTCTGGGAAAAATCGTTCCAAGCAATCCAAAGATGGCATTCAGCAGGAATAAAAGTTGTGCCCATTTCGCTTAATATTTCGCGTATTACGTTAAAGGACGATGATATAATTTCGTTTATTTCCGATCTGCACAAAAACTACAGCTTGCCGCCGCATACCGTTCACTTTGAAATTACAGAAAGCGCGTACATGAACGACCAGAAACGCCTTATAGGCCGCGTAAACGGAATACGCAATCTTGGTTATGCAATAGCAATGGACGACTTCGGAAGCGGCTATTCTTCGCTTAACACGCTTAAGGATGTTCCCATAGATATTCTTAAATTGGACATGGGCTTTTTGCGCGAGTCAGAAAATACCGAGCGCGGCGGAACAATTATCAATTCTGTAGTAAGAATGGCACAGGACCTTAAGCTTATGACTATTGCAGAAGGTGTAGAAACGCAGAACCAGGCAGACTTTCTGTGTAGCATAGGCTGTGATGTATTGCAGGGCTTCCTTTATTCAAGGCCGGTTTCGCAGGCTGAATTTGAACGGATAATCGGTTTTTCAAAATAAATGTGTTTCAATAACAGATTGCATTTACCCCAAAGTTGAATTATAATATTGGCATATAATTTTCTGATTTTGGAGTAGATATGAAAAATGCTTTTACTTTAATCTGTGCAGCTTTATTATCTGTCATTTCTTTTGTTTCATGCGATTTTACCGCCGAAGATTTTATCGCTCCGCAGGACACATGGGTAAACAAAGACTTCAAGTACGCGTACAAAGATTCTAATGGTAATGAAAAGACGGTAACTCTTACAGGATATTTTTTGTATTCTGACGACGACTATACTAATTCAAACTTCAAGTCCGGTGTAGAAATTCCTGCAGGTCTTACTGTTGTGATTATTTCAAGAAATAAAGATGCACTAGGTCTTTCTGCTAAAACTTATGTAAAGAAAACTTTTGCCAAAGGAAAAGTAACAGAGGCAGACCCCGATGATACAGCAACTTCCGCAGAATTCGATGTAGGACCCGCTTTTTGGACAGCCTTCTACCTTGGAAACAGCATTTCTTTTGCAAAAAACGGCAATAATGTTCCGGACCAGTTAAGATATGACTCTTATACAGAACTCAGTACTGAGGGTCTTAAAGAATTTACTTCAAAATTCTCCTGGCGCAAACTTCTTGCCAATATTCTTCTTGCAGAATAATTCAGTTTATGGACAGTCAGTTTTCTCGGACTGAACTTATGTTTGGTTCCGGGGCAATGCAGGCTTTAAAGAGCGCGCGCATTCTTGTATTCGGTGTAGGGGGCGTGGGCAGTTATGCAGTAGAAGCCCTTGCCCGGTCAGGAATAGGCGCGCTTTGCATTGTAGACAGCGATACTGTTGCCTTGTCAAACATAAACCGCCAGCTTTGTGCGCTACATTCCACTCTGGGACGGGCCAAAGTAGATGTAGTTGCAGAACGCATCAAAGATATTAACCCTCTGTGCAGCGTAACGGCGCGCCGCGAATTCTTTCTTCCAGAAACAGCCTCTTCATTTGATTTTTCTCTGTACGATTACGTCATTGACTGTATAGACACGGTTTCGGGCAAGATACAGATAGTACTTCAGGCAAAAGAGGCCGGTGTAAAAGTCATAAGTTCAATGGGGGCAGGCAATAAACTTGATCCAACAAAATTCCGTGTAGCAGACATTTACGAAACATCAGTTTGTCCCCTTGCAAAGGTAATGCGCCATGAATTAAAAAAGCGAGGCATACCTTCACTCAAAGTCGTTTTTTCTACAGAACCTGCGCTGAAAGTACAAAATGCACTGGAAGGACAGTCTTTTGCTTCAGAAACAGACTCCGGGATAAAAAAAATCCCGCCCGGAAGCAACCCTTTTGTGCCGTCCGTAGCGGGACTTATCATAGCCGGTGAAGTAATCAAAGACATCGCCGGCCTTTAGAATTACATCTGTCCGCCTTCTACAACAAGATTGTCTGCATCTGCTGCAGCCCCGTAAACGGGTCTGAGTGTTTCTTCATAGTCAGCGTGAAAGAACTTCTCTTCGGCAAGTGAAACAATTTCATTGTTAATCCAGTCAAGAAGACTCTTGTTTCCTTTCTGAACGGCAGGAGCAATTGCATCAAGACTTCCGAGAGACTCAATTCCAACCTTGAATCCGGGGTTTTCAAGTGCCCATGCAAGGACTTCAGTATTGTCAGTAGACATGGCAGCGCCTCTTCCGTCTACAAGAGCGTTGTAGGCTTCGCTGTACTGGTCAAACTTAAGCAGTTCAACTTCGGGATAATTCTTTGTAAAGTAAGTTTCTGCAGTTGTTCCCTTGCTTATGATAAGCTTCTTTCCAAAAAGGTCTTCTGGCTTTTCAATAAGTGCTGCTTCCGGGGAAACTACACCAAGTGCGACCTTCATGTAGGGAAGTGCAAAGTCAACTTTTTCTGCGCGCTCGGGAGTGCGTGTAAAGTTTGCAAGAACAATGTCTACTTTTCCTGTGGCTAGAACTTCAACACGGCTGGCGGCTTCAACAGGAACGTATTCAACCTTAACGCCAAGATCCTTTGCAATCCTGTCACCAAAGTAAACATCGTATCCACGGTAGAGTCCGTTTTCGTCAACGTAACCAAAAGGCTTTTTGTCACTGAATACTGCAATAACAACTTTTCCGCTCTTTTTTATCTGCTCAACGGTGCGTCCATTGGCTGAATTTTTTGAAGCGCATCCTGCAAGGACTGCAGCTGCTGCAACGACTACCGATAATGTCCTGAAAATGTTTTTTTTCATAAGTTTCACCTCTTGGAAATAACATATCGGAATAGTAGGAAAATGTCAACCAAAAATGCAGAATTTTTTTTACAAATTTCAGGATCCGGTAAAACTATTTTTTTGCTTCAATTCTGTCAAACATAAAGGCACTCAAAAACTTTCTTGCGCGCTCTGTTTTGGGATTGTTAAAGAACTGTTCCGGCGTGTCTTCTTCGACAATGAGCCCGTCATCAATAAAGACAATCTTGTCTGCAACCGCGCGTGCAAATTCCAGCTGGTGGGTTACAATAAGCATTGTCTGGCCTTCCTTTGCAAGTTCAATCATTACATCAAGTACTTCCCTTACCATCTCGGGGTCAAGGGCTGCAGTAACTTCGTCAAAAAGCATAACCTGCGGGTGCATGCACAGTGCCCTTACAATAGCCACACGCTGTTTCTGGCCGCCCGAAAGCTGTCTGGGGTAGGCGTCCTTTTTTTCATAAAGCCCGACGCGCTTTAAAAGAGATTCTGCTTCTGATTCAACTTCATTGCGACTGCGTTTCTGTGCTTTCATTGGTCCAAGCAGAATGTTTTGCAGAACCGTCATGTGCGGGAACAAATCATAGCTTTGAAAAACCATGCCCACTTTCTGTCTTATAAGATGCATTTCCTTCGTGCGGTTGCTTATTACTTCACCGTCAAGCGAAATTGTTCCGCCCTGAATGGACTCAAGACCGTTTATGCATCTGAGAAGCGTGCTTTTTCCGCAGCCCGAAGGTCCCAGTATAACAACAACTTCGCCGCGTTCTACAGAAAGAGAAACTCCTTTTAGAATTCCTCCTGCCTCGCGAAAATCTTTTTTTACGTCAATTATTTCAAGCAGCGCCATATTTTAAGCTCCATTGTCAGAAAATCTATTTCAATTTTTTTTCGAGTCTGTCTGCGGCAAAAGAAAGCGGCCAGCACACTGCAAAATACATCATGAAAATAACAGAATAAATTGCAATGGAAGCCGTCGGAACCGAAATTCTGTTTGCTTCAATAATCTGCTGTCCTATTTTTACCACTTCAATTACACCCACAAATACTACAAGTGAAGTAGTTTTAATCATTCTTGTAATAAGGTTCATCGAAAGCGGAACAAGTCTTCTTATTGTCTGCGGAATTATTATGTAAACAAAAATCTGGCTTTCAGTGAGGCCCAGTGCACGTGCGCTTTCATACTGGTGTGACGGCATTGACTCAAGTGCACCTCTTACAAGGTCACCCATTTCTGCCGTTCCCCAGAGCGTAAAGACAAGAACAGAAGCCGCTTCGCCCGAAAGTGAAATACCGAAAGCCCTTGTTATACCGAAGTACGCCAGAAAAAGAAGAACCAGCTGTGGCATAATGCGCATAAACTCAAGGTAAACTCTGCATACTGCCCGCACAATTTTGTTCTTCGACGTCATGATAATTCCAACAATAAATCCCAGAACAAGTGAAAGCGCTACAGAAACTGCAGCAATGCTTATTGTAACCCAGAGTCCGCCCATAAGCCTTGCAAAATTGCGACCCATGAACAACACCCCGAACGCCTCTTTTATACTGTCAAGCATTCCCGAACTGTCCATGTCTAAGTCTCCTTTCTGCCCAGGCACTTGCGGCTGTTACCGGCAGCAGAATAATAAAATATGCAATTACAAGAAGAGCAAGCGCTTCTTCTGTCTTGTAGTAAAGGCCAATAAGATCTTTTGCCACATACATAAGGTCTGCAAGAGCCACCGCGCTGAACATGGACGTCTCTTTTATAAGAAACATCATGTTTGCACAGACTCCTGGTACAGAAACAGCCATTGCCTGCGGAAGAACAACGTATCTTACAATCTGCAGCCGCGTAAGTCCAATGCATTCTCCGCTTTCAATCTGATTTTTTCCCACTGTTTCAAGGGAACTTCTGAATGTTTCGGCCATGTAACTTCCGCCAAGAAAAGTAAGGCCAATAACAGCGCACTGTTCCGAACTGAGTTTTATTCCAAGCCGCGGAAGGGCAAAGTAAAGGAAAAAAAGCTGAATCAAAAGCGGTGTATTACGCGAAAGTTCCGTGTAGATTCTGACTATAACCCGTAAAACAGGCACTTTCCAGTATCTTATAACGGCACAGACAAGTCCCACCAGTGTAGAAAGCAGAATTCCCACTACGCCTATTTTTATAGTAAGAATTGCGGCCTGAATATACAGCGGAATGACTTCTTTTATAAAAGCAAAATCCATCTTAATCGCGGTTTCTTCCAAAAAGTCTCAGAAGCGAAAGGAATATGTTTATAAAGTCAAGGTAAAGCTCAAGGGCTCCGTAAATTGCAAGTTTTTTGTATGCATCCGAACTGTCGGCTCTGTTTGCAGCCTTAAGAATCTTTTGCGAGTCAAAGGCTGTAAGACCGGTAAAAATTACAACGGTCGCAAGCGAAATAAGCCATTCAACCCAGCCCAGGCTCATCTTAAGAATAAAAGTAACCAGCATATTTATTAAAGAAACCAGAATAACCCCGATAAGACCCATCATAAGATAGTGTCCCGCAGAAGCAAGACTGGACTTTGTAACAGAACCGTAAATGCTCATTGCCCCGAACATTACAGCCGCACCCAAAAAACAGTAAGCGATTGTATTTATGTGGTATGCAAAAAATATTGAAGAAAGTGTAAGGCCGTTAATAACAGAATACAGGATAAAGCAGAAAATTGCTCCTCCAACAGACATTTTTCTTATCGTTGCAGAAAAAATCCATACAACAGCAAGTTCGGCAACAGCCAAAATAATAAATCCGATTGCGCCTCTTCCCCAGATAAGGTTAAAAATTGCCGGGGAAACTGCAGCCGCATAGGCACAGACTGCACTCAAAACAAGGGCAAGTCCCATCCATGCGTATGTTCTGCTTAAGAATTTGCGCTTGTCGTCGGCAGAAGCCCTGTATACTGTTACTGTGTTTTCCTTAGATTCCATATTGCCTCCGTTTTATCAGAAATTGTCTTCATTTTCATCTTCTGTACCTTTTCTGAACAGAAAGATATCCTTTATTTTTACGCTGTAAGTTGAATCCAAATCGCGCTTTTCGTTAGTTTCACTTGTTACGGGAACAGTAAAAATACAGTCAGCAGGGCAGTAGCCGTCAGATTCAACGTGTATAGAAAAATTGAATTTCTTTACAAGCCCTTCAGATTCTGCTTCAACCGGAACAGCCCAGAAAGTGTATGTTCCTTTTGTTGTTCCGTAAGTTGAACAGGGATTGGGCCATGTAATATCCATCATTTTTACGGCACTTCCGTTAAGGTTCAGTTTTACCTGTGCACCTGCAAGCGGCTCGAATGTTTGTCCGTCCAGAATATTTCCTTCAAATACAGGAAAATGAAAGGCAAAAGTTTCGGGCTTAACAGACGGCGCCATATTGATTCTATGTTCCCTGTGGTATGGACGTTTTGCCGAATTTACAATCTTCATTCCTTCAATAACAAGTTTGTCAATGTCGGCAGAAACCTGGCTGTTTCCGTTAAGAAAGGCATTGCTGTGCGTTACTCCGCGGCCGCTTACCACATAGCGCGGTGGTATTCTGTTAAGAACATAACTTGCCGTATCAAGACGGCAGTTTTTGCAGTCGCAGGTAAGCCATGCTGCATTTCTTGCCTTGGCCTGGTCGTAAAGATCGTTTACATGAGACAGAACTGTTTCTTCCATAAGATTATGAATGTTTTCCATATTCCAAATGTCTCCCAATTTCAATACTTTACTTTCAGCAAAGTATTGAAATTATCTTATTGACCGCCGGCTTTTGTGTAACTGGCAAGTCCGCCTGCAAGAAGAATGTTTCTTGAACGTTCTGCCATGTCATTTACACCCTTTATATTAAAGTCACCGTTCTTTGTGTGTACGCAGATGTTGAACGGAAGTGCTTTTTTAAGGCTTTCAAAGATTCCTGTGATTTCAAGTGTGTCTCCGTCAGAAATCTTGTCATAATCTGCAGGATCCTCAAATGTAACGGGAATAATTCCGTAGTTTATAAGATTTGCCTTGTGGATTCTGGCAAAACTCTTTGTAATTACAGCACGTACACCAAGGTACATTGGTCCGAGTGCGGCGTGTTCTCTGCTTGAACCCTGTCCGAAGTTTTCTCCTCCTATAACAAAACAGCCCGACATGTTTATTGCAGCAGCCTTGTTGTAGAATTCAGAATCAAGTCTTTCGTATGTAAATTTGCTTATTTCAGGAATATTCGAGCGGAACGGAAGAACCTTTGTTCCTGCAGGCATAATGTCATCAGTAGAAACATTGTTTCCAGCCTTAAGAAGAACAGGAAGCTTAAGGTTGTCTTCACAGCTCTTGCACGGTGGACAGGCCTTGATGTTTGGTCCGCGTACAATTTCTACTTTTGCAGCTTCCGTGGGATCGAGCGGTGCAATAAGAAGACCTTCATCCTGTGCGTCCATGCGGATTTCTTCAGAAGAAAGGCGGCCCGATGTTCCGTCAAGAAGAGAAACCCTTCCAGAAGATGTATATGACGGGTCTTCGTAGTCCAGTGTCGAAGCGTCTGTTATGTAACCTGTAATAGCACTTGCTGCGGCTGTTTCGGGGCTTACAAGATAGATTCCTGCATCTGCTGTTCCCGAGCGGCCCTTGAAGTTTCTGTTGAATGTACGCAGTGAAACGCCTTCTGAGTTCGGGGCAAATCCCATTCCGATACACGGTCCGCAGGCGCTTTCAAGAATTCTGAATCCTGCACGTATCAGGTCTCCCAGAATTCCGGCTTTGTCTGCCATAAGAAGTGTAGTGCGGCTTCCCGGAGCAATTCCTGCTTCTACACCCGGTGCAATATGTTTTCCCTTTACAATGGCGGCAACAGCGGCAAGGTCATCAAGTGAAGAGTTTGTGCAGCTTCCTATTGCAACCTGTGTAACCTTTGTCTGTGAAAGTTCAGCAACTTTTTTTACTGCATCCGGTGAATTCGGGCAGGCAGCAAGGGCACTAAGTTCTGAAAGGTTTATTTCTATAATCTTGTCGTAAACAGCACCTTCATCAGCCTTAAGTTCTGTCCAGTCAGCAGCACGTCCCATGCTTTCAAGGAATTTCTTTGTTGTAGCGTCAGACGGGAATACAGAAGTTGTTGCACCCAGTTCGGCACCCATGTTAGTAACTGTTGCACGCTGCGGAACAGTAAGGCTTTCTACTCCTTCGCCAAAATATTCGTAAATTGCACCAACGCCGCCTTTTACGGTTTCCCTGCGCAGTACTTCAAGAATAATATCTTTTGCTCCGACACCCTTTTTGAGAGTTCCGGTAAGTTTTACACCAAAAATTTTGGGCATGGCAAGATGGAAAGCACCGCCGCCCATAGCTACGGCAACGTCAATTCCGCCTGCACCAATGGCAATCATTCCTATTCCGCCGCCTGTAGGAGTATGGCTGTCAGAACCAAGAAGTGTCTTTCCCGGCTTTCCGAAGTGCTCAATGTGAACCTGATGGCAGACGCCGTTGCCGGGTCTTGAATAATACAGACCGTATTTTGCAGCTACAGACTGGAGGTAACGGTGGTCGTCATGGTTTTTGAAGTCAGTCTGAAGGGTATTGTGGTCTACATAGCTTACACTTACTTCTGTCTTGACGCGCGGTACACCTATTGTCTCGAACTGAAGATAGGCCATGGTTCCTGTTGCGTCCTGTGTAAGAGTCTGGTCTATTCTGATTGCAATGTCGTCCCCGCGTTTAACCGGAGTTCCCGGAACAAAGCCCGAGGCTGCGCTTACAATGTGTTTCTGGATTATTTTTTCGGCTAGAGTCAAAGACATTTTTATACCTCTACAGATTTGAATATAAGTATAACTTATTTTACTGTTTAACACTGTTTTTTTCAAGGTATACGCTGTTGAACTATCTTTTTTACCTGTATTGTGTTATAATAGTTGTAATGCGCATTTTAAAGTTATTTTCTGCAGCTTTTCTTTTGTCACTCTTTTTCTCCTGCTCAAATCCGGCACAGGTTTCTTCTGTTCGGACTGCCGAAACCTTGCGCACTGTTTCTGACTCCATGGCACAAAATGTCGTCTGGTCAGAAGAACTGCAGGGGGACTTTCTCAAACAGAAAATTACTGGTGCAGACGGTGTTTCAAAAAGTGTAAAAACTACGCCTTACAGTGCCGCCGTTTCTTCAGATCGGCAGAAATATCCGCCTTTGCCACCTTATATACGCGGTTTTGCAAGCCTTGATACTTCCCTTTACGATACACAGGCTCTTGAAACACTCAATGCGTTCTGCAGTGCACTTGTTTCGGGTGAAGGGGCAGACTCTTTTATGGCTGAAGGTGATGTATATTCGCTTGTAATGTTCCGCTATGATTTGGCGCGCCTTTTTGAAGAAGAAACTGTATTTTCAAGGTATGTGATAGGAAAACCTTTTGTTCAGGACGGAATTTATCAGTGTCCGGTGCGCTTTTTTACTTCACAGGAAGAAAGTGTTTCTTATCTTGCGCCGCACACAGATGTTTATATTTTTCTAAAAAAATCAGAGGCGTCGTGGGAAGTAGACCAGATTTCGTTTATGGACACTTCAAACAGCCGTTAATGACAGATATTTTACAGGGGAAGTTATGAATCAGGAAAAAGAACTTACGGGAATTGAACGGGAACTTGTTCTTCAGTATTTGAGGGACGACAATGTGCCTCTTACCATTACGCTAGAAGAAAAGCCTCTTATGACCGAAACCGAGCTTTCTGAAAACAAAACCGAACTTCCTTCTGCCGACGAGCGGGTTCCTGCAAGCGCTGTTTTTCCTGTAGCCATTCCTTCACAGCAGATAACCGTTCTGGACAAAGGTATAATTCTTCTTAAAAACCAGGTGCGTTCTGTTCAGCCTTTTTTGGGAAAGACCGTGCGCGTTCAGTTTTACTTCAACCACCTGGGACTTTATTTTATTACGACAATGAAAGAATGCTCACAGGGGCTGGCCATCGTTGTTCCGTCAAGCATAAAGCGCGTTCCTGATGTTATTGTAAAATGCAACTATGACTTCAGCGCGACACTTTCCTTTTCTTCGGGAACAAAAAGCGTGACACTTGAATGCATTCCCGAAGCCGGATACGACCTTTTTGTCCAGCCCAGATGGGACTCTATAGAAACAGAAGTGCAGAAACCGGCAAAAAAACTGCTTGAAAAATTCGTGTCAGAAGTAAAAAGCGGCCTTTCTGCTCCTGTAGGAAACGGACTGCAGCTTATAAATGTCGTCCGTTTTCTTACGCAGAGAAATCTGTCCCTTCCGCCTGCAATAGAAGGAAGATGCCGCCCGTTTGGAATAATCTACGTTGATACTTCAAGAATTGTTCTTTGTGCAGAAGGGGAATGTGCATCCCTTTCATGCGGCGAAACATATCTTCTTTCAATGACATTTGCACTTTCTTCAAGCCGTCTTTTGAAAAGAAGAATAGACGTTCAGTGCGAAGTAGAAAAAGTTTATTCAGATGACAGTGAAAGCGGCCGTTCGTGCATTTCGCTCAAATTTGACGGCCTTAAAAAAGAAGACGACCGCTTTTTGTACGAGCGCCTTTCCGGAAAAAAACTGGAATAGAGATTTTAAGCGTCTGTTTCCTGAACCGCGGTTTCTGTTCCTGCTGCATGATTTTTTTTGTTAAAGAAATGAATGTGCGTCCGGCGTTTTTTGCTGCGGTCCGAACCGTTTCCCAAAAGAACCGCAATCGGTTTAAGGAATTCTATGTTTTCGCAAATAATTTTGATTATTACCAGAAGCGGAACAGAAAGAATCATTCCTATAAAACCCCACATCCAGCCCCAGAGTGAAAGTCCCACAAGAATAATAAAAGGTGATATTCCAAGGTCGGAACCTGCCCATCTTGGTTCGACAATGTTACCCAAAATCATGTTTATTGCAAGAACTGCAGCCGCAACATAAATTGCGTATCCCCACTGCGGATAAAACTGAAGGAGTGCAAACATTGTTGTTACCAGCCACGAAATAATCGAGCCGAAGTTTGGAATAAAGTTCAGAATAAATGCAAGAAAACCCCAGATTATGGGAAAGTCCATCTTTATTACAGAAGTAGAAAGGAATACCAGAACACCGGTAATGAGAGAAATTGTAAACTTTATTGAAATGTACCGCGTAACTTCTGCAATTATTTTTGTTGCAATGAACATAAGCTTGCGGCTAGTTCCTTCTTCCTTGAATGCTGTTTTTACCTTTGAATGCATTCCCCTGAGTTCTATAAGAAGAAAAATTACAAAAAGCGCAATCATCAGAATAACTTTTGCGCCCGAAATCATATAGTTGCTCAAAGAAATTGCCCAGTTCTGTACCGTGGTTCTTACACCAAGGGAACTCCACAGGTTTGCAAAAAGCGAAGAATTTTCGTCAAAAGGCAGCTTGAATGTCTGCGCCAGAAATTCGTAAAGCCCCAGAAAACGCGTTTCGTACTTGGGGTAGGCACTCAGGATTGTCTTGAGGCTTGCTACAAGAAGATTTCCTACGACAAAAAAGGAAATCATTGCAATAAACACAATTATGAGAATTCCCATAATCCACGGAATATGGACGGAATTCATTCTTTTTACAAAAGGGTAGAAAACAAAAGACAAAAGCACCGCCACCGTAAGCGGAATAAAAAACGATGACGTGAGCTTCAGAACAGCGGCAACCATAATGAAAGAGACAAATAACAGAAGAAGAAAAATGGATCTTGCATAGTTTGCCGGTTTATTCATTATGGAGCCTTTTTTAATTATTTGCCGGCCTTTGCGGTGCGGTACAGCGGAGAAGTCGAGTCTGTTTTAGGACCGATTTTGTCGAATCCGCAGTAAGGTACAAGAACTTCAGGTACTGTAATTGAACCGTCGGCATTCTGGTAGTTTTCAAGAATTGCAAGCATTGCGCGTCCTACAGCAATTGCAGTTCCGTTGAGCATGTGCACGTACTTGTTCTTTCCGTCATCGTCATGGTACTTTACGTTAAGGCGTCTTGCCTGATAGTCTGTACAGTTTGAAGTAGAAGTTACTTCACCGTAGTCTCCGTCGGGGTGTTCTGCGTCAGATCTTCCGGGCATCCATGCTTCAAGATCCCACTTTCTGTATGCAGGTGCACCAAGGTCTCCTGTACATGTATCTACTACGCGGAACGGAAGTCCCAGTCCTTCAAAAATTTCTTCTTCAATAAGACGAAGTTTTTCGTGCAAATCGTTGCTCTGCTCGGGCAGACAGTAAACGAACATTTCTACCTTGTCAAACTGGTGTACTCTGTAAAGACCTTTGCTAAAGTGTCCCGCAGCGCCTGCTTCCCTTCTGAAACAGTGTGAAAGTCCGCAGTAGAAAAGAGGAAGCTTTGACTTGTCAAGAATTTCGCCGGAATGGTAACCGCCGAGTGTAATTTCTGCTGTTGCAACAAGGCAGGTTCCTTCTTCTTCAAGTGTATATACGTTGCTTTCGTTTCCGCGCGGATTGAATCCTATTCCCTTAAGAATTTCTTCCTTTGCTACGTCCGGTGTAATGAATGTAGTAAAGCCGTGCTTTCTTAAAGTATTGAGCGCATACATAATGAGTGCCTGTTCAAGGAAAACAGCTTCATTCTTGAGGTAGTAGAATTTGGGGCCCGAAACTTTTGTTCCGCGGTCAAAGTCAATAAGGTCAAGTGATTCACCCAACTGAACGTGATCCTTGGGCTTAAACTCGAACTTGCGCGGTGTTCCAACTTTTTTTACTTCAAGATTTTCTGTGTCAACTTTTCCTACAGGAGCAGCAGGGTTTGCCATATTCGGAATCTTGCGGGCTGCTTCGTCGAGTTTTGTTTCTATGTCTGCAAGTTTTGATTCTGTTTCAGAGATGGAATCTTTGAGGGACTTTCCTTCGTCAATGTATTTCTGTCTTGTTTCTGCGTCAAGCTTCTGCTTCATTGCAGCGGCATTTGCGTTTCTTTTCTGCTGCAGGTTCTGAAGTTCCGTAACAAGTGTTGTTCGCTCATCGTAAAGTGTTACTACCAGATCAGCGTCTGCTACCATGTTTCTGTTTGCTATGTTTTGTTTGACAGCTTCAAGATTGTCTTTAATAAACTTATAGTCTAACATTCTTTTCCTCTGATTATTCAATTAGTATTCAATATATAACAAATTCTGCATTACTTCAATTACCTTATATTGAAATAGAATTTCTTAAGGTAGGTGATTCTTTCGCGTGCACTGTTCCAGTCTGTACTCTGCGGGTATTCCCTTACAATCGTTTCGTAGGCAGCAAGTGCATTCTTTATGTCCCTTACCTGGGAATTTGTTTCAAGAACCTGCCCTTTAAGAAAAAGTCCTTCGTCTATTTTTGACGTTGCCTTTTCAAAGAACGAGTCCAGGTACCGCAGTGTCTGAACATAATCTTTTGAGTCAAACGAATTTTTTGCAAGCGAAAGGTATTCTTCTGCCGTAAGAGGTGAGTCTTCTTCGATTTCTGAAAATGTACTTTCCATAACTTCAGATGGAACTGTTTCTACAGAAATGTCTTCTTCAGGAGCCGATTCCGAAGTCTGGATTATTGTTGTACCGGAGTCTCCTTTCTGCGAAGATAAATTCTGCTGTGGCTGCACGGTTGTATCTGGCTCTGGAATTGTCTTTTTTGGGGCAGTGGTATTTTGTACGGTGCCGGCGGTATTTTTAGAAGTATTTTTGTCTTCTCGGGAAGGAGTGCTTTGTGAAACTGCCTGCTGTGTTTCAGAAGCGGTTTCTTCCTGAACTGTATTTGACTTTCGTGCCGGTCTTGGAGGAACAGCCTGTGCATATGAAGGAGCCTGCGCGTGTTTCTGCGTTGCGTTTTTTCCTTTGACCGTAACTTCAAGCCAGTCGTCTATTATGTCTCCTGTAAGGGTGTCTGTTTTACTGAAGTGAAGAAGGGTTGTTCCTTCATTTCTTGAGCGTAGTGTAAATGAAGTATCCGTTGTTCCGATTTTTCTGCCAAAGTATCTGAACAGCTGCTTTCCGTCTTCTTCGCCAAGGTAAAGCCATCCGCTTCCTGGGTAGGAAATGTCCAGATACTGGCCGCTTGTCATTGTCATTGAACGGGACGGAACAGGGATTATTTCTTCGGCTGCACTTTCTGTTTCTTCTTCTGGTGTTTGCTCGGGTTGTGAATCTGTTTCCTGTGTCTGCGGCAGCTGCTGTTCTGTCGCGTTTGTTTCTTCTGTAGTTTGTTCTGTCTGTATTTCTGTTCTGCCTGGAACCTGTTGTTCTTCTGGTGTTTCAGGTACAGAAGACGGCTGTTCTGCCTGAGTTTCCTGTTGCGGCTGTACTTCGCCGGAGGTATTTTCCAGAGACTGTTCCGGCTGGGGAATACCGCTTTCTGAAGTGATATCCTCTTCAGGGGTAAGGATTTCTGTTTCTATGGGTTCTGTTTCGGGTAGAGGTTCCTGCGACTGTTCTGTTTCGCCGCTCTGGTCCTGAGGAAGCGGTTCTGTTATAAAAAAGCCGTCTATTCCTTCTACAGGCTCAAGCGCCGGTTCTGTTTCCTGCTGTTCCGGCTCTGTTGTGGTAGTGTCTGTTGTTTCATAAACAGGCGGTTCCTGTATGGCACCCGGTTCTGTCGGTAACGTTTCCTGCGGGACTTCTGCAGGCGGCTCTTTTTTTGGGGAAGATGCACACGAGGCAAAAAACAGTGCTGAAAGAAACAGGGTAAACGTATATTTAATGCAGTTTTTCACGGAGCAGCTCCTATGATTGAATCAATTATTTCTTTGTTTGAATTCCGCAATTTTTCAAGACCGCTTTCGTCTGGAAGGGTAAAGTATCTGTCTGTTTCTTCCTGCGTCCATCTGTCTTCGGGTATTCTTGAAAAATAGTGGTCTTCAGTAAGAGTGCTTTCAGCGGGGGCAAGTAGTTCCCTTGTCTGAACGTAGCGCTCTGCCGTCGGAATTACAACGGTTCTTTTATGGTTTTTGGGAATCTGCACGACGGCAATTACCATCGCGCTTATAAATAGAAACACCATCAGTGCCAGTACGGTAACAAAAAGCCGACTCTTTTTGGAAGCAAGTTTTTTTACCGTATCTGATATTCTGTCAGGTAATCTCATGTCGTCTCTTGCTGTTCAGTTTCGCCAGCGGCACTCTGTTCCCCAGAAGAATCTGTCTGCTCTTCCTGCGGGTTCTGTTCCTGCAAAGACTCTGTCTGTTCTGCAACAGCCGGACTTTGTTCTGATGCCTGCGGTTCCTTCAGAGTTCCGTCGGGGTTATGTTCCCTGCGGGGCGGTCTTGCCGGAATTACAATGCCTTCTTCGGGTGGAACATCTTCTTCTACAAAGTCGTCCTGCGAGTCAAAGGAAGCACGACCGTTTATCATGTCTTCATCAAGCCTTACCTGGACAATTTTTGTGATTCCGCTTTCTTCCATTGTTACACCCAGCATACTTGAAGCACCCATTACGGTTTTTCTGTTGTGTGTAATGACAATGTACTGGCTTACTCCAGCAAAAGTTCTGAGCGTGTTTACAAAACTCGAAACATTCTTGTCGTCAAGGGCGGCGTCAATCTCATCAAGAAGACAGAACGGGCTTGGTCTTACCTGGTATGTTGCAAACAGAAGAGCAACCGCTGTCATTGTTTTTTCACCACCAGAAAGCAGTGAAATGTTTTCTAGCTTTTTTCCCGGCGGCTGTGCATAAATGTCAATTCCGCTTGTAAGAACATTTGTCGGGTCTACAAGACGAAGTTCACCGCGGCCTCCGTTGAACAGTCTTCTGAACATATTGTGGAAGTTTCTTCTGATTTTGTTGTATGTATCCAAAAAAAGTTCCGAAGATTTTGTTCTGATTTCTTCACTTACGCGTACAAGACTTTCAAGGGTTTTCTGCGTGTCGTTGTAATTTGCCTGCTGCTTTTCGTAGCGTTCCTTTTCTTCGGCAAACTGTTCAACAGCCATAAGGTTAACAGAGCCCAGTTCCTGAATTTTCTGCTTTGTTTCAGAAAGCTTTTCCTTTAGGGAAGCAGAAGAGGCTGTAATTGTGTACATGCGCTCTTCAAATTCCATAAGATCACGCGAATAATTGTCCTGGAAGTTCTGCTTTACGTTTCTGATTTCTGTTTCGTTCTGTACAATGTCTACGCTGAACTTTTCGAGCTGAGACTGGTATTTGTTGCGTTCTTCCTGCTTTTTCTGGAGTGCGCTTTCTTTTCCGCTTACTTTGCTGTAGCATTCCTTGATCTGTGCATCCAGTCCGTTGAGTTCTGCTGTAATGGATTCTCCCTGCTGCTGAAGTTCTGCAATGCGTTCTTCAATTTCTGCAATCTGGTCATCCATCTCTTCTTTGCGCTGGTTTTCTTTAAAGAGCTCGTTCTGCTGTTCGCGCAGTGAATTTTCTTCCGAAGCAAGGGTTTTGCGCAGTGTAGAAATCTGCTGCTCGCATGAAGTAATCTGCTGGCTCATCTGTGCCTGGTTTATTCTGAGTTTTGCGAGCGTTTCCTTGTATTCATCGATTTTTTTTGTAAGTTCGGAATTCTTTTTTACAAGACCGTCGTTTTCGGTTTGAATTCCGTCTATTTTATTAAGGTTTTCCTGGATTGAAAAATCTATGCCGCGTTTTTTTGTAATAATTCCTTCAGGTGACAGAAAGTCATCTATGAATCTTGGAGCCGTCTTTGTGTACTGCTCAAGTGCCTGTGAAAGGTCTGTAAGCATTTCAAGAAGATCAGAAAATGCCTTTACAGCATCTGTTCCCATAACGGCAGAATCTTTTTCACTGTGCGAAGGAAGGGCTGCAAAGTCGCGGAATATGTTTGCGCGTCCGTTTGCAAAAATCTTTATTTTTTCGAGCTTTGTGTCAAGTTCGTCCTTTGCCTTTTTGTTTGCTGCAGATGAATAGCCTGCGTCCTTAAGTTTTGCGTCAAGTTCCGTTACAATGTCTTCTGTAATGGCTTCGAGCTGCTTCTGCAGTTCGGCTCTTTCATCATCAAGTGCCCTTATCTTCTGTGCGTTTTCTGCAATATGGGCTTCGTTTTCATGAATCTGTCCCGAAGACTGGTCAATGTTCTGTACGAATCCGTCTATATTTCTGTTAATGTCATCGAGTTTTTTGTTTTTTTCGTGAAGTTCGGCGTTAAGGGCGTCAATGTCTTCGTTGTATTCTTCAATGCGTTCCTGAACGTTTTTTATGCGGTTTTCTATCTGTCCAATGGCTTCTTTTACCTGGCTCTGATGGTCGTGCAGCTGTTTTGCCATTGCTTTTTTACCGGTTTGTTCGGCACTCAGTTTAATGACTTCCTGCTGCTTTATGTTTACCTGTTCCTCGAGGGACTTGATTTTGTCGGTATTTTCATTGAGTGTATTGTAGATTTCTTCTATTTCTGCGGCGGCTGCATTGCGTTTTTTTTCGGCTTCGGCGCGGCTCTGCTCATGTCTTGCCTTGTTCTGGGTAAAGTCCTTGAGCTTAAGAAGCTGAATGTCCAGCTCATAATTGAACTTGTCTTCGTTGAGTTTTCTGTACTTTGAAGTCTTGTCTGACTGAACCTTAAGCGTTTCGTAATTGCGCTTTGTTTCTGCAAGACCAATGTCTATCTGTGCAAGATTTGCCCTTGTTCTTTCGAGTTCGCGCTCTGCATCTGCCACTTCTGCCTTGCTGCGGCTTATTCCTGCTGCTTCTTCAAAAAGATAGCGGCGGTCTTCGGGTTTGGAAGAGAGAACCTGGTCAATTTTACCCTGTTCCATGACAGAATATGCAGCTTTACCGACACCGGTGTCCATAAAGAGCTTGCGAATGTTTGTGGCTCCAACCTGTCTGTCGTTAATAAAATACTGGTTTTCGCCGTTCCTGTAGAGGCGTCTTTTTATGACAATTTCGCTGTCTTCGAGAGGGAGAAGTCCGTTTTCGTTTGCAATTGTGAGTGAAACTTCGGCAAGGGAAAGTGCAGGTCTTGCTTCTGTTCCGTTAAAGATTACGTCTTCCATGGATTCTGCGCGAAGGTTCTTTGATTTGTTTTCGGCAAGAACCCATTTTATTGCGTCTACAACATTACTTTTTCCACATCCGTTGGGGCCGAGCAGGGCTGTTATTCCGTCCGCAAATACAATGCGGGTACGGTCGGCAAATGATTTAAAACCGTAGATTTCCAGACTTTTTAAAAACACATGATTCCTCTTGAAAGAAATGCACCAATAACAGCGGCACATCTTAGAATAGAAAGCCCCGATTGCAAACCGGGACTTCCAAGCATTATATCAGTAAAGGTACTTTGTAACAAGATACAACCAAAACTTTCACAGCTGCATTTATTCGCAGTCTTCGGGAGCCAGAAGTTTTCCGCCGTAGAGAATCTTGGGGTAAACTTTTATGTGAATCTTTTTTTCAAGTCTTGCGTAGTTTTCCATTTCCCTTTCATCACCAATCACGCAGTTGATTCCTGTGTTTCCGGCCCGTCCCGTTCTTCCAGCCCTGTGAATAAAGAAATCTGTAGTTTCGGGCAAATCCATCTGTACGACGTGCGTTATTCCCGGAATATCCAGTCCGCGTGAGGCAAGGTCTGTCGTTACAAGGACAGGCAGTTTTCCGCTTCTGAAACGGTCAATTGCGGCTTTGCGGTTCTTTTTGTCTGTTTTTCCGCTCAGACCCGCGCAGTCAATTTTTCTGTAGGCAAGCTTTGAAACAATGTTTTCGATCTGGTCGGTTCTTGCTGTAAAAACAATGAGTTTCTGCGGCTTTTCTGCGTTAATGAAGCTTCTGAGAGTGTCAATTTTGTCCCTGCGTTCTGCAAAGATGGCCCAGTGTTCAATTCTTTTTCTTAGGACATCTTCCAGCGGTAGTGTAACAAGTTTGATTGCATCTTCTTCTGAATATTTTCCGCCGGTTATTCCGTCCCTGGCTTTCTGAAGAATTTTTCTGGTATAGTCACTTACCGTGGCCGAATTTCCTATAAGCTCTACATTTGCAGGCAGTCTTTCCAGAAGTCCTTCCGTAGAATCCCTCAGTTCTGGTGACAAAAGGCGGTCTGCTTCGTCAAGAACAAGAACTTCGGTACTGTCTGCCTTGAGTTTTTTAAGGTGGATAAGTTCAAGAAGACGGGCAGCCCCACCTATAACAATCTGCGGCTTTTCCTTAAGCATATCAATCTGGCGCGCAATAGGGGCACCTCCGATGCAAAGTGCACATTTTATCTTTGAAACAGCCTGAACCTGAACCTTTATCTGAGCTGCCAGTTCGTACGTAGGGGAAGCAATAAGAATTTTTACGGCTTTTGAAGGATTTTCTTCTGTTTCAAGCCTCTGTATAAGCGGAAGAAGGTAGGCGAGCGTTTTTCCGGTGCCCGTTTCGCTTTGGAACATAATATTTTTTTTTGCTGCAATAAGCGGAATGACTTCCCTTTGAACTGCAGTAGGTTCTGTTATTCCGGCAAGTGCAAGGGCGTCAGTAAGTTCTTTTGTGATTCCAAGATCTGAAAAAGTAGTATTCATTTTTCTACTATAGCATATTTTGCATTTTTAGGATATAATCCCGCTGCTATGAAATTCGGAATTGATACATTCGGCTGCGATCACGGAAGGTCGGGGCAGGGCTCATATCTTCTTTCTTTAGTCCGCAGTCTTCCTTCTGACTGTGAATTTGAGCTTTTCGGAACCGAAGTTGACAGATATACATATACTTCTGATTTGCCGTTGAAATACATCGGCGTCAATGTTCCCGACAGTCTTGCAGCAGAACGTTACTGGCATTTTTTCAGGGCAAACAAATTCTGCAGGAAGAATTCCTATGATTCTGTTCTGTATACCGCAGGTGCACGGCTTTTGCCTTCATCATTTTCTGTTCCCGGAGTGGCCGTTGTCAATGACATACTCAGTGCAGCATTTGCTTCAGGAGAAGATGCATTTGCCCGCTGGCAGATAAAAAAAGGCCTTTCTTCTGTAAACTGCGTAATTGCTTCAAGTGAATATGTCAGGGAAGATATACTGCGTTCGGGAATTTCACCGAGGCGCATAGAAGTCGTTCACAACGGAATAGACCACAGTCTTTTCTTTCCTACAGACGTGCTGGACTCTGGTGGTGAAATAATTGACATAAAGCCTTTTGCAATAAAACGACCGTACATAATTTATGCCAGCCGCATGCAGAGTGCAGAAAAAAAACATATTGAACTTATAAAGGCATTTTCCATCTTTAAGCAGAAAACGGGCTTTCCGCACAGACTTGTCATAGCCGGAAGCGAAGGGCCGTTTGGCGAACAGGTACACAAGGCAGCATTTTCTTCAACTGCAGCAAGCGACATTTTTATAACAGGGTATTTCCCGCATGAAAACTTTCCGGAGCTGTACAGAAATTCAGAAGCATGTATATTCCCTTCAGTCAACGAAGGTGTAGGGCTTCCTGTTCTTGAAGCGATGGCGACCGGTGTTCCTGTAGCCTGTTCTTCTTCCGGGGCTTTGCGCGAAATTGCAGGTGACAGCGCTCTGTTATTCAACAGCGATGATGTAGAAGAAATGGCTTTCTGCATTGAGCGCATAATTACTGACAGGGCACTTCGCAAAAAACTTATAGAAAGCGGAATCCGCCGTGCGGCAGATTTTTCATGGGAAAAAACCGCTCAAAAAACCGTAGAAATATTGAAATCCACTGTGGAATAAAAATTAAGACTTTATAAAAAACATTGTAGTCCTGCTCTTTTAAGAGATTTACAATTTTGATTTTTCGCAAATTTCCATAGTTTTTTTCTCCCTCTGTATTGTGCAAGAGTCTGTAAGTTGTTTCCGCTAAACGGCTTGTATCGGAAAATCCAACGCATTTTAACCCGGACTGTTCAAGCCCGAGTCTACCAGCTCCAATGCCAGAGCAAAGTATGCTGATACTTTGTCCAAAACATGCTGATGTTTTTAGGTCTGTATGCTGACGTCTTTTGAATTTTGTACTGATGTTTTTAGCCTGAAAAATTTTATGAAAATTTTCAAAATTTATGGTCAAAAAAATTGACAGCGAGGGCTTTTAAACGTATATATCAAAGTAGAAACAGACGGTTAACCCTCAAAAACGTGAGGAGAAGAAGTTCTACTGTTCTCCCGAGCAAGGGTCTTTGCCACAATGTCAAGTGGTGAATTAAAAAAAGACAGATCACTATCAAAGAAATTTATCTTTCATAGTGTGTCTGCCTCTTTTGAACCTTGAGCTTTCTTATACAAAAAAAGCCTGAGAGAACTTTTAAAGAACTCTCAGTCTAAATCGCTTAATTTAATCGCCACCCGGCGCTTTGTCGTTGTAGCTCCACCATGCGGCGGTAAAGACCGTTTTTGTCCATCAGTTCTGCTGGTGTTCCTTCCTCCGCAACCCGACCATCTGCCAGAACAACGATTTTATCGGCTGCCTCCACAGTACGCATTCGGTGAGCGATCACCAACACAGTTTTTCCTGCCAGCAGACGGGAGAGCGCTCCCTGAACCTTTGTCTCATTTTCTACATCCAGGCTGGCCGTTGCTTCGTCAAGAAGGATGATGGGGGCGTCTTTCAACAAGGCTCTGGCAATAGAGATACGCTGCCGTTCTCCACCGGAAAGCTTTGCCCCGTTTTCTCCGATGGGGGTGTTGTAGCCCTGGGGAAGCCGATGAACAAACTCATCGCAGTTGGCCGCTTTGGCAGCAGCCCGCACTTCTTCATCCGTTGCGCCACGCTTACCAAGACGAATATTTTCCATCACGGTATCGTCGAACAGCATCACATCCTGAAACACCATAGAATAATCCCGCAGCAGTACTTCTGGGTCTACGGTAGAAATATCCACACCACCTACACGAATCACTCCTTTGGAAATGTCCCACAGCCTTGCGGCAAGCCGGGCACAGGTGCTTTTACCGGAACCGGAAGGACCTACCAGTGCCGTGACTTCGCCCTCTTTAGCAGTAAAGCTTACATCATGCAGGACTCCTTTCTCATCATAGGAAAAGCCCACATGCTCAAAGACAATATCATGTCCCTTTGGCTCAAATTTCTCCGCACCCTCCGCTTTAGGCGTGTCATAAATTTCATTCATACGGTCAGCAGACACCTGAGAAACAAACATTTCTGCAATGAGTGCCAAACTTTGGTCGAATGGGGCATAGACACGAGTAATGACCAATAGAAACAGGAACAAAAGCATGAAATCAATGCTGCCGGACAGGATCAAATTCGCACCCACAAGAATGGTCGTTGCCACGCCTAACCGCATGATAACGCTTGCGGCATTTACAAAAAGGCCGGTTCCCAGTTCACCCTGAATTGTAACTCGTTCATATTCGTCAATTTTCTGATTCAGTCCGTTTAGATACCGTTCCTCCTGGTTTGTGGCACGAATCTCTCTAACATTTTCTAATGCTTCCTGAATACCATCTGACACTCGGACAGCAGCTTTTTTCGTCCGTTCTGCATTGCGGGCGGCAATCTTGCGGCTACCAAACAGCAGGCCAAAGGCTACCGGTACACCCCACAGGCAAGCAACAGCCAACCGCCAGTCGTAAACAAGCAGGCACACAGCGATAATCGCCGTAGAGATGTAAGCACCGTACAGATACCCCAGCACATGAGACCAGACATGTTCCATCCGATTCACGTCTCCCATGATAGTCTCGGTCAGGTCTGCCAAGTCCCGCTTGCCAAAATACCCCAGCGGCAGTTTACGAAGCCGTTCCGCCAGACTGAGACGTGTGGTTTTGACCTCATTATATACCAGCCCATAGGTAGCTTTGTATTGCTGCCAATGGGTCACGAAGGACAGGAGGGCAAAGAGAACCAACAGTCCGAGGACAATCGCTGAACCAGGAAGCGGACTTCCTTCTGTCAAGGTTCCCATAAAACCAGACATTACCAGATACAGAATGCTGACACCGCCCATAACAACCAGATTCACGATCACTGTCCAGAATGTGCCTTTCTTTGTGTTCCGGACACCCTGATCGGTCAGGGCATATTTTCGTTGAAACTTTTCTCCAAACATTTACTCTGTCTCCTTTTCGCTGGTGATTTTCCACTGAACTGCCTTGTTATAGTCAGTCCACATCCGGGCATACAGACCGCCCGAAGCAGTCAGCTTGGCATGAGTACCCTGCTCGACAATGTGCCCTTCTTCAAGAACGATAATCTTATCAGCGCCCACAACAGTGGATAGACGGTGTGCAATCATAATAACAGTGCGGTCTTTCGTCAGTGTGGCAAAGGCCTTCTGAATCAGCACCTCATTCTCAGGATCGGCAAAAGCAGTTGCCTCGTCAAGCACCACAATGGGGGCATCCTTCAAAATGGCTCTGGCCAGTGCGATGCGCTGTTGTTCACCACCGGAAAGATAGGTTCCCTCGGTGCCGATCTGTGTATCAAGGCCATCCGGCAGTTTGTCAAGAATATCCTTGCACTGGGCAGCCATTAGCGCGGCCATCACCTGTTCTCTTGTCGCTTCCGGGCGGGAGGCTCGGACATTTTCCAAAATAGAGGTTTTGAACAAACGGTTATTCTGGAATACAAAAGCCACCTGATCCATAAGGACATGCGGATCGATCTGAGCAACATTGACTCCGCCGACTTCCACCGCGCCGGACGTTGCATCCCAAAAACGCGGAATCAAGCTGGCCGCCGTTGTCTTTCCGCCGCCGGACGGTCCCACCAGAGCTACGGTCTGCCCCGGTTCGGCTGTGAAAGACACATGAGAGAGTGCAGGGCTTTGTGATCCGTTATAGGTAAAACTCACATCCTTAAATTCTACTTTATTACTACGAGGGGACTGCGGGTGACTGGGTGCTTCCAGGGTAGGTGCCTCCATCACCTGATTGATCCGTCCCAAAGCGGTACTGGCCAACATCATACCAGAGGAAGCAAACATTATTTTTGCAAGTGCAGTGGAAATGATGGCTGAAAATACGGCATAAAAAACGAAATCGGCAACAAAGCCGGCAAAACTGCCGTTTGCCAGTGCACCTGGAGCAAGGAACAGCGCCACTGGAACCAGAAACACGAACGCTCCTTCAGTAAAGGTTAAATTGACAGCCTGAGGAGCACGGCATACATACGCCGTATAATGTTCGGCTTTGCTACTGTAATCTTCGATAGCCTCCTGAAACGCCTTGAACGAGTAGACCGTCTGCTGAAATATTTTAACTACAGGAATTCCCCTTACATATTCTGTTCCCGCTTTTGTCATGCGATCCTGGGCCGCCTGGTATTCCGCCATTAGTTTTGCATTTTTACCTCCCATCATGGAGAACATGGCGATTACCGAAATGACTGCCGCTAAAAGGCAGGCTGCTCCCATTCGCCAATCAAACAGAAACATCATGACCAGCATCGACAAAAACAACACGATAGTGCCTACTATGTCTGCCAGATTGTGTGCCAGCAATGTTTCGGTGTCGGCTGCCGCAGCATCCAGCCGCCCGCGAATCAGACCAGAAGCGTTGGAATCAAAAAACCCAGCGGAGCCTTCATCACATGAGCAACCCCTTGTTTTCGTATGTTGGAAGCTGTACGGAAAGCAGCCAGATGGGTACACATTAGGCCTGCAAAATACAGGATAATGCCGCCCACTGCGAACGCAAAGGCAATCCAGCCATATTTGGAAACATTCTGCGCCTGTGTCCATTCCGGGGCTGCCTTAATCAGATCACGGGCCGCCAGCCAGATACAAATGTATGGAGCCATGCTCAAAAGCATTGACACCGCCGATAGGGCCAACCCTAAGAAGGTCAGGCCTCTGCGGTTTCCCGCATATTTCAGCAGGACAGCCACATCGTTCTTTTTTTCTTCTTTCATCGAATGACCTCTTTTAAATAGTGAGAAATATATTGGTTAGCATAAACTAACTTTCAAATAAAAAAAAATAAAGAATATCACACAGCACTCTGCTTGTGAAAAGGACAGAGCGCATCCTGCATATCACTGACGCAATCGCAGCAATTAAGACGACATCAGCTTCAACCATCCGGCCGTATAGAAAGTACGCAGCTGTTCTACATCCCGCATGGCCTGTTCCTGCGGAATATCGTGAACAACGATCTCAACAAAGCCGTCCAACATACCACTGGCAATGATATGACACAGAGACGGGCTTAATTCTGGGATACTGTGTCCCAGGCGGCGGAGCGTCTCCATGTACTTAAAGGTGCTTTCCACTTCCAGTTCTACCATGTTATGAATAAAGTTTTCATAGCCAGTGCCTTCTGCGCCGCAAAACAGCAGTTTCACCGGTTTCCTGTGCTGGCAGACATATTCCGCCATCCAATGAATGTAAGCTCCTGATTCCTCGACCATATGTTCCGGTTGTTCCTCTGCGGGAAGCTCGGAAAAGGAGATATGCGCATCCACATATTTACTCATCAAAATAGCGGCATGCGGTTCTACAATGGAAGCAAACAGAGCCTCTTTGCTGGAAAAATAGCCGTAAAAGGCCCCCGTAGTTACTCCAGCGTGTTTCACGATCTGCCGCAGAGAGGCCCCAAGAAACCCTTTTTCAGAAAATTCATCCAGAGCAGCCTGTTGTATTCTTTCTAATGTATCTGGTGTTTTTGATTCCATGACGGCCTCCATATAACAGTGCTATGTAACAATGTTATAATGCAGCAGACAGATACGTTTGTCAAGGCAAATAGCGGTTTTTTACAAACAAATCAAGCTTTATTCATAAAAACGGCTTCTGTTCGCCGCAATGTCAAGTGGTGAATTCAATTTGTGTTGAGGAAAGATAGTTGGGTGAGAATCTGGCGCAGCTGTTGAAAAAATCATAATCCGGCGCTATACTGCCAGTTAGATATTGCTAACTATTGGTATAAATCACTTATAGAGAAAAATCGGAAGTTGAAAGGGAGAACATTGCAATGAATTTTTTTGAGAACACCCGTAAGCCGCAAGGCTTCAGTGGAAAATTGATGGCGAAGATGATGAACAGCGGCCACGCCAAGGTGTCGCAATGGGGATTCTCAAATATCTCCGCGAAGCCAGACGCTAAAGTGCTGGATGTCGGTTGCGGAGGCGGAGCAAATATTGCGGCCTGGCTGGATAAGTGCAGAAACGGCCATGTGACAGGACTGGACTATTCGGAGGTCAGTGTGGCAGAATCTCAAAAGCTGAACGCTGCTGCCATTAAACAGGGAAAATGCAGAGTGGTTCAGGGCAATGTATCGGCTATTCCCTTTCACGATGAGGTCTTTGATTATGTCTCTGCCTTTGAGACAGTTTACTTCTGGCCGGATCTGAAAAAATGCTTTTCCGAGGTAAATCGCGTTCTGAAAAGCGGCGGAACATTTCTGATTTGTAACGAGAGCGACGGAACGAATGCCGCAGATGAAAAATGGACAAAGATGATCGGCGGTATGAAGATTTATAATCGTGATCAACTTGCCGTTGCTTTGAAAGAAGCGGGTTTTACAGAGATAAAAACGTATACAAATACAAAAAAGCATTGGATATGTATTATCGCAACAAAACAGACTTCCAGTTTATCTGAAGTTGGACAACGTGAAAAATCGGGAATTTCGGAGGAATGAAAGTATGACTGAAAAAGAGTTTACCAAGGCGGCGATATGCGAGGTATAGGATTATGGCTTTTTCAGAAGAACTAAAGGCATTTCAGAATACACATCCGTTTTCCACAGCAATCGTGGACGGCATAGAAGTAAATTATCTGCTGTGCGGCAATGAAAGCAGCAAGATCACTTTGGTGTATCTTGTGGGCGGAACGGGCTTTTCTGTTGTTTGGTTCAATCATATCAAGCAGATGGAGAAAGATTATCGGATTCTGACCTTTGATTATCCGGAGCAGATTAATGACATGGAGCAGCTTGCGGATTTTACGATTCGGTTTGTAGCGCAGCTGAAAATCCAAAATCCGTTATTTTTGGGCGCATCTTTGGGCGGATTTCTTGCACAGCTTATTATGCGAAAATATCCGAATGACGATGCGGCTTACGGACTCTATTCCACATCCGCTTTGTCCGCGTCCGCTGTCAAGGACTTAATGAAGCAATACAAATCCTACGGAGTCATGCTTGCGCTTATGAAGATTGTACCCTATAGCTGGATTCGCAAAATTCTGATTAATGTCTCCAAGAAAATGGTCGGTGTTGAAAACGAGGCGGAGCAAGACCGAAAATATATGGAGGATTTCTTCGAGTGGGTTTACCAAAACTACACAAAGGAATTTGACATTCATATGACCACGCTGATGGTAAGCATAGCGAAAATAAAACCGATAACGGAGCAGGACTATAAAAAGGCTGATAAAAATGTGCTGCTCGTCCTGCCCACGGACGATAAGGCTTTTTCAGAAGCGGCGAAGAATGAGCTTATCAGTCATCTGCCGAACGCTATGGTCACAATGGTAACAGGCGGCCATACAGCTACATTGTACAAGGTTGGCACATATGCGGAAGGCACACGGAAGTTTATTGAAGAAAGAATCTCAGTTTAGAATGTGTGTAATGTATGTCGGGGCGGGATGCTGACAGACAGTTAAATCGGGATTTTGAGGAGGAATAGTCATGGCAGATAAAATACAAAAGGCATATCAAGATTCAAAAAATATATATGATGACGTGCTGACGCAGTGTAATATTTTCAGCAAGCTCTACATTAATTTCTTTTGGAGCGGAACAGATGATAATGAAATCGCAAGGAAAGTGCTTTCATATATCCCTGATGATTTTCACGGAAAGCTGCTTGATGTTCCTGTTGGGACAGCTGTATTCACATATAAGAAATGGGGAATGCTTCAAAACGCAGATATTACCTGCCTTGATTATAGCGAGGATATGATTGAACAGGCACGGGATAGAATGAAGGATTACTCCCATGTTTCCTGCGTTCAGGGAGATGTCGGAAATCTTCCGCTTGAGGATGAAAGCTGTGATATCGTCATCAGTATGAATGGTTTTCATGCTTTCCCAGACAAGAAAAAAGCCTTTGAGGAAACATGGCGTGTATTAAAACCGGGAGGCAAGTTCATCGCCTGCTTTTATATAAAGGGTGAAAAGAAAATCACAGATTGGCTTGTTAAAAATGTTTTGTCAAAAAAAGGATGGTTTACTCCACCATTCCCAACACAGGAACAGCTGATGAACATTCTTAATAAGCTTTATAAGAATATAGATTTTCATGTAGAAGGGTCAATGGTCTATTTTTCGGCAGTAAAGTAGAAAACTTTCAATGCATGCATTGTCATAAGGATAATGTACTTTTGAATAGCTTCTTTTCATTTTTTCAGTTGCTTTAATATAAGCATATGCTTTGTAATGACTTCCTCTATCCGAGTGAATTATCAAAGGGTTTTTAATTTTTCTTGTTGCCTTTGCATTTTCCACTGTCTTAATTACAAACTCTTCTTCCATAGTTCGTGATAATTCCCATGCAATAATTTTGCGCGAGAATAAATCCATAATTGTCGAGATGCAGCATTTGAAAGCCTACGCTTCCACAGATGCACTTAAGAACGCCTGCATTGACCCGCAACATCCGCAAAGGGCCTGGAACGGACTACGGCAAGACAGGCAAATATACCGGCATCGGCACTTTCAAGATTGTGGAAGAGGCAGACGGCAAAGGCGTCTCCAGTTGGGGGCTGCTTTCATGCCGGGCGTATTGTGATAATGCCGTGACAGGACGGTGTAAAAAAACTGAAAATTCTGCAAATCTGCCGATGCCCTATTGACAAAGACCAAACCGAAAGAGTTATACTTGGTAATGAGTTAGCGGTTACTAACAGAATGTAGCCGCATTTAATTAAAACAATGGTTAGTCAATGCTAACTTATATTAGGATGGCAAAGAAGGAGGTTTTCTTTGGTCAGGATCATATTAGGCGTAGAGGGAATGGCCTGCGGTATGTGCGAGGCACACATCAATGAGGCGATAAGGAATGCGTTCCGGGTAAAAAAAGTAACAAGCTCGCATACGAGGAAACAGACAATCATCCTTACAGAGAAGGATATCCCGGAACAGGAACTGAAAGGTGCAGTGGCAAAGGCTGGGTATGATGTTGTGTCAGTAAGCAGTGAGCCGTATGAGAAAAAAGGGCTGTTCGGAAAACTTGTGAGGTAGTGCTATGCAGACGCAGGTTTTTCAGGGTGTCATGATACCGTTTTTGGGGACAGCACTCGGCTCCGCCTGTGTGCTGTTTATGAAGAATAAACTGAACCCAATGGTGCCGGTGGGACGGGGGCTGACGGGTTTTGCGGCAGGCGTCATGGTGGCGGCTTTCCGTTGCAGAAAGGGGAAGGCGAATGTTCAAGGTTGAAAATAAATCGAAAGAAGAAATTGCAGAAATCGGAAGGAAGATCGGGGAAGCGTTTGCCGCTGAAAAGGCGGGGATTGTTACAATGCTGACAGAAGCACAGGCGGTCAAGGCTTTTGAAATAATGACTGAATATTTTTACAGGGCAGGAGTGCTGTATGCCACATCCGAAACAGGCGAAGGCTATCTTGCGTATTGGGAGAAAAAGAAAAAAAACGCAGTCGGCCCTGCGTTGCATATGATTAAGCGCTTTTTAAGGGAACTGCCGTTAAAGGCGAGTCTGACTGTCATGCAGAGCGGTGGTGAGCAGTACGCAAAGATTTTTAAGAAAGAGCGTAATTACATTGCTGTATCCATGGTAGTGGTGCTGCGTGAATTTCAGGGAAAGGGATTCATGCACAAGGTTTTAGAACAGCCTTTTGCCGAGGCAAGGAAGAAAAATATCCCCTGCATACTGGATACCGACACACCGCTCAAGGTGGAGAAATATATCCGATGCGGCATGAAACTGGCCGGAGAGAAGAAACTGCGGCATGGCATTTCATTGTATACAATGGCTTACTCTGCAATCCTGTCCTGATACCGCTTATCATGGGGAATCTGACAACGATGCTCCCGTGGCCGGTAAACCAGTTTGATCATTTTTCTGAATCCCTAGGGCATCTGGCGATACTGGCTGTGGGCATGGTTGTGATATATAAGAAACAGGAAAACAGAAATAAGAAAGAAACAGGATCGTCATAGCAGTACATGGAATAGCAGGGAGTATGAGGAATATGGCAGGCGGGTGAATCGATGTATTCTCTGGCTGCCGAAAAGCGGGAGGTGATCTGTATATGAAATATATCGGAATGCCCATGGGAATGTGGGCGCTGTTTAAAAAATCTTTTGAACAGAATCTGACCACAGAGTTTGGGCTGGACAGGAATACGGCAAAAAAAGTCACGGCAAAAGCAAAATTCCGTTATAAAGAGATCATTGCCGGACTGCCGGAATTTGAAAAGAAAGACTGTTTCAAGGTGAATATCGTCAACTGCGCCCTGCTCTCTGCCTTTGTGCTGAATATGCCAAAGCGCCCTGATGTAAAGCGGCTGACAGCATATTATGCCGGCTCCATGATGACTCCGGCCATGAAGTGGTTCTGCCGTAAGAGCGGGAAATCCAAATTTTCTGACAAGGACATCGCTTCCATGCAGGCCACTGAGCGGCTGAAGGGGGCAGACAGGAATCCTTATTCGTGGAACATGGAATTTTATCCTTATCCGGACGGCAGCGGTTATGAAGCCCGTTTTACTGCCTGCGGCATCTGTACTCTGATGCGGGAGCTTGGCCTGTACGACCTTGTCCCTGCCATGTGCCGACTGGATTACACCATGAGCGAAGCGGGATGCGCAACAGACTTCGTCCGAAAGTACACATTGGCTTCCGGCGGACCGTACTGTGACTGCGGTTATAAAAAGAAGCCATGCAGGAACGACAATAAAGGCTTTTGGGACAGGTGGGCAAAACGCTATGACAGGACAATAGCAATAGAAAAGAATACCTATGTACAGATTCTGCGCCGCATGAAAAAGAAACTGGACAGGGAGATGTATGTATTGGAGCTTGCCTGCGGCACAGGGGTTTTGTCCGCACAGCTTGCGGGAGGCGTAAAAATGCTGGAGGCAACGGATTTTTCAGAAAAGATGATAGAAAAGGCGAAGCAAAGGGCGCACTCTTCCAGACTGCATTATTCCGTGCAGGACGCAACGGCGCTTCCCTATGCACCGGGAACCTTTGATGCAGTGATCATCTCAAATGCCCTGCATATCATGCCGTCCCCGGAAAAGGCCCTGGCAGAAATAAGGCGGGTGCTGAAACCGGATGGAATCCTGATCGCGCCCACATTTACGGCGGCAGGAAGCATTTTCGGGCGTTTGAAGATACGGGTGATGGAGCTTTCGGGTTTTCAGGTATTTCACAAATGGAAGCCACAGGAATATCTGGATTTTTTGAAGGCGAACGGTTTTACCGTAACCGACAAGGAGGTTTATGGAGGCGCGCTGGCGCTGACATATGCAGAGGCAAAGGTGAAAAAGGTATAAGAAACGGGCAGGAGACAGCCTGTTATGAAATACAACGGTTTTTATTTCAGGCTTTTTACAAGGCCGATGAAAAAAGTCTTGTCAGAAAAATATGGCAGGCAGTATGCGGATGGAATCATGGAAAAGAGTAGGGTTCTCTACCTCAGGCTGGTGAGGGAAACGGATTGCCGAGGATACCTATGAGCGGCACAATACCTTCTGCCGGCTCCCTGGCTGTGCCTCCATTTGTTTTATGTCATGATTCTTTTTATATTCGCATGGCTTAATGGCAACGGCTATGAAGCGGCTGCCCTGCCTGCGGCGGAGGCTCTTTTTTCACAGCTATCCTGGGTTGTGGCATTAAGTGAGGCATTTATGCTGCCGCCCTTTTTATACTGGTTTTATCTGCAGGTTTGCGGCAAAACGGTGTTCCCGAAAGGGATAGCGTTTACGAACGTGTTGGTTATTTACGGAATTCTGCTGCTTGTGAAAACTGCCATGCCTGATGGATCATTCCGGATTGGATTTACAAACGGGCTGATGAGCGAAAGCATGATCATTTGGTTCGGGATTATGCTTGCGTGGTCTGTGCGGCATCTGCAGACAGGTGTCCCAGATAGCAAAGATAGGCGGACAGGAGGTTGTTATGACAAGTAAAAAGTACAAAGAACTGTCGCTGAAAGAGTTTGATGACAATGATCCAATCGTCTACAATATGTGCCGCAAAGATTATCCAGATGTGAGCGGGCTGAAACTTGAGCGGTATGAAGTGAGGAGAGGGTTCCGTCTGCATTGTGTGGTCAGGAAGTCGGGCTGAATGGAAGGTATGAATATTATGGAGTTACAATTAGGAGATGTCCAGGAAACAGCCCTGATTCCACTTGCGGTCAGGGCAAATGAAACAAAAAGGGAAAATGCGAGAATCCATGATGGGAAAGCTGTGGAAATCATAGAAACGCTGGGAATTGATACAAAGGATATAGACAGATTCTTTTCCCATGAGGGCGTGGTGGCGAGAACGATCATGTTTGACAGGACTGTGAAAAAACTGTTGTCAAAATATCCAGATGCGGTCTGTGTGAATATTGGGTGTGGGTTGGATGACCGCTTTTCGAGGGTTGATAACGGAAAAATCCAGTGGTTCAATGTAGACCTTCCGGATTCCATAGAAGTGAGAAAAAAAGTTTTTATGGAAGCGGAGCGCGAGCATATGCTGGCGGGCGATATCCTCAAGACAGACTGGATAAAAGACATCCCCAAAGCAGATATCGTGATCGTGATTGCCGAAGGGCTGCTTATGTATTTTTCAAAGGAGCAGGTAAGGACGATCCTGCATAACATCACTGGCTCTTTTAACCAGGGATACCTGCTTGCGGAGCTGATGCACCCTAAGATGATGAAAGAAAAGATGCACGATACGGTAAAGCATACCAATGCGAAGTTCGGGTGGGGGACCGAAACGGGAAAGGATCTGTTAGCACTCGACCCGGAGCTGGAACTGTTAAAGGAGAGCAGTTTTTGGGATGAGATGAAGAAATATACGCTTGTGGGAAAGATAGGGAGCGTCATAGCGAAAAACCTGAATAACCGGCTTGCTGTTTACAGGTGGGGAAAATGACGGAGATCTATCTGGCAAAAAACCATCTGCTGCTGGAGGCGGGATACGGGAACATGGAAATGCACAGCCATTCTGCCAGCCATGTTTTGGTCGGGCTGCATGGGAAAATGCGTGTTGTCACGGATGAGGAAGAGATAACATGCCGCGGCGCCATCCTGCCGTCGGGGATTGCCTTTTCGGGCTATCTGGTATTCCGGAAACTGTTCTGTGCCTATATGCAGATTGCAGAAGGCGCATCCATTACGGCCACTTAGGCGGAGCTTAACGGCCGGAAGGCATTGAAAAACGGCCGCCTCATAATCAAATAAAGAGCAGAAAACCTTCATAATGGAATTATCCGCGGAAGCGGAAATTCTAAATTTATGGAGGTTAATGTATGCTCGATTACAAAGACATCATTAACAAGAACACTGTCTGTAATTTTGAGAGTGTGAACTCTTTTCTGTAAATTCAGTAGGCTGCGGTAAAAAGATTTAATG
>ERZ1026856.60-NODE-60-length-77748-cov-12.589551_pt1 | contig 77748 bp, 65 predicted proteins | sample MGYA00380158_ERZ1026856 | MGnify/ENA primary metagenome ERZ1026856 (study PRJEB33269, sample SAMEA4719794) | human gut metagenome | biome: human-associated habitat; feature: organic feature; material: feces | place: Cameroon | collected 2013-10 ... | reverse complement strand
GGGATTGTAAGGTTGATTTTATATGAATTTATAAAATCCCTCAGTCATTTTTTTGTTCCAAAAAAACGACAGCTCCCTTTACAAGGGAGCCTGTGTCGGACAGGGGCAAGCCCTGTCCCTACGGGATGATATCGAATTCAATTTTGATAGCAGTCGATAATTGTTACGTGGAATAAAGCCTTCCTCTGACGAGGAAGGTGGCACGCCGCAGGCGTGACGGAAGGAGAGAAAGCAATAAATATCAAACTTTCGTTATCTCTCCCTCAGTCATTTTTCAAAAGAAAAATGACAGCTCCCTCGTCAGAGGGAGCCTGTGTTTCATCAAATTTGAAAATATTTGCGACCGTAGGGACAGGGCTCGTCCCTGTCCGCAACAAATTTCATATAAAATCAAATTCAAGGACAGCCGCATATTCAGCCTCCCTTGTGTAAAGGGTGCGGGTCTCCTGTGGAGACCTCTGCATTTAATGCAGAAGCACCGACCGAACCGGCAGGTGAGACGGTGGGTTGCCGTAGGCAACTCGGAGGGATTGTAAGGTTGATTTTATGTGATTTTATAAAAATCCCTCAGTCATTTTTTTGTTCCAAAAAAACGACAGATCCCTTTACAAGGGAGCCTTTGTCGGATATTCAATTTACAGATAACCCGTAATTCCTCAACGTCGTAACCGTAACATATTCGTCGCCTGATATTTCGACCGAATATTTACCGCCGTATTTCTTGGCAATATCCTTGATTATCTTTGTACCGAAGCCGTGCTTTGACTCGTCACGCTTCGGTCTTTTTGCTGTGCTGTTAAACCTGTTTTTTGTTTTGACAACCACCTTGTCTCGGTCAATGGCAATCGAGACAAACGACTTTTTATCGCTCGTGAGCTGTGCGGCGTTTATTGAGTTGTCAATCAGGTTGTTGAGAAGCCTGCAGGTGTCGTAATCGTCAATGTTGAGCTTGCCGCTTTCGGTTATATCGAACGAAAGCTCTGTATCTGCCTGCTTTGCGGCGTTCCTTTTAAGCTGGAGAATAATATTTATAAGCTCGTTGTGGCAGAATTTTTCATTGCTTCCGAAAACGTCGCTTCCCGCATTTGTGAGAATAGACAGAGCCTTTTCATAATTGCCCAATTCGATAAATCCTGCCGCCGTGGAGATAATCCCCGTAAAATCGTGGCGGATTTTACTGATTGCGGTCTTTTCTTCCTTGAGCTGTTGTATGCGATTATAGTCAATTTGGTTTTGCATTAAGGCTTTTTCGTATTTGAGGTTTTCCTCCTGCACCTTTTCAATGTAATCAATCGCAAAGATGATAAGAATATCAATCGCAAAGCAGAGTATAAACGAAATAAAGCCGAACACGCCCATATCGAGCGCAACCGCATCAAACTCGGTGCGGTTTATATTGTAAATCTTGAACGCCATAAACAAAACAAACACGTTTATTATGTGCGTTACAGGGAAAAGGTAGATTAAAAACAGCTTGCTTTCGGTTGACCTTGTCTTTTTGCGGTTGGTAAGATATTTCAGCAGCGCAGCGAACACAAACGAAAATGAGAACATAAATATCGATTGTGTGAATACGTCCGTAACCGTAACAATGCTGTATGAAACCGAGCCGAGATCGAAGCCGTAAAACAGACCCTCAAGCATGGTAAAGAGCATAACTGACACGAAATATGCCGCAAAGCTTATGAAAACCGAAAATGTTTTCCTGCTCGTTTTGCCCCCGTACATAAAAAACGCAAGCAAAAACACCGTTACATAATAGCCGATAACCGCAAGGTATTCCATAATGTTTACGCTATAGTCTATCAGCTCAAGCGACAGATAGGAATACAGCATTGTAATTCCCACAAAGCCGAAAAATGTCAAAGCAAGGCTCTTTTTAGGCTTGAGCATTGCGTTTATTACGTTGAAGGTCAGCAGACTTCTTGCAAGGTGCAAAATGAACGTCCACGGGAAAAATTGAGTTAAGTCAACCTGTGTCATAATGTGATTAGTGTGATTTTCACACTGTCTCCTTATAAATTATTAATATAATCGTTGTACGTTTTTACCGTGTCCTTGTATTTCCTTGACGGAATCGGGATTTTCACGCTGTGATGAAGCATAAATTCATACGGCTCGCAGCCCGTGACGGCATTCATATTGATTATAAACGATTTATGGCATTTCATAAAATACAACGGCAGGAGCTTTTCAAAATCCTTCAGCTTCATATAGAGCGTGAGAGGCGGCTGCTCGTTGAAATAAATGGAAATGTTATTGTTGAGCGACTCTATGTATTCAATGTCCTGTAAGTTCAGCGTCACGCTTTTTGCGCCGATTTTTACGATAAGCAAATCCGCCTTTTTCTGCGTTATGTTGCCTATACACTTTTTGAGAGCGTTTTTGAGCTGCTCGTCGGTTATCTTTGATTTAATGAGAAAATATGAGCATTTAGTCTCAAAAATATTGTACGCCTCGACAGGATAAAACGTCATAAAAATCAGCTGAAAATTGTTGCCGTTTAAGTTACTTAACGACCAGTCAACAGAGTTTACGCCGTTTACCATTATGTCAAGGAACAAAATATCCGCCTTGTCGTTTTCAAGAAATTCGGATAATTCGTCAAGGCTGTTCTTATAGATTATTTCATAATTGAAATTGAACATATCGCTCAGGCAAAGCTTGATTTTTTCACTCAAAAGCTCGCCGTAATTGCGGTCGTCGTCACATATTACTATGTTCATTTACCCACCTCCGAAGCCTGCCTTTTTCACTCGGCAAGCTTTTTTAATTAAATCGCTTCAAATTTTCTTGATTCGGAGCCGCAACGCTGATAAAAGTCAGCAAATCCGATGTATATGATTAAATTTGAAGTGTATATGTACATTGAAGCCATTTTATCATCATAAAATCATAAAAACAATATCCTGACAGTGAACACCTTGTAAAAAAATCAAGATTTTTGCTTTATACCACGAAAACTTTGCTTTTCACAACGAACGTATTGCAATGCTCCGAATTTGTCGGTATTATTTATCTATAATAAAAGAAGCGGTGAACAAAAGAGCTATGAACACACTTGACGCTCGTCAAATTTCAAAAAGCGGAAAAATTATACATTTCCCGATACGAACAGAAATGCCAAAGAATAGCGCCCCTGTTTACAGCATTGAATCGGGTATGATTCTAAACGATAAATATGAAATTATTGAGCAGATCGGCAGGGGCGGAACATTTGATGTTTTTCTCGCAAAAGATATACGTCTCAATTTGAAGTGGGCGGTCAAGGTAACCCGTTCAAATTCTCCCGTTTCAATTCAATCCGCAAAGTGTGAAGCCCAAATGCTAAAAGAGCTTGACCATCCGCTTATCCCAAAGCTTGCAGAGGCTTATACCATCGAGGACAAGACTGTTGTTGTGCAGGAATATATACACGGTATGACGCTTGAAAGGATTGCCGAAAGCTACGGCGCTCAATCTGTAGAAAAGGTCATTGACTGGACTCGGCAGATTTGTAACGTTATCGGCTATTTACATTCGTTGGAGCCTGCACACATTTACAGAGATGTTAAGCCTGCCAATTTCATTTTGGAGCCGAGCGGCAGACTGAGAATAATTGACTTCGGCATTATGCGAACATATAAGGACGGACAGACAGGCGATACCTGCTGTCTTGGAACGAACGGCTATGCGGCACCCGAGCAGTTCGGAGGCAGGGGACAGACCGACCCCCGAACTGATATTTACGCAATCGGAATTACAATGTATCGTCTTTTGACAGGGCAGAATGTTTGCGAACGAAGTTTTCTCTTAAATCCGATTGAAAAAAACGAGCCGGGAATACCGTCGGGCTTGGCATACATAATAAATAAATGCACTCAGTTTAACCCGAGAGAACGCTATAATTCGTGCGATGAGCTGCTCAACGATTTAGTCAGATACAATGAGCTTCCGCCGAAAAGGGGTTTGTTCTCACGACTTAAAATCCGATAATTTCCCTTTTCCCCATATAGTATAGAAAACACCGACTGCGAACTCCTAACGCAGCCGGTGTTTTCTATTTCTTATTCTCACTCCGCTAATTCAAGCCATTCGATTTCTTTTTCTTCGAGGGCGGTTTCTTTTTGTTTGATTTCTTCGAGCACTTCGCCGAGCTTTACATAGTCGGTTACGATTTCCTCGGTTGCCGAGAGGTCTTTTAATTCCTCAATTTCGCCTTCGAGTGCTTCGATTTCCTTTGAAAGAGCGTTGATTTTTGCCCTGCGCTTGCGCTCGTCCGCCTTGTTGAGCTTTGAGGCTATATACGCCGCCTTTTGCTCCGAGTCCTGCTTTTCCGTAGCTTGCGGCTGAACGGTCTTGCGGTGCTCAAGATAATAATCATATTTTCCGTTGTATATTTCAAGCCCGTCGGGGAACATTTCAATTATCTTCGTCGGCACGGTATTGAGAAAATATCTGTCGTGCGAAACGGTTATAAGCGTGCCCGTAAATTGCTTCAACGCCTCGTCGAGAGCCTCTTTCGCAATGTAATCAAGATGGTTTGTCGGCTCGTCAAGGATAAGCACGTTTGCACGCTTAAACATTATAATACAAAATTGCACCTTCGCCCTGTTTGCGCCCGACAACTCACGCACTCTTTTGAAAACGGCCTCGTCCTCAATCAAAAGCCTGCCGAGAGCGCTGCGAATTTCAAAATCCGTCTTGGTCGGGAATTGCTTGTGCACCGCCTCGATAACCGTGTCGTTCAAATCAAGATCACGAAGCTCCTGGTCGAAATATGCAACCTTGACATTTCCGCCGAAGCGAACAGTGCCCGAACAGCTTATACGCTTCATAATCGCCTTCAAAAATGACGATTTTCCGACGCCGTTTTTGCCGACGATCGCTATTTTATCGCCGCAGAGAACCTCGAGTGAAATGTTGTCATATAACTGCTTGCCCGTTACCCTGTCGCCGACGTGAACGCCCATATCCTTAACCGTAAGCACCGTTTTGTGAGGCTCAATATCATAGTCGAATTTGAAATGAATATCCTTCGGTCTCGGGTTCGGCTTCTGCATAATTTCCATTTTTTCAAGCGCCTTGACCCTTGAGCCGACGCTGTTTGAGCTGCTTGAACGGGCGAGGTTGCGGCTGACGTAATCACGCATTGCCGTAAGCTCCTGCTGCTGCTTGTCGTATTCCTTTTCAAGCACACGAAGTCGCTCTTCCTTTTGCCTTATGAACGCCGAGTAGCCGCCCTTGTATTTGTAAAGGTGCTTTTGCTCGATTTCATATATGCCCGAGACGATATTGTCAAGGAAATATCTGTCGTGCGACACCGTCAAAACTGCGCCCTTATACGATTTTATATAGTCCTCAAGCCATGCGAGCATTGAAAAATCAAGATGGTTTGTCGGCTCGTCCAAAATCAGAAGCTCGGGATTGCGAAGCAGGATTTTAGCCATACCGAAACGCATTTTTTCGCCGCCCGAGAGCGCAGAGGTTTTCATTTTGAGGTCAAAATCACGAAATCCGAGACCCGTGAGCACACGGTTTATCCTTGTATCCGCCGTGTAGCCGTCAAGAGCCGTGTATTCGTTGTCGAGAGCTGCGTATTCGCTCTCAAGGCGTTTGTATTCGTCGCTTCCGACATCAGCCGAAGCCATTTTTGCGGAAATTTCAGCCATAAGCCTGCGCACCGTGTATGTGCGTTCAAGTGCGGACTTGATTTCCTCCTCAAGAGTGTTGTCATCGTCGAGAGCCTCATTTTGCTGTAGGTAGCCGATTTCGAGGTTGCTCTTTTTCGACACCGTTCCCTCGTCGCAGGGGAGTACGCCCGCAATGATGTTGAGAAGCGTCGTCTTGCCTGCGCCGTTTACGCCCATAAGACCGATTTTAGCGCCCTCGTTTATTGACATATTTATTTTTTCAAGTATTGTTTCGTCAAGGAAGCCCTTTGAAACGTCGGTAAGCGTAACTAACATAATTTCTCCGTAATATATAATGTAATAATAACCACAATACTATAGCACATATTTCCCGATTTTACAAACAAAACAGCTTTTTTGTGCAATGCACATAAAACGGGTGCGGTCGTTGTTGTGTAATCCTATAAAAATATCATTTTTTATCAAAAAATTTTGACAATCTTATTGCAAAAGGCGTTATCTTGTGATATTATATGAAATGTAATTATGCACCCTAAGGGGGTTTCACCCTTAAGCTGCGGTGAAAATACAAATTCTTATAAGGAGCTTTTGAAAATGAAAAAGATCTTATCGATTCTTCTTGCAATGGTTATGATTATTTCAAGCATCACAGTTGCGTTGATCGCTATTGCCGATGAGCCTGCTGCGATAACTTGTGAAGATGCTGTTGCGAAGATCAATGAACAGACTGCATACATAGCAAATGCAGACAATGGTGATGGTACAAAACATAATTTGCCCGGTTATTCATTCGGAAGAAGTCTTACTTCTGATGTAACCTTCGGTGAGGGACAGGCTGCTGTTGACGCAGTTATGGCTGCTTGCTATCCTGAGTATGCCGAGGCTCCCTATCATACCGAAAAAGGCTATGATTACGGCAAAATTCTTTCTAACCTTCTTGGTGTAAGTGCTGTTGAGCCGGCTGTAAGCGTTAAGAAAAATTCTGACGCAGCTCAAACAATCGGCAGAGACGCTCTTCAGGCTCTCAAGCTTGACGCTTCTAAGGTTAAGAACTTTGAAGCTAACGGCAGCGATTCATTTACTTTAACATATGATGATATCGATATCGTTGCTAACGGAAGAGTTGAGGACTCAATTCTTGCAGACCTTACAAAGAATTATCCCAACGCTACAAACCTTGATGATGTTATCATTAACAGCCTCAGCTCTCATAACACGGGACTTACGGCAAAGGATTTCAAAATCAAGATTACCGATATTGAAATCAAAGCAGATTTCTATGAAGGCAGACTTGATGTATTAGAGTACTCATATAAGCTTGACGGTACTGCTTCGGTTACATATATCAATCCCGAGCCGTTTGACGCTGTATTCTCACTCACAGTAAAAACATCATACAGCGGTATGGATTATTTCGATGAAGCTAATGACTTTGACCTCGCTGTTCTCGCAAAGAAGATCAACGAAGGCACCGCTTATATGGTAGACACCAAGGCAGGCTACGATTATGCAAGACTTTGCACAATCGATAAGACCTACGACAATGAAGGTAAAGAGATTGACGATTATTCATTCTCAATTAACAGTGAGGGTGCAATCGCAGGCAACACTGTTCTTTCGGTAGTACTCGGTGCGGTCTTTAACGTTGTTGATAAAATTACAATCGGTATGGACCAGAACTTTGGCACTAATATCAGAACAGACAAGTGGGTTTGTAAGAACTCTACGTCAGAGGATGAAACAACAAAGCAGGACATCTGTACGGCAGATAAGCCCCATCAGATTTGGCAGTGCACATGTAAGGACGTTGCAGGCTGCTGCACATGCTGCCCGACAGGCACAGGCTGTACTTCAACTCATCCCTGCGATAAGGGCGGAGCTTGCAGAAGTGCTGACTGTAAGTGCGGATATGAACCCGATCCTCAGTGTAAGTATGAATCAAGCGCAGCTTCTAATATCACAGCAATTGACTCAACTGTTGCTAAATTGCTTACAGAGCTCGCTAAATTGCTTGACAGCTCAATCGGTACTGCTGCTAAGGATCAGATGAAGGTTGGCGCAACTTCGGCTAACCTTGCTCCTGCTGACCAGAAGGCTGCTGAAAAGCTTGACTCAAGATTTGCTGTTAAGGCAACACAGCTTGACGTATTTGATATCGAGGAAGCTTCCTTCGATGAGACTACAGGCGCTATTGAATTCACACTTGAAGATCAGAATGCTGGTAACGGCTATAAGGCTCTTTCACATCTCACAAACGATTATGTAACAAACGAGAAGTTTGTTGAAGCTCTTAAGCTTGCAGCAATCGAAAAGCTTGGCAAGACCGTTAAGGATCTTGAGGGTATGTTCCTTTACACCTCTCTTGAATATTCAGAAATCACCTGCACAGTTAAGTTTGTTGGCGCTGATGCTGACAATATGTACGGCACAGGCGAAATCGAAAGAATGAACATTTCATATAACTGCGTTGCAGACTCAGAAGCAATGATCAGCTACAGACTTGCTACACATACTGATTCTACAATTAAGAACGCTCAGTATGTTGACTACGAAAAGGGCGACGTTAATATGGATACAAGCGTATCCCTTAAGGACGCTAAGCTCGTTCTCAGATATGTTGCTGAGTTGGAGACTCTTAACGATTATCAGATGCTCCTTGCAGATATGAACGAAGATAAGGCGGTTACTATCGTAGACGCAAAGGCTATCCTCGAAAAGATTGCAAGCCAGACGGTTTAATCAGCTTCTTTTATAAGATTTAATAATAAAAGACACCGTTTTCGAACGGTGTCTTTTTTGTTGCATACGGCGGTTATTTATCGTCTGCGGAAACAAGCTCATTATCTCTGAAAAGCAGGGAAATGCACCAAATTGCCGACAGCGCAACAAGCGTGTAAATTATTCTTGCAAGCACTGCGTCTTGACCTCCGCATATCCAGCTTACTATATCAAACCGGAATAAGCCGATCGAGCCCCAGTTTATACCGCCGATAACAAGAATAATCAAAGCGATTTTATCAAGCATTTTTTTCAACTCCTTATTATTGCTTTGAAATTATTATTCACGGATTTTACCGTAATATGCAAAAAAGCGAGTGTTTTCACTCGCTTTTTTTATATTAAATTTTACAAAATTATACAAATTAAGCCGTTGCAGCCCTCGTTGATAACCCTTTCAAGAGTTTCCTGCATTTTCATTCTTGCCTCGTTCGGCATATGGAAAAGCTTGCTTCTAAGTCCCTCGTTTACAAGGTCGTTGAGCGATTTTCCGAAAATGTTTGACTCCCAAATCTTCGTCGGATCCTCCTCGAAGCCTGCAAGCAGATATTTTACAAGCTCCTCCGATTGACTTTCCGTGCCGACGATCGGCGCAACCTCTGTCTGTATGTTCGCCTTTATCATATGAATTGACGGTGCGGACGCCGAGAGCCTTACGCCGTATCTTCCGCCTTGCTTAATGATTTCCGGCTCTTGCAGCTTCAATTCGTCAATGTCGGGCATTATAATTCCGTAGCCCGTGCTTTCAACCTCGTCAAGAGCGTTCTTGATTTTGTCGTATTCATTTTTCGTGCGGCTCAAATCGCACATACATTTCATCAGCTCATACTCGTCGCCCACTTCAAGACCCGTGTATTCCGCAATGATTTTGTAAAACAGAGAGTTATCCATCTTGACATCGACAAACGCACTGCCCTCGCCGAGATTCATCCGAGTAACCGAAGCACTGTTGATATATTCGCTTTGCTTCAAATCATTTGTCAGAAGTCCCACATCACGCACAAGCGAAAGATTTTCCGTTGCCTTTGTGATAACTCCCGTAATGCTCTGTCGAAGCCAATGGTCGGAGGGCAGGGAAATGAGCCACGCAGGGAAGTCGATACTGATTTCCTTGATTGGAAATTCAAAAAGGATTTGCGTTAAAATCTCCTTAATTTCGCTCTCGTCAAGCTCAAGGCAGTTCACGGGAATGACGGGAACGCTGTACTTTTCCGTAAGACGTGCGGCAGTTGACAACGCACTTTCGCTTTTCGGATATGTGCAGTTCAGAAGGACGATAAACGGCTTGTTGAGTTCACGAAGCTCGTTTACAACCCTTTCCTCTGCCTGCTCGTATTCTTCTCTCGGAATGTCGGAAATACTGCCGTCCGTCGTGATTACAAGCCCGATTGTCGAGTGCTCGGTAATAACCTTTTTAGTGCCTATTTCCGCCGCCATATTAAACGGAATTTCGTGGTCAAACCACGGCGTGTTTACCATTCTCGGATTGTCGCCCTCAATATATCCGAGCGAGCTCGGCACGATATAGCCAACGCAGTCAATCATTCTGACCTTCAGCGAGGCGTTGTCGGGCAGGGTAATTTCAACCGCATTTTCGGGTATAAATTTCGGCTCTGTCGTCATAATTGTTCTTCCGGCGGCAGATTGCGGAAGCTCGTCTGTGGCACGGTCGTGGACAGCGGGGTCGTCAATGTTAGGGATAACAAGTGTGTCCATAAATTTCTTGATAAAGGTCGATTTTCCCGTTCTTACGGGGCCGACGACACCGATATAAATATCCCCGTTAGTTCTGCTTGCTATATCGGCATATATACTTCTCTCTGCCATTAACAGTACCTCCTAAAACCCTCTTTTGAGAGGACTTGAATTTGTATTTCGATAAATTTATATTCGGAAGTTGTACGGTTTATGACAAAATAAAGGCACGGTATTCATTGAACACCATGCCCTTAAAATTAAATTATACCGATTAGATGTACTTTTTAAGGAAGTTAATAATTGTATTCCAATACAAATCGGGGTGTGCACAAACAGAGCGTGCGTGAGGTGCGTCGGGAACGGAAAGCTTTTCCTTTTCGCACTTGTCGGCAGCGTCGTAAACAATGTCGAGCATTGAATAAGGAACGAAATCGTCAGCCTCGCCGTGAATGAACAGCAACGGAGTGATACATTTCTTGAGCTGCTCTGTACAAGAAGCCTCCTTCAAGCTGAAATTCTCCCTCATTCTGTTTATGCTGTTCGCACTGTAAAGGAACGGGAAATCAGGAATTTTCATCTTTGACATCTTGTGCTTGATAACGTCCCAAGCATTTGTATAACCGCAGTCCTCGATAGCAGCCTTAACGTTTGAGGGAAGCTCCTCGCCGAGTGTCATCATTGTTGTAGCAGCACCCATTGAAACGCCGTGAAGAACGATTTCACAGTCGGGATGTTCCTTGACTATGTAGTTAATCCAATCGACAACGTCAAGTCTGTCCTTCCAGCCCATTGAAATAAATTCCTCTTCGCTGTCAGCATGACCTCTAAGGCTCGGAAGAACAACATTGTAGCCGAGCTCACGGAACTTCTTAGCGTAAATTCCCATAAATTTCGGCGCAGAGGTGTAGCCGTGAATACAGAGAACATAAATATTGCTCTCCTTATCGGGCTTGATTAAATCGGCGTGGAGAATATCTCCGTTTCTGTTTTCGGTTTCAAGCTTTTCCTTCGGGAAGGACTCAAACCAATCAGAGCCCTCGTGGAGAATTCTCTCAAGGTTTGCTCTGTATTCGTTTTCCTGAATAGACTTTCTCTCCTTGTCCTGTACGGCGGTTGCGATAGGGCCGTTAAGACCTCTTCTTGAAAGCATAAAGTGATATGCTATTTCGCCTGAAATGTAAAATGTTGTCGCAAACGCACCTGCCACGATAGCCATATATTTCAAGGCTCCGTGATTTTTTTCGTTTGACATAATCCTCACTCCTTTTGTACATATTTTAACATAAAGCAAAGTTAAAATCAATTTATTTGACAATTATCCACATTTAGGTTGTATTTGGCTCAGAAATCTGTTAAAATAAAAAATAATAATGACAATTTATCCGTAGGGGTGTTTATATGGACGCAGAAAAAATTATGAGAACAAGCGTTTTCGGCGGTTTTAAGAAAGAGGATGTTATCTCTTATGTCGAAGAGCTTAAAAAGGAAATTGAAAGCTTAAAGGCTGATGTCGAGAAGAAGGACGGCAAAATCGGCGAGCTTAACTCTAAGGTTTTGGAGCTGACTGACGATTGCGCACAGCTTGAGGAGCTTAAGAAGGAAACTGCCGAGAAGTCGGAGAGGATTTCCGCACTTGAAAATCAGAACGGCGAAATCGTCGAGAGATTGGAAACGCTTTCAAAGGTTTCCGAGGAGTATTCAAATGCGAAGTCTGTAATCGAGAGGAATAATAAGGAAATTGAGGCGGCTCAGGCTCGTTTGGGCGCAGCGTTCCTCGATGCGAGAAAGTATTCCGAAAATCTCGTTGCGGCTGCCAATGAAAAGGCTCATGCCGCTTCAAAGACGATTTCTGAGGATATTTCAAAGCAGGCGAGCGAAATCACAAGACTTTCATCGGAGGTTGATAAAATCTCCGCTATTTTCACAAAGTCGGTGGACGAGCTTCAGGCAAATATTTCTATCCTTGCACAGCGTATGGCGGCTACGGCTAAGAACTTGTCTATAAGACAGGATGCAGTATTTGAGCCTGACCTTTCGCTTTCGTTTGAGGTCGATGACGACGCTTCGGGAGTGCTTGAAACAAATGACGGCAGCGGTCTTACATATATTCAGTATCCGCCTCACACCGATTTTCATGAGGATTTGAATATCAAGCCCGACAGTTTCCCCTTTAACACGAAAGAGGGCTGACCGTGAGCGAATACCGTATTAACACAAGTGAAATTAAAAAGGCGGCGGAGTACCTCAAGGCAGGGGACACCGTGTATTTAAGCGGTACTGTCTACACCTCCCGTGACGCCGCACATAAGCGTATATTTGAGCTTTTGAAAAACGGCGAAAAAACGCCCTATGACATAAATGGCACAACGGTTTACTATGCAGGACCCACTCCCACACCGGAGGGGCTTGCAATAGGCTCCTGTGGTCCTACAACCTCGTCGAGAATGGACGTTTATGCACCTCGTATGCTTGATATGGGACTTTCGGCAATGGTCGGAAAAGGCCCTCGCTCTAAAGAGGTCTGTGATGCGATCGTCAGAAACGGCGCAGTGTATTTTTGTGCGATAGGCGGCGCAGGTGCGCTTGCTTCAAAGTGCATTGCCTCGTGTGAGGTTATCGCATTTGAGGATTTGGGCTGCGAGTCGGTCAAAAAATTGGAATTTAATTCATTTCCGCTTACGGTTGCCATTGATGCGCACGGCGGAAATCTTTTCATAAAATAATCGGAGAATTTTAATGGACAAAAGCGAAATTTTAACTTTAAGAAGACAGATAATCGAAAACGAATTTAAGAGAATGAACGATATGCAGAAGAAAGCGGTCTTTAACACGAAAGGGCCGCTTTTAATTCTTGCAGGCGCAGGTTCGGGAAAAACTACGGTCGTTGTAAACAGAATTGCAAACCTTATAAAATACGGCGATGCGTATAATTCCGAGTGGCTCGAAAGAACGCCCGACGACACGGATATTGACAAAATGCGCCGCTATCTTGACGGGGATAAGACCGTTTATGAGGACATAAAAGACCTTTTGAGCGTTAATGCCGTGAAGCCGTGGCAGATACTCGCCATCACCTTTACAAATAAGGCGGCAAATGAGCTTAAAGAGAGGCTTTCTCTTATTTTGGGAGAAGATGCACTCGATATATGGGCAAGCACCTTCCACTCGTCCTGCGTGCGTATTTTAAGGCGAGACGGCGACAAAATCGGCTTTTCAAGTCATTTTACAATTTATGATACAGACGACAGCAAGCGCATTGTCAAGGAGTGTCAAAGACTTCTCGATATTGACGATAAATTCCTGCCGCACAAGTCAATTCTCAATGAAATCAGCCGTGCAAAGGATCAACTCATAACTCCCGAGCAGTTTATCAATGACAATTCGGGCGATATAAGGCTTGAAAAAATCGGTCAGGTGTATAAAAAGTACGAGCAGATGCTTAAAGAGGCTGATGCTATGGACTTTGACGACATTATCGTAAACACAATTAAGCTCTTTGAGAGCTGTCCCGAGGTGCTCGAATACTATCAAAGAAGATTTCGTCATATTATGGTTGACGAGTATCAGGACACGAACTTTGCACAGTACAAGCTTACCTCAATGCTTGCGGACGGATATAAAAACATTTGCGTTGTCGGCGATGATGACCAGAGTATTTATCGCTTCAGAGGTGCGACGATTGAAAATATCTTGCAGTTTGAGAACAGATATTCCGATGCGGTTGTCATCAGACTTGAGCAGAACTACCGTTCAACGCAGAATATTCTTGATGCCGCAAATGCTGTAATTTCAAACAACAGCGAGCGAAAGGGCAAAAATCTTTGGACTGCCAACGGCGCAGGCGAAAAGGTTGAGTGCCGCACCGTAAATGATGAAACGGGAGAGGCTAAATACATAGTTAAAAAGATTTCCGAGGAATACGACAGGGGAAGAAAGCGTAAATTAAGCGATTTTGCGATTTTGTACCGAATGAATGCAATGTCGAGCCCGATAGAGCAGGAGCTTATGCGCAACTCAATTCCGTACAGGATAATCGGCGGACACAAGTTCTATGACCGTATGGAAATCAAAGACGCTATGGCATATTTGAGCGTAATCAATAATACCTCGGATAAGGTAAGACTTATGCGAATTATAAATACTCCGAAGAGGGGAATAGGCGACACCACCGTGAACAACGCTTCACAGATTGCCGATACGCTCGGAGTACCGCTTTATGAGGTGTTCAAAACCGCCGAAAATTACGAATTATTAAAGCGAAGTGCTGTAAAGTTAAAAAGCTTTACAGATATGATAGATGCTTTCATATCAAGGCTTGAGGAGATTTCTCCTGCTGAACTTTTAGCGGAAGTGCTTGAAACGACAGGCTATGCCCGTTCGCTCAAGGATGACCCCGTAAAGTATGAAGACAGAATGGAAAACCTCAATCAGTTGGGCGCAAATATGACAAGATATTTCGAGGAAGACCCCGAAAAAACTCTCGGCGATTTCCTTGAAGAGGTCGCATTGATGACCGACATTGACAACTACAATCAGGATGCGGATGCGGTTGTGCTTATGACACTCCACTCGGCAAAGGGACTTGAATTTCCCGTTGTGTTTATGCCCGGTATGGAGGAGGGCGTTTTCCCAGGCAGGCAGAGTATGTTCTCCGAAGCGGAAACCGAGGAGGAGCGCCGTCTTTGCTACGTCGGAATTACAAGAGCAAAGCAGAAGCTTTATTTGACCGACGCAAAGCAGAGAATGATGTACGGCTCTACGAATTACAACAGACCGTCAAGATTTTTGGACGAAATTCCGAGCGATTTGCTTGAACGCTCTTCGGACAATCCGTTCTTCGGACATTCCTCGTTCTCAAGCTTCGGCTCGGGAAGCGGTGCGAGAGACAGCTCGACCTTCTCTGCCCGTTCCGCACAGCAGGGCTCATATTCGAGCCACAGCGGCAATACCGTAAACAGAGGCTTCTCGGGCGCAGGAAAGAGCAAATCCGCCTCGACGGTTAAGCTTGATTTCAAGCCCGGCGACACCGTAAGCCACCGAGTTTTCGGCGACGGCGTTGTGTCAAGAGCAACCCCGATGGGCAACGATATGCTCCTTGAAATCGCCTTCCAAAAAGTTGGAACAAAAAAACTCATGGCAAAAATGGCAAATTTGAAGAAGATGTAAAATTAAAACGACCGCAGAGACACCTCTGCGGTCGCAAATATTTTTCAAATTTGATGAAACACAGGCTTCCTCTGACGAGGGAGCTGTCATTTTGTCAAAAATGACTGAGGGATTTTTACAAATTCATATAAAATCAACCTTACAATCCCTCCGCCTCACGTTCGTTCGGCACCTCCCTTTACACAAGGGAGGCTGAAAATGCGGCTGTCCGTGAATTTGATTTTAATATCCTACACGATGTAGGGCGGTGGCTTGCTGCTGCCGAGGTAATCAGTGAATATATAACAACTAACGGTTGCTGTCAAAATTGAATTTAACATCATACCGTAGGGACAGGGCTCGCCCCTGTCCGCAATTTATATCGAATTCAATTCGTGCTTCCGCCCCATCTTTGAGGGGGCTGTCATTTTTTCGCAGAAAAAATGACTGAGGGAGTTTTTATAATTTGAAATAACTTTTTTACTCCCTCAGTTTCGCTACGCTCAACAGCTATTGCCCTCTTGCGGTGTCCCGATTTTGTTTATGCGGCTTGGAGCGCCGCACAAAATCGACCGCTGCGCCAACAGATGCTCCCTTTATCCGCCACAGGCGGCGGTCGCATATGTTGCCCGTCAGAGGGAGCCTTAAGTTTCGTCTGCATTTCAATTTGATAGCAGCCGATAATTGTTTTGTTTTTGTTGGTTTGTTACGGAGCATGGGGATTTTTATAAATTCATATAAAATCAGCCTTACAATCCCTCCGAGTTGCCTGTGGCAACCCACCTCCCTTTACACAAGGGAGGCTGAAAATGCGGTTGTCCGAAAATTATATTTAATACCCCAATGTATCGTTTACCAAAATAACGTGGATTCTGTCCTTATGGCGAGAAAATCTTGTTATAAGGAACTGACAGCAAATCGTGTCAGGAGACTTGCAATTAAGGCAGGAGCCTGTTTTTGAGCAAGGTGTATCAAGCCCGAAGCGCTGTGCATTTACGGGTGCGGCAATGTTTCTCGCTCTTTTAAGCGCCGAGTCAACGTCCTTTGCAACCTTGTTCATTCCGACGATAAGCACAACCTTTTTAGGACCGTAAGCGTACGCCGAAACCCTGTTCGAGTTGCCGTCGATATTCACAAGCACTCCATCCTCGGTTATTGCGTTGGAGCTGCCTAAGAACACGTCGCAGACATATGCGTCAAGCTCTGCTTGGTGCTTGTCGGGTGCGGTGTTGCGGTCAATGTAATTAAACTTACCGCTTTTGAGCTCGTCGATAAGTCCGATTTCCTTGATTGAGCAAGAGCCGCCGTGCGATACCGAACAGCCGTTCGGCATAAGCGAAAGTGCAATTTCCTTTGCCTTTTCCTTTGACTCGGCATAGTAGCCCGTCATATTTCTCGACTGCAAGCCTTTAATTATCTGCTGTGCAAGCATTTCGTTTCTTTTGAATTCGTTAGCGTCCATATTATCAACTCCGATTTTCTGTTTAATACCTATATTTTAGTACAATTTATAAATATTTTCAATAAAAAATATGCACGGTATTTTGCCGTGCATATTTCATTAGGAAAGGGGTTATAAGGAATTATTATAAGCTCTGATTTTTAAGCGCTTCACCCTTTGGAAGCTTCTTTATCTTGATAAACATACCGATCGAGACCACCGCATAGCTGACAATTCCCATAACAAGCATCTTGATATAGCAGGAGCTTGAAACTAAGTACGGAATATATCCCGTCATCTGCGTATAAAGATAGCTCTCGAAAATCGCCTTTAGCGCAAGGTGGATAAGCGGTACCGAAATGAGCAATGAGCCGATTACCACAAGCGAGGTTATTACAATATACAGCTTTGCAATCTCGCCGTTCGTGAAGCCTAAAACTTTAGTCATTGAAATTGACTTTGCGTTACGCTCGATAATCTGCTTTGTCAGAATGTAGATAACAAGCATAAATATTACAACGCCGAGAGCCTTAAACACGTTCATAAACTCGCCCATTGACACCTGCATCTGCGTAACGATTTTGGTAAGATCCTTCTCTGTTATAACCGTTGCAATATCGTCCGAGTCAATGTCGGTCAGCTCCTCGTTGCTGAAATAGCCTGTGAAATAATCGCTGTCCTCGCCGAAGGTGCTGAGATAATCCTCTCTCGGCATAAATATTGAAATTGCGGCGTCGTAGGTGTAAATTCCGCCGACGGTAAAGGTGTAGGTCTTGCTTGAATACTTATCCTTGAGCGTTATTTCGTCGCCCTCGGACAGCTTGTATTTTGCGGCATAGCCGTTTGAAATGAGCACCTGCCCCGACGGGATTTCGGCTTTTACATATTTGCTGCCGTTTTCGATTCCGTATATCATAACCTCATCGGTCATAAATCTTTCGTCAACCGTATCAAGTGATGTCACACAGTATTTTTCAGCCTGTTCGTTCTGCGTTTCGGCTGTATCTGCAAGCACATACTGATACTGTGAAATCTGCGTTTGCTTTACAAGCTCCCCGTAGTCGGAAAGCAGCGGTCCGAACATAAGACCGAACACCGCAAGCGCACCGCCGAGGAAAATTCCGATAAACATTGTAAGATATGACGGGATATTTTGAAAGAGTATGCGAAGTCTGAAGCGTGAGATAAACGGAAGCTTTTCAGAAAGGCTAACCGCCTGCTTTTTCTTGCTCTTGCTTAATTCGCCTCTGAGGAAAGAGAGCGGACTCAGCTGCATTTTTCTTCCGATTACCGCAAGGTTTATAACAATTACAAGAATAAGCGGTATAACCGTAGTGTCTAAAAACGCCTGTGCACTCGGGAGCGTTTCGTATGTCGGGAGCGAGTAGCTCGAATAGTAAACGCCGATAAACAGCTTTTCAAACACCGTGTAGCCAAGAATGTTGCCGACCACTGCGCCGAGAAGCGTTACGACAACAGGCAGCATCATATAGTGCCTTACAAGCTCTCCCTTAGTGTAGCCCGAGGCTCTGAGCGTGCCGATAACGTTTGCTTCCCTTGAAATCGTGTTCGAGGAGGTAACGGCAAACATAAACGCAATAACCGCAATTATCATATAGAGCATAAGCGATGCGTTAGCCTTGTCGCCGACGGTATCCTCAATGGTAAAGTTGATTGCCTTGTTTGAAAATTTCGGATTATAGTCCTTGACGGTAATTATTCCGCTGTCGTCGATTTCTGTCCTTGTAAGGGCGTCGAGGCTGTCGAGCCTTGCCCTAATACTGCTCATATCATAAATGCCCACAGCACTTATTTTATCGACTATCGAATATATTTTATCAAGCGAAAAATTCATATCGTTTTCGTAGTCTTTTTCGTTTTCAAGCTCGTCAAGGTTGATTTTCGGAGCCTCCGCCGAGCTCTTGTCGAGGTCATCCGTTAAGGTCTTTGCCTCTTCAAAGGCGTCAAGCATTGCTTTGTACTTTTCCTCGGTCGTGCCGAGCTGCCTTGCAATAAGTCCGTCAGCCGTCGTACCCTGCTTTTGAGCGACGTGCTTTAACAAAGCTGTGCCTAATTCGTCCTCACTCATACCGCTTGCCGACACAATTATCGGCAAAAGGTCGTCCTCCGTCTTGCCCGAAAGCTTGAGAGCCGCACCGAGCTTTTCCTCGTTTGAGAGCGAGCCCGAATATGCCGCAAGCATAAATTTCTGTTCGTCGGTAAGACCTAAGGAATTAAACGCCGTTGCTGTAATTTCATCCTTGCTTTTGCCCGAGGCCGAGGAAATAACATCAAGCAGCTCATCGGAGGAGAGCGAGGCGGCAGCATTTTTTACAGCGCTTTCGGCAGCGGCGGTAAGCTTGCCTGTTATTGCGGTCGAAGCCTTTTCAAAGTCATCTCCGAGATCTGCGGAAATGTTCCTTGCCTGAGCGTAAAGCGAGTCAACCTGCGCTTGGATAAGGCTTTGGTCGTATTGTTTCAATATGCTTTCAAGGCTGTCGGTAATATCGTCCGAACGGTTCTTTGCGTCAACATCATCCGTTGTGGGCGTAAGATATTTCCACGCATAGTTTATCGACTCGTGAGTAGTCCTGATTTTTTCGTAGCCCTCGCTTGTAACAAAGCCTACGCCGAAATTCACTGCGTCGAACATCATATCCGCATTGCTCTCAAAAAGACAGCTGTAATCGGGAACTGCGCTAAAGCCCGTTACGGTGTAAGTCTGACCGTCAACCGTTAAGGTATCGCCGATTGAAATGCTGTTGTTTACCGCATACATTCTGTCTATCGCAATTTCGTTTGCTGATGTCGGCATTCTGCCGTCCATAACACATTCGGTATTTACCGTGTCTCTGTCAACATAAATGCGAAGCTTTGTATCGTTTGAGGCGACCGTTTCGTCCTTATAATACATTTTATAAAGGGTTATGCCGTTCTCTGATTCGATTTTATTGAGCAGCTCGTCGTCGGGTACAAGGTTGAACGCCATATGCCCATCCTCGATATTGTACTTTTCAAGACCCTCGTAATATGTTGCCGCAACGCTAATGTCCGAGACAAAAAATCCCGACATTGCACCGATAAAGAACACAAGAAAAAGGAAAATTGCGGCATATTTTCCGAAGTCCTGTTTAAGCTCTCTCGGGTATCTTTTATTAAGTGGATTTTTCATTTTTTCACCTCTTTAGCCTCTCTTACCATTCAAGCTCTGCCGCAGGTATCTTGTTTTCGTTCACATAGTTTTTCCTGACGACACCGTCCTTGAGCGTGAAAACTCTGTCCGCCATATTTTTAATAGCGTCGTTGTGCGTTACCATAATAATCGTGTTGCCGTATTTTTTGTTTATGTCCTCGATAAGCTTTAGAATTTCCTTTGAGGTGTTGTAGTCAAGCGCACCCGTCGGCTCGTCGCACAGGAGAATATCGGGATTTTTGACAATAGCTCTGCCGATAGACGTCCTCTGCTGCTGACCGCCCGAAAGCTGCGACGGAGCTTTCTTTCGCTGATCGTAAATGCCGAGCGTTTTCATCAGCTCATCAACATCAAGCGTGTCGCTACCGAGGTACTTGCCGACCTCGATATTTTCCCTTACGGTAAGATTTGGAATAAGGTTGTACATTTGAAAAACATAGCCGAGGTGCTTTCGTCTGTAAAGAGTAAGCTGCTTTTCGTTCATATCCTTAGTCTTTTCGCCGTCGATTGCGATATAGCCCTCGTCTGCATTTTCAATTCCGCCGATAATATTAAGCAGCGTTGATTTTCCCGAGCCGGACGGTCCTAAAAGCACGCAAATTTCGCCTTTTTCAATGCTTATGTCAACGCCGTTCAAAACATTGACAAGACTGTCGCCCTGCCCGAAATGCTTTTTTATACCTTTGATTTCAACAAAGCTCATAATTTTCTTCTCCTTTATTCTTAATATATAAATGTTAGTTAGCAACCGCTAACTACATTATAGTTAGCTGTGGCTAACTCGTCAATAGCAAAAAGGTAAAAATACACAGTATTTATTGTTCATTATAGTATAATTTACATAAAAAAAGCGTGCACGAAGCACCGTACACGCTTAAAATCTATTGTCTACGCTTATTTAGAAATTTCGTTTGCAAGCTCTTGAAGCTCCGAACGGGAGGTTTCGGAAAGTCTTGTTTTAATCGAAACCGTTTTGTCAAGAATTGTGATATTAGCGCACTTTTCAAGCTCCGCTTTCATTGTTCTGTTACCCGACGGTGCCCAGCTCGCATTTTCGCAGAGCGCAACCGTTCTGTTTTGGAACGACTTTGACTGAAGATGATGCAACAAATCGCTCATAGGTGCAAACACGCCTGCATCATAGCTTGAAGCCATAAATACGATTCTGTCATAGCAGAAGCAAAGCGAAACACATTCGGAAATATCGCCGCTTGTAAGGTCGAAGAGGGCAACGCTTTCGCCCTTTGCTTCGAGCATTTCCTTTAATTCGTTTGCCGCCTTGAGAGTGTTGCCGTGAATTGAAGCGCAGGCAATAAGCACGCCCTTCTTTTCAGGGGTGTATGACGACCAGAGGTCATAGAGCCTTAATACCTCGCCGATCGTGTCGGTTAAAACAGGACCGTGCAAGGGGCAAATCGTGTTAATTTCAAGAGCCGAAGCCTTTTTGAGAAGTGCCTGCACCTGCTTTCCGTATTTTCCGACAATGTTTATATAGTATCGTCTCGCCTCGTCCGTCCAATTCTCATTGGCGTCAACCGTGCCGAATTTTCCGAAGCCGTCAGCGGAGAAAAGCACCTTGTCCGTGCTGTCGTACGTTACCATAACCTCGGGCCAATGCACCATCGGTGCCATAACAAAGGTAAGCGTGTGCTTGCCTAAGCACAGAGTGTCATTTTCCTTAACTGACATAACTCTGTCGAGGCTTACGTCGCAGAAATTCGGGAGCATTTTCAATGCACCTGCCGAGCAGACAATTTTCATTTCGGGGAATTTCTTCGAAAGAGCGTCAATGCCTGCCGAATGGTCGGGTTCAAGGTGCTGAACTATGAGATAATCGACCTTTCTGCCGCAAAGCTCGTTTTCAAGCTTTTCAAGCCAACGTTCAACTGCGATTTTATCGACAGTATCGGTAACGGCAATTTTTTCGTCAAAAATCACATAGGAATTATAAGCCATACCGTTTTTAATGGGGTATTGACCCTCAAAAAGCGTAATATCACGGTCATTTACGCCGATATATTTAATATCGTTTGAAATGTTCATATTTATAACGAATCTCCTTTCTTGAAGTCGTAAATATTATAATGTTTTTACGCATTTGAGTCAATAAGGGAATTAAATGTTAATAAGGAGTAAAAATATAGTTATAAAAGTTGAGCATAAACGGAAATTGTGCTATACTTAAACTATAATTTGAATGAGGTGCCGCATTATGAGAGAGACAAAAATTATCAACTCCCAATGGGACTTTACAAAGCAGGGCGAGTGCGTAACGCTCGATTTGCCGCACACCTGGAACGGTAAGGACGGACAGGACGGCGGAAACGATTATTTCCGTGGCACCTGCACCTATGAAAAAACTTTGAAAAGGGAGGATTTTCCGTCGGGCGAAGAAATTTATCTACAGTTTGACGGCGTAAATTCTTCTGCGACAGTCTATTTTAACGGCGAAAAGCTCACGACACATCACGGCGGATATTCTGCGTTCAGAGTTAAGCTTGAGAACATCAAGGATGAGAATAAAATCAAGGTTGAGGTCGATAATTCCCCCAATGATTTTGTTTATCCGCAGCAGGCAGATTTCACTTTTTACGGCGGAATTTACAGAAGTGTAACCCTGATAGGCGTTTCGCACAATCATTTCAGTCTTGACCGCTTCGGCTCAAACGCAATCGCCGTAACCCCTGATATTAAAGGAAATATCGCAAGTGTAAATGTAAAGACCTTTACACAAGGATTGGGCGAAATTCACGTCTTTGTTGACGGAAAAGAGCTTGTCGGAAACGATGTAACCTTTGAAATTGAGAGCCCTCATTTGTGGAACGGAACGAAAGACCCGTTCTTGTATACCGCAACCGCACAGCTTGTTGTGGACGGCGTTGTCGAGGATGAGGTTTCGACAAAATTCGGTATCCGTTCATTCAAAATCGACACCGAAAAGGGCTTTATCCTCAATGGCGAGGTTTATCCGTTGAGGGGCGTTTCAAGGCATCAGGACAGACCTGAAATCGGTAACGCTCTTTCATATGAGCATCATAAAGAGGATATGGATTTAATCTGCGAAATGGGTGCTAACACAATCAGACTTGCTCATTATCAGCACGCACAGGAGTTTTATGACCTCTGCGACGAGCGAGGAATGGTCGTGTGGGCGGAAATTCCGTATATCTCAAAGCACCTTGAAAACGGCGTGGAGAATACGAAAGCTCAAATGACCGAGCTTATTTATCAAAACTATAACCACCCGTCGATAGTTGTCTGGGGACTTTCAAATGAAATCACTATGGCAGGAAGCGGAAAGTCCGTTGTCGATAACCACCGTATGTTGAATTCGCTTGCACATTCGCTTGACAGCACAAGACCTACTACCGTGGCGGTTGTTACAATGTGCCCAATTGACGACGAGTACGTTCATATAAGCGACGTTGTTTCATATAACCATTATTTCGGATGGTACGGCGGAAAGGTCGATATGTACGGTCCGTGGTTTGACAAATTCCATAAGAAATACCCGAATAAGCCTATCGGTATCAGCGAGTACGGCTGTGAGGCGTTGAATTGGCACACAAGCACTCCCGAGCAGGGCGATTATACCGAGGAATATCAGGCATATTATCACGAAGAGGTCATAAAGCAGATAATCGACAGACCGTATCTTTGGGCAACTCACGTTTGGAATATGTTTGACTTTGCCGCAGACGCAAGAGCCGAGGGCGGCGAAAACGGTATGAACCACAAGGGACTTGTTACCTTTGACAGAAAGTATAAAAAGGACAGCTTTTACGCATACAAGGCTTGGCTTTCAAGCGAGCCGGTGCTTCATATTTGCTCAAAGCGTTATGTTGACAGGGTTGAGGACAAGACGAGTATTACCGTTTATTCAAATCTTGACGAGGTTGAGCTTTTTGTAAACGGCGAGAGCGTCGGAATTAGGAAAAAGGGCAAATATCCGTTTTTTAAGTTTGAAATTTCAAACGTCGGCGAGTCGGTTATAACGGCAAAGGCAGGCAAGCTTACCGACGAAAGTCATATCCGCAAGGTCGATAAATTCAACGAGGCTTACCGAATGAAAGAAGAGGGTGCGGTCATAAACTGGTTTGAGATTGACACCCCGACGGGCTACTACTCGGTAAACGATACAATCGGCGATATTATGTCAACTCTCGGCGGTAAAATCGCAATGCTTCGAATAGGCAAAATAATGCTCGGTGCATTAAAAGACGATAAGCCGAAGGAAAAGGGCGATAAAAAGAAGAAAAAGGGCGCAAGCTTTGCAGGCTTCAGCTTCAATACGGGTATGCTAAAGCTCGCTTACGGCTTTACCGTGAAAAGAGCAGTTTCAATGATGGGCGGAAAATTCACTAAAGAGGAAATCCTCCATATGAACGCAATTCTCAATAAGGTTAAAAAGAAAAAGTAAAGGGGCGATATTATGGCAAAGGTCAGACTTAATTCAGACGAGGAAATCGTCAGGACGATAAAAGAGGGCTTGAAGAAAAAGGGCGGCTATTGTCCTTGCAGAATAGGCAAAGACGAAAAGTATAAATGTATCTGCGAGGAGTTTCGCAATCAAATTGCAGACCCCGATTTTGAGGGTTATTGCCATTGCAAGCTCTACTATAAAGAAAAAGACTGATAATTGATAGGAGATATGAAAATAAAATGGCTCACGGTTTCAAACAGTTAAGAAAAGAGCACCTCGGCGAGCTTAAAGCCGATATGTACGAGATGGTGCACGAAAAAACGGGGCTCAAGCTCCTTTGGCTTGACAGGGACGAGGAAAACAAGACCTTCGGTATCGCATTCCCGACGTTTCCCGAGGACGATACGGGCGTGTTCCATATAATCGAACACTCGGTTTTGTGCGGCTCAAAGAATTATCCTGTGAAAGATCCGTTTGTTGAGCTTCTCAAAAGCTCGATGAACACATTTTTGAACGCAATGACCTTTTCGGACAAGACCTTTTATCCGATAAGCAGTAAAAACGACAAGGATTTTATAAATCTTATGAGGGTTTACCTCGACGCCGTTTTTTATCCTGCTATATATCAAAACCCCGAGTGCTTCCGTCAGGAGGGCTGGCACTATGAAAAGGGCGAGAACGGCGAGCTTTTATACAAGGGCGTTGTTTTCAACGAGATGAAAGGCGTTTTCGCTGACCCCGATGCAAAGCTTGAAACCGTTATGAGCAAGGCACTTTTCCCCGATAACGCATACGGCTATGTTTCGGGCGGCGACCCCAAGAGCATACCCGAGCTCACATATGAAAACTTTATCAAGGCACATAAGAAGCACTATTCCCCGTCAAATGCGTTTGTAATTCTTGACGGTAAAATGGACATTGACGCCGTTTTGAAAATTATAAACGACGAATATCTTGAGGATATTCCGGCAGGCGAAAGAGTTGAATTGCCCGAGCTTCAAAAGGCTGTTGACGCAGGCGAAATCGTAGCCGAATATGAAATTTCTCCCGACGAAAACGCAGATAACAGATACATTCTTGCGTGGGGCAGGGTTGTCGGCGACTTTTCCGATACAGAAAAAATCGTGGCTGTCAGAGCACTTTCTGACGTGCTTTGCGGAAGCGTAAAATCTCCGCTTAACGCCTGTGTTTTAGGCGACTCACTTGCCGAAGCGGTCAGCGTTGACCTGCCCGAAATTGTTTTACAGCCTCAGCTTATAATCAAGGTGCAAAACCTCAAAAAAGAGGATGCCGACGAGATTGAAAAGAGAATTTTCGACACCCTCGCTTCATTGGCTGAAAACGGAATTGACCGCAATCAGCTCGAAGCGGCTTTGACATATCTTGAATTCCAAATGCGTGAAAAGGACTACGGAAGCTATCCGCAGGGCTTGGTTTTCGGAATGGATATTCTTGACAGCTGGCTTTACGGCGGTAAGCCCGAGAAAAATCTTGAGGTCGGCGAGCTTTTCAAAAATCTTCGTGCTAAAATCGACGAGGGATATTTTGAGAAAATCATCAAAGAGGAATTCATTGAAAATCCGCATCGCTGCAAGGTTATGCTTGTGCCGTCAAAGACCGTCGGCGACAAGATAAGAGCAGAGGAAACGGAACGTCTTAAAAAAACGTCGGAGCGTTTTGGCGACGAGGATTGGGAGAGGGTAGAGGCAGAGTGTGAAAAGCTTGCGCTTTGGCAGGATACCCCCGATACAGAAGAAGCCGTTGCCACGCTTCCGAGACTTACGCTCAACGACATAAAGGCTCAGCCCGAGGCAATACCGACGGAGGAAATCACGGTGGGCAATATTCCTACGCTTGTGCATAAGATAAACAGCAACGGAATTGTCTATGTAAGCCTTTATTTTGATGCAAACGGCTGTACCGAAAACGAAATATCGGCGTTGTCATTTGCAACCTCTCTTTTGGGCGAGCTTGCAACCGAAAAGCATTCGTCCGAAGAGCTTTTGACGCTTAAAAGAACTCTGTGCGGCAGCGTTTCAAGCACCGTTTCCTGCTATGAAAAGGACGGCAGCACGGACTGCTCCGCTTATTTCCACGTTAATTTCTCGGCGATGGAAAAGAACGTCGAAAAGGCAATACAGCTTATAGGTGAGGTGCTTACAACAACTGATTTCTCAAACGGCGAGGACGCTTTTTCGCTGCTCTGCCAGAACAGAATGGAAATGCTTCAGAGTATTCTTGTCGGCGGCTCACAGGTCGCAATGGGCAGAACTGCCGCACAGCTTTCAAAGGGCGGTGTAATTTCCGAGTGCAATTACGGCTTTGAATACTATAATTGGCTTAAAAATTTGCAGGAAAATTGGTCGGCAGAGGAATTTTGCAAAAAAATCAATGCTCTGTTTAATAAAATAATTTGCCGTGAAAGGCTGACCGTCAGCGTAACGGGTACGCCCGAAAAAGTTGAAGAAATCGTAAACGAAATCGCAAGCACTCTCCCGGAAAAGTCAATCGGAGCACTCGACGGCAAAATTGAGCCGTGGGGATTGAGAAAAGAGGGAATTGCAATCCCGGCAGATGTTTCATTTGCGGTTATGACAGGCGATTTGCGAAGGCTCGGCAAAACGGCAGCAGGCAGTGTGTCCGTCGCAGGAAAAATCGTCAGCCTTAACTATTTGTGGACGGTTATTCGTATGCAGGGCGGTGCTTACGGTACGGGTATGGTCGTTCGTCCGTCGGGTACTGTTTCGTGCTATTCATACCGTGACCCGTCGGTTTCGGCTTCGCTTGAAAGCTTCAAAAAAACACCCGATTACCTTAGAAGCGTTGCGGATGCGGACAGCGATATAACAGGCTTTATTATCGGTACGGTTGCCGATTCGCTTCCCGTTCTCACTCCGAGAGCAAAGGGTGCGCTCGGCGACAGGCTCTACTTCAGAGGTGTCAGTGAAAACGACAGAAGGACGAGAATGCAGGAGATTGTTTCCACCTCTCACAGCGATTTGAAAGCGGTCGCAGAAAGCCTTGAGGAGTGCTATAAAGACCCTGCCGTGTGCGTTGTCGGAAACCGTGAGCAGCTCGAAAAATGCAACCTCGACACAATCCTCTCCGTTTGATTTTGCGGATGTTTATAGGCTTGAAATAACAATATACCAACAATAAAATACGCCCCGAACGGCACTTCCCGTTCGGGGCGTATTTTATATAAAATCACTTGGGTAGTTCCGTTCCCACCCGGTGGGCAACATATGCTTCAGCCGCCTGTGACGAACTGTATTTGTCCGCTTTTTGTTATTTCTGAATTTGGCGGGCGACAGTTTGCACTCTATGTAATTTTTAATCTCAATTTGTATGCTTTGCACAACTACTCACGTTTGGTTTGTACACATTGTCCTGTTTTTTCAAATCAACAATAAATTTATATTGACTTTAAGAACAATGCGTTCTAAAATACAAATTGTGGAAACTAACTTAGTAAAATCATATTAAGAAAAGGAGAGGGTTTTATGAAAAAAAGTAAAAAAATTATTTCGTTATTATTGTCCGTGTTGATGATAATAACAAGCATACCGCTTATGGCTGTGAATTCATTTGCGGCAAATTCCGATTTCGTCATCAATAATTATAACGGCACTGTTACCGTACAAAAATATACGGGTTCGGCATCATATGTCAGTATCCCGAGCGGCGTTACAGATATAAGTGAGTTTGCTTTTTCGGGATGTAATACAGTCGAAACCGTATATATTCCCCAAAGTGTTGCCAAAATCGGTTTTGCCAGATTGGTAAGTAACGCTTTTAGCGGTTGCCTGTCATTGAAGGAAATTATAGTAGCTGACGATAATGCGTATTACAGCAGCAGAAACGGCGTTTTGTTTAATAAAGATAAAACGACATTATATTATTACCCTGCGGCAAAGTCGGATTATTCATATACTGTTCCTCAAAGCGTAACAGCAATAAGGTCGCATGCCTTTGGTGAAGCAAAAAGACTTGTTGAGGTTAATATTACATCTAATGTTAATGAAATAGATGACGGCATATTTGATTCGTGCTCATCATTAAAAAGGGTAACTCTCAGTTCGGGTTGTACATCTATTACTCCGTATATGTTCAGAAATTGTACATCACTTGAGAGCATTACGATTCCGAACACGGTAACCGATATATATTATGAAGCTTTCAGAGGCTGCACATCCCTTAAAAGCATTGTAATCCCGAATTCTGTAAAAAAAGTACCGTATTATTGCTTTGTAAATTGCCCGTCTTTGGAATTTGTCTATGTTCCTGCTTCTGTTACTGAAATCGAGGAGGGGGCTTTCGGATATAGAGAATATGATAATAAATTGTCAAATTTCACTATTTACGGAATAAAAGGCACGGCTGCGGAAGAATATGCAAACAGTAACGGATTTACATTTGTAGAAAGATTGTTCCCCGATGTAGCTTCAAACGATTGGTATTTTAACGCTGTAAAATTTAACGCTGAAAAGGGTTATGTTACCGGTTATTCAAACGGCACATTCGGACCGTCAAACAACATTCAAAGACAGGACTTTGTGCTTATTCTTGCAAGAATTGCAGGTGCAGACCTTTCGGCATATGAGGGACAGAACGGCGGATTCTCGGACGTTCAGGCAGGTGCTTATTACGCTTCGGCAGTAGCTTGGGCAAAGGACACGGGCGTTGCAAACGGCTTCTCGGCAGACAACTTCGGCGTAGGCACATACATTTCAAGAGAGCAGATTTGCATTATGCTTTGCAGATACCTTAACGGTTCTGTTTCGGGCGATGTTGATGCAATTCTCAATGCTTATTCCGACGGCGGAAACACAAGTCCGTGGGCAAAAGATAGTGTTGCTTGGGCAGTTGAAAACGGCATAATCGGCAATTCCGATTACCTCAACCCCAACGGCAACGCAGGCAGAGCAGAGGTTGCACAGATAATTTACAATATGTCAAACAAAGGCATGCTTTAATTTATTCAATTTCAAGGTTGAATTAAATATCAAAACACAACAAACTCCCTCTTACGAGGGAGTTTGTTTTTGCGTAAAAGCTATCAAGTTAAAAAATTTATGCGACGTAGGGACAGGGCTCGTCCCTGTCCGCAACAAACCAATGAAAACAAAATAATTATCGGCTGTTATCAAATTGAAAAGCAGATGAAAATTAAGGCTCCCTCTGACGAGGGAGCTGTCGTTTTTCGAAGAAAAATGACTGAGGGAGAGAAAGCAATAAATATCAAATTTGCCTTTTACAGCGTAGGGCGGTGGCTTGCTGCCGCCGTCAAATCTCAATAAATCAACGGTTACAAGCAATTATATTTTTATATTATATCGTAGGGGCGAACTGTGTTCGCCCGTTTTTTGTTTGCTATGAATTGGCGGGCGACCGCAGGTCGCCCCTACGGGTTGTGGGTGTATTTTAATATGGTTTTTAGCCGAAAATTATCATATTTTATCAACAATCTATAACGGCGGCAGCAAGCCACCGCCCTGCACCGTGGGATGTTAAATTTACATTCACGGACAACCGCATTTCAGCCTCCCTTGTGTAAAGGGAGGTGCCGAACGAACGTGAGGCGAAGGGATTGTAAGGTTGATTTTATATGATTTTATAAAATCCCCACGCTCCGTAGGGACAGGGCTCGCCCCTGTCCGCAACAAATTACATATAAATTCACATTCACGGACCACCGCAAGGGCTGTCCGTACGGTTGTGCGAATATTTTAATATCATATCAGTCGTAAATCATCATATATCAGCGACAATCTGACGGCGGCAGCAAGCCACCACCTACGCTGTTTGATGTGATTTATAACCCGTGTGAAACGCTTACTGTTTTTTACTGTGGATTTTTTTCATGCTTAGCGGTATAATTAGCCCATAAAATCTGCGGAGGGGTATAATGAACATTAGGCACGCAACAAAACACGATATTCCTGCAATTTCCTAGGTCGAGGCTAAATGCTTTCCGCCGTCGGAAGCGGCAAGCGAAACGGCTTTTACAGAACGAATTGAAAGCTATGGAAATCATTTTTGGCTAATGCACGAAAACGATAAATTGATTGCTTTTGTTGACGGCTTCGTGACTGACGAAAGCGATTTGACCGACGAGATGTTTGCAAACGCAGCAATGCACAACGAAAACGGTGCGTGGCAGATGATTTTCGGCGTGAACACGTTGCCGGAATATCGAAATAACGGATACGCAAGCGAGCTTCTTCGCCGTGCTGTTGACGAGGCAAGGGAGCAGGGCCGCAAGGGCGTGGTTTTGACCTGCAAGGATAAGCTGTTGCCGTTTTATGCAAGGCTTGGCTTTGTCGATGAGGGCATAACCGATAAATCAACCCACGGAAACGCCGTCTGGCACCAAATGAGGATAAATTTTTAACGGAAATGCTTATATAAATTTATCCAAAAGCAATTAAAGATGAACAACAATAAAAGACCTCCCGTTTTTACAACGAGAGGTCTTTTGGTCGGAGTGAGGTGACTCGAACACCCGGCATCTTGCTCCCAAACGCATTTATGATGGAACTTTCCGCTAAAAATAGCTTTTTCCGCCCCTTTCCGCTCGAAAAACCGCGCTCTTTAGCACTCTTGTATCCACTGTTTCCGAGTGCTCCTAAACGGTAGGTGGTCTGTTATGTGGTCAACAGCAATTTCCACGGAATAATATGAGCTACACGCCTCTCGCATTTACTCGAGAGGTGATTGCTTTTTATACGATTATTATAACTCTGAACAACAGTTTGTACAAGTCAAAATTTGCACCGCAGTAGACAAAGAAAAGGAGATTACGGAAAAGCAAGGAGGAAATAGAAAACTTGCAACAAAAAGTTGAAAAATACTGAAATCGCAGTATTTTTCTGCCGAAAACTGTTGATGTTTGGAGTAGAGTGTGGTATAATGATTTTCAATGATACAATGTACTAACTATAACTATCTATGAGGTGTAATACAATGGCCGCAAGCTATAAAAAATTGTTCAAGCTTCTGATCGACCGTGATATGAAAAAGAAAGAGCTCGCCGAAAAAGCCGGCATCAGCATCGCCACCATCACCAAGATGGGCAGAGGGGAAAATATAACTACCGATATCCTTGGAAAGATTTGTACAGCACTCGATTGCAATGTGGAAGATATTATGGATTTCGTACCTGAATCCGATAATAAATAATTTGGCGTTTAGGAAGTAAAAATATCAGAGAATATAAGGTTTAATTTGTTGAATGTAAATTGTTTTTGATTATAAAGAAGGATCGTATTCTTGTGCTTAATGAAAGGCGACGATTATCCGTCCTAAAGCTTCGATTGAGCAAAGCTCGTTGTTTAGTGACAAAATTCATGAGTCGCAAATGTATACCGAGCTAAAAAAGAGGATAAAAAACGAAAGGGTTAAGTATTGCGTTACTGGTGATATTATGCGGTTTGCTTATGATACATTTTTGCAATCTATAGTCTCTTCTGATTTGGCGGCGCAAAACAGTTCGGACGAACAATATAGATATGAGTGCGCTTGCTGTGGAGAAGAAGTAATTATTGCGGCAAGGTACAGTGACAACATGGTGGCGCATTTTAGGCATCGTAGTGGTAATAATGACGTTGATTGCGAAAATTATCTTGGAAAATATGGATTAATAAGTGCAAGATCAGAAACCCGAGAGAGCGAAAGAGAAAAGGTAGAATTCTATTTTAACAATGGTACAAAGTGTTTTTATATTGGACTTAGGTTTAATGAAGATGAACTTTCAAATTATGAAAAAGAAGGAACATGCCTTGAGATAAGATCTCGAAAAGATGCAGATCCCTTCTTTAGCAAAAGAATAGATTCATCGAATTTTTCGCCAGACTATGCAAAGATGGTCATGCTTGAAACCTTTTCGCCGGTTTATTTTATTTCTAATTCTTTCAACCCTAATAAAAAACCATATATGGCATTCCACGAAAATGCACCTTCCTTTTTTAAAATTCAGGGTGAAGAAAAAGAATTCAATGCAAAGTTGGTTAGAAGCGATGCGTTATATACGGGCGTTCGTTATTTTGTGGCGCTTGTGGGCGGAAACGGAGCACAACTTAAACTAAGAAAGCTGCAAGGAATAGACATTGAACAGGAATTTGATTTTATGTCTATGAGAAATCGCATTTGGGCCTCCGTAATTACGATTACAAACAAGACAACTGAAATAGAGACCGCATTCGAACAATGGAACTATAAGATTGACACTCCAGAAAACCTTACGTTATTATGGCCACCGTCGTATGAGATTGATGGTGTTAACTGTGTATCTTCCAAGGATGCCTTTTTATACAGTAGTTTTAGATTACAACCCCGTGGAAACATCAACACAGAAGCAAGGGATATTCAAGAAATAACATCTAATATTACAAAAGTAAAGATCGATAAGCATATTAAAATCTTAAGGAAAAATGCCGAAATAGAAATAAAGGCTCGGAATTTGAACTTGTCTTTAAACGAAAGCATAGTTAAGGAGCAAATTACGGCAAGATTTTCTGTTCCCAGGGAGAATAGATATTACCTTTTTTCAGATAGCGGAATAAGAGAATTGAAATACGGCGAAGAAATTGTATTATCTCGAAATTCTTATATATGCGGATATTCAAATAACTGCTTGATAGAGGTAATAAAAGCAGTTGTGGACGCTGAATTAACAGGAGAAGAACTTTTTATCGATGTAATTAAGCATTATAAGGTTTTTGAACTGTATACAAGCGTTTGCACCGACGGGAAACCCGCTTTTATAGTGAATTACATAAACGACTGCAAAAAAATAGGGAAAATTAATTCGCTGGTAAAAAAGTATATTGAGGAGGGCAAATTGTGAAATATTTAGAAATTTTATCATCAGAAGAAATAGATCATATTTGCGCCTCGATACCTCATAGAGAGGTTATAAGATATTTTAAAAAGAATCCGAAAGAATTTACAAAAATTCGTCGTGGGTTTCGACCGGATGCGGTGTCGTCAAAAGATGCAATACGGTTGCTGACAAATAATATTAATCGCGGGTTCATTTCTTCTTTTGTCGAAAAGATCATCGGACTGTGGCTCTCGCAAATACAGGATGCATACCAAGAATATCTTGAGGAAGGAAAAAGTGAAACTGCGGCTATTGTTCATACACTGTCTCAGTCTTATTTTTCGGACAATATTACAGCATATTTTAAATTGACGAATAAAGATTACTCAGATGAGCAAATTTCTTTGATTTCGGACTTGGTTTGTGATTACAAAACTACAAAACAACAAATCGAAGATTTGAGCGAGTGTGTTGAAAAACAAAAAAATGTGATCCAAAATTTAGAATCGGCCACGAAAAAGAAAGAAACCGAAGAGAAAAAGGCGCATCTAAAGCTTCGACAAACCTTAGACGCATTAGAGAAGGAGAGAAAAATCAAAATTGAAGCTCAAAAGCGTGTGTCAGATTTGGAGAGTTATAAACAAAGGACGGTTTCATTAGAAGATCAAAAGAAACAGCAAAGTTTACAAATAGAACAACTTTTGTCGCAAATAGATACAATCACTAAGGCAAAGGGGAAATTGGAAAGCGACATACTCCTCCGCATTGAAAACGAAAGAAAAATTAAATTGCATTCCGGTGTTCGTGAGTATTCTTTGCTACGACCAAATGATATGAATGAGTTCAAAGAAAACTTATCTTATATTTTTGAAGACTTGAAAATAGGGGGATCTATACCCGGGATTGCTTTATTGAAAAAGCATCTTACTAAGGTACTATTTTGCGGGATTCCCATAATAACAAATGAGCAGTCTGGCTTATCTCTTGCAAAATGCGTTGCAAATGCTTTAATTGGAACACAAGAGGTTTCCTTATTAAGGTACACTCCAGAGATCTCCGAGGAAGATATTTTTGAATTTATGTCTGATTCGAAACGTGTAGTTTTGTTGGAAAATTTTATTGGAAATTATAATGAGACATTATTGCTTCCGATCTTAAGAATGTATGGTGATAGAATTATTTTCATTACTGCACCATACGATAGGACATTGAACTATATTTCTGCAGAATTTTTAAAATATTGTAGTTATATAAATGTAAGCCATTTTTCTCAATTTTTGATTCCAATCGAAATTAAAGAAGACCCTCTTACAGTAAATGAAGAACCATACCGATTGGAAATCCCCAATAAGCAAGGTCGGTATCTTAGAATTTTAAACAAAATTCTTTTAGAACTCTCTCTCGAACATTTTGTAACAAGTGTCAGAATACACGATATTTCGGACGACGATGCTTTGTCCGCAGAATTAATTTATAGCATACTTCCTTTTTGTACTTATGTCTGCAATAAACAGCCGATGCGCTTATCGGAAACGTTGCAAAAATATATAGACAGATGCCCATATATTGAGTTAATTGGAGAATGGTTTATAAAATGAATGAACTCATAATATCCATGGCTGCTGATATGAGAATCACCCCATATACAGCAGAGAGCGATACCTCGTTTATATATCGCGTGTTGTTCTCTGCTTTAGGACAATGGTGTTTGCATATTGCTGCAGGATCACAAAACGGTAATTCCGGAACAACAAAGCACAATCAAACCCAAATTTTGAATAAATTAATTGATAAATATGTTGAGTTATTTCCTGATGTTAAACAAGCTCTATGTGCTGATGATGTGCAATTATCTGTATTGATCAGGCACATATACCAAGAAGTAGGATACTTATTTTCGGATGATGAAAATCATAATCACATATGTCAGATACGCCGTGTTATTGATACGGGGAATGTAAAATTGTGTTTAAATTTATTACAAAACAGTGAAATCAATGGATTAGGTGGGTTCAATTCAGAAGCTATTCCTTCAGTTTCGTGGCGGGAATTCTTAATAAGAGATTCGCTTACACCAGAACAGTATATTGCCTCAAAATATGACCTTGTTTTGTTTGATAATAGAGATTTGAATCTTGAGGAAATGCAGTTTTTCAATCCGCTTGCTCAGGCTTCACCCTCGCAGTCGTGGTACAAAAAAATTTACACAGATTATACCGTGGGACGCAAAGGATTATTAGGACCGTTTTATTTAATTCAGTCATATGATGATATCCTTTTATATAGTTTGGAGGAGCAAAGCGCGATAGATGATAAAATAACGGCATTTGAATACAGACGATTATATTTTGCGTTAAAAAGTTTTTATAAGAACCCCGTAAAGATGCGAATCCAAAATATTGATAATACATATTCTAAACTTATTTTTCAGGGGCATCTTCCGAATCGAGAGTATTATTTACTGTTGCTTATTTCCTGGCCAGATCAAACGGCTTTTAATAAAACAGAGTTTGTAATCAAAAACAAATTTTTGCCTTTTGTTTCTGAAGTAATATCGAATCTTGGAGTTGAAATTATAGGAGGTTAATTATGGCGAATAATGGCGTACAACAATATTATGATGCAATCAGAAAACGTCTAAGTAATTATATTAAATCAGATTATCTTGCTAATAGTGAAACCTTGTTATTATATGCAGAGGAACTTCTGGGGGAAAAGTGTTCTGATGCTACTAATATTGCAAAAGAACCCTATATTGAAACAGCCGCATCCTATAAAAAGTTGAAAAGTGGAATTAAGAACTCTACCGAAGAGGAAATACCCACTCATATAAAAGACTTTTTAATAAAATTAATAGATGCGAAACTTGGCGTATTTGAAGATCCGTTTGAACATCAAGTAAAGGCCGTTCATTCTTTCATTTCAGGGAAAGATCTTTTTGTATCAACTGGAACAGGTTCTGGTAAAACGGAATGCTTTATTTGGCCGATAATTTCTAAATGTATTGATGAAGCTAAAAAGAGGCCTGAATCGTTTAAGATCAATGCTGTTCGCACTTTGATTATTTATCCGATGAATGCACTTGTTTCTGACCAATTGGCGCGTTTTAGAAGAATAATGGGATCTCCCGAATATATTGGACATTTCACAAAAGATGCAAAAGTAGAGAGAATTCCGCATTTTGGAATGTATACTGGTAGAACGCCCTATGCCGGTGAAGCGAAAATGGCAAGCAGTAAAGAACTGGCCAAAACTTTTAGAGAAAGTTATTTGGTGGATGAAAGTGCTGCCGAAGAAGGGCAAAGACAACAAAAATTAAATATTGATGGATTACATCGCATTAATAAGTATCCGGCAAGATATGGCGAAAATGGCATGCAAAAATTTGTTGATAATCTGGAACAAAACATTCACACGCCCTCTTTACTTGATGCAGAATTAATCACTCGTTTTGAAATGCAATCATGTCCTCCAGATATTCTTGTAACCAACTATTCAATGTTAGAGTACATGTTAATGCGTCGAAGAGAATCTCGTATTTGGGATAGTACAAAACAATGGCTTAATGAAGCCGAGGAAAACAAATTGCTTATCGTGCTAGATGAAGCACATATGTATCGAGGCTCTTCAGGCGGTGAAATAGCGCTTCTTTTGGAACGCCTTTTCATACGCTTAGGCATTGATCTTAAAAAAGTCCAGTTTATCTTGACCACTGCCAGTATGCCTCTTGAGAATCAGAAGGCAATTAATGATTTTTATACGGGGCTCACTGGAAAGAATCCTTCGGATTGCGAATTCTTGTTTGGTGAAAGAGAGGAAATTCCTGAAGAGTCTGAAATTCCTCTTAATATTGACGCCTTGGCGGAAGTTGGACCAGAGCAGGTTCAAGATGGTGAGATTGCTGACAAGATTAAAAAATTCGCAAAATTAGTATATTCAGAAAACCTGTCAATGGATATTACGGACAATGAAGCACAAGAGTGGCTTTATAATAATTTGCCAAGATATACAGCTTTTGTTGAATTAAACAAACTTTGTAGAGAAGGCGCTAAATCATATACCCTGTTACGGACAACAATCTTTGGCAATCACCCAAAAGCAGAAATCGCTTTGGACTCTTTACTGTCCATAGTTTCTTTGGCATGCAAAGATGGCAACATTCTTTTTCCCGTTAGGCTGCACATGTTTTTGCGCGGTTTACAGGGATTGTTTGCTTGCTCGAACCCCAATTGCTCTTGTGCCAAGTACACAGAGAAAGAAAAATTAAAGTTTGGCAAAGTTATTTCTCTTCGTAAAGAGAACTGTGAGTGTGGTGGACGGATATATGAACTTGTAAACCATGTGAAGTGCGGGGCACTGTATTTAAAAGTGTATGTCCAGCTTAATGAAGGATACCCCTATTGGTATGTATTCTCACAACGTGGATTAAATGGTGATGTAAATTCTCTAAAGGAAATGCTTTTGTATATTATGCCCGAGGGCTATGACAGAAAGCCTAGTGACAAAATCGGTTCTCTTGATCCATTTACAGGAAAACTATATCTATCAGAAAAAGATGATCAGAATTTATTAAAAGTTATCTATACAGATAACTTCGATTCCAATGAGCAGGCATATACTTTTGCTACTTGTCCTAAGTGTAGAAAGCCGATGAGGCTGAAAAAGCCGAGCGATTTTTCCACAAAAGGCAATATTCCGTTTTATAATTTGACAAAAGCGCAATTCGAATTACAACCCGCAAGATCAGATATGATTAATCAAGGGAAGAAAGTTTTACTATTCTCGGATTCGCGTCAAAATGCGGCAAAACTTGCGCGTGATTTGTCAAAATCATCAGATGCGGATGCGTTCCGGCAAGCTGTTATGCTCTCTACACTTCTACTCAAAGTCGATAAAAAAGAGCATACGTTGGCGGAGCTATATCCGGCATTTCTTGATGTGTGTATCCAAAATCAATTGACTTTTTTCAGCGGCTCGAGTAGAAAAAAATTCTTGGATAATAAGAGAACTTTTGAAGACACAAAGAAACGTTATGCCCGAAGAGGTAGACCTATAGACTACTCGGCTTTAGCACAAGAATACCAAAACCTCCCCAATGAATATTACGAACAGTTATTGACATTTTTCACTGAAAGCCCTCGTTCATTTAAGGATATAGGAATTGGTTTCCTTGCGCCCGTCTCAGATGCCTTAGAGGACTGCGTTTTTGATTTAGAAGATCAGGGGATAGAAATCGATTCCCAGGATTTATATAAGGCATTAGTTTTGTTGTTCTGGGATGTTATGGATGATAGCGCGGCACTTGGTGAATCTATACCCGATGACATACGAAGAGATCTGCCGGGACGTAGTAAGGCTCAGGATTTTGGACTTTCGTTTGATTTCTCACGGGCATTAGATTCAAAATTGGTTAAACTTCTTCCGCAATATCTTGGAATTCACGAATCAAGCATCGATGCTTTAGTTACAAAGATCAGAGATGTCTTTTTTAGCTCTTCCTCAAATAATAGGTATTATATTAAACTTTCGGCGGTAAAAATTAAACTTACCGACAAAAAGTTTACGTGGTACAGGTGCACAAAGTGCGGCAAGTTATCTCCGTTCAAGTTAGGTGATTATTGCGGCGCGTGCTTTGAAAATCAAAAGCTTACTGAAATAGGGAATTCTGATTTGGAACGCTTCGATTTTTGGCGCATACCGGTTTTGCACGCTCTTGAGAAGATAGATGGCATTCATACTATCGATACGGAAGAACATACCGCTCAACTTTCTCATAAAGGCATCAAGAGTGAAACTTGGAGCCGAACCGAAAAATATGAAATGCGTTTTCAGGATATTAACGCCGGTGAGCACGGAGAGAATTCTATTGATGTGCTAAGTTGTACAACCACTATGGAAGTTGGTATTGATATTGGTTCTTTGACCGCAGTAGGGTTGAGAAATATCCCGCCTATGCGAGAAAATTATCAGCAGCGTGCAGGACGAGCGGGACGAAAAAATGCAGGGATATCAACGATTGTTACATATGCTTCCGGTGGTGTTCACGATAGCCATTACTTCGCACATCCTGACGAAATGATATCAGGGGCACAAAGAAAACCTTGGATAGATAGAGATAATCCGAAAATTTTACAAAGACATACAAATATGCTGGTTATCAATGGCTTTATGTCTACACCAGGAATGAAAGAACGATTTGATAGTATTATGGATGTAGGTATCATAACATTCTGCGAAGAATTCGGAGCGGCATTTGTCGAGCATGCAAAATCCTTACCGTTCGATACAACTGAAACTATAGAAAGCTTTGAAAAAATCAAATCAATGGTTCTTGCCGAAGGAAGACGGGCGCAATACACGGCAAATGATAAAGAAACTGATGCCTTTGACGTATTCTATAGTGAAGGTTTTATTCCCTCATATTCCTTCCCCAAAAATGTAGTTCGCTTTTTTGTTGAAGAAGAATCAGAGAAAGGAAAGAACGCCCCTCGGGAAATAAAATATGCGCCGGAACGAGATATTGCTGTTGCATTGAGCGAGTATGCCCCGGGAAGATTTGTCACTATTGATAAGAAAATATATCGTAGCGGAGGTATTTATGCCAATCCCCGTCCAAAAGGATTTGAAGCAAATCAAGCGGAATACTATTTCAATACCCCAGATTATTATAGCAATGTTTTTGTGTGTACGGAATGCAATTGGTTCGGCAACAAAGCTGAGGATGCCCAGAACGGTATTTGTCCGTATTGTGGCGCACCCATTGATCGGCGAAAGATGTTAAAGCCATGGGGTTTTGCTCCTGTCAAAGGTGACGAAGTCCGCCACGAAGATGAAAGCGAAGAGTTTACGTATACTGAGGCACCTTATTATTCATATGTACCAGGCGCGTCCGACATAATGCAAAGTTATGGCGAAAGCAATATAAAGTACATTGAGCTTTCAGATAAAAAGGTATTGACGGTAAATATGGGAAAACATAAAAACGGGTTCAATGTCTGTAAAAAATGTGGCGGTGCCGACGTTGCAGGAGAGAATGATACCGGAAATTACAAGTTTTCTCAACCATATCATGATCACCGTCCATTGTGTAGACATGATGGCACGGTTGAACAAAATATTTTCCTTGGATATGAGTTTATGACAGATATGTTTATGTTAGATATCGCATATGATTCAAACAAACTGGTGGGGGCAAGCAACTCCGAGGAAAGGGCAATTTTAAGGGCTGCTGTGACAACATTACACGAGGCGATGAAAAAAGCTATTTCATTAGAACTCGATATTGACTATAATGAAATTAGCGGCGGATGGAGACCACGTTTTAAGGATGATGGCAATTCTCATATTGAAATGTTCTTCTATGACAATTTGACAAGTGGAGCAGGATATTCCTCCTTGATTGGAACAATTCTTGACAAGGTTTTGGAAAGAACGCGGGAGATTTTGACTAAATGCGAATGTTCCAGATCGTGTAAAAATTGTTTGGATAACTATTACAATCAGTGGAACCATTATCTTTTTGACAGAACCCTCGGACTACAGTTGCTGGATTATGCAGAACTGAAAAAGTATCCATCAAAATATGACGAGATGGAAAAAAACGTTTTGCTTTATCCGTTATTAAAACTAATAGAGGAAGATGGAAGCAGAAAAATACCAGAAACCTTGAGTTTTGAAGTTGTTCCTGCCCTTTTGAAAAAGGAAAACTCTGATCCGCAAAAACTTTATTTTAATCCGTATGATTTAACTGACTGGTTGCCAAATGCTTTTATGACATTTAGGGATTACTTAGTCTGATGTGTAAGTAGCTTTGCCATCAGATATTTGGCGGAAATAATTACTTGGAGGCATAATGTGGCTCAAAAAAATAAGCAAGAGATAAAACTAAAGAATTATTCTCCACTTAGATATCCTGGTGGCAAAAGTAAACTTGCACCTTTTGTATCTCTGGTGATCAAAAAGGCTAATATAAAAAAACCTATTTATATTGAGCCTTTTGCAGGTGGAGCCGGGACAGCTCTTGAGTTGCTTTTTAATGGAATAGTCGACGAAATAGTGATAAATGATTATGACAAAGCGATATATTCTATGTGGAGAGCGATACTAACAAATACTCGAAAGTTTATTGAGCTTATAGAAAATACTCCTTTAAATGATATTGAGTGGAGAAAACAAAAAAATATTTATACCACTAAAAACCAAAAGTATTCGCTTGAACTTGGTTTTGCTGCATTTTATTTGAATCGTACAAATCGTTCGGGAATATTGAGCGCTGGTCCAATCGGTGGTCATAATCAGACAGGAAATTATCTTATTGATGCAAGATTTAATAAAGATGATTTGATTGCAAGAATTCAAAAAATCTCGAAACACAGAGATAAAATTCATATATATAATCAAGATGTACGGACATTTTTAAATGTCTATGCATGTAGATATATGGAAAATGCTTTTGTTTATTTTGATCCGCCGTACTATCACAAAGGGAAACAATTATATAAAAATTATTTTGAACATAGAGATCATTTACAGATAAGAGATATAATTGTAAATCTGAATTGTCCATGGATAGTAACCTATGATGATGTTGCAGAAATTCGAGAATTATATAATATGTATGAAGGGTATAATTTCGATTTAGTATATGGTGTAGCAAACACTGGTCTGAATTCAGAAATTATGTTTTTAAGCAATCAAAAATTGGCTCCATCAACTAATGAATTAGAAGAAGCAAATATTAAAATCAATTTTAGAAAATATACTTAACTAACCTCTGGACTTTCGCAAACCTCTGTGGTACTGTTGTGTACTGCAAAGGAGGTGCGGATATGGCACAGATTAGCATTGCTGAAATTTACAGCGGAGAAAAATATGATGTGATAAGCGCGGCGGTGGCGGAATATCTCAAGGACGGTCGTCCGGCTGAATACGACGAGCGCACTTGGATTGATATGCTTCTTGTAAAGCATACACTTATCGCAGCAGACAAAATGAAAATTGAGGGCGACACGGTGTCGGGTATGGACGATAATGTGTCGTCCTCTTCTTATGTGGGGTGGGATGATGACAACGCTTGAAGATCTGTATTACGGCAACACCATTCCTCATGAACATAGCTTTAAGCGCGGAAGCGCATACAGTGAAGTGCTAGGATATGTTGTCCGGAACGAAGATGACTTAAAAGCAACGCTCACCGAACAGCAGAAAGAAATCTTTGAGAAGCTTAAGGACCGCGAGTCGGAACTGCACGGAATGAATGAGCTTGAGTCTTTCATCTGCGGCTTCAAGCTTGCGACAAGGATCATGATAGAAGTGATGCATGAATCGTCCGATAAAGAAGATTGAATTTGAGAGACAAGGCTGATCCGATAATTCGGTTCAGCCTTGTCTCTTTCAATAACAAATAAATTTAATATTATTCCCGTAAATCGCTCCGTTTATTCAAAAGCTTTGACAAAAATTTCAAATTATGTTATACTGACACCACAATTAAATAAAATGCCTATCTAACAAGCTGCCGCAGGGCAGCGAAACATATTGAATCGCAAAGATCTTACTTACATATCAGGCACGGAACATCCCCCAAAGCGAACGCCTGTCCGCTTTATTTGTGTTTCGTGATGAAATGTAAGTAAGGTCTTTTTTTGCTTTGTCAAACAGACCGATTTAATACATACACGGATGAAACTGTGTGAATTTGAAAGGAGGCACAAGCCATGAAAGAATCCACTTATACCACTTACGATGAACTGCCGTTATTCCTCAATGCAGAAACGGTGGCGAGGCTGTTGGGTATCTCCATATCAAGCAGCTATGAACTGATGCATGAAAAAGGATTTCCGTCATTGCGCATCGGCTCACGGCTCATCGTACCGAAAGAAAAGTTCAGACAATGGGTTGAAGAAAAGACAGGAGGCAGCAATTGAAGTACAACCGTTATCAAAAACGCAATGCGATCAGAGATTATTTTCCTCTGCCGAATGAAATTTTCTGCCTGAATCTTTCCTATGGAGAGATTGCTGTCTATGCATATCTGCTCTACCGTGAGGACAGAAAAACATTCAGGTGCCATCCGAGTTTCAGAACAATCGGTGACGCATTGAAGATGTCCCGCAATACGGTGAGCAAATATGTAAAACGGCTGGAGGAAAAGCAATTGATCCGAACCGAGCCTACAGAGATCAGAACCGAAAACGGAGTGAAGCGCAACGGCAATCTGCTCTATACGATTCTGCCTGTTGAGCAGGCAAAAAGTTTGTATTTTGAACAGCAGCTGCAAAGAGCGGTCTGTCAGCAGGCGTATGAAAAAGCAATCAGGAAATTGGATCGGTATGACCGAAAGAAAAAACAGGAGGCAGTATGAAGACGAAAATAAAAAGAATCAAAGCGAGGGCGGTTAAGCGGTGCAACCTATGCGGAAAGAAATTTGATATGTGGGATGAGGAGGAAAACTTTTGTTTCCGCCACCGTGTTGGATATGGCTCTGCATACGACGGATATCTCTTGAATCTCAAACTATGCTGCAAATGCTTTGACAGCCTAATGGACGAGCTTGTACCGCGATGCAAGACCAATCCACTTCCCGATCCTTATGAGGAATTAGCGGCGGCATATGCAGGGGATTTGCAGGGTCGATAGTGAAGCAGGTTAAAGTGAGGGGTCTATTATCCCCTCACATATCACAGCGGACGGCAGAGCCGACCGCATTTCGGGCAATTTTTGAAAAAAGAAAACGGGGTCTATGGAAAGGACGGAATTATGGACGATAAAAAACAGAAGTATGCATACTGGTTAAGACCGTCATTGGTTACGGAAATGGAGAATATGCTGGATGAATCAAACGCTACTTCAAAAAGTGATTTTGTAACGCAGGCGATCGAATTTTATATCGGATATTTAAGGCAGAAAAAATGTATAGATTTCATATCGCCCCTGCTTGCGCAAAGCATCAAAAGTGAGATCGGCAGTGTGGAGCATAATATCTCAAAAATGCTTTTCAAGCTGTCGGTGGAGCAGTCCATTGTGAATAATCTGATTGCAAATCAGAGCGAAATTGACGAGGATACAATGGAAAGACTCAGAAGCTGCTGCGCCGAAGAGGTTGCACGGCTCGGCGGCGTTGTAACATTCGAAGATGCCTACGAATGGCAGCACGGTGAATAACGATGCCGAAAATCATATTTACAAGCCGGTATATCAAAAATCCCGCAAAGGCGAATGCGGGAAAACTCATCAGATATATGGGAACACGCGAAGGCGTAGAAAAACTGCCGAACGGAATCGACCGTAAACCGCCGACGAAAAAACAGCGAGACTTAATATGCGAATGTATAACCGCCGTTCCCGAATCGCTGATGTATCCCGAACTAAAAACGTATCAGGAACAGGAAACCCGATATACGGCGGCAGAATTTCTTGACGCATTCATAGAACGCAACGTCGACCGTATCGACGGCGTAAAAAAATTGGTCAGTTACTACGGGGAGCGTCCGGGCGTAGAAAAGCTCGGCAGGCACGGATTGTTTTCGCAGACGGATGATAAAATCAATATTGATAATGTCGCAGATGAAGTGGCAAATCATGGAGGCATACTGTGGACGCATGTAATCAGCCTGCGGCGCGAGGATGCGGAAAGGCTTGGATACAATAACGCCGAAGCATGGAAAGAGCTTGTTCGCCGAAACGCTTTGCAGATTGCCGAGGCTCATAAAATCGCTTCTTCCAAGATGCAGTGGTATGCCGCTTTTCATAACACGACGCATCATCCGCATATTCACCTGATGGTGTATTCAAAGGATACCAAACAAGGCTATCTTACAAACAAAGGGATTGAAGATATGCGCAGGGTATTTGCGAAAGATATTTTCCGTAATGAAATGTATCATGCATTTACTTTGGAAGCGCAGATGCGTGACGAGGTACGGGCAGAAGCTAAAAAGCGGATAGACGAACTGTTGAGAAATGCGGAAACGCCGACCCCGGCGTCGGATGAAATTCGGAATCTGTATGTCAGGCTGATCGGTCAGCTTGGCGATTACAAAGGCAAAAAGATATATGGATATCTTCCGAAAAATATGAAGCGAACGGTTGACGATATCGTTGCCGAGCTTGCAAAGGATGAGAGAATTGCAGAATTATATGCTGAGTGGAGCAAAGCAAATCGGGAAAAGCTGTCCGTTTATTACGATAAGAAAAAGCCGGATATTCCGTTGGAAGAAAACAAAGAATTCAGAGATATCAAAAACGCCGTTATCCGTTCCGCCGTTCTGATTATGCATCACGATCATTCGGTACAAACCGTATCGGTTAATTCTTCTGTGGGAAATCTTATCGCCCGGCTTGCCAAGGCGATAGCGTTAAGCTGCCATAAGCGCAGAGCGAAACTGAACTCGCAAATAGATTCCAAACTGAAATCCGAAATCGAGCGGAAAAAGCAGGCACACGGACTGAAAACCGACCGAAGCGTTCCCGAATACACCGATGAAGAACAGGATTTTGAAATGCATATGTGAACTCTTTGATAAACTTTTTATTCTCGCTGGATATTTGAAAACCTTTGTGGTATGTTGTGTTGAAAAGAGAGGTGATTCTTTATGGCAAAACGAAGACCGTCGGGAGACGGTATGGTGCGCAAGCGCGAAGACGGAAGATGGGAAGGCCGTATCGTTGTCGGTCACAAAAAGAACGGCGATCCGATTCACCGCTATGTGCTTGCCCGAACACAAAAGGAGTTAATCGTAAAGCTCCACGACTGCATCGAGATGTACCGCGATGCCGACCTCACCGAGGATTCTAATATGACGCTCGGGGAATGGCTCGACCGATGGATCAATGAATATATGATCTTCACGATTCGCGAGAGCACGCTGGATTCTTACAAAGCGATGATTAAAAATCAAATCAAACCGTATCTCGGCGACAGACCTTTGTCGGCGCTGACCACGCAGGAACTTCAAAAATTCTATAACACCGTCAAAAAGAAAGGTCGTGTGAAACCTGACAGGCTACACGGTACAGAGCTTGCCGACAGTATGGTGCGCGGTATTCATATGATGCTGCACGAAGCACTCGATATGGCGGTGCGCCTACGGCTGATTGTTAAAAATCCAACGGTCGGCACAACGATTCCCAAAAACAATTATCCGCCGAAGCAGATACTCAATGACGAACAACTTGACAGATTTATGAAACGCATTAGGCAGGATGAGCGGTGGTACGATTTCTTCTACACCGAGCTGACCACAGGACTGCGGCGGGGTGAAATCTGCGGACTGAAGTGGGAGGACTTCGATGCGGAAAACGGAAAGTTGAAAGTGAGGCGCTCGGTTGCTAAAAGGAAAGGCGGCGGATTGAATATCGGCGAAACCAAAACCGAGACGGGAACGCGCACGATTGTCCTGCCGCCGAGCACTGCGGAACTTCTGCGGAAGCGAAAAGAAACGGCAGTCAGCGAATGGATATTCCCGAATATCTATGAACCCGAAAAACCGATGCACCCCGACTATGCTTACCACCGATTAAAAACACTGTTAAAACAGGCGGAGCTTCCGCTGATTCGGTTCCACGATCTGCGCCACACCTTCGCCACTCACGCGCTGGCGGGCGGCGTGGATGCGAAAACCCTGTCGGGAATCCTCGGGCATACCAACGCCAGCTTTACGCTGGACACCTACACCCATGTGACCACCGATATGCAGAGAAACGCTTCCACTATCGTGGGGAGCTTTATGGATGAGATTATGCTTGAAGGAGATGATACCAATCGCTAAAAAAAGAAAAAATGGTGAGGGCACATTACGCCTGCGTAAAGACGGTCGGTGGGAAGGAAGAATTGTTGTCGGGTACAATGAGAAAAGCCTGCCTATTACAAAATGCGTAACGGCGAAAACAAAAACAGAATGTTCCACTAAGCTCGAAGCGCTGAAAGAACAGTACGGACGCTCTTCCGACAGAATCAAGGCGGATATGCCGTTCGGGGATTGGATCGACTTCTGGTATCAGACCTACTGCCGACACACACTCCGCATTACCACAAGAACTGACTATGAAAACCGCATTTACAATCATATCATTCCCGAAATCGGAAAAATTCCGCTGAACAGGCTGTCACAGTCGGATTTACAGCAATTCTACGCAAAGGAAAAGACAGACGGAAGAAAACTGCATGCAAAAACTTACGGAAAGGGACTTTCGGACAGAACGATAAGGGGGATACATGCCAACTGCCGCACAGCTTTACAGCGGGCGGTGCAGGAGGGCTTAATTCGCACCAATCCCGCCGTCGGCTGTAAGCTGCCACCGAAGAAAGCACGGGAGATGCAGGTGCTCACGCAAAATGAAATTATCCGATTTCTGCATCAGGCAAAGGAAGAGGGATATTATGAGCTTTTTCTGCTGGAGCTCGGCACGGGGATGCGGCGCGGTGAGATATTGGCGCTCAAATGGAGTGACCTGAACTTCAAAACAGGAGAGCTGCATATCGAGCGGCAGGTGTATATCATCAAGGCAGAGGTGATTATATCGGAGCCGAAAACAAAAGCCTCGATACGCACCGTTATTCTGCCACCGTCACTCTTGAAAACCCTTGTGGCGTATAAGGAAACAGTGGATTCGGAATGGATGTTTCCGTCGCCGCTGGATAACGGCAGACCGAGAAATCCGTCATCTGTACGAAAGCGGTTGCAACTCATATTGGAACGGGCAGGATGCAAAAAAGTACGTTTCCACGATCTCAGGCACACCTTCGCAACAATGGCACTGGAACACGGTATAGATATAAAAACGCTGTCGGCTACGATAGGACATGTGTCCTCGGCAACCACGCTGGATATTTACAGCCATATCACCGATACCATGCAAAGGCAGGCGGCGGTGAATATAGACCGCAAAATCGGCGGCACAGACGCCCAGATGCCGACGATTAAGCAAGAGGCAAGGAAAGATACCACCCCGATCGAATTCACGCCGTATACGCCCAAAATACGCAAACCCGGCACGGGTTGTGTCACGATGATTAACGACCACCTGTATGAAGGACGGTATACGCCGACCAACGCCTACGGCAAACGTGAAAGCCATAATATCTACGCGAAAACAAGAGAGGAATGTGAAGAAAAGCTTGCGGAAATGATCCTACAGGTAAAGGCTCAAATCAAAGCGGAAAAAGAAAAAATGACAGGGTGACCGATTTAGGTTGCCCTGTCAAAATTTGAGATGCAGTAGACAAAGAAGAGAATTTATGAAATTACCAGTCATTTTCCTCTTCATCTTCACGACGGTATTCACTGTCGTCCCAGTTGTATACATATTCGCCTTGAGTCCAACTGTATCCGTCTTTGTCTATATCTTCATATTCGCCTGAATCATAATTGTAACACCATTTTGACATTATTTAATTTCCTCCAAATGCTCTTTAATATTTTTTATTTTCTCATAGGATTCATTAAGTTCTTCGGCAAGTTGCCTTAATTCATGCGATGAAGGTATTTTGGTTATGTGAGGTACATTGGTAATGATTCCGTTGATATGGTTTTTATCGTTTGCCGTTGAATAAATTGCGCTGAACATTACTATATCGCCGTTTTCATAAAAAGCAAGCTCTTGCCGACAGGCTTTAATCCATAATACTTTCATATATTCTTCGGCATATCGTTCATCATTCTTAACAGCCAATATCAATTTGCAAAGTTTATTATAAGTCTTATTATTGTATTCGAGCGCTTTGGTTAAAGCTGTTTGTGCAAAGTTCGATTTTGCAGTGATAAGTAAATCAAGCAGTTTTGATATATACGGAAACATAAATGTATGAGTCCGCTCACTGCCGTCTTTATACCGTACATTATCTCTGATTTCAAATGAGTCGGTAAAATAATCAAGTATCTTATTACTTGAAGCGGCAATATGCTTTAACATTCTTTCATTGTTGCAACTTTCAAAATCAGGGTGTTGTCCTGAAAGAAAGTGCGCTCTTAAATAAAGCTGAGGGTTTTCCCTTGCACGTAGGTTATTAAGCATTTCTATATCACCGTTATCAGCCGCAAGCGCAATCAAATTTGTACGCAATTCGTCTTCTGTCTTTAATTTGCCTTCTAAACCGTAATCAACGGAACTAATTTGCCGACGTTCAATCGATGTTCCCGCCCCAAAGGTTTGTGCATAATCGTTATCCTTTCGGCTGTCAAACCAAATGTATTTGTTGTCCATTAAATATTTAATGAAATCGTAATTGCCGAACTCCAGCGCATAATCAAGAACTGTTTTGCAATATTCATCGCAATTAAGAATGAGTTTGTCTTCTCTTTTAATGTACTTTTCCCATTCAGCAGAATCCTTTGAACCGGCAATAGAGTAGTTCGTCACTCTGTTTGCAATAGGAACTATGTATTCTCCTGCACTCAAAATTTGCTCACAGGAAATACCAAGTAAGTCTGTAAAATAAGGCAAATCATAAGTCTGTATCGATTTATTACCTTTAATTATCTGTGATAAACGATTAGACATATTATTTAAGTTTTCATTTGTCGGTTCTTCTCCGGCGGCACAGATATACGCACGGCAAAACGCTCTCTTAGATTCATATTTTTGCTCGATGAGATTTGAAAGATATTTACCGATTTTTGCATTGTTTTTTTCAACTTTGAACATAATGTATACCACCTTTTTATTTTTCTGACATAATTATACACAGGCGATTAAAAATAATAAATATTAAATTTGCATACACAAAAAGCATATAAAAAGCATTTCTATAAGTTGTATATGCTTTAAGCATATATAACATAATTGCTTTTACTTGTCAAATATCAATATGTAATGAAAAAATAATAGAATTTTGATATTATCAGTTATCATTAGTATTCAAGAATAATAAAAAACGACCTCGGCAAATTTTAGTTTGCTGAGGTCGTTTGGTCGGAGTGACAGGGTTCGAACCTGCGGCATCGACGTCCCAAACGTCGCGCGCTACCAACTGCGCCACACCCCGATATGCTATTAAATTGTGGTCGTGTAAGTGGTCAAATATGTGGTCAGGCACAAATTTGACGGCTTTTTTGATTTTTACAAACTGCCCGAAATCCGCACCGTTAAAGGGTTTTCGGCGGTTTTTCTTTTCAGGGACTGAATGGGAAATCTATGCTCCCAAAGCAAGCGCGCTACCAACTGCGCTACACCCCGATAAATATTATATTTAGTTTATATGTGCTTGTGAATTTATAAGAATGAGTCCGCTGCGCTTCCCTCAGAAACATAGTCGCACTGCTCGCTTGGAGCGCTTCGCATTGCTCCTTGTTTCTTCACCTCATTATGCTCGCTTCATCATCCACAGGATGCGCTCGCAACTTCGTCCAACTGCGCTACACCCCGAAATATTGATTTTTTACTTTTTATATGCTTATAAGTTTACATAAATGAGTCCGCTGCGCTTCCCTCAGAAACACAGTCGCACTGCTCGCTTGGAGCGCTTCGCATTGATCCTTGTTTCTTCACCTCATTATGCTCGCTTCATCATCCGCAGGATGCGCTCGCAACTTCGTCCAACTGCGCTACACCCCGATAAATATTATATTTACCAAATAAATATTAAATTTAGTTGCGTTATGCTTGCAAGCTTGCATAAATGAGTCCGCTGTGCTTCCCTCAGAAACATAGTCGCTTGATTGTTTTTGGAAACAATACTTTTCCGTACTCGGCGTACCGATAAATTATCCAAGACTTTCCCGTGTTCAGCACACCGATAAATTATACAATAACGCAATCGGAATGTCAATATTATGCGTAAACTTGTTTGCGTTAAGCAAAAATAAAGTCCCGAAGCATCGGGACTTTTTTAATGAGTTAAATCCATTTATCGGGGTTTACTTCGTATTTGTCTGTGAAAATCTTGATTATATCAATGAGAGCGAGAATTCCCGAAACACCTGTCCAGGCAATCAAAATTTTAAGGATGCCCTTTTTGGTTTCTCCTAAATAGAAGTTGTGAACGCCGAAGCCACCGAGGAAAAGACCGAGAATTCCTGCCGTGATCTTCTTGTCTCCGAGATCTCCTGCTTGATGATTTGCAATCGCAAATCCGCAGTTCAAGCATACAGCTGCTCCGGGAGGAACAGGTCCGCCGCAGTTTGCACAGAAATTAAAGCCGTCTCCGACCTTTGTGCCGCACTTAATACATACTGCCTGATTAGGGTTGATGGGTTCTCCGCATTGCTTACAAAACATATATTTTACCTCCTTTTATATAACGAAAACGACAAAAACTTCGCTTTCAAGTACAACCTCATATTACGCAACACAGCGGGCAAGCCGCAGGTAAGCCCACTATATTGCCGAACAGCGATTACCGTTAAGTCAAAAACGCTCCGCCTAAAATCCCCTCATTTTGAAGGCAGAGAAATCACGGTTTAATCCACAATTTTAGTCTTTTTTCATAATTTTTTGACGATAAAAGCCTCAAATTTAGTTATGTTTACATTATATGTGAAAAAAGCGTGTTTGTCAACTATAAATACACATATATTGAGAAATATGATGATAAAAAACACACTTCGCATATTGAAAACACATATTTAGGCATATATTCTTGCTTCGGCTGAAAAGTTTTTCCGATTTTGTATTGAAAAATAATCAAAAATATTCTAAAATTATAGTGTATATTCTATTTAACCTAATCGGAGGCGGAACAATGAGACCTTACGGATTGATACTTGCAGGCGGCGGCGCAAAGGGCGCATATCAGATTGGTGCGTGGAAAGCACTTATCGAGCTTGGTATTCAAATTGAGGCAATCGCAGGCACATCTATCGGTGCAATTAACGGCGCTTTTATCGCTCAGGGGGACTTCGACAAGGCACTTGAGGTTTGGGAGGAGGCAGAGGTCGTCAACGGAATTAAGATTGACAGCGAGCTTAAATCGACCGAAAACCTTTTTTCGTTCAGCAACTTTCCGCAGCTGTTCCACGAGATTGTGAAGAACGGCGGTGTTGACGTATCGCCTGCAAGGCAGATGATTGCCGATTCGATTGACGAGGACACCGTTAGACGCAATAATATTCCGCTTGGAATTGTATCGTTTCAGCTCGGCGGTATGAAGCCTGTTGAGGTATTTATCGATGAAATGCCCGAGGGCTCGCTTGTCGATTATCTTATGGCTTCGGCGAGATTTCCGGGACTTAACAGACAGGGACCCGACGACTCCAATTATCTTGACGGCGGAATTTATGACAATGCGCCTGTCGGAATGCTGCGTAAAAGGGGATTAAACCGCCTTATTATCGTCGATATTTCAAATATCAAGGGCGTAGGGCACAAGGAGGACTTGTCCTGTGCGGATTTGATTTATATCAGACCGTTTGAGCCGAAGGATCTCGGTGCATCGTTTGAATTTGATAAGGAAATGAATGAAAAGCGTATGCGTATGGGTTATTACGATACGCTCAAAGCATTTGGCAAAATCGCAGGTCGTGATTATTATTTCTCTCACAAGGAGTACAAAACAATGCTTTCGCTTTACGGCTTTGACGCTTGCGAACAGCTTGAGGGGCTTGCCCGTGAGCTTGAAATTCCGAGGCTTCGTATGTACACTCACAAGCAGTTTATGAGAGCGTTGACCGCAGCCGAGAAAAAGAGCAAAAAGGAAAAAGAGAGAGAAAAGGAAAAGGCTAAAGCAAAGGAGCAGGAAACCGAAAACGCTCAAGCGGGAGAAAACGAAAGAGAAATCGGCGAGGTAATCGCAAATTTCGTTCCGTCCATCATTCAGGAAAAGGCGAGAAAATTTAAGGATAAAATCAAGGAGTATGAAAAGAGCCATTCCTCGTACAAATCGGCTTATGAGGCTCTCGACAAATTCAACTCCTGACCTCGCACATAAGAGAGATTATTTCGCTGTTTGTGTAGATGAAAAAGTCGGCGTTATCGCTTGAAAATGATATAGTAGAGTCCGAAAAAACAATTTTACTTGCATCAAACGAATTTTTAGAGAAAAGCTCCGTTATTTCGTCGCTTGTTTTGTTGCAGAGCACGGCACACATTGCCGAAAAGACCTTAAAGGAATATTCCTCGTCGGGGTGCTCGGGCTGAGTCAAGGTAATTTCGCAGCGGCGCACTATTCTTGCTTCGTCGGTCGTCAGGGTAAGCATAAAGCACGACGACGGGAAATAGTAATAATCGTTTCCCGAATTGTAATAATCCGACGGCTCAATTATATTTTCGGCAAGCTGTGAATTAAGCCTGTCGGAGAACTCGAAAATATCGGTTTTCGGCTGTTTCGTGCAGGCACAGAGGAAAGCAAGCAGGATTGTTATTGCGAGGACAGAAAAACGTTTCATTGCACACTCCTATAAATATTGTTAATAAAATGTTTACACAAGAAAAGGGAAAATGTAGTAAAATATATTCAGTATTTTTTTGCGTTATGTTCAAATTTATAAAAGAAAGTGGTTTTTGCTGTGATTAAGAAATTCAAAAACATGACAAGAGCAAGGCAGATAGGCACAATAATCGTAACAATAGTTATTTTGGTGCTTATCGGATATGTCCTTTACACGAACTTTAAGCCCGAGCCGCTTCCCGAGTACAATGTGACGGAAATCAAGCTCGGCGATATTCAGTCAACCTATGAGACAACGGGTACGGTTGTGTCCGATAATACGGAGGCGTACACCGCAATTACGGGCGTTAAGGTTACGTCTGTAAATGTCAAGGTCGGCGACAGTGTTAAAGCAGGCGATGTTCTTGCTCAGTTTGACGTTTCAACGCTCAATCCTCAGCTCAAGGAATACAAAACCGCTTATGACAAGGCGCTCAAAGCATATAACGATTCCGTTTCGTCAACAAATGCCGCAAAGCAGAATAAGGCGAACGCCGCAGCGCAGATGAACACCGTCAATGCCGAAATCGAACGTCTTGAGAAAGAAATCAAGGCTGCCGAGGATGCAAAATCGCAGGCAACGCCTGACACTTCCGAGTATTCACAGGAGCAGCTTGACGCACTTATCCAAAAACTCAAAGACAGCGGATTTTCAAAGGAAGAAATAGATAAAATTATCGAATCGCTCAAGAATTCCTCGGGCGGAATTACAAAAGAGGATATTGAATCGGCTATCGCAAACGCAACCGCCACAAAGAAGCTCGAGCTTGCGCAGAAGCAGTCTCAAAAGCAGATGCTTGAAGCACAGCTTGCACTTTACGAAGCACAGTCGGACGAAACGGCTTCTTCGATTTACAAGAACGTAATGGAGCAGAAAAAGGCGGATTATGAAAGCTACAAGGCTTTGGTTGACTCAATGAAAAACGGCTGGGTGGCAAGCTCTGACGGACTTGTTACGGAGGTAAATCTCGTTGCAGGTCAGGCATTCACTCCCAAAGCTTCAAAGTCCACAACAACAGACCTTTCTTCAATTATGAAATATGTTTCGGGTAACAACGATATGACCTCGGTGCTCTCCGACATAATCGGCAGTGTAACCGACAGCAACGCTTCCTCGGGTACGGGTATTACCCTTGAAAACACAAATGAATTTGTCGCAGAGTTTTCGGTCGGCAAATATGATATTTTGAGCATTAAGGTCGGACAGAGAGTTAAGGTTTCTTCTCTCGGCAGTGATTATGAGGGCGAGGTTATCTACGTCAGCGCAACCGCAAGCGAGTCCTCGTCGCTCGACATAAGCTCAATCGCTTCCACCTTTACGGGCGGCTCTTCTTCGTCATCAAACGGTGCGCTTGTAAGAGTTAAAATTAAAAATCCCGACGAAAAAATCATTATCGGCTTCGACGTCGATATTAAAATCGATACTGAAAAGATAGAAAACGTTGCGGTGCTTCCCATTGATGCGGTTGTTACCGAGGACTCGACAAACTATGTTTATGTAGTTGACGAAAACAACAAGGTTTCAAAGCGTGAAATCACAGTCGGCAGATTTTCGGATGACAATTATGAGCTTCTCACGGGCGTTGAGCAGGGAGAAAGAGTTGTTGACAACCCCAAGACCTCAATGGCAGAGGGCGACAAAATCGCAATAAAGAAATAAGGTAGGTGCTGTCTGTTGAACATCAAAGAAAACATCAGAATAGCAATATTCAGCATCAAGACCAATCTTATGCGCTCGTTGCTGACAATGCTCGGCATTATAATCGGCGTTGCCTCGGTTATTGCGGTAATCACGGTCGGTAACGGCGGCAGGGACTATATCGTCGGTATGATCAAGGATATGGGCTCGAATGCTATAACAATCGGCGTTGACGCTACGACCGCTTCAAATTCCGACTATATCACGGACGGCGATATTGAGGCTATCAAGGCTCTTGACGCTGTTCAGTACGTTTCGCCGATGGTAATGTCAATGGGCTCGCTCAATGCAGGCGACGAAACGGGAATAGGCTTGCTAATTGGCGGTAACGAGGAAATGCGTTACGTAATGAGCGGCGAATGTGTTTACGGCAGATATTACACAAAGGCAGAAGCGGATTCGGGCAAGGCTGTATGCGTTATCGATATTTCAAGTGCCTTGCAGTTCTTCGGTAAGAAAAATTGCGTCGGCGAATACATCAACTATACCGCAAACGGAATTACCGTCAGCATAAAAGTTATCGGCGTTACGGATATGGCAAGTGCTTTCGGCTCGGACTCTGAAAAAATGCTTGAGTCAATGAAAGCTATGGGCAATTCAACGCTTTCGGGCGGTATGATTATGGTGCCGACTAAATTTGCTACGAACGTTATCGGTATGAGCGACCGCTATGACACGATTTATATTATAGCGAGCGACGAAAATGACCTTGATGCGGCAGGAAGTGCTGCGCTTAACAGAATAAGAGCAAGGCATAACAACCACGATAAGGACGTTTATTTGCTTACGAATATGGCGACATATATCAATCTTTTGGATACGGTAATCAACGTGTTCACAATGTTTATTGCCGCAGTCAGCGCAATTTCGCTTGTTGTCGGCGGTATCGGCGTTATGAACATAATGCTTGTTTCAATAACCGAGCGAACGAGGGAAATAGGTATTCGAAAGGCACTCGGCGCAAAGACCTCGACTATATTGTTCCAGTTCCTCACGGAGTCGATAATCCTTTGCGTAATCGGCGGTGCGATAGGCTTGCTGTTGGGCGTTTCGGGCGCTGCGCTTGTTTCGTCGATTATGAAAATTCCGCTTACCGTTAAAGCCTCAACCGTTGCGCTAGCAATCGGATTTTCAACGCTTATCGGTGTAGTGTTCGGTGTTTATCCTGCAAGACGTGCAGCAAAAATGCCGCCTATCGAAGCTCTGAGAAGAGATTGACAGACAACGAAATTACGTTTTACAGTGAAATTTATATTTTTTATTATTTAACGGGTGCTTTTTACAAAGTGCCCGTTTTTGTTTGCTATGAATTGGCGGGCGACCGCAGGTCGCCCCTACGGTCGCATAAATTGTTAAATTTGATAGCAACTGTGTATAAACCTTAAAATTTAATTTTACGGTGTAGGGCGGTGGCTTGCTGCCGCCGTTGGATTGTTGTTGAAATATGATAATTCACGGCTGATATGATATTAAAATATTCGCACAACCGTAGGGACAACCCTTGCGGTTGTCCGTATAGGCTCCCTTGTAAAGGGAGCTGTCGTTTTTTTGGAACAAAAAAATGACTGAGTGATTTTACAAAATCACACAAAATCAACCTTACAATCCCTCCGCCTCACGTTCGTTCGGCACCTCCCTTTACACAAGGGAGGCTGGAAATGCGGTCGCCTGCTAATTCATAGCAAATAAAAAAAGGGTGAACATAGTTCACCCTTTGATTTTTATCCGATATAAAATTCTTTATCTTTATAAACTTCTTTACCGTCTCAATGAATCGTAGACCTTGATATTAACCGTTTCACGCTCGCAATTATGGCGGTAAATGCTCAACACAAGACCTATTCCCAAATATATGCAGAGGTTTGACGAGCCGCCTGCGCTGAAAAACGGAAGCGTAATTCCGATAACGGGCAATACCATAAGGCACATACCGACATTGATAATCATCTGGCTTGCAATCATAGCCGCCATACCGCAGCAGATAAGGTTTGTTGATTGCTCTCTCGACTTCTTGCCGACCGATATACAACGCAATATGATAAGCGTAAGCAAAAGCAGAGCCGCCGCACATCCGACAAAGCCCAATTCCTCGCCGATAACGGTAAAAATCATATCGTTTTTACTCTCGGGGATAACTCCTGCCTGTGTATATGCGCCCTTGAAAAGTCCTTGACCTGCAAAGCCGCCCGAGGACAATGCACTCATTCCGCACTTTTGCTGATAGATAATATCGCTGTACAAATCGGGGTAGATAAGAGCCAAAAATCTATCCTTTTGAAGCTGCTTGAGGACATAAATCCAAGCGAGCGGAGTAATAGCGACAATGAACGCAAACGCACCTGCGAAATAACCCCAATGCACGCCTGCCACAAAGAGCATAGACGCCGTTATGAAGATGAAAACAAGCGACGAGCCCATATCGCCCGTAAGAGCAACGAGGGCAATCGGTATAATTGCGTGAACGCCGAGCTGTAAAATGCTCAAAATGTGATTAAGCTTATCCTTGAGCCTTTCAATGTGAACGCTGAAAGTGATAATAAAACCGATTTTAACAAGCTCGGACGGCTGCAATGAAATCGGTCCGAATTTAAGCCAAGTTCTTGCGTCGCTTCTTGCGCTCGGGCCTGTACCGAATTTGAAAAGCAACAGCATAATCACAATGCAGACGACCGCAATGACGGGCCATAGCTTCGTGAACACCTGATAGTCAAGCATTGAAATTAAAATCGCCGACAGAATACCCACTGCAACGGCAACGATCATAATTATCGTTTCTCTTGAGAGAATTTGACCGTCTGTGAGCGTGTACCTTGTCGCACTCGTAACCATAACTATACCTAACACCGAGGACACAAAGCACAGGGTAAGTAGGTATAAATCGGTTTCTTTCAGAAATGTTGAAATTGTATTAAAAAGTTTTTTCATGTTAATCACCATAGCCTTTTAGGCAACAAATAGTTTATTAAAATTCACCGTTTCAACCCGTGTTGTCTAAACAGGCGTGATGGTGATTTCTGCCATCTCAAAATTTTGCCAAAGGCAAATTTTGAGGGCATTATAATTATGTGAATAGTGTGATTTTCACACTATTTCCTGCCGTTTATTGCCTTAAATGTGAACATATCAAATATATTATAGTATGTTATCGCACCGATTTCAAGCAAAACTATTTACGCAAACGGCTTTTAGTGGTACAATATCTATCGGTGATACAATGCAGGTTTTCAAAACGAAAAATTATGAAGAAACCGTGGCGCTTGCCGAGAAATTCGGAAAGCAGGTTAAAAAGGGTACCGTAATTGCATTTTACGGCGGACTCGGTATGGGCAAAACCGCATTTACCACGGGCGTTGCAAAGGGTATGGGCATTGAATGTGATGTCAGCAGTCCGACCTTTGCGATTGTTAATGTTTACGGAAAAAACTCGGAGCTCTGTCATTTTGATATGTACCGTGTTTCTTCCTGGGACGACCTCTATTCGACAGGCTTTTTTGATTATATGGATATGGGAAGCGTGCTTTGCGTCGAGTGGAGTGAAAATATCGAAAACGCTTTGCCCGATAACACCGTTAGGGTTACTATCGAAAAGGGCGAGGGCGACGATGACCGAATAATTACCGTTGACGGATGTGATTTTGAAATATGAAAATTTTATCGCTTGAATGTTCATCCCTGAGCGCAGGCGCAGCTTTGATGGAGGACGGAAAGCTTATTGCAGAGAGCTTTCTCAATACGGGGCTTACTCACTCGCAAACCCTTATGCCGATGGTTGAGGGCGTGCTTAAAAATACAAATACGGCTGTTCGTGATGTCGATGTCATCGGCGTCAGTGCAGGGCCCGGCTCATTTACGGGCGTGCGGATAGGCGTTGCGGCGGCAAAAGGACTTGCGGACGGCTTTGCCACACCTTGCTTTGCCGTGTCGTCGTTGGAGGCTATTGCTTATCCGTTTAAGGACGAAAATGCGGTTGTGTGTGCGGTTATGGACGCAAGATGCAATCAGGTTTATACGGCTTCGTTCTTGAAAGGGGAGAGGCTGTTCCCTGACGAGGCAATATTGATTGACGAATTGCTCGAAAAGCTTAAAGGACTTGGCAGACCTGTTATTTTTGCAGGCGACGGAGCAAAAATGTGCTTTGAAAGATTGTCGGGCGAGCTTTCAAATGCCATATTGGCTGACGAGCAAAGACGTTTTCCGAAGGCGTCGAGCGTTGCGCTTATTGCGTATGATAAAATTCTCTCGGGCGAAAAAACTGTCGGTGCGAATGAGCTTTTACCGGTTTATTTGAGACTGCCGCAGGCGCAGAGAGAGCTTAACAATAAATTAAAAAACAAAGGAGAATAAATTATGCTTTATTTGGGAGCTGACCACGGTGGATTTGAGCTTAAGGAGTCCATCAAAAAATATCTTGACGAAAAGGGGATAGAGTACGAGGATTGCGGTACGTATTCTGCCGACTCGGTTGACTATGCGCTTATTGCCAAAAAGACTTGCGACAAAATCGTTGCGGGCGAGGGCAACAAGGGTATTCTTTGCTGCGGCACGGGAATAGGTATTTCAATGGCGGCAAACAAGGTAAACGGTATCAGAGCCGCTTGCTGCTCGGACTATTTCAGCGCAAAATATACAAGACTTCACAATGACGCAAATGTGCTTTGCATGGGCGGCAGAGTTGTCGGCGCAGGTCTTGCACTCGAGCTTGTGGAGGTTTTCCTGAACACCGAATTTGAGGGCGGCAGACACCAGAGAAGAATTGATCAGCTCAAGGATATAGAAAACGCTCAAAAATAACTTGTAATTAAATTTTTAGTGGTATATAATTATTGTGGTAAATGAAAAGAAGTTTATGGAGGAAATGAAAATGGCAAACATTACAATTACAAATCATCCGCTTATTCAGCATAAGCTTAGCATTTTGAGGGACAAAAACACGGGCTCTAAGGAGTTCAGGGCGCTTATCTCCGAAATCGCAGCTCTCCTTTGCTATGAGGCAACAAGAGATCTTCCGCTTGAGGAGGTTGACGTTGAAACACCCGTAGCGGTTGCAAAGGCAAGAGTAATCGCAGGCAAAAAGCTTGCTTTCGTACCGATTCTCCGTGCAGGTACGGGTATGCTTGACGGCGTTCTTTCACTTGTACCGTCGGCAAAGGTAGGTCATATCGGTATGTACCGTGACCCCGAAACAGCACTTCCCGTTCCTTATTACTGCAAGCTCCCGTCGGATATTTCACAGCGTGAGGTTTTCGTTATCGACCCGATGCTTGCAACAGGCGGCTCTGCTATCGACGCTATAAATCAGATTAAGGCATATAATCCGAAATCAATCAAATTTATGTGCATCATTGCAGCTCCCGAAGGAATTGAGGCTCTTTCGCTCGCTCATCCCGACGTTGAAATCTTCTGCGCAGCTTGTGATGAATGTCTTAACGAGCATAAGTATATCGTTCCCGGTCTCGGCGACGCAGGCGACAGAATTTTCGGCACAAAGTAATTTGACGAAATAAAGAATATAAAAACCCTTTTTTGCATATCTATTACTGATATGTAAAGGAGGGTTTTAGTTTTGAATTATACAGTTGATGACCGTGCCGCAGAGCTTGGCGAATACATAATTACCAACAATGCAACCGTCAGAAGCACCGCAAAGGCGTTTGGAATAAGCAAAAGCACCGTTCATACGGACGTTTCGCAAAGGCTTAAAAAGAGCGATTATGCGCTTTATTTGAAGGTGCGCAGGGTGCTTGACGAGAATAAGGCTCAACGGCATATACGGGGCGGACTTGCCACAAGGGAGAAGTACAAAGGCTTACATTCCGAGAGCATTAAAACACCGTGAAAAATTACACAGCATAACAAAAAAGCTCTAATCGAAAAATCGATTAGAGCTTTAATTATTGTTCCGTCAGGATGTCGGATTAGTACATTCCGCCGCCCTGTGCCATTGCTGCAGCAGCTGCTGCGTCAGCCTGCGGGTCGGGGATGTCTGTAACGAGAGACTCGGTTGTAAGAACCATAGCCGCAACGGAAGCTGCGTTCTGGAGAGCCGAACGTGTAACCTTAGCAGGGTCAAGAATACCTTTCTTGAACATATCAACATATTCTTCCTTGCTGAAGTCGAAGCCGTAGCCAATCTTTTTCTTGTTTACGATTTCGTTTACGATAACAGAGCCTTCAAGACCTGCGTTGCGAGCAATCTGTCTAACAGGCTCTTCGATAGCTTTAACAACAATGTTGACACCTGTTTTAAGGTCAGCGTCGTCTGTGTCAAGGAGTTTTTCAACTTCGGGGATAGCGTTCAAAAGAGCAACGCCGCCGCCTGCTACGCAACCCTCTTCAACAGCTGCCTTTGTAGCTGCAAGAGCATCCTCGATACGAAGCTTCTTTTCTTTCATTTCGGTTTCGGTAGCGGCACCTACACGGATAACAGCTACGCCGCCTGCAAGCTTTGCAAGTCTTTCCTGAAGCTTCTCACGGTCGAATTCAGAGGTTGTGTCCTCAATCTGACTCTTAATCTGTGCAACTCTGCCCTTAATGCTGTCCTTGTCGCCTGCACCGTCAACGATAGTGGTGGTTTCCTTTGTAATCTTAACCTGCTTAGCCCTACCGAGCATAGGAATATCGGTATCTTTAAGCTCAAGACCGAGGTCTGATGTGATTACCTGACCGCCTGTAAGAATTGCGATGTCCTGAAGCATTTCCTTTCTTCTGTCGCCAAAGCCGGGAGCCTTAACGCATACGCAAGTGAATGTGCCTCTCAATTTATTGACAAGGATTGTTGAAAGAGCCTCGCCCTCAACGTCCTCAGCGATAATAACAAGCTTTGAGCCTGCCTGCAAAATCTTTTCAAGCAAGGGGAGAACCTCTTGAATTGAAGAAATCTTCTTATCTGTGATAAGAATATAAGCGTCGTCGATAACAGCCTCCATCTTGTCTGTATCTGTTACCATATAGGGCGAAATGTAGCCTCTGTCGAACTGCATACCCTCAACAACGTCGGAATAGGTTTCAGAAGTCTTTGACTCTTCGATTGTGATAACGCCGTCAGCTGTAACCTTTTCCATAGCGTCTGCAATGAGCTTGCCGACAAATTCATCTGCTGCCGAAATTGTAGCAATTCTTGCAATGTCGCTTGAAGATTTAACGGGCTGTGCGTTTGCTTTGATAGCCTCAACAGCAGCGTCTACTGCCATTTGCATACCTTTCTTAACTACCATCGGGTTAGCGCCTGCGGCAACGTTTTTCATACCCTCACGAACGAGAGCCTGTGCGAGCAACGTAGCGGTTGTTGTACCGTCGCCTGCAACGTCGTTAGTCTTTGTTGCAACCTCTTTAACGAGCTGAGCGCCCATATTTTCAAATGCGTCCTCAAGCTCAACCTCTTTAGCGATTGTAACGCCGTCGTTTGTGATAAGGGGAGCGCCGTACTTTCTGTCAAGAACAACGTTTCTGCCCTTAGGTCCTAATGTGATTTTAACTGTGTTGCTCAACTTGTCGATACCCGACTGTAAAGCCTTGCGAGCTTCCTCGCCGTATATAATCTGTTTAGCCATAATTCATTACCTCCAATAATTATTCAACAACTGCAAGAATGTCTGACTGACGAACGATAACGTATTCAACGTCGTCAATTTTAACTTCCGTGCCTGAATATTTGCTTGTGATTACCTTGTCGCCGACCTTGACGTACATTTTAATATCCTTGCCGTCAATAACGCCGCCGGGGCCTACTGCAACAACCTCTGCAACCTGAGGCTTTTCCTGTGCGGAAGCGGCAAGAATGATACCGCTTTTTGTGGTTTCTTCGAGTTCAACTGACTTGAGAACAACTCTGTCAGCAAGTGGTTTGATTGTCATATAAGATTCCTCCCAAAAGAATTAAATACATTTGTTAGCACTCTTTAACCCCGAGTGCTAATATATATTTTAGCCGATTACAAAAAAAAATCAAGTACTTTTCCAAAAATTCATAAATTTGTAATAAATAAGCAATAATCCGTTTAGTGTCCCACATTTTTTGTTCCTTTAATTGTTATTGTATTTTTGCCGAAAATATGATAATATATATCGGTAATTCAATTTTGGGGTTGATGTATTTGATTCCGCAATTTCTAAAGGATAAAAGCTTCCCCGTCGCATATAAGCTGTTGGCGGTTTCGCTGTTCCTCGGCACACTCTTGCCCGAGTACCTGACGGTTATCATACCGTTTGTGGTCTTTGTCTTTTGTGTTACAAGGAAAAACACGGAGCGTATCAGCTTAAAGGGAGATAAGTTCCTTATCGTTATGTCGGTCTACGCCGTGTATCTCGCCTTAACCGCCTTTTGGGCAAAAGTCCCGAGGGTTTCCGTTATGATGGGGATTATTTGGATCGGTGCGACGGTTTGCGCTATGACAATCATCTCGCTTTGCGACACAAGGGAGAAAATTGAAAATATTATGCTCTGCCTTGTCGGTACGGCGGCTGCGAACTCGGTAATCGCCATAATTCAGATGTGCTTTATGGCTGTCGGACGCTCCGATTTGTTCCCGAATCCGCTTTATCAAAAGCTTGACGAATTCGTTTACGGACTTTTCAGCTATGATTTCTTCTTTGAAGAGGTCAGGGACAGGGTAGCCGCTTGCTTTGAAAATCCGCTGATTTTCGCAACATTTCTTGTAATGGTATTTCCGATAGCGGCGTATTGCTGCTTCTATACCGCAACGAAAAAGAGGCGTGCGTTCTCAATAATATGTTCATTGCTCATCTTCTTCGGCATACTCTTTACGTTTTTAAGAGGTGCGGCGGTTGCGATTATCGTATCGTTTATGGTGCTTTCGTTCGCAGGCAAAAAACCGGCTAAGTTTATGTCGGGCGTTGCGGCGGCGGCTTCGCTTATAATAATGGTAACGATTTTTGAACGCAGGGGCGTTGCGGCGTCGCAGGACCTTTCGACCAATTACAGAATAGGACTTTGGGGTTGCACTTTCGGTCTTATAAAGGACAATTTCCTTTTGGGCGTCGGCGCAGGCTATAATAATGTTACGGGTTATCTTTTTGAAAACGGACTTGAGTTTTCACACTCGCACAATCTGTTTATCGAAGTTCTTGCCGAGGGCGGAATAATAGGCTTAGGTCTGTTCGGCGTGCTGATTTCGGTAATGGCTTATGATTTTGTCAAGCTCTGTCGTATGACAGGTTGGTATAGAAGCTACGGTATAGCTTTTCTTTCATCACTTACGGGCTTTGCGGTGATGTCTCTGTTCGACAACACCTTATGCACGCCCAAACAAATTCTGTGCTTTGCCGTGCTTGCAGGAGGTATGCAGGCGGCATTACGCATAAAGACAAAAACATCGGGGGATAGGAAAAATGAAAGAACAACTTAAATTTATCAAAGGAAAATTGGGCTACGGCGTCGGCGCAATAGGTCTTGACCTGAGCTACGGTATGTTCTACACATACCTTTCGTATTATCTGTCGAGCGTGCTCAATCTTCCCGAGGCGTTTTTGCTTATATTAACGCCTATCGCAAGAATTTGGGACGGCATTAACGACCCAATGATGGGTACTATCGTTGATAATACCAAAACCAAATTAGGCAAATACCGTCCGTGGATTTTAATAGGCGCATTGTCGAACGCTGTCGTTCTTTCCTTGCTCTTTACCTCGTTCGGTATGAGTGGAATGAAGCTTTATATCTACATTGCCGTTATGTATGTCCTTTGGGGTATGACGAACACAATGGCTGATATTCCTTATTGGTCAATGATTCCGTCGTTCACAAGCGAGGAAAAGGAGAGAAACCTTGTCGCAACCGTTGCAAGAACATTCTCGGGTGTAGGTCAGGGCATCATTTCAATTATGACTCCCATCATCTGCCCCTTGCTTTCAAGCGACCTTGAGCAGAAAACCGATAAGGGCTATTCGGCTTCGGGCTTCTCAAGATGGGCAATCATATGCGGTATCGCATTGGTGCTTTTCGCGCTTATCTGCTTCCTCACAACAAAGGAAACCAACGTTGTATATAATGAAAAGCAGAAATTCAGCTTCAAGCAGATTTTCAGCGTTATCAAGTCAAACGATCAGCTTGTTGTGTTTATGGTTTTTGCAATGCTTTCAAACGCAGGCTGGTATCTTACCTCTTCGACAGCGGCGTACTACTTCTCGGACGCTCTCGGCGATCCGACAAAGCAGTCATTGTTCGGCACGATAGGTGCGGTGGGCTCAATCCTCGGACTTTTGGTAGTTCCGTTGCTTTCGCAGAAGTTTTCAAAGCGTACCACATACACGATTTCGCTTGTATTTTCAATCTTCGGCTATGCGTTGATGCTGTTATTCGGCGCATTCATAAAGCTGCCTATCGTACTCGATATTTGCTATATTATCGCTTCTATCGGTATTTCCTCAATGTTCGTTTCACAGACTATTTTCTTGGCGGATATTGTTGATTACGGCGAATATAAGAACGGCGTGAGAAACGAGAGTATCACGTTCTCAATGAAAGGCTTTTTGCAGAAGATGGCATATACCATTCAGACAATCGTCCTTTTCGGCACACTTTGGGCAATGAACTACAACGCACAGAATGAGGCAGGCAGCTTCACAAACGGCACAAAGACGGGTATCGGCGTGCTTGCTTTCGGTGCTCCGATAGTGTTCCTTACAGCTTCGCTTATCGTTTTCAGAAAGAAGTTCAAAATCTACGGCGAGCTTGCAGATAATGTTCACGCTTACATTATCGAAAAGAGAAAAGAAAACAGCGAAAGTAAAAAAGAAGATTAAATTTAATATAAAACCGTAGGGACAACCCTTGCGGTTGTCCGACAAAGGCTCCCTCGTCAGAGGGAGCCTTTGTTTTATCAAATGAAAATATTTGCAACCGTAGGGACAGGGCTCGCCCCTGTCCGCAGCAAATTACATATTAAATCAAATCAACGAACAACCGCATAGTCAGCCTCCCTTGTGTAAAGGGTGCGGGTCTCCTGTGGAGACCTCTGCATTTAATGCAGAAGCACCGACCGAACCGGCAGGTGAGACGGTGGGTTGCCGTAGGCAACTCGGAGGGATTGTGAAACACACAAATTCATTTTCTATCGTAGGGGCGAACTGTGTTCGCCCGTTTTTAATTTTCTATGAATTGGCAGGCGACCGCAGGTCGCCCCTACGGTTATGCGAAATTTTTTAATGTCATATTAGCCGTAAATTATCATATATCAGCAACAATCTAACGGCGGCAGCAAGCCACCGCCCTACACCATTGGATATTAAATTCATATTCACGGACAACCGCATATTCAGCCTCCCTTGTGTAAAGGGAGGTGCCGAACGAACGTGAGGCGGAGGGATTGTAAGGTTGATTTTATATGAATTTATAAAATCCCTCAGTCATTTTTTTGTTCCAAAAAAACGACAGCTCCCTTTACAAGGGAGCCTTCAACGAACAACCTCATTTGCAACCGAAAAAAAGCGTCCTTAAATAAGGACGCTTTTGCTATTTAACACCAATGCTTACTTGTTTATGATATTATTAAGTGCTGTCATATACTTTGAGTTTGACGGTGCCATAAGGTAGTTTATAAACAAAATCTCGTTTATGCCGTTGTTGTTCACAAACTCTGTAAGATTCATATCCTTTACACCGTCCTGTCTCGGGTCGAGGACATAAACCTCGTTGTAATTTTCAAGCAGGAACGGCACCATTGCGTTGCCGTAGGACTCCTTGATAACAAGTATCTTCTTGCCGTTCTGATTTGAGGTTACTATCCTTTCAAGCGGCTTGTCGCCCTGAATAAAGCACATATACTTGCTTGAGGTGTCCGTAATGTTCGTTGAGATAATGCGCAGCGGCTTGCCGTCGGTCATATCGGGAGTCGAATAAAACTCGCCCGAAGCCTCAACAATCGGCATAAAGTATTCAACGTAATCGGGATTATTTTTAAGGTTTTCGCTGTTTGTGTAGCGATACATTGTGCCGACGAAATTATCAAGCCTGCCGCTTTGATAAGCTGAAAGGGGAGCGTGCGACAATCCGTTTTTCTCACAGAATGCCGAATAAGCGTAATATGCGCCTCTCGCCGTCCAGTGATGGTCTGTTCTGAAATAAATATAATCGTCCGTGTGCTGTAAAAGAGCTGAGTATGCGTCGATTGACGTGACGCTTGGGGAAAGCTGAGAATACGCAATGTTTATTCCGTCGGGTGCGGAGTGGCTGCCCGTCCTGTATTCCTCGGGTCCGTAAAATGCAATTCTTGTCGGCACAAGCATACAATAAACCTTTTTATCGGGTACTTTTGCGGCAAAGGTGTTGATTGTCGCCGCATATTCGCCGAGCCTCGTCTTTGCGATAGAATACATTTCCATTGCGGAGTCGGGGAAAACTATGATTGAATTTGTAATTTGATAGTCGCCCGTCTGTGCAAAGGCGGTGGTCGAGGGCTTCGGCGCTTCTGTTGTCGATTCGGGCTGCGTCTGCGAGTCCGGCTCGGGTGCCTGCGTTGTCGCCTCAACCGTTGTGTCGGCAGGCTTAGGTGCAGGGGCGTCGGGTGCCTTTACAATGGCAAAAACGATGATTATTGCCGCAAGAAGCATCTCGATACTTCCTATCAATTTTCTTGAATTAGTAAGCTTCATTTATTATTCCTCAAATGATTAAACTTTTTCGCCTGTTTCGGCGTTGATGATATTCTTGAAAACTCCGATATGCGTGCTTGAAATATACTTGTCGACGTGCAGGCTTCCGAAATACCACTTGTCAAACTCGCAGGAGTCCGAAAGCTCCTCAAAATACGCATTGAGTGCACTGACACGAAGCGTGTCATAGTCCTTTAATTGCAAAAAGCCCTTAATTCTTGTCGGAGGCTCGTGCGTGATTACCATATCGACCTTGTAATTGTGCTTTTCAAGGTTCTTAACGCCCTCCAAAAGCTCTTCCTGTGTGGGAATTTCGTCCTTAGACCAGCCGTTTTCGTCCGTTCTTATGTCAATGTCGGGACTTTCGCCGCCACCCATTGTAAACACGGTTTTGCCGTCAATTTCAAACACCTGACCTCTTAAAAGGTGATAGAGGTTGCCGTATATTTTATGAACCTTTCCGCCGTTCCATTCGCTTACCTCATAGTTGTTGAGAAGCTTGAAATTCTCATGAGTACCATCGATAAAGCAAATGTTATATTTTCTTTTGCCGAGCTGGCGGATGATTTTCTGCTCTCTTTTGCTGTCATCCCACAAAAATCCGAAATCTCCGCAAATAATAAGCGTATCGCCTGCTTTAAGCGCACGAAGCTTTGAAAGCGAAAGGCGTTCGGGGTCTGCGTGAGTGTCGCCGGTAACATAAATCAAATTGTTCACATCCTCAAAAATAAATTGATATTTATATATATATTTGATATAATGACTGTGATATATAATACACTTTTTTTTAATTGTTTTCAAGGGGTGTTTTTGTTGAAAAAAGTCTTATCCTTAATTTTATGTGTTTTACTCGTTTTTTCTTCGGCGTTGTGCGTTCCGTCTTACGCTTCGTACAATTCCGAGCTTGACACGGAAGCGGATATTGCACTTTTGTTCAGCCTTGACGACGGCACGGTAATCTTTGACAAAAACGCAGATAAGGTAACTGCGCCTGCCTCTCTTACAAAGATAACAACGGCGATTTTAACCCTTGAAAACTGTCCCGACCTTGACACCGTCGTAACCGTTCCCAAAAAGGCGATTACTCTTTTGAACGGTACAGGCTCTTCAATGGCAGGTCTTAAAGCGGACGAGCAGGTAACGGTCAGGGAGCTTCTCTACTGTATGCTTGTAAAATCGGCAAACGAGGCTGCCAACACCCTTGCTGATTATATCGGCGGCGGGGATATTGACAAGTTTGTCGGTATGATGAACGATTTTGTCGTTTCGCTCGGCTGTCAGAACACGCATTTTGACAATCCGCACGGACTCGACTCGGACGGTCAGTACACCACCGCAAACGATTTGGCTCTTATAGTAAAGCACGCCCTTACAATTCCGACTTTCCTTGAAATCTGCAACGTTTACAAGTACAAAATGCCTGCGACAAACCTTTCGCCCGAGCGTAATTTCACTTCGACAAACTGGATGATAAATCCGAACTTCAAAACCTATTATTATGAGTACGCACAGGGCATTAAAACGGGCACGACAAGCAAGGCAGGTCATTGCTTCATTTCAAAGGCGAGCAAGGACGGCTACAATTACGTTTGTATCATTATGGGCGCACCCGCAAGAGACGTCAACGGCGACGGCAACGACGAAAACTGTGCCTTTCTTGAAGCTAAAAAGCTGTATAAATGGGTGTTTGAAAATATCAGACTTCAAAAAATCGCCGACACCACAAAGATTGTAACAGTAATTGACGTTAAGCTCTCGCTTCGCACAGACCATGTAAGGCTTGTGCCTGCAAACGACGTTACGGCTCTTGTGCCTGTCGGAACAGACGGCTCAAGCGTGCTGATTGAGCCTATCCCCGAGGAGACGCCGACGGTAATCAACGCACCTATCAAAAAGGGCGAAAAGGTCGGCAGAGCAAGGATTATGTATGCTCAAACGGAAATTGCAACGGTTGACCTTGTGGCAGCCGAGGACGTAAACGTAAACATATTTTTATGGATCGTAAACGTCTTTAAGAACGTGTTTACCTCGCCGTTTTTCATTGTTCTTGCCGTGCTTGCAGTAATCGTGCTTGCGGTCTATCTCGTATCGTTTTACAAAAACAAGAGCAGGCGTAAAAAGCAGCATAAGAAGCCGAAGGTATATTTGAGCACCTCAAGCTCAAAGCGTCGCAGACCGCCTCAAAACAACAGAAGAAGATAAATTAAGCTCCGCAGTAAGTTTAACACAAGCTGCGGAGCTGTTTTTATGCTAATTTTCCGTTTATCATAACAGATGAGACTTCAACGCTTTCGTCGAAAAGAATTATATCTGCGTCATAGCCCTCTGCGATTTTGCCCTTATATGAGTCAACGCCGATTACCCTTGCAGGTGTGAGCGTCATCATTTTAACCGCCTCGGTAAGCTCAACGCCGACTGTCTTATACATATTTCTGACAAGCCTTGCGCCGTTTGCCGTGCTTCCTGCAAGACAAGAACGGTCAGAGAGTTTCATAACCTCATCCTCATATACGACCTTTACGCCGTTTTTCTGCGTGAATTCCTCGCCCTCGTTCATATCAAACGCCGAAAATTCAAGTCCGTCTGTGATAAGATACATTTTGTCAGAGCCTTTTGCCTTGTAGATAAGTCTCAAAACGCCGACAGGCAAATGCACTAAATCGGAAATCGCCTGAACGGAAAATCTGTCGTCCGAAAGTGCCGCCTCGACCGTTCCTGCTCTCCTGAACACGCCCTCTTTATAGCAAGAGGTGCAAGCGTTGTAAATGTGCGTAATGTCCGAAAAGCCGTGATTGAGCGACTCGTAAGCCGTATCGTAATTTCCCGAGGAATGAGCAACACTTGCGACAATTCCACGCTTTGCAAGCTCCTCGCCAAGCTCAAAAGCTCCGTCGAGCTCGGGCGCTGCACCCATCATTTTAACGGTGTCGCCGTATTCGTCCAAAAAGTCGGTATAATTCGTTTCGCTCGGTACAAAAAGATTGTCCGTGCTCTGCGCACCGCACATTTTAACCGACAAAAACGGACCTTCCAAATGTGAGCCTAAAATATTTCTGTTTTCGCTCATTGCAAGTCGGGTGTTCGCACAAACCTCGCTTAACTGTGAAAGCGGAGCTGCCAAAGCTGTCGGCAAAATCGAAGTCGTGCCGTATTTTGCGTGCGCCCTTGCCATGTTAAGTATATCGTCCTTCGTGCCCATTGCGGAAAATCCGCCGCCGCCGTGAACGTGCAGGTCAATAAAGCCTGCCGACAAAAAGCGACCGTTTCCGTCGATTATTTCGGCATTAGGGCAGTTGATTTTCTCTGCGATTTCAACGATTTTTTCGCCCTGAGTTAAAACCTCAAGCTCTTTTATTTCGTTTTCAAGTATGACCCTGACATTTTTATAAAGATACATATATTTCTCCTTATCAAAGATTAGCGGTATGGCAAAGCACCGTTTTCGTTTTTTCGTCAACGTCCACAATTCCGTATTCGCCCTTGTAAATTGCACCCGGACACATAAAATACACGCCTGCCATATATTCGACCCTCGGTATATGCGTGTGCCCGTAAAGAATTACATCCGCATTGCTTTCCATAGCGATTTTTTGAAGTAAATCGGTAGAATATTTAACGCCCTTTGTATGACCGTGCAGGGCGTATATTTTTTTGCCCGAAAGAAAGCAGGTAGTTTCGGCAGGAAGCGAAGAGCCGAAATCGTTGTTTCCCTTTACGGCAATAAGCGGCTTCGTGCCGATAATATTAAGGTTTTGAGGCATAAACAAATCTTCCTCGCCGTCGCCCAAATATATAAACATATCGGCGTTTCTGTGCAACGATAAAAGCATATTTATACTTGCGCTGTCGCCGTGCGAGTCGGAAAAAACAACTGCTCTCATTCATATTCTCCTTTTGCTTAACATAAAAATATTATATCAAATATCGGAGGTTATTGCAATGAAAAACGATATGAGCGCAAGCGATTTTATTGAAGAATTCAAAAAGAATAAAGCTAAAAAGGATTTAGGTAAGTATTTGACGGAGAAATTGAACGAGGAGCAGTCGAACAGGCTGAATGCCGTTTTGAACGACGAAAAAGCCTTGAACGAATTGCTTTCGAGCGAGAAAGCGCAGAGGATAATAAGGGAGCTGACGGGGGATGACAATGGATAACATAAACGATTTATTAAATTCAATCAGTCCGCAGGATATGGAACGGCTCAAGGGCGTTGCTTCGTCGCTTATGAACAGCGAAAAGGAGAGCAAAAAGCCCGAGCAAAGCACCGACGGAATATCGGCACTTTTCGGCAATGACACGGCAAATATGCTGATGAAGGTTGCAACGCAAATGAACACCGATAACGATAAAACGGCGTTTATTAAGGCACTTGAACCGTTGTTGAGCGAGGAACGACGGACAAAGGCTGAGGAAGCAATGAAGTTCCTGCGGCTTATGGACGCACTTCCTTTGTTGAGAGGGCTGTTTTGATGAAAGAGTATAATTTTGACGAGATGCAGGAAATGCAGGCAAAGGCACTTGAAAGAGTGAGGGAAATGCAGGCGAGGGCGCAAAATGTCGCAAAGCAGGCGGAACGTGAGCTGTCTGACGGAAACGACAATGAACGAAGCGACAAAAAGGACGAAAATACATACAAAGAGAATTTCTATAACGCCGTGAGGTCAACGCCCACTAAAAACAGAATTCAAATGCCCGTTGACCTGCCCGAAAGCAAATCCTATGAGTCGTTCAAGGAGTATTTCGAGCCGATAAACAAAAAGGCTAAGCAGGAAACAGAAAAATCGACAAAGGCGGATTTGCTCGACACGGTTTTCAAAGAGCCGGACAAAGCGTTGTTGCTCGCCCTGCTTTTACTTTTGCAGTCGGACGGCGCAGACGAGGAATTGCTTATGTCGTTGCTGTATATAATGCTGTGAAAGGGAAATTATGAACATATAACGGTTATCGGTGGTTCTCAATTTGGAAATTATATTAAACCGTAGGGACAGGGCTCGCCCTGTCCGCAAACCGCAAAAGTTGGTAGCGACAGCGAGCCGTCGTGAGGGCGTTTACAACCGAACAGGCGAGCCGAGCGTGATTTTTGCGGAAAAGGAGGAGTTGCGTAGTGAGTGAGAGACAGCCAAAAGCTGTTGCGAACGATACGAAGCAAACGACGACGTACCGTAGGGACAGCCCTTGCGGCTGTCCGTCAAAGGCTCCCTTGTAAAGGGAGCTGTCGTTTTTCGAAGAAAAATGACTGAGGGATTTTATAAATTCATATAAAATCAACCTTACAATCCCTCCGCCTCACGTTCGTTCGGCACCTCCCTTTACACAAGGGAGGCTGAAAATGCGGCTGTCCGCAAACCGTAAGAGACAGCCAAAGACTGTTGCGAAGGATACGAAGCAAACGACGACGTGGTAGGGCGGTGGCTTGCTGCCGCCGTCAAATCACAACAAATCAACGGTTACATACAATTATATTTTTATATTATACCGTAGGGGCGAACTGTGTTCGCCCGTTTTTAATCTGCTATGAATTAAAAATTGACGGACGACCGCAGGTCGCCCCTACGGTCGCAAAAATTATTAAATTTGATAACATCCGTATATAAATCCTAAAATTTAATTTTACGGCGTAGGGCGGGGGCTTGCTCCCGCCGTTAGATTGTTGTTGATATATGATATTTTTTTGGCTGATATAATATTGAAATATCTGCACAACCGTAGGGACAACCCTTGCGGTTGTCCGTTCATTTGATTTAATATGAAATTTTTTGCGGACAGGGGCGAGCCCTGTCCCTACGGTATGATATCGAATTTAATTTGATAGCAACCGTTAGTTATCATATATCCGTTAATTATTTCGGCGGCAGCAAGCCACCGCCCTACACCGTTGGATATATAATTCAATTCGTGCGAAGTACCGACTTTTGCGGATTTCGGACAACCGCATTTTCAGCCTCCCTTGCGTAAAGGGAGGTGGGTTGCCGCAGGCAACTCGGAGGGATTGTAAGGTTGATTTTATATGATTTTGTAAAACTCCCCCAGTCATTTTTTGTTATGAAAAAAATGACAGCCCCCTCAAAGATGGGGCGGAAGCACAAATTGAATTTTATATAAAATGCGGACAGGGGCGAGCCCTGTCCCTACGGTGTGATATATTTTTCTAATCTGTGCGAAGCACCCACTTCTTTTCACTCTTCACTCTTCTATCTTCTCTCTTCTCTCTCTTTTATGCCCGTCAGGGCTCGCCGCCCACGCCAAAAACAAAACCCTTGAAAATGCATTTGCAAATTCAAGGGTTGATTTTATAGGAAGTTATATCAGTTATTGGAAAGTCAAAAGCAAGAAGCCTGCCGCAACTGCCGAGCCGATAACGCCTGCAACGTTCGGTCCCATAGCGTGCATAAGAAGGAAGTTTGAGGGGTTGTATTTTCTGCCCTCAACCTGCGAAACACGGGCAGCCATAGGAACTGCCGAAACGCCTGCCGAACCGATAAGGGGATTTACCTTGCCCTTTGTGATTACGTTCATAAGCTTTCCGAAGAGTACGCCGCCTGCGGTTGAGAAAGCGAAAGCGATAAGACCGATAACGATAACAAGGATTGTCTTGATGTCAAGGAAGGTCTTACCCTCAGCCGTTGCACCGACCGTAACGCCGAGCATAATTGTAACGATATTGCAAAGCGCATTCTGTGCGGTGTCGGAAAGTCTGTCTGTAACGCCCGACTCCTTAAAGAGGTTACCGAGCATAAGCATACCGATAAGCGGAGCTGTTGACGGGATAATAAGAACGCAGAGAACAGTAACAACTATCGGGAAGATAATCTTTTCTGCCTTGCTGACAGTTCTCAACTGATCCATCTTGATTTCACGCTCTTTTTTGGTGGTCAAGAGCTTCATAATCGGGGGCTGGATAAGCGGAATAAGCGCCATATACGAATAAGCCGCAACTGCGATAGGACCTAAAAGATGCGAAGCAAGCTTACCTGTGAGGTAAATTGCCGTAGGACCGTCTGCACCGCCGATAATAGCGATTGACGCTGCTTCCTGTGCGGTAAAGCCGTCAAATACGAAATTACCGATTCTGAATTCGGGAATAACGATTGCTATAAGGAAAGCAACATAGATGCCGAGCTGTGCCGCAGCACCTAAAAGAAGGCTTGAGGGGTTTGCAAGAAGCGGACCGAAGTCTGTCATTGCGCCGACGCCCATAAAGATAAGGCAGGGGAATATACTCGACTTAACGCCGCAGTAAATAAGCCTTAAAACGCCCGAGTCATACCAATGAGCGCTTGCGTCAAGCACCTCTCCGCCCGGGGTTGCGATTGATAACGGGTCATACATAATTTCAGGGTAAACGTTTACAAGAAGCATACCGAATGCGATGGGAAGAAGCAGCAACGGCTCAAACTTCTTGACGATAGCGAGGTACAAAAGAACGAATGCAACCGCTATCATAACCCAGTTTTGCCAAGAAAGTGCGGTAAAACCCGAGGTCTGGAATATTTCAACAATGGAAGTTATAATTGACATTTTTGCCCTCCTTAACCGATGAAAGCGAGAGTCTGGTCAGTGTCAACCGTGTTGCCCGAGGATACAACTACCTGTGAGATTGTACCGCTGACGGGAGCAACGATTTCATTTTCCATTTTCATAGCTTCGAGGATAAAGAGAACGTCGCCCTCTTTTACGCTCTGACCTGCCGCAGCGCTGACCTTGAGGATTGTGCCGGGCATGGGGGAAGTAACGGGCGTACCTGTTCCCGATACAGGTGCTGCTGCAACGGGAGCAGCGGCAGGAGCAGCAACGGGTGCTGCCGCAACGGGAGCTACGGGAGCTGTGGGAGCAACGTTTGTAACGATTGCTTCGCTGAGCTCTGTAACGTCAACCTCATAATCTGTTCCGTTTAATGTAACAACGTATTTCATAACTTTCTCTCCCTTATTCTTCTATCTTTTTAATCGAATTGAACTGCAATCTGTTAAGAGGAATACCGCTTTCATTTGAAACGATTGCCATAATAACAGCGGCGGTTTTGTCATCAACATTTACAAGGTCAAGCTTGCCTGCCGACTGACTGTCGGGTAAAGCAGAGCCTGTTGCCGTCGGTACAGCTTCGACTGCTTCCTCTTTGGGTGCTTTTTTCTTTGCTGCGCCCTCAACTGCACGGATAGCCTTTGAAAGCAAAAGCACAAGCACGGCAAGAAGTGCAAGGATAAGCATAACTACGACGATACCTGTTATTGAAACATTGAGCGCTTCGGTAAAGGAGATAACGCCGTCGGCATATTTGAGAAAATACATATCAAGCCCTCCTTAGTCCTCAATCTTTTTAATCGAATATGTGAAGGTGTTTTTCTTTTTCTCTTCACGCTTATCGAAAAATGCCTCAGCCTGAGTCGGGAATGCGATATAGGAAAGAACATCCTCGTCGCTCTTTGCCTTGTCGCCGATTTCAGCCTTAGCCTTTTCAAATGCAGGCTCAAGAGTGTCTGCAAAACGGCAGGTGATGGGCTTTTCGTCGCCGAGTACCTTTTTAAGAAGCTCGGGATTTATCTCGCCCGGTGCTTTACCGTATTCGCCTCTGATATAAGCCTTGATTTCCTTTGAAATGTTCTTGTATCTCTCGCCGACAAGTACGTTTGTAACAGCCTGATTACCAACCATCTGTGAAAGCGGAGTAACAAGGGGAGGATAACCCATATCCTCACGAACTCTCGGGATTTCAAGCAAAGCCTCGTCCATTCTGTCGAGAGCGTGCATATCCTCAAGGTTAGCCATCATATTTGAAAGCATACCGCCCGGTACTTTATAAGTAAGAGCGTCTGTGTCGGTAACAAGAGCCTTAGGCTTGAGAAGTCCCGATTTGAGATATTCGTCTCTTATGGGCTTGAAGTGGTCGTTTACCTTTTTAAGAACGCTTCTGTCAAGACCTGTTTCATAGCCAAGCTCTGTCAAAGCGTCATATATAGTTTCCGTAGCCGGCTGTGATGTGCCGCCCGAGAAGCAGGAGGTAGCGGTGTCGATAACGTCGCAGCCTGCCTCGATAGCCTGGAAAATTGTCATATAAGCCATACCCGTTGTGCAGTGGGTGTGGAGGATAACGGGCATATCCGGAACGGCATTTTTGATAGCACCGATAAGGTCTTTAGCCTCTTTCGGAGTCATAACGCCTGCCATATCCTTAATACAGATAGTCGAGCAACCCATTTCTTTCATTTCCTTAACTGTCTGAACGTACTTTTCCAAAGTATGAACAGGGCTTGTCGTAAAGGAAATAGCACCTGATGCGATAGCGCCGTTTTTGATGGTTTCGTCAACGGCAACACGAATGTTTCTCGTGTCGTTGAGTGCGTCGAAAATACGGATAATGTCGATACCGTTTTCTACGCTCTTTTTAACGAACATTCTGACAACATCGTCGGGATAATGCTTATAGCCGAGAAGGTTTTGACCTCTCAAAAGCATCTGAAGCTTTGTGTCAGGGCACTTAGCCTTGATTTTCCTCAATCTTTCCCACGGATCTTCGTCAAGATAACGCAGACAGGAGTCAAATGTTGCGCCGCCCCAGCATTCCATAGAATAGTAACCGGCTTTGTTCATCGTTTCAAGAATTCCCTCAAATTTTTCAAAGGGCATTCTCGTTGCGATAAGCGACTGGTTAGCATCTCGGAGGACGGTTTCGGTAAACTGAACTTTCATGTATATAACCTCCTAAATAATTACCAATAATGACTAAAATATAGCCGAAAAAAAGTGAAAATTTGTTAAGAAATAGCGTAACAAAATTTATGCAAATTAAAAAATAATCCAATTTTTCGCCATTATAATAATCGTAATGATTATACAATATTCAGTATTTGTTGTCAAGTAAAAAAAGACCGTGTAAAAATATGTAAAATTTAATATTATCAATTAAAAAAATTCTCGCAATTCGTAGGGGCGACCTGCGGTCGC
>ERZ1026856.58-NODE-58-length-79624-cov-13.301889_pt1 | contig 79624 bp, 68 predicted proteins | sample MGYA00380158_ERZ1026856 | MGnify/ENA primary metagenome ERZ1026856 (study PRJEB33269, sample SAMEA4719794) | human gut metagenome | biome: human-associated habitat; feature: organic feature; material: feces | place: Cameroon | collected 2013-10 ... | reverse complement strand
ACTGGAGCATATAGAGCTTCTTGTTTTCAACAGTGAACTCCATATCCTGCATATCATGATAGTGGTTTTCGAGAGTATCGCAAACCTTAAGGAATTCTGCGTATGCTTCGGGGAACTCTTTTTCCATCTGAGCAATCGGCATGGGAGTACGAACGCCTGCAACAACGTCCTCGCCCTGTGCGTTGATAAGGAACTCGCCCATAAGCTTGTTCTCGCCTGTAGCAGGGTCTCTTGTGAAAGCAACGCCTGTACCTGATTCGTTGTTAAGGTTACCGAATACCATGGGCATTACGTTTACTGCAGTACCCCATGAGTAAGGAATATCGTTATCACGACGGTAAACGTTTGCACGGGGGTTGTCCCATGAACGGAAAACAGCCTCGATAGCGAGCTTCAACTGAGTAACCGGATCTGACGGGAAGTCCTCGCCGAGCTGCTTCTTGTATTCAGCCTTGAACTGCTCTGCAAGCTCTTTAAGGTCAGCAGCGGTAAGCTCGATGTCATACTCAACGCCTTTCTTTTCCTTCATAGCGTCGATAAGCTGCTCAAAGTACTTCTTACCAACTTCCATAACTACGTCTGAGAACATCTGGATAAATCTTCTGTATGAGTCGTAAACGAATCTCTCAAACTTAGGATCGGGGTTGCCTGCGATCATAGCGGCAACAACCTCATCATTAAGACCGAGGTTAAGGATTGTGTCCATCATACCGGGCATTGATGCACGAGCACCCGAACGAACTGATACGAGAAGCGGATTGTTAAGATCGCCGAACTTCTTGCCGTTGATCTCTTCCATCTTCTTAACGCCTTCCATAGCCTGAGCCATGATTTCGTCGTTTATTTTTCTGCCGTCTTCATAGTACTGTGTGCAAGCTTCCGTTGTGATTGTGAAGCCCTGGGGAACAGGAAGACCGATAGCAGTCATCTCAGCAAGGTTAGCACCTTTACCGCCGAGAAGGTTACGCATGGTCATGTCGCCTTCGCTGAACATGTAAACCCATTTGTTTGCCATTTTACATACCTCCAAAAAATATTAACTAATTAAATATGGTTGTCAAAAGAGCATAAAATGCCCATTGACAGAATTAACCTTTGATATTATAACAGAAAAAAATATATAATGCTACTGTTTTTTCAATTTTTTTACGTATAAACGCAATTATTGTAAAAAATAACGGACACTTCCAACAGAAATGTCCGTTTATTGTTATAAATCTTTAGTCCTGAGTCATTTTTTTAACGTAACGCTTAAAGAATGCAACCGCTCCCTCGACAGCGGAAAGCGGAAGTCTTTCGTTTGTTCCGTGAGTGCAGAGCAAAAGCTTTGTGTCCGAAACAAACGGCGAAAATCTGTAAATGTTATCGCATACGCACTCATAGTTGCAAGAGTCCGTACCGCCCATTACAAGGAACGGTGCAACAAGGTTTTTACTGTCTGCGCTCTCGCAAAGCTCCTTGATTGTCAAATAAGCCTTTGAGTCGGTGGGAGATACCTTTGAAGCTTCTTTACCGACAAGGAATTTAATATCAATATCCTTGTTTCTGACGGATTTCCTGATATGCTCCTCGACGTCGTTGAATGTAACGCCGGGCATTGTGCGGAAGTTCACGGTAATCGTAGCCTTTTGCGGCAAAATGTTGAACTGCGGACTTCCCGAAGCCATTGTAACAGCCGTACAGGTACGAATAAGCGAAGCCGCAGGCGGTATTTTCTTCATTACCGCAAGAACTATCGGCTTTAATATATTGAGGTTGCACGCCACAAGTCTTACAGGGTATGTGCAACGCTTACCGATTTGCGTAAACAGGTCATAAACAACATTTGACATACTCGCCTTGAACTGATGACCCTCTAAGTCCTTGATTACGTCGGCAAGATGACCGATAGCCGTGTGCTCGGGCGGCTGTGAGGAGTGTCCGCCCTTTGCGTTGACGCTTATTTCATAGTTTATGCTTCCCTTTTCGGCAATTCCCACGCCTGCAAGATTGCAATCGAGAACACCGTTGATATTTACGGGGAGAATAGCTCCGCCCTCGTCAACGACCGCTTCGAGATGAACGCCCTGCTCCTTGAGATAATTAGCAATCTGCTTTGCGCCGTTATCGGGTGCGGCAACAACCTCTTCGTTATGTCCGAGGCAGATATATATGCTTCTTTCGGGAACATAGCCGTCGGCGATAAGCTGCTCTATGCTCTCCATAACCGCAATAAGGTGGTTTTTCATATCAAGAGCGCCTCTGCCCCAGATAAACTCGCCGTCATTGTAGCCCTCAAACGGATCGTGCTCCCAATCGTCCCAAGTGCCCTCGTTTATCGGTACAACGTCCTGATGCGCCAAAAGAGCAATGCCGTCAAGCGACGGGTTTTTGCCCTCCCACTTAAAGACAAGGCTTGCATCGCCGATTTTAGTCTTTGTCATTGTCTTGTGAATAAGCGGATAGCGTTCCTCCAAGAATTTATGGAACTTATCAAACTCATTCCAATCGACCAAGCTTGTGTCGTAATTTGAAATTGTTTTGATTTTGATAGCGTCGCTCAAATTTTTGCAATAGCGGTCAAAATCAACCCTTTCAGGCTCCTGCTTCTCCGCATTTTCGGCAGGCTTTGATTTCCAAAACGCCGCTTTTATAAGCGTATAGACGATAAGAGCCGCAATAACGCCGAGAATTATCCATAATGCTGTCATAATACTTCCCCTTTCGCAAGAAATAATTTATATATTATTTTGTATCAACAATATATATGTTCGGATTTTTCGGATGATAATATACAGTCAGCGACTTGTTTTTAACGCTCTTTGCGTATTTTTTGCTTACAGCCTTGCTTAAAAACGGCTTACCGTTTCTCCCCTTAACGCTTGAGCTGTCGCAAGCAATAACCTTGCCCGTAAACCAAGACGGCTTGACTTCAATCACACGGCAAACGGCTTTTACGTTATTTTTATAAAGCACCTCACGTTTTTTCAAGGGCAAATATGCGATTGCTTCGACTGCGGCAAGTCCCAAACCGAGATAAGCAAGCACATACCAAACAGTCTTTGTCTTAATATAAATATCCTCTGCGTTTTCGGGATTGTAATAGACGTTTACTTCCTCGCCGATATATGTGTCCTTATCGGCAAATTTATATTCCGTTGTGTATCGGGTTCCGTTTGCCAAATAAAAAAACATATATTTTTTCTTGCCGTCATCCTGCTTTTCAACGTATGAAATATATCCTTTAGTCTTTTCCGCATTCTTTACAAACACCCTGTCGGACAATATAAACGCACTGCCGAGGACAACCAACACAAGATTGATTGCCATAAGCGATATAAATGCCTTATCAAGATATTTTATCAGTTTTTCTCTCATATAAATCCGCCTTTCAAGCAAGCCGCTTATTAAAACAATGTCAGCTGTGAGGACTCGGGCAAATCGCCGAACGCACCGCACTCCTTGAGCAATTCAATCGTGGATTTTCCTGCCTTTGCCCTTGTGGCAAAGTCCTCGATGGACACGAATTCTCCGCCGCCGTCCTCCCTTGCCGCAGCAAGCGGAATTGCCGCACTGTCGCCTACTCCCGAAAGTGCTCCGAACGGCATACGGATTTTCCCGTCCTCGATTATATAATCCTTCGCCTTTGATTTATAGATGTCAACGGGAAGCAGCTCGATATTTCTCGCCATCATCTCGTTTACGACCTGCAAGGCGGTGTATTGATCCTTATCCTTTGCCGAAGCTGTTTTTTCTCTGACCTTTTGGTCAATTTCTTTCATCTTTTGACGGACTGCATCTCTGCCCTTTATAACGGTTGAAGCGTCCAAGTCGCCGCCACGCACGGTCAAAAATGCCGTATAATATTCAAGCGGTTTATATATTTTATACCAGCCGAGTCGCAGTGCCGCAATTACATACGCCGCCGCATGAGCTTTGGGGAACATATACTTAATTTTACGGCAGGACTCCATATACCACTCGGGTACGTTGCAAGCTCGCATTGCCTCCTCTGCGCCCTCGGGGAAGCCCATTTTTGCGACAATACCCTTTCTCGTTTTCTCCATAATGTTGAACGCCATACTCGATTCAAGTCCTGCATGGATAAGGTATGTCATAATACCGTCACGGCAGCCGATAACCTCTGAAATCGTGCAAGTGCCGTTGTTGATAAGGTCCTGTGCGTTGCCGTTCCAAACGTCCGTACCGTGCGAAAGTCCTGAAATCTGCAACAGGTCGGAGAACGTGTGCGGTTGAGCCTCGATAAGCATTTGACGTACAAACGGCGTTCCCATCTCGGGTATTGAAAGCGTACCCGTTTCGCAGTCAATGTCCTCGGGCTTCAAGCCAAGCGGCTCGGGACTCGTGCAAAGACCGATTATCTTCGGGTCGCAAACATCAACATCCATAACGGGTATGCCCGTCAAATCCTCAAGGTGCTTATAAAGCGTCGGAACATCGTGTCCGAGAATATCAAGCTTGAGAATGGTATCGTGAAGCGAATGGAAGTCAAAGTGCGTGGTTTCCATATCGCTTGTTGTATCGTCGGCAGGGTACTGAACAGGTGTGAAATCATATACATCATACGCATTCGGCACAACGACCATTCCGCCGGGGTGCTGACCCGTCGTTCTCTTAACTCCCGTACAGCCAACCGTGAGCCTGTCCTCTTCTGCTCTTGAAACGGTTTTACCCTTTGCTTCAAGATATTTTTTCACAAAGCCGTAAGCGGTTTTATCGGCAACCGATGCGGTTGTTCCGGCTTTGAACACATGGCTTGAGCCGAACAGCTCTTCGGTGTATCTGTGCGCCTTACCCTGATATTCGCCCGAGAAGTTAAGGTCGATATCGGGTGCCTTGTCGCCGTGGAAGCCGAGGAAGGTTTCAAACGGAATTTCGTGACCGTCTCTAATCAAATCCGTGCCGCATTCGGGGCATTTAGCAGGCGGCATATCAAAGCCCGAGCCGTATTCCCCGTGCTCAAAGAACTGTGTATATTTACACTTCGGACACCTGTAATGCGGAACTAACGGGTTTACCTCGGAAATTCCTGCCATTGTCGCAACGAATGACGAGCCGACAGATCCTCTCGAGCCTACGTGATAGCCGTGATCCTCTGAGTCCCAAACAAGCTTTTGTGCGATTATGTAAAGCACGGCAAATCCGTGTTCAATGATTGAATCAAGTTCTCTGTTAAGTCGGTTTGTTACGATTTCGGGAACAACTCCGTCTTTTTCGTACCAGTCCTTCGCCTTTGCCCAACAGATTTCACGAAGCTGCTCCTCACTTCCCTCAATCGACGGCTGATATGTACCGTCGGGGAACGGACGAAGCGTTTCTATCATATCTGCGATTTTATTCGGGTTTGTTATAACGACCTCTTTCGCCGTCTCCTCGCCGAGATAGGCAAGGTCGGACATCATTTCCTCTGTGGTTTTGAAATAAAGCGGCGCTTGGTTATCAGCGTCCTCAAAGCCCTGTCCTGCCATAAGAATAGCTCTGTACTGTGCGTCAACGGGGTCAAGAAAATGCACGTCGCCCGTAGCCACAACAGGCTTACCCAAGCCGTCTGCAATGGATATAAGACGGCGGTTTATGTTTTCAATATCCTCAACGCAGGTGATTTTATCGTATCTCTTATTTCTCTCGGGATTTTTTGCGTTCGGGTCGGAATGAGCCGCAAGCATAAATCTGTTGTTGCCCGTCGGCTGAATTTCAATGTAATCATAAAACGAAGCTATCTCGGCAATTTCCTCGTCGGGAAGCTCGTCAAGTATTGCCCTATAAAGATTGCCTGCCTCACACGCCGAGCCGATTATCAAGCCCTCACGGTGCTTTAAGATTTCGGACTTTGGCATTCTCGGCTTCTTGTAGAAATACTTTATGTTCGACATTGAAACGAGCTTATAAAGATTTTTAAGTCCCACCGAGTTCTTAACAAGAATTATCATATGATATGTGGGCAAATCTTTAATCTCCGCTTCGGGATTTTTCATATCGTCAACAAAGTAAGCCTCAACGCCGTAGATGATTTTTATCTTACCCTTTGCGGCGTTCGCTGCGTCGGGGAAGCCCTGTACACAGCCGTGGTCTGTAATTGCAACAGCCTTGTGCCCCCAGCTTATCGCCCTTTTAACAAGCTCTGCGGGAGGGGTCATTCCGTCCATTGCCGACATATTTGTATGCAAATGCAATTCAACTCTCTTTTCGGGAGCGTTGTCCTTCTTTTCAATCGGTGCAACAAGGCAAATGCTTCTCGGGTTGATAACATTTTCGCCTCTGTACTTGTCAAATGACATTGAGCCTGCCAAAACAACATATTTGCCGTTTGAAATATATTCAAGTAAATCGTCGCAGTAGTCCTTCTTTTCAAAAATGACCACCGAATACGAATATGTATTGTCTGTAATATTAAATGAAATTATATACTTGTCGCCGTTTCTTGTAAGGCGAGACTCGAAGCCGAATACACGTCCCCAAACGGTAACTCTGTCATCGGTAGAGGTAATATCCGCCATTTTCATAGGCGCACCCTTGATTTTGTTGCCGTAAATAACCTTTAAGCTGTCGGTATAGTAGGGATAACCCTCCTCGATAACCTCAGCCTTCAAGGGCTCGTCCTTCTTGACGGGCTTTGCTTTAATCTGCTTTTCACGCATCTGCTCGTCGATTTTCTGCTGCTTCTGAATAAGCGTCTGCGCCGAGTCCTCCGTTTCCCCGTCCTGCTCGATAAACACCTTCAAATCCGTGTCGAAGCGTTCCTTGAGAAGCCTCTCAACCGCCTTGTCACAGCCTGCCGAGCAAAGCACGTCCTTGCCGCCGTGAGCAAGCTTAATATGGAGCTCGCCCTCGTTCTCATAAGAGAAAACACAATCCTCCAAAAAGCCGTTTGCGACAACAACTCTGCGCTTTATAATCTCACGCAATTCGCCGTCATATTTATTCGTCAAAAGTGAGCTGTCAAAAACAGGCTCGATTGAAAACTCGGAAATACCGAGTCCGTTTGCAATGATTCTGTCTATCGTACCGACTGTTTTCTCCGACATAAGTATAGGGAAAAAGACGACCGCCGTAACGCTGTCGCCTGCTTCACTACTGCTTTTGAGCAATCTCAAAATTTTTGCATTTTTAAGTGCCCTGTCATATTTCGTAAGCTCGTCTGCAAAGTCTGCAAACAAATCGTAAAATCCATTCATATTATATGTAAATCCTCAATGTAAATATCTTTAGTTATAAATTGTCTATTTCCTTTAAGAGCTCCTCAACAATCTCGTTTTCGGGAACTTTTTTGAGTATCTCGCCGTGCTTGAAAATAAGTCCGTAGCCGTCGCCGCCCGCAACGCCTATATCGGCCTCTTTTGCTTCGCCGGGGCCGTTTACCGCACAGCCCATAACAGCAACCTTTATCGGCTTATGAACATTTGCAAGCTCCCTTTCGACCTTTTCCGCAAGGGAAATCAAATCGATTTTCGTTCTTCCGCAAGTCGGACAGGAAACTATCTGCGGACAGTCCTTTTTAATGCCGACCGCCTTTAATATATCGAAGCCTGCCGCAACCTCCGAAACGGGGTCTGCCGTAAGCGAAACCCTTATCGTGTCGCCTATACCGTCAAGCAAGAGCGCACCGATGCCTGCGGCGGATTTAAGCATACCCATATGACGGGTGCCTGCCTCCGTAACGCCGAGATGAAGCGGATAATCGCACTGCTGCGCAACAAGTCTGTAAGCCGCAACCATAGTCGGCACATCGGAGGATTTAATCGAAATCACTATATCGTTAAAGTCGAATTTTTCAAGCAAAGAAGCGTGTCGCAGCGCACTCTCGCACAATGCCTCGGGTGTAACATGACCGTACTTTTTAAGCAAATCCTTTTCGAGCGAGCCTGAATTCACGCCGATTCTTATCGGAATATTTTTCTGCCTGCAAGCGTCCGCAACAGCCTTAATTCTGTCGTCCGAGCCTATATTGCCGGGATTTATTCTAATCTTGTCAACGCCTGCCGCCACGCTTTCAAGGGCGCATTTATAGTCAAAATGAATATCCGCAACAACGGGTATTTTAACCGCATTTTTTACGGCATAAAGCGTTTTGACAGCCTCAATATCCGGTACTGTAAGGCGGACAATTTCACAGCCTGCCTTTTCAAGCTCAACAGCCTGTGCAACGTTTCCCTCTATATCGTGAGCAAGAACGTTGAGCATTGACTGGACGGTAATTTTACTGCCCGAGCCTATTTCAACGCTTCCTGCCTTAACAGTTCTTGTAAATCTGCGTTCCATATCCTACACCCCTTTTATGAACGAATAATTCTTACAATATCATTATAGGTTACAAACACCATCAAAAGCATAAGCAACGCCAAGCCTGCCGCATGAACATAGCCCTCGTATTTCGGATTTATCGGCTTTCTTCTTATCGCCTCGATTATGAGGAAGAAAAGTCTGCCGCCGTCGAGAGCAGGTAACGGCAAGAGGTTTGCCACGCCGAGGTTTATCGTGATAAGCGCCATTATAAACAGCAGGTTATCCATATTCCTGTCCGTCGCAGCAGCCGCCGTAACATCAGCGATTATATCGACAGTACCGACAGGCCCTGCAAGCTCGGAAGCTCCGTATCTGCCTGTTACAATATCAAAAAGACTCAGCCACACAAGCCTTGCGATAGACGCCGACTGTGTAAACGAATTTTTCACAACGCTCTTAAATGTCGGTTTTTCGCCTACGATAATAAAATCATAGGTTATCAGCGTTACGCCGTTTTGCTCGGTCGTCTGAAATTTAACATCATTGAGCTCGACCTTTTCGCCGTTTCTCTCAACGGTAAAGTCAATAACGCCGTCCTGACTTCTGCCCATAAGGAAGCTCAAATCCCTTTCGGAAAAGACCCTGTGACCGTCGATTTTGACGATTTTATCGCCTGCCTGCAAGCCGTAATTAACGCTTGTTGCACCGTCATAGAAGCTGTGAATGGTATTTGTGCCTATCAAATCCTTTGTGGTTGACAACAATACCGCCATAATGATTACGCCGAGTATAAGGTTCATTATTGCGCCTGCGGCAACAATGAGAATTCTCTGTATAAGAGGCTTGTTGTTAAACGCACGCTCGTCGGTGCTGTTCTCGTCCTCGCCCTCCATGCTGACATATCCGCCTATCGGAAGACAGCGCACGGCATAGGTCGTTTCCCCCTTTTTCTTTTTGAAAAGAGCAGGTCCCATACCGATTGAAAATTCATTGACCTTTACCTTGCAAAGCTTCGCACAGATAAAGTGTCCGAATTCGTGAATCATAATAATAACGCCGAAAAACAACAGCGCAACCGCAACAGTCCACACCTTTGACCAAACACCCGAAGCCGTAATCTCAAGTAATATTTTAACCACCTATTTCTCTTGCAAATTTGTCAATTTCGAGTATATCCTCGAAAGTATAATTATCGTAATGCGGAGTTTTTTCAAGCACCGCTTCGACCCTGTCGGCAATATCCAAAAATCCGATTTTCCCCTGACGGAACATAAGATTTGCCTGCTCATTCGCAGAGTTTACCGCCGCCGGATAAAGTCCGCCCATATTTATCGCCCTTCTGCAAAGATTTATGCAACGGAACGTTTCATAATCAGGCTCAAAAAACGTGAGCTTGCCTATCTGCGAAAGACTAAGCTCTCCGACGGGCGACTCAAAACGTTCGGGATAGGTCAAGGCGTACTGAATGGGTATTCTCATATCGGGAAGTCCTAATTGAGCTATTACAGAGTTGTCGTCATACTCGACCGCCGAATGAACAATGCTCTCCCTGTGGACGACAATATCGACGTCATCGGGTTTAACCGAAAACAGCCAAACCGCCTCAATAAGCTCAAGACCCTTGTTCATCATTGTAGCGGAGTCAATGGTTATTTTTGCACCCATTGACCAGTTCGGATGCTTCAACGCTTTTTCGACCGTAACATCACGAAGCTCATCTGCGGTTTTGCCGAAAAACGGTCCGCCCGAGGCTGTGAGTATTATTTTTTTCAAAGCCTTGTTAGTAGGTTTACCCTGCAAGCACTGAAATATTGCCGAATGTTCCGAATCGACGGGCAAAATTTCAACCGAGTGCTTTTTAGCCTCACTCATCACAAGCTGACCGCCTGCTACGAGCGTTTCTTTGTTCGCAAGCGCGATTTTCTTTCCTGCGTAAATTGCGGTAAGCGTAGGTTTCAAACCTGCCATTCCGACAACGGAGTTAAGCACGGTATCGGCGCTCTGAATTTCAGCACATTCGCATACGCCGTCCATTCCGCCTAATACCTTTATATCGGTATCTGCAAGCTTAATTTTAAGGTCGGCTGCCGCCTTTTCATCAACAAGCGCAACCTTTTCGGGCTTAAATTCACGGGCTTGCTTTTCGATTTCATCAACACTCGAAAAAGCAGTTAAAGCCTTGACGCCGTAACCGCATTTGCGACAGACATCAAGACTTTGCTTACCTATTGAACCCGTTGAGCCTAAAATCGATAAATTTTCAGTCATCAGCAAACGACTCCATATAAAGTAATGAATGCATAAAGCATTGTAAGTACGAATAAGGCAGAATCAAATCTGTCCATAACTCCACCGTGTCCGGGGAAAAGATTTCCGAAGTCCTTTACTCCGAAATTTCTCTTTATAACCGAAGCGGTAAGATCGCCGCATATTCCGATAACGGCAAGTGCAAGCGAAACCAAAATAACCCAACCGTAGCCGATTGTATGTACTGTGAAGAAGCATCTGTCAAAGACTGTAAACAGCACAACATTGCTTACTACCGCACCGACAATGCCGCCTATCGCACCCTCAACAGTCTTTTTGGGGCTTATCTTCGGACAGAGCTTGTGCTTTCCGAAAAATCTTCCCGAAAAATATGCAAACGAGTCCGAGAGCCAAGCGGCAAACAGGCCGAGCAATATAAAGAACAAATCGTAGTGGAAGTCAAACTTGTCGGGATATGTTTCGCTCATATCATTTAAGAAAATGAACGTCGAAAAGCTCCACGGTACAAAGGTTGTCGAAATAATGACCGAGGCAACCTCCTCGAACTTTGTGTTTTCAAAGTCCGTGAGCATAAGCATAAACAAAACAACGCAATAAATAACAACTACCGCCGTTACGGGAATGACAATTCCCCTCTGCTCAAGCTCGGGTCTGAACTCGTAGAACAGCGGAACAAGTCCCGAAAATGCAAGGCTTATATAGTATATTGCCTTGTTCTTGATTCCTATTACTTTTTCTATCTCCCTTGCGGCGATAACTGTAAAAATCGCCACAACAATCGAAAGCGCGGGCGTATCTCTGAATGCGAGCACACCTACTGCGAACAACGCCGCCACAATGCCGGTTATCGTTCTTTTAAGCATAAAAATCCCTCAATCCACACAAAAATTATATTCCGCCGAATCTGCGGTTTCTTTTTTCAAAATTACGAAGAGCCTCAACCAAATCCTCTTCCGTGAAATCCGGCCACAGCACATCCGATGACCAAAACTCCGCATAAGCCGCCTGCCAAAGCAAGAAGTTTGAAAGTCGCTTCTCGCCGCTCGGACGGATTATCAAGTCGGGGTCGGGCATACCTGCCGTGTAAAGATTGTCGGAAATCATTTCCTCGGTTATGTCGTCGGGCTTCAATTTGCCCTTTTTGACCTGCTTTGCAAGTTCCTGCACCGAATGTACAATTTCCTGCCGTCCTCCGTAATTTACCGCAATATTGAGGTAAACCTTTGTTTTATCCTTAGTTATCCTCTCGCTGTATTTCATCATCGCAAGTATATCCCTGGGAAGTCCCGACTTGTCTCCGATGAAATTCACCTGAATACCCTTTTCCTCATTCTCCGCCTTGCGTTCGTCAAGCTCTTTAAGATACTCTCTGAACAAATCCATTATTGCGGAGACCTCTTCCTTCGGACGCTTCCAATTCTCCGTCGAAAACGCATAAAAGGTAAGATATTTAATTCCGAGGTCGCCTGCAAACTCGCCTATTTTTCTAAACGTCTTAGCTCCCTCGATATGTCCTTTGTAGCGGGGCAAGCCTCTTTCCTTTGCCCATCTTCCGTTGCCGTCCATAATAAAACCGATATGCTTCGGCAACACCTCAAAGGTCGGTAAATTATTCAAGTCCATATTAACCGCCTTTCATAAAAAACCGATAATCGCACAACACCCCTCAAAAGAGGGGCTTTCGGCAGATTATATTTCCATAATGTCTTTTTCTTTTTTGGCAGCGAGCTCGTCAGCTTCCTTTACAAACTTGTCTGTAATCTTCTGAATTTTATCCTCGCCGTTGTGAAGGTCATCCTCAGTGATAACACTGTCCTTTTTCATCTTTTTGAGCTTTTCGATAGCGTCTCTTCTGATAGAACGGATAGCAACCTTGCACTCCTCTGCATACTTGCTTACGTCCTTGCAGAGAAGCTTTCTCTTTTCCTCGGTAAGAGGCGGAAAAGCAAGTCTGATAACTCTGCCGTCGTTTGTCGGGTTAATTCCCAAGTCCGAGGTCTGAATAGCCTTTTCAATGGGTTTGAGCGTTGAAATATCCCACGGCTGAATGATAAGGTTTACACCCTCCTGAACCGAAACGGCAGCCATCTGCTGAATGGGTGTGGGTACACCGTAATAATCAACTACAATTTTATCAAGAACAGCGGGAGACGCTCTGCCCACTCTCATTGTAACAAATTCATTGTGAAGTGCCTTTATGGACTTCTCCATTTTTTCTGTTGCGAAATCAAATACCTCTTGCATTATTATTGCCCTCCTGAAATTATTATTTTACCAAAGTTCCGACGCTCTCGCCGCTTACGGCTCTAAGAATATTCTCGGGGTCCTCAAGATTGAAAACCAAAATCGGAATGTTGTTATCCCTGCAAAGCGAAGCCGCCGTGCTGTCCATAACCGCAAGTCCCTTGTTCAAAACCTCGGAATGTGAAAGCGTATCGTACTTCACAGCGTCCGAATACTTGTTGGGGTCCTTGTCATAAACGCCGTCAACATTTGTCGCTTTAAGAATTACATCAGCGCCGATTTCAGCAGCTCTCAAAGCCGCTGTCGTATCGGTTGAGAAGAACGGACTGCCTGTTCCGCAGCCGAAGATTACAACCTTACCGTCTTCAAGGTGTCTGACAGCCTCATCCCTTACAAACGGCTCTGCGATACGACGCATATCGATAGCGGTCATAACCCTTGTCGGCACGCCCTTTTGCTCGAGTGTGTCCGCAAGTGCAAGCGAGTTCATTACAGTTGCAAGCATACCGATATGGTCTGCTCTTGTTCTGTCCATGCTTCCGCTTGAACGACCTCTCCAGAAATTTCCGCCGCCGACAACAAGTCCTATCTGCACGCCTGTATCGGCACACTTCTTGACCCAATCGCAAACGGAGCTTATAACGTCAAAGTCAAAGCCGTGTCCCTGCTCTCCTGCAAGCACCTCTCCGCTTAACTTCAACAGTATTCTCTTATAAACCGGTTCCATTCAAATTCCTCCGACCTCCGCCACGGATTTTCGCCGTGCGGATTACATAAATTTACACATATATTTTACAGTAAATATTCCGTTGTGTAAAGAGCTATTTTGTTAATAAAATTTATTTAAGGGGGATACTCTTGACACAGTGCACAAACTTTGTTGACTTATTATAGAAAAGGTAATATAATTGTAACAATACTATTTATTGGGGAAGGTAAATATATGGAAGCTCCTTTTGATATAGAGTTTATTGCCGATTCGTTTAACCTTGACGGCAGCTATGTCGGCTACAAGGTCAAAAACGACGGTCATATAAACTCTACTTATGTTATTGAATTCAAAGACGGCGACGGCTGTCCCAAGAGGTACACACTTCAGAAAATCAACACTTATGTATTTAAGGACACCGACAAGCTTATGTCAAATATCGTCGGCGTTACCTCACACATAAAGAATAAGCTCGGCGACTGTGAACGCCGCACTCTTAATTTCCTGCCTGCGAAGGACGGAAAATACTATGCCGTTGATTCGAACGGCGATTGCTGGAGATGCTATGACTACATTGACAACGCATACACCTGCAATATTATCGACTCTGCCGAGGTTTTCTATAACGCAGGCAAGTCCTTCGGCAATTTCCAAAAGCTCCTCTCGGACTATCCGATTGACAAGCTTTTTGAGACTATTCCGAAGTTCCACAACACATATTCAAGATTTAACGATTTCCTGAAGGCAGTTGAAAGAGACGCTTCGGGCAGAGCTTCAAGCGTTAAGGACGAAATTCAATTCGTTCTCGACAGGGAGGCAGATACAAAGGTGCTTCTTGCAGAGCTTGAGAAAAATGAGCTTCCGCTTCGTGTTACACACAATGACACAAAGCTCAACAATATTTTGTTCGACAGCGAAACCAACGAGGGCATTTGCATAATCGACCTTGATACCGTAATGCCCGGCCTTTCGCTCTATGACTTCGGCGACAGTATCCGCTTCGGCGCAAACACCGCAAGCGAGGACGAAAATGACCTTTCAAAGGTTTCATTGAGCCTTGAGCTTTACGAGGCTTACACAAGAGGCTATCTCTCCACCGCTAAAAAGAGCCTTACCGAAAAGGAAATGTTCTATCTTCCGTTCTCGGCAAAGCTTATGACTCTTGAATGCGGTATGAGATTTTTGACAGACTATCTCGACGGCGACGTTTATTTCAAAACGGAATATCCCGAGCACAACCTTGTCCGTTGCAGAGACCAATTTAAGCTTGTTGCCGATATTGAAAAGAAATATGAACAGATGCAGGAAGTTACTCAAAAAGCTATAAACGAGGATTAAAATATGCTTGAAATAAAGAACAAGAAATTCTATATGGACTCAAAGTCCTTTGATATATATTCGGGTGCTATGCACTATTTCCGTACCGTTCCCGAGTATTGGGAGGATCGCCTGACAAAGCTCAAGGCGGCAGGCTTCAACACGGTTGAAACCTATGTTTGTTGGAATTTGCACGAGAAAAAGCCCGGCGAATTTGACTTTTCGGGTATTCTCGACATTGAAAAATATCTTGAAATTGCACAAAAGGTAGGTCTTTATGCCATTGTCCGTCCCGGTCCGTATATCTGTGCGGAATGGGACTTCGGCGGCTTGCCTGCTTGGCTTCTCAAGGATAAAAATATGCAAATCCGCTGTATGTATCCCGATTATCTCAAATGTGTTGAGCGTTTCTACAAGGAGCTTTTACCGAGACTTGTTCCTCATCTTCAGTCAAACGGCGGCAACATAATCGCAATGCAGGTTGAGAACGAATACGGCTCATACGGCAACGATAAGGAATATCTCCGCTATGTTGAAAAGCTCACAAGGGACTGCGGAATTGACTGCTTGCTCTTTACTTCCGACGGAAACACAAACAATATGATTTCAGGCGGCTCTTTGCCCGATATTTACAAGGTTTTGAACTTCGGCTCACGTTCAAGAACAGCCTTTAATGTTCTCAAAGGCTTTGAAAACGACGGCCCTAATATGTGCGGCGAATTCTGGTGCGGTTGGTTTGATCATTGGAGAGACAAACACCACACAAGAAATTCTCTTGAAATCGTAAATGAAATTAAAGGCTTTATCGATAACGGCGCAAGCTTTAATATGTATATGTTCCACGGCGGCACAAACTTCGGCTTTACCGCAGGAGCTAACCAAAATCAGGGCCACGGCTACGAGCCGACGGTTACAAGCTATGACTACTGCGCAATGCTTACCGAATGGGGCGACTACACGCCTGCTTATCACGCTGTGAGAAAGCTTCTGTGCGAAAAGCAGGGCATTGAGCCGCCCGAGCTTCCCGAAAGTCCGAAGCTTCAGTCAATCGGCAAGATAGAGCTTACCGAAGCCGCTTCGTTGTTTGAAAACCTCGACAATATCGGCGAAAAGCACCATGTTCCCGTTCCCGAGGGAATGGAATATTTCGGTCAGAATTTCGGTCTTATTTACTACGAAACGACCTTAAAGGGCAAGTACAACGCTTCGCCTATGTACGTTAAGAACGTCCACGACTTTGCAGAGGTTTACTTTGACGGCGAGAAAAAGACGAGCATTGACCGCACTCTTTACACCGTTGAGGGCAAAACCACATTAAAGGACGTCATCTTCAAGAAAAAGAAGGGCGAAAGCTCACCATTCCTTATGCCTGCACTTTCTGGCGAGAGGAAAATCGGCGTTCTTGTCGATACAATGGGCAGGGTAAACTATGGCGAAAATATGCTTGACCGCAAGGGTATTTCCGATATTTATCTCGGTATTCAACGCCTTATGGGCTATGATGTATGGACTCTTCCGCTTGACAATCTCGACAAGCTCAAATATTCATCAAGCGTTAAAAAGGATGAGCCTGTATTCTTAAAGGGCAGCTTCAAGACCGATTCAAAAGCAGATTGCTTTGTTCATCTTGACGGCTTCAACAGAGGCTGTGTTTACATAAACGGCTTCAATCTCGGTAGATTTTGGAAGGTTGGACCTCAAAAATCGCTCTACATACCGGGTACGCTCTTAAAAGATGAAAATGAAATTATCGTTTTCAATATCGGCGGTTATTCAAAGCCGACAGTATCAATTACCGACAAACATAATTTAGGGTAACGATATACAAAAAGCACCGAACACAGAGGCAAATGCTTCGTGTTCGGTGCTTTGTTTTATATTAAGAAATTACATAAGTGAAAGGTAAAGCTGCTTGATTTCTTCAACGCTTGTATCTCTCGGGTTACCCGGACGGCAAGCGTCGTCATAAGCCGACTGAGCAAGGAAGTCAACATCCTCGGGCTTAACAATATCCTTGAGGTCAGCAGGAATTCCTACATCCTTTGAAAGCTGTTTAACTGCGTCAACGGCAGCCTTGCGAGCCTCGTCAAGCGACATTGCGTCAACGCCCTCAACGCCCATTGCCTTTGCAATATCTCTGTACTTTTCGCCTGTTGCGGGAGCGTTGTACTCCATAACGGTCGGGAGAATTATAGCGTTTGCAACGCCGTGAGGTGTGTCATAAACTGCGCCGAGCGGATGAGCCATTGAGTGAACAATTCCCAAGCCGACATTTGAGAAGCCCATACCTGCAACATACTGACCGAGAGCCATACCCTCTCTGCCCTCTGCGGTGTTTTCAACTGCGCCACGAAGCGATCTTGAAATGATTTCAATAGCCTTGAGGTGGAACATATCGGAAAGCTCCCAAGCAGCCTTTGTGATATATCCCTCGATAGCGTGAGTCAAAGCGTCCATACCTGTTGCTGCGGTAAGTCCCTTAGGCATTGAGGACATCATATCGGGGTCAACAACTGCGACAACGGGAATATCCTTCGGGTCAACGCAAACCATTTTTCTGTTCTTCGCAACGTCTGTGATTACATAGTTGATTGTAACCTCAGCCGCTGTACCTGCCGTTGTCGGAACTGCGATAATCGGCACGCACTTATTCTTTGTCGGTGCAACGCCTTCAAGCGATACAACGTCTTCAAATTCGGGATTTTCAATGATAATACCGATAGCCTTTGCTGTGTCCATTGACGAGCCGCCGCCGATTGCGATAATGCAGTCAGCACCCGAAGCCTTGAATGCCGCAACACCTGTCTGAACATTCTCAACCGTGGGGTTGGGCTTAATCTGTGAGTAAATTTCGTAGTCAATCGACGCATTTTCCAAAACATCGGTAACCTTTTTGGTAACGCCGAACTTCAAAAGGTCGGGGTCTGAACAAACGAAGCATTTTTTGAAGCCTCTGCCCTTAACCTCGGTTGCAATCTCGTTGATTGCGCCCTTGCCGTGATAGCTTGTTTCATTAAGTACAAATCTGTTAGCCATAATTCTGACTCCTTTACACTTATTTATATGTTTTTATATATCGTGAGAAATCCTCTCAACACTTTTATTATAAAACCGAAAAAGTGTAAATGTCAACATTTTAACAATGTCAATACGCAAAGTTTACATTCTGTTAAAAATAATACTTCAAAAGTCCTATTATTCCCAAATGCAACGGATAATAGATATAGAAAAACCATTTCATAAGCTTGTTGATTTTGGGGTTGCTTCCCCTTTTGCCGTTGTACATTGAAAGCACGGGGATTGAAAGCGCAACGCCGAGCTGTAAAATGCCGTACACCGCATCTATTGCGAAGAAATACACCACTACATAAAGGCATACATAGAACATCATCCAAGTCATTTGCTTTTTGAAATTTCCTCTGTTCGTGCCAATCGCCATAATGCAAAGTGCGGCAATACAACTCCAATCGCTCGGCAAGGTCACAACACAGATTAAAATAATCGCAAGCACCTTAACAGGCATTTTTATTTTCTTTGAATCCGCCACACGAAGCATTACAAGTCCCCACGCAAGCGACCACATAACGCTTGTTTGATTTAGGAAACCGCCATAGTAAAACGGGATAAACGATTTTACGTCGATATAACCCTCCGAAGCAAAAATATAAGCAAAATGCGAGATAATCGAGAACGCAAAAAGCCTTGCTGTGTATTTATTTATGTTTTTGGTGTAGTGATAGCCCTCTGCGACAAAATAGCACATTATCGGGCAGGCAAGTCTGCCGATTATATGCATTACAAGCGGTAAAACTTCCGTCGGATAACCCGAAAAAGCCGCCCAAGCTATATGGTCAACCGTCATTGCGAGTATCGCTATCAATTTGAGCTGATTTGAATTGAGAATTTTTCCTTTTTCCATATCAAAACTCCTAAATTTGTTATATAATTAGTTTAACACACAGAAAATTATCGTGCAACCGAAAATTATTTATAAAAATTCCGACACTTTTCGCTTTTCGCACGTCTTATCAAGTGAAATGCATTTCAAAAAGCAAAAGGAGAAAATACTATGTTCAAAAAAACCTATAAAAACATACCGATTCTCGACTTGTGCGGACACACCGCCGACAGTCTAAAAAAAATACGCCGCATAAAAAATGTTGCTGTTCTTATTATCCCTAAGGAGCGAAGTGCGGAATGGACTGCGGCTTATACAGACATCGGCACTGAAAATGTAGCACGGATAATCGAGCTCGACAAAGGACAGAAATACCGTATAATAAACGGTACCGCAATCCTTACCGACGAAGAAACAAACGGCGGCGAGATCTTTATTGTAAACGGCTCTTGCATTCTTGAAACAAGAGAAAACGTGCCCGAGTTGTATGTAAACGGGATGCTCATAAAAAGAAAGAGTGCTCGCTGCAAGCTTATCTCATTAAACGGACAACCGGTTGAAATTGCCGATGACGCAGTTTTGAAAACTTACCCTGTTGAGGCTGTAATAGATAGGGACACAATTAAAAATCTTCCCGAAAAAACCGCATTGGTCGCAGGCGTTGAGATAAAGCTTAAAAGCGACATTTCCGAGACGGAGCTTTTGGCAAAAAAGATTAAATTCTATGCAGGCGTAAGTATTGAATGCCCGAAAGGCATATACGGCTATGTAAACGCAAACTCGCAAGTAGGCGTGGATATTCAGGTAACCGATGAATAATATTGAATGCTTTAAGAGAATATACGAACAATACTATAAAAGCGTTGTCGCATACTTTGCAAAACGTTTTGATAAAAATGAGGCAGAGGATTTGGCTCAAACCGTCTTTATGAAGCTTTGGGCGTATCTCCCCTCTCTCGAATTTATCAAAAACGAAAAATCGTTGGTTTTCAAAATTGCCAAAAACGTACTCAACGACAGATTGCGAAAATTACAGCTTCAAAAATCACTTGAGGAAATGAATATCAAGGAGACAACAGAAACCTTTGATGACATAACCTCGGTTGAAATGCAAGATCTGCTTTCAAACCTCAACGAAGCGGACAGGGAGGCTGTAACGCTGAAAGTGTACGGTTGGTCAAGCAGAGAAATCGCAAAGATACAGGGCGTTGCCCCATCAACCGTGCGTACAAGGCTGTCGGAGCTTAAAAGGAAGCTAAAATCGCAGTTGTAATCATTTTGCCGACTAATAATAAACCCCTGACACGAGGTCAGGGGTTTTAATATGCTTTAGTTTTAGTTAACTTTTGCACCTTCATCTTCTTCGTCCTTGCGCTTTTTACGCCAAAGGATAAAGAACAAAATGAACAAGCCGTCAAGTGCAAGAACAAAGGTTGCCACAAGGTTTTCCTTTATAAGAGCACCTGTTTTTGAGATAATCGGATGGTCCTTGATAATATCGCCCTTATCCTTATCGGGTTCGGGTGTCGGTGTGGGATCGGGCGTGGGCGTGGGAGTAGGCTCTTCGCCATCGGGTCCCGACGGGATAATATCAACGCTTCCGTCTGCATTTACAACAAAATCAAGCCAAAGCTCCGAGGTGTCCTTCGGCACGGTAACAACTCTTGTTCCGTCGTCAAGCGTAACAACCGAAACCTCGGTAGCCGTATCGCTTACGCTGATAACAAAAGCTTGTTTGCCTGCAAGGTTCTCGTCCTTGTCATAAATTGAAACGGTATGTCTGCCGTCCTTTATTTCATCAAGCTTGTATGCGCCCTTTTTGTCGGCTTTCGCTTCAAATTCGCCGAAGTCAAATTCGAGCTTTGCCGAGGGCATTACATCCTCGCCTTTATAGACCTTACCTTTAAGACTCATTCTTACGCATGGGTCATCGGTAACAGACGGGTCATTACATTCAACGAAAACAAAGTTAATGTCAACGTCAGTTACAACGTCTTCGAGCTTGAGCTGTCCGTTCACAACCTGTGCGGTTACATCCTCGCCGTTTACAAAAACAGATTCAAGGTGTGCGTCGGGTTTAGCAATAATATCAAGCGTTACTCCGTCAAAACGGTTGACAATTATCTTGTCTCCGCTGGTCATTCTCCGTCCCGAGTGGAGAACATAGCCTCCCTCGTTAAAGGTTACGGTAATTTCATGCGAATCAGGTACTATTGTGCTAAGGTTCACGTTTTCGGCAAATACTGCGAACTGCATGGTCAAAACTAAAATAAGACACATTATCACGCTGCAAGCCTTTTTCATGAAACCACCTCCTTATAATACCAAATTGCAATTAAGCTGCTATGTATGTTACCGTATAAGTCATTGTGCCGGTATACTCTGCAATCGGTACTCCGGAGAAGTCTGCGATTGTAACGGTAGTAGCTGAATCAACAGCGTTGTTTACTTCGTTATAAACAACCTCGTCGCCGTTAGCAACTGTGAATGTAAGAGTAGAAGCAGTGCCTGCGTTTGTCATCTCACCGCCATTGTTAGCTTCAGCCGAAACTGCAAGTTTGTCGCCGAGCTTAAGCTGTGACGTTACTGTGTATTTAGCGTCCTGTGCTGTTGTGTCGCCCCAAGCAACCTCAACAGAAGCAGGGATAGTTACTGTGTATGTGTATGCGTCAGAACCGTCAGTCTTTGTAAGCTTTGTCTTAACGTCGGGTCTTGCTTCCTGCGGAGCAGGTGTGTCCTTAGTGATGTCGGTTGCAAAGCAAGGTACGCAAATGCTTGCGAGCATCATAACTGCAAGAATAATAGAAATTACTTTTTTCATTGTAAACTCTCCTTATAAATTAAGCTGCAACAACCTGTGCTGTGAAGGTAAGTGTATCGCTGTACTCGTCGATAGCTGCGTTAGCCCATGCTGTGCCTGCAACATTAACGGTTACAGTCTTAACGAATGTGCCTGCCGCAACAACGGGAGCTGTTGTCTTAACAGCTGTAATGTCGCCTGTGATTGTATAAGCGAGTGTTGCGCCGCTTGCCGATGTCATATTAGCACTGTTCTGTGCTACGTCAACCTGAATAACCTTACCTGTTTTAAGCTGGCTTTCAACAGAATATGTGAAATCTGTTGCGCTGTCTGTGTTTGCTGTGTTCCACGGAATAGGCATCTCTGCAGGGATTGTTACTACGAAAGTACCGGTGTCCGTAACAGCTGAAATATCTGTTTTAACCTGTGCTGTGCCCTTGCCGTCGGGTGTTGTCTTGTCGATTGTTGCCGCAAAGCAAGGTACACAAATAGCAGCTATCATAAGAACTGCTACTGCAATTGAAAGAATTTTTTTCATTTTAAGCACCTCTCATCAAATTTAAGCTATTGCAACTGTGAATGTAAGTGTGTCCTGATATTCGCCTACAACTGCTGATTTCCAAGCTCTGTCGGCTACATTTACGTTGATTGTCTGCTCAACTGCCGGATAAACAACGGGGCCTGCTGCTGTGAAAGCTGTTGTGCCGCCCAATGTGTAATCAAGTGTCATTGAATCAGCGCCTACTGTGTAGGTCATAACGTCGTGTCCTGAAACGTTAACTGTGAGCTTCTTGCCGTAGCCAAGATGTGACTCAACGCTGTAAGTCAAATTCTGAGAAGCCTTGCCCCACGGAATTTCAGTTGTTGCGGGGATTGAAACGATGAACTTTTCAGCATTTTCGCCTGCTTCGTCAACAGTCTTTGTCTTAACGATTGCATCGCCTGTTCCGCCGTTAGTTGTGATGTCGGCTGCGAATGAGGGAACGCAAATGCTTGCAAGCATAAGAGCTGCGATAATGATAGAAACAATCTTTTTCATTTCGGTTTATCTCCCTTCGCCTGTTATATAGCCTCAACCGAAACGGTGTATGTGAGTGTATCCGAATACTCCTCAACTACTGCCTTTTTCCAGTTTACGCTGTCGATTTTAACCTTGAGGTCCTGCTTAACGCCTGAATCTGTTGCTTCGTCATAAACAACGGGTGAGGTTGCAAGGAAAGCGTCAGCACCTTCAAGAACATATGCAAGTGAATATGCGCCGTCTGTTGTTTTCATTGCGCCTGTGCCTGCTACAGCGACCTTAACGCCCTTGTTTCTTGCAAGGTGTGCTTCAACTGTGTAGCTGACATCTGTTGCCTCTGTGCCCCACGGAATTACTGTATCTGCAGGAATTTCAATTGAATAGTTTTCTCCGCTTGTGCCGTCCTCTTTAGTTGTTGAGGTCTTAACGATAACATCTGTTGCACCTGCGGTTGTTACTGTTGCAGCAAAGCTCGGAACTGCGATAAGAGCGAGCATCATTACTGCGAGAACTACTGACAATACTTTTTTCATGTCAATTTCTCCTTTCAAATTAAGCATTTGTATATTCAGCTGTAAAAGTAAGAACATCTGTATGCTCGCCTGATGCAGCCTGTTGCCACTGTGCGTCCGCTATTGAAACTGAAAGCGGAAAGCTCTTGTCGTAGTCGCCTGCGAAGAATGCGATTGCATCTGCGCCTGTAAGCGTATAAGCAATTTTGCTTGAAGCAGAAGTTGTGCTTACAAGGCTGTAATCGTTAGCCGAAGCTACCGAAACCTTAACCGTCTTGCCGGGCGACAAGCGCATAACCGTTGCCGTAACCGAACCGAGAGCGTACGATGACGACTCCCACGGAATGTCTGTGTCTGCCGGGAATGTAAGCTGATATTCATCAGTTACGCCGCTGCCGGTTGAAATAGTCATTGAATCCGCAAAGGCAGGCAAAACGCACACGCTAACCAAAATCAATGCGAAAACAACCGATAAAAATTTCTTCATCTTTGTTTACTCCCTTCTTTATTACGGTGTTGCGTCAGTGTAAGTGACCGTATAAGTTAATGTTGTTTTATATTCGCCGACCGGAACAGCATCCCAACCGCTTACTGTAAGATACGGTGTGGTGTTGAGTCCTACGTCGGTGTTGATACCTGTAAAGTCGCTCGGGTCGAAGCCCTTGTAGTTGTAAGTAAGGTTGAACGACGGATTTGAGGAGGTCAGCTGACCTGCGCCTGTGTAAGCTCCTGCCGAATCGGGTGTGCCGTTACACGTTACCGCAACATTCAATTTTGCACCTGCTTTAAGTGAGGTCGAAACCTTACAATCTACGCTTTGGTCTGTTGAATCGTCCCACGCTACGTTAAATTCCGCAGGAATTGTAACCGTATATGCATCGTTGGGAGTGTAGATAACCTCAAGCGTCTTTTTAAGCTCCTTGCCCGTGCTGTCCTTGAGCACCGTTCCCGCATCATCCGTGTAGGTAAACACAAGCTTATCGGAAATTGCGTTTGCAACCGCAAGCTCGGCAGGTACGGAAACCTCAACATTTACAGTTAAGGGAGCACCCGGTGTAAGAGTATTATTGGCAACATCGCTCAATTTAACTCCTGCCGCCAAATCAGCCGCACTGTATGTCTTTGTGCTGCCGTTTACGGTAACTTTAACGTCATACGCCGCATTCTCGCCGAGAACGTTCTGCAGCTGTCCGTTTGTAGAAGTTAATTTGATTTGCGTATTAACAGTTGTTGCCGAGGGAAGCTGTTCTGAGTAGGTTACCGAATATGTATCCGTCTCACTCAGCTTATCCTTTGAAAGATATACCGTTTTATCTGTTGTATCAGCGTTATATCTCGGGAACAATCTCAAAATATCCTCGATACCGTAAGCAGCTTCGGGATTTGCGGTAGAGCCTACCGTCTCGCCGTCATAGAGCTGCTTGATTTTAGCGTAAGCGCCTATAAAGCTGTTATACTCGTCAACGGTGTCCTTGATTTTTTCAAGGTCGGAGGCTGTGAAGAGCGTTTGAGCGTCAAGCGTGCCCTTTGTCTGATTGAACAACGCCGTGTATTCTTTTGAAAGCTTAACTGCGCCGCCGTCAATCGCTCCTGTCGCACCGATAACGTCCGTATATGTCTTACCGTTTCTCAAAACCTTCGAAACCGCCTTTGAAGCGTTTGCGAACTGTGCATAAACAGCAGGCATTGCAGTTGAGTCCTGCATAAGAAGCTTTGCGTAATACGGAAGTGTCAGATAGCTGTTCTTTGCGTTTTCAAGCTTTGTAACACCGTCGCCGTCAAGTGTCAGCAAATTGATTACCGTTCCGTTGACGTCGTATTTGGTGTACATTCCCTGAACCTCTGTCTGGAACGCCTTAATCTCTGTGAGATATTCCTCAAGGAGCTTACAGCGTTTAGCCGCAAGGTACGCATTTTGAAGCTTTTCGGCAGGCGTTAAAGTGTCCGTCGCCGAGGTCTTTACATCAAGCAAAGCCTTTTTATCATTACTGAAGCGTTTGTACGACTCCTCGTAAATCGAGATTATCTCATCAACCTGTGCCTGCGTTATGCCGTAAGCCGCATAGTTGACTGCAACGCTTCCGTCCGCAGCCGTTACGAAGCCCGGATATGGCAAGCTGTTCTGTCCGCCGGGGTACTGAACATCAGGTCCTGTAACCGTATCGCTCTTTGCCGTACCCTTTACCTCTGACGGCAAAGCGTTAATCGCCGAAAGCGTTTCGTCTATTCCCGTAGAGTTCTTATCAAGTATGGGCTTGGGTTTAAGAGTTGTGTCTGCAACCCATGCCTCATATTGTGTCAAAAGTGCGTCTGCTTTCTTAACAGACTCAAGAGTTTTCTGATAATCACTGAGTGAGTTATAGAGTGCTCTTGCGTTTACAACCTCTGTTGCAAAGCCTGTGCCGTAAACGTCGATATTTGAAACATTTGTTTCGAATACCTCTGACGGCAAAGCCTTAACCTGAAGCAGCTCGTCGAAGTTCTTATCGTCGATGCCTCTTACCGCAGCCTTATCCGAATAGAAGTTCTTGTCATAAGAGAAGCCGACGTTATCAATCGTAAAGGATTTGCCCTCCATATCCCTTGCATCCTCCGCCGATACGGGAGCAACGCCGATATTAACACGGAAAATGGAGTTGAGTGCCTCTGCCGATTCATCAAGCTTTGCGTTTGAAGTAATCAAGCCGCCGAGACCACGCTTAAAGTGGAAAAGCGGAATCATTATATAGCCCTTATAGTTGTGAAGTGATAAGTCCTTTACTCCGTCGCCGTCGGTATCTGCACTGTAGTCCGAAGTAAAGTTATACATTCTCGGCGAAGTCTCGTTCGTCGCCTTGACCCATTCACCCGTTGTCGGGCTTAAAAGATAGAGATAACTGTCACTGTAGCTGCTGCCGAGGTCTACGCCGAAGTTGTTCGGTGAGCCGTCATAGCCTGCACCTATTGTAACGGTAAAGCTGTAATTTTTAAGCTGTGAGAAGTCCGCATAGAAAACAAGTGAAAGCGGAATAGCTCCTGGGGTGTCGGTAAAGGGCTTTGAAAGGTCTCCGAGCTTAACATCGGAGGTTCCCATGTTGTTCTTGACCAAGTCAGCATATTTCGTGAAGTCCTGACAGTCCTTCGTGAAGCTCATATTGTTGAAATAACCGCTGTTTGCGTCATAAAGGTTATTCTTAATTGTAAGAGTTGCACCCTTAGTTCCCTGTGCGCCGTTATTCGAGGAGATATAAGCCTCGCCGCCGTACTGCTTGATTTCACTCATCGAAATAGCATTCTTGAGCTGGTCTGTCTCATTGTCGCCCCAATAGGTGGACTCCTGACCGTGGCTGCTGTGTCCGCTGATAGACTTAAACGAACCCGTCCAGGTTATGAAGCCCTTTTTGTAGTTATAGTCCTCGTTCAAGGTACCTGCGTTGCTTGCATTTTCAAATCTCCAAGCATTTGTGCCTGCCGCAAGATTTTCAAATGTGTTGAACGGTACAAACGGGTTATCGGTAAGTTTCTGTCCGACAACTACGCTGTTTGCCTCAAGAACGTCCCGGAAGTAGTTGAAGTAGTCAAGAAGCTTCTGTTCCTCTATATCACCGAGCATATCAAGCTGACTGAGGTTGAGCTTTGAATATACATTGTAAATTCTTGTAATCTCCGCCTTTACCTCGTCCGTTACGGCTATCGAATCGGTAATATTCGGTATTTTGTCAAGGTCTCTTGCGAGCTTCCAAATAATATCGTTAGCGCCCGAGTTTTCAGAGCCGAGCGTTCCTGCCGCAGCACATTCAGCCTTTGCAGTTTTGTATTTCTCCCAAACGGAGGTCATACCGAGAGCTACTGCCTTTGCGTCAAGGTTTGCATCCTCAAGGAACGAAGTGTCAATCGTTTCGGTTGCCGTCTTATTGTACTCCTTGAATGCTTTCTTGTAGCCTGCGATAAGAGAGTCAATGTATTTAACCGCACGGTAGTCGCTCCAGTCGGGGTTTTCAATGTACTTTTGGCAAGCATTGAATATAGCGCGCGGAATTTCAGTTTCCTGGTCGTAGTAATTCTTAACGGGAGCACCTGTGCTTACTGCTCCGTTAAGTGTATTTTCATTGTACTGCTGACCGTCTGTACGGTAGAACAATACGTTGTCGAGGAAAATCTTTTTGCCTATGCTGTTCTGGCTTGTTTCAAGGCTCGGATTAGCCGAATCTGCCGTACAGCCCGTGAACTTAAAGCCTGCGGACATAATATCCTCGATAGCCTTATAGCCGTTTTCACGGTTTACAACGTTTCCGTCGGCATCAATGTACGCTTTTTTGGGAAGCTCTGCCGCAGGTTTATTTCCCTCCGAAGCGTCCATACAAGGTGCGAGCATCATACCGCCGTTGACATAGTAACGACCGCTTGTAAAAGGTCTGTTAACCGTAAAGGAATAGTGTCTTACAAGAAGCGCATCCGAAATGGATGTTCCCGCAGGGTCAACCACTACCGGATTTGCAAGCTTAATTACATCGTTATAATATTTATCTGCTCTTGAGGTTGTATTACTCGAAGACCACTGGTCATAAATATATTTTCCGTCTATTTTCGGGGTGTTTGTTCCGAACTCCGTATTGGAATCAGTAACAACCGAATCTGTCTCGGAGCACATAAATTTAAGCGGTACGCTTACATATCCGCAGAAATGGTCGAGGTCAATCGTACCGTCTGCGCTGAGCAATACCTTTTTCCAGCCGCCGTCGGCCTGCTGAAGATACACGTAGGGAGCTTCTCCCGTGTATCCCGGCTTTGAAGCACCGATAGCCGCACCGACAGTCGAGTAAATTATATCGCCGTATCTGTTAAAGGCGTTTTTGCTGTCTGTATAGCTGTTATCGTAGTCCTGAGCAAACCACTTATCATTTGAACGCAGGCGGAATGAAAGTCCCGTTACGCTGACCTGTGAGAAGTCAACATAGAACCAAACCTCTGAAGCACCTGCCGGGTCCCATGTCTGACGGCTCCAAGCAACGTCGAATACCTGCGGAACAGTCTCCGTGGGAGCAGACTCAATACGCATTGCATAGCCTTTTGTTCTGCTGTAATCAGTCAGGTTGCCGCTTGCGTCATAGGTATATTTCTTTGCACCTATGTCATTTGTGCTGCCGCCGTAGGTAAGATGATTACCCTCCTGCATAAAGTCAAACGAAGCGGATTTACCACGGGTGTTATTATCGTCCTGCGTTCTCTCTGTTGTTCCGTAGGAAGAATATGTACCGTGGTTGTCATCGTCCGACTTGCTTTCGAATGTAAGAATTTCACGAGCAGCGTGTGCGTTCGGTGTAACAGGTGCATACTCGCTCTCATCATATATAAAGGTCGGAACGTCGGAAACATAAGCGTTTACAGGCTCGGAGAACCAGCCCTCGCTGTCATATGCCACAACCGACACATTGTAGCGGTGATCCTCTAAAAGTCCCGTGCTCAATTTCTGTTCGATTTCTGCCTTTGTGATTTCAGCCGAATACGGTGCCGTTCCTGTCGGCTTAACTATTTTACGCAATATAACCGTATCCGTATGCAGGCTTGTATATGTACCGAGGTCAACAAGCTCTAACATATAGCCTGAAATGGTTTTTGCCTTTTTAAGCACACTGACAGTAGCCTCCGGGAAGCTGACCGAAATTCCCCCATTGGCATTGATTGACGCCGACACCTCACGTGCATCATCGTCGTTAAAGGTCGGTATCGGGTCGTATGTACCCGGACCTGCCGCCAAAGTAAACGGTACTGAGGTTACCAACAGCACGATACTCAACAGCAAAGCAGTTATGCTTTTTCCGAGCTTAATTTTCTTATCCCTTTGCATTAACTGCAACTCCTTTCCAAAAATCAATATATAATAGTATAGTAATTATTAAGAAGCGATTATCGTCGTTTTAATATCCATATTGTTAAGCTTCCTCTGCTCGCTGTCGAAGCTGAAGGTCTTAACATGGACTATTGCGTTATAGGTTCCTGCCTCAAGAGCCTTATTCATTGTGAAAGCCGAAATTGAATATCCCGGCGGCAGCAGGTTCGAGGTGTATATAATCTCGCCCGTGTCCGCAAGCTCAATTTCAATAACAAAGTAGCAGGGATTTTCCTCGGGGTTTGAGAAAACAAAGGTCTGCTCCTTTGTGCCTGCCTTGAGCTTCATTTCGGGGATGCCGTTTATTTTAATCTGCGCACCCTTTGTGTCCGTCTTGACGGGTACCGAGATTTCTCCGTTGCCCAAAACTGCGTTCGGGTCGATTACGCCGATCGGATTTGTGGTTGTCTGCTCATCGTCCTTCGACGGAACAAAGTTCTTAATGAGAAGTGCCAAGCCGACAATCACAGCCGCCGCAATCAGCAAATACAAAAGCCACATAAGAAGTGCGCTCTTGACAACGGCTATGTATTTGCCGTCGCCGACCTCAATATAGCCCTTAACGCAGGAAAACGCAGGCTTGCTCGGCTTGTATACCTTTTCCTCCTGCTCGTTAGAAACAAGCACGCCGATTTCCTCGTCTCCCTTTCCGACCTGACCGACAACGGTATAGCCGCCGGCAGGGTAAAGGCTTTTCATCTGCTTTTTAAGAATATAGGTCGTTTCGAAATCAGCCTTCTTATCCCGAAACACTCCGTCGCCCGTAAATGACGACTGAATAAACCTTAAATCAGACAATTTCAGTTCCTCCGTTTCCTTTTTCTGTATTTATTCACGGATTGTGTACGTTTTATTAACTAAACAATAGATTAAGATAGTTATCCAACTTAAAATTATATATATTTTACCAAACCATATATATTGATTTGACATTCAGTGAATGTTTTTAGGTTATTTTCGAGAAAAAGATTGTGAAGTTTTAGACGGTTTTTCGGCGAAATGTACAATAACCACTTTTTTCGTGTTTTTTCGCAAATTCAGGCGACTGTAAATTCATCTGAAATTGCTAAAAATGTAACTGTAATGTGTATTCTGACAGCGTACACCGTCCCTTTTATATATCAAACCGAATTCACAGTAAATTTTCAAAATATACTTTTTTGTTTTTTCTCGGTATGCTACAATATAATATATGTTAAAAAAATCAGCGTTAGGAGTGTTTATATGCATATTTTGGTTGTAGAGGACGAAAGGGCTCTTTGCGACACGATTGTTCGCAGCCTGAAGCGTCTTGCCTACAGCGTAGATTTCTGCTATGACGGCAAAGCCGCAACGGAGCTGCTCGCAGTTGAAAAATTCGACCTTGTTGTATTAGACCTTAATTTACCCGGCGAGGACGGTATGAGCGTTCTTAAAACGCTTCGTGAAACCGATTTTGATACAAAGGTGCTGATTTTATCGGCTCGCTGCGAGGTTGCCGACAAGGTCGCAGGCTTGGACGCAGGCGCAAACGATTATCTTGCAAAGCCGTTTCATTTGGACGAGCTTGCCGCAAGGATACGCAATCTCACGCTCAGGCGTTTTACTCAAAACGATGTTGTTTTAACCTGCCGTGAGCTCGCATTTGACACAAAGGCACGAAAAGCGTCCGTAAACGGCGAAACCTTGTCTTTGACCCGTAAGGAAACGGGCATACTTGAATATCTTATGCTAAATCAGGGTCGTCCTATAAGTCAGGAGGAGCTGATTGAACACGTTTGGGACAGCAGCGTTGACAATTTCAGCAATTCAATAAGAGTACATATTTCGGCACTTCGAAAAAAGCTGCGCACGGCTCTCGGCTACGACCCGATAAGCAACCGCATCGGCGAGGGCTATGTTATGGAGGGGAAATAAATGAAAAAGCTTTCTTTACAATGGAGAATTACCCTGATGACCGCCGCCCTTGTGTGCATAACCTGCGTGCTGATGAATTGCCTGATTAGCTTCTCGGGTAAGCATTATATGGAGTCGATTGTCAACGGCTTATCGTCTTATTCCGATATTGAAAAGGGCGAGCCCGACTCCTTTGACCCCGAAAACAAAAAGGCCGACCCCGACCTGACTATAATCGTCAACGGAGCACAGGAGTCCTTTAGCACAACGAACTGGTATATCACGGTTGCCGTCACGCTGTTCGGCGGAATACTTGCATATTTCGTCAGCGGACACGCATTAAAGCCGTTAAAAAGCTTTGCATCGCAGGTCGAAAACGTACAGCCGAGCAATTTATCCGATATGAAGGTCAGCGAGGACGTTTTGCCCGAATTCAAGCAGTTCAGCAGGTCGTTTAACAGTATGATTGACCGACTTGACGAGGGCTTTACGGCACAGCGGCAGTTCACGGGCAACGCCGCACACGAATTACGCACGCCGCTTGCTCTTATGCAGGCGCAAATTGAGCTTTTCCCCGTTGAGCACAGCGATTTGAAGCCCGAAACAGCCGAATTTTTATCTCTTTTGCAGGAGCAGACGGAGCGAATGTCGCAGATGACAAAAATCCTGCTTGAAATGAGCGAACTCAACACCGTGCCGTGCAATGATGAGATTGAGCTTTCGCCTATGATTGAGGAGATTTTCGCTGACCTCGCTCCGCTTGCCGAGGATAAGGGCGTCGCTCTTGAGCACGACGGAAACGCCACGATAATCGGCAGCGACACGCTCATTTACCGTATGATTTTCAATCTTACCGAAAACGCAATAAGATATAACCGCCCGAATTCAAGTGTTCAAATTTCCGTCAGCGAAAAGGACGATGATGTTCTTATCAGAGTTAAGGACAACGGCTTCGGCATCCCCGAGCAGTACAGAGAGAGCATTTTTCAGCCGTTCTTCCGTGTCGATAAATCACGCAGCAGAGAGCACGGCGGAGTCGGCTTGGGACTCGCATTGGTTTGGGAAATCGTCTCGCTCCACGGCGGTACGGTCAAAGCCGAGGAAAGCACCGAAAACGGAACGGTTATGCTCGTTTCATTGCCGAAAAAGAAAGCGGAAATTTAATTTTACACGGTAGGCGGTTGGTTGTAAAATCACATTCACGGACAACCGCATTTTCAGCCTCCCTTGTGTAAAGGGAGGTGCCGAACGAACGTGAGGCGGAGGGATTGTAACACCCACAAATTTACTTTTGCACGGTAGGGCGGTGGCGAGCCCTGACGGGCAGAGAAGAGTGAAAAGTGAAGAATGAATAGTGAAAAGAAGCAGGTGCTTCGCACGAATTAGAAAAATATATCATACCGTAGGGACAGGGCTTGCCCCTGTCCGCAGCAAATTACATATAAATTCACATTCACGGACAGCCGCATATCAAGGCTCCCTCTGACGAGGGAGCTGTCGTTTTTCGAAGAAAAATGACTGAGGGAGAGAAAGCAATAAACAGCAAATTTTCGTTATCTCTCCTTTCGTCACGCCTGCGGCGTGCCACCTATTGCCCTCTTGCGGTGTCCCGATTTTGTTTATGCGGCTTGGAGCGCCGCACAAAATCGACCGCTGCGCCAACAGATGCTTCCTTTATCCGCCACAGGCGGCGGTCGCATATGTTGCCCGTCAGAGGAAGGCTTTATTCTACGAGCATTTTCATTTGATGAAAGCCGTAGGGGCGAACTGTGTTCGCCCGTTTTTAATTTGCTATGAATTGGCTGGCGACCGCAGGTCGCCCCTACGGTTGTGCGTTGATTATAATTTAATATCAACCGTAAACTATCATATATCAACAACAATCTAACGGCGGGAGCAAGCCCCGCCCTACCACGTCACATAAAATTTTCAACTTGATACGCTTTACGCAAAAACAAACTCCCTCTTGCGAGGGAGTTTGTTTTGTTTTGTTGTATTGTATTTTGTTTTGATATTTAATTTAATCTTGACTTTGAATAAATTAAAGCATGCCTTTGTTTGACATATTGTAAATAATCTGTGCTACTTCGGCTCTGCCTGCGTTACCGTTGGGATTGAGGTAATCGGAATTGCCGATTATGCCGTTTTCAACTGCCCAAGCAACTCCTGCCTTTGCCCACGGACTTGTATTTCCGCCGTCGGAATAAGCATTAAGAATTGTATCAACGTCTCCCGAAGCTTCTCCGCCGAGGTATCTGCACAAAATCAAGCTTATCTGCTCTCTTGTTATGTATGTGCCAACGCCAAAATTGTCAGCCGAATAGCCTGTTACTATGCCTCTATCCTTTGCCCATGCAACCGCAGCAGAATAATATGCGTTTGTCGCAACATCCGAGAAGCCGCCGTTCTGTCCCTCATATGTCGAGAGGTCTGCGCCTGCTATTCTTGCAAGAATAAGCACGAAGTCCTGTCTCTGAATATTGTTCGAAGGTCCGAATGTGCCGTTTGAATAGCCTGTGATATAACCTCTTTCGAAGTTATACTTAACTGCATCATAGTACCAATCGCCGCTTCTAACGTCGGGGAAGTTCATTGTGGGCGCAGGTGCTGCCTGAGCGAAGTTAAATCCGTTTTCGTTTGCATATCTTTCAGCTTCCGAGCCTTTATTTCCGTAAATCGTGAAGCCGTCAACAGTTTTGTATGTGTCCTGTTCATAATAGCATCCAAATGCACTGTCGCCGATTTCTGTTGTTGTATCAGAAAGCTTAACGCTCTTGAGTGAAAGGCAATTAAAGAAAGCATATATACCGATGCTCTTAACATTTTCTCCGATTGTTACGCTTGTAAGAGCCGAGCAGCCGCTAAAAGCACCGTTGCCGATAGATTTAACGCTGTCGGGCAGGATTACATTTTTAAGGTTTTGGTTGCCCAAAAAAGCATAATCACATATACTGTCTGTGCCTGCAGGAATATTAAATTTTTCATCGGTTTTTCCCTGCGGATAAACAGCCAATGAATTGCCCTTATATAATACGCCGTATTCCGACGAATACACGCCGCCGTTGCCGTTTACAACGATATTTTCAATCAAAGGACACTCATAAAACAGAGTTTCGCCAATAGCGGTTATTGTTTCGGGAAGCATTACGCTTACAAGCTTTTCACAGGATGAAAATGCGCAGTCCGCAATAATTTCCGTTCCGCCCTTAACCCAGAAAACTTCTCCGACATTTTCGCTGACATTGAGCAAATACTTGCCTATGTACAGTCCGTCGTTTTCCCAATTGCTTTCATTGTTATAAAAAGCGCTATAAGTAAATGCAGTATTGCCTATATACGCAATTCCGCTGCCGAGTGTAACGCTTTCAAGCTTAATGCAGAATAAAAACGCCGCATTGCCCAAATACCTTACGCTGTCGGGAACAATAATGCTTTCAAGTCCGTAGCAGAACGCAAAAGCAAAATCGTCTATAATCTCAACGCCGTCGGGAAGCTTAACATTCGTAAGCTTTGAACAGCCTTGGAATGCTGCCATTCCGATTTCCAGCACCCCGTCGGGAACTACGTATGAAGTGTCCTCTTTTCCCATAGGATAAGCTACAATAGCATCCTTTTTCTTATTAAACAAAACACCGTTTTCCGAGGAATAATCGCTATTGTTTGCATCTACCTCGATACTCTTGAGTGCAGAACAGCCACAAAACACGTTGGAGTTTATGTACTCAACGGTGTCGGGAATTTTTACGCTTACAAGAGAGGTGCAATCTTCAAAAGCACCGCTGCCGAGTCCCGCAACCGTGTACCCGTCAATTTTTGACGGAATAGTCAAATCAGTCGCAGAGCCTTTGTAGCTTGTAATCTCAATAAGATTTTCAGTAAAAATATTGTACTCAAAATCACTTGCCGCTTCATCTGCCGCAAAGGAGCTTACCGCCATCATAGGCAGCGAAGTAATTATCATCAAAATTGACAATAATAATGAAATACTCTTTTTTGTATTTTTCATTTTACTTTCTCCTAACATAATGGTTTAACCACATTATATCTTTACAAAAATGCAATGTCAATAAAAAAACTATAATGTGCAAAACCCGTCCTTACCGAAAAGCAACTCGGAGGGATTGTAATATCAACGAATATGATTTCGCACGGCAGGACGGGGAGACAAGCCCTGACGGGCAGAGAAAAGTGAATAGCGAAAAGAAGCAGGTGCTTCGCACGGAGTGTATTATATATATCATGCCGTAGGGACAACCCTTGCGGTTGTCCGCAATTTTTGTTTCACAATCCCTCCGCCTCACGTTCGTTCGGCACCTCCCTTTACACAAGGGAGGCTGAAATGTGGTTTGCGAACAGTGGCTCCCCTGTCCCTACGGCTTTCATCAAATGAAAATGCTCGCAGAATAAAGCCTTCCTCTGATGGGCAACATATGCGACCGCCGCCTGTGGCGGATAAAGGAAGCATCTGTTGGCGCAGCGGTCGATTTTGTGCGGTGCTTCAAGCCGCATAAACAAAATCGGGACACCGCAAGAGGGCAACAGGTGGCACGCCGCAGGCGTGACGGAAGGAGAGAAAGCAATAAACATCAAACTTTCATTATCTCTCCCTCAGTCATTTTTCAAAAGAAAAATGACTGCTCCCTCGTCAGAGGGAGCCTTTGGCGAACAGTGGCTCGCCCTATCCTACGGTCGCATAAAATTTCACGCCCCGAACAGCTTTGTTCGGGGCGTGGTTTGTTATTATTGTGTTTTACGCTCTTTTTGCCATTTCGTTATCGTGGGCAAGAGCCTTTTGGCGAGCCTCTTCAAGCATCATTGACTTGACCTTCATAAGTCTTGTCGTTGAGCTTCTCTCGTTCTCGTCAAGCTTCATTGTAATATACTTGATTGTGTCCTCGTATCTCGGAATCATAACGTGCTCAAGGGCATTTACCCTACGGCGTGTTTTCTCGATCTCCGCCGACATAAGCTGACACGATTTTTCAACCTCCGCAAGTCTCAACATAAGCGGCATAATATCGGAAAGTGATTTTACCGCTTCGTCAAGGTCTGTCGAGGTAAACGCAAAGCCGTAAGAGTATATATCGGACTCGTCCGCCGTTTTGAATTTCGCATCAAACACAGGAAGCCTTACGCTCATTACATTTTTCTCGTCAACCTCAAGAGACATCGCCTGCATGGGAAGCATAAGCGCAACATTCAATGCCGAGTCGCTCATTACCGAGCGTGCAACCGACATATGAGCGTTTGCCTGCCTGATACCGTCCTCAACCTGCTTTCTCAATTCCTTGTTTTCTCTTACAAGTTCGAGAAAGCGGCGCATAAGCTCGTCTCTTTTATCTTTGAGAAGCTTGTGTCCCCTTCTTGCCGTAACAAGCTTACGCTTTAAGTTCGTAAGCTCCATACGGGTAGGGTTTACATTCATTACTGCCATAATATCAAATCCTCAAGATTTATACGCTTACTTCTTATCGTAATACTCGTCAAGAAGCTCGTCGCTGACACGCTTTAACTCGCTTCTCGGGAATATTCTCAAAAGACGCCAGCCTATATCAAGTGTTTCCTCGATAGTTCTGTCTGTTTCAAAGCTCTGATTTACATATTCCTTTTCGAACTCGTCGGCAAACTTTGCGTAAAGCTTATCCATATCGGTCAAAGCCGCTTCGCCCAAAACTACCATAAGCTCTTTTGCGTCCTTACCTCTTGCATAAGCTGAGAAAAGCTGGTTCATTGTGTTTGAATGGTCTTTTCTCGTTTTGCCCTCGCCGATACCCTTGTCTTTAAGTCTTGAAAGCGACGGAAGAACGTCAATCGGCGGCATAATTCCACGGCGGTAAAGATCACGGGAAAGGATAATCTGTCCCTCTGTGATATATCCTGTAAGGTCGGGAATGGGATGGGTTTTATCGTCCTCGGGCATTGAGAGAATCGGTATCATTGTGATACTGCCGTCCTTGCCCTTTTGTCTGCCTGCACGCTCATATATAGACGCAAGGTCTGTGTACATATAACCGGGATAGCCACGTCTGCCGGGAACTTCCTTTCTTGCGGCGGAAACCTCACGCAACGCATCTGCATAGTTTGTGATGTCCGTCATAATAACAAGAACGTGCATACCCTTATCAAATGCAAGGTATTCTGCGGCTGTAAGTGCCATTCTCGGTGTAGCAATTCTTTCGATTGCAGGGTCGTTTGCAAGGTTTGAGAACATAACCGTTCTGTCGATTGCGCCCGTTTCCTTAAATGAACGGATAAAGAAGTTTGACTCCTCAAAGGTAATACCCATTGCGGCAAATACAACGGCGAATTTCTCGTCCTTGCCTCTAACCTTTGCCTGTCTTGCTATCTGTGCGGCAAGCTGTGCGTGAGGAAGTCCCGAAGCCGAGAAAATGGGAAGCTTCTGACCTCTGACAAGCGTATTAAGTCCGTCGATTGCGGAAACGCCCGTCTGTATGAACTCCTGCGGATAAGCTCTCGCAGCAGGATTCATCGGAAGTCCGTTTACGTTCATTCTCTTTTCGGGGATGATTTCGGGGCCGCCGTCAATAGGTCTGCCCAAGCCGTCAAAGACTCTGCCGAGCATATCCTCGGATACGCCGAGCTCCATCATTCTGCCCAAAAATCTAACCTTACTGTTTGAAAGGTTGATACCCGTCGAGGGCTCAAACAACTGAACAAGTGCGTCCGTGCCGTTTATTTCAAGCACCTTACAACGTCTTGTTTCGCCGTTTGCAAGCTCGATTTCGCCGAGCTCGTCATACTTGACATTTTCAACCTCACGAACAAGCATAAGAGGACCTGTTACTTCTTCGACTGTTCTGTATTCCTTCGGCATCAGAATTCCTCCTTTGCATTGATAACGTCAGCGATTTCCTTTGACAAGCGTTCAAGAATTTGCTTGTATTCGCTGTCGATATTTTCTTCTTTTACATACTTAAATCTGCCTATTGCCTCTCTTACGGGGATTGCGACAAGTCTTTCAATGTCTGCGCCCTTTGTAAGAGCCTCATTTGAAGCGTCAAAATACGAAAGCACAAGGCTCATCATATAATACTGCTTTTTAAGTGAGGAATATGTGTCAACCTCGTGGAAAGCAAGCTGATGAAGGAAGTCCTCACGAATACTTCTTGCCGCTTCCATTTTAAGTCTGTCGGAGGGAGAAAGTGCGTCCATACCGACAAGCTTAACGATTTCGTCAAGTGAAGCCTCGTCAGAAAGTATGCCCATCATTCTTGTTCTGAGTTTCATCCACTCGGGATTAACATTCTTGTTAAACCATGCGCCGAGGTCATCTGCATAAAGCGAATATGACGTAAGCCAGTTTATTGCAGGGAAATGTCTCTTATAAGCAAGTGCCGAATCAAGTCCCCAGAATACCTTGACAATTCTCAAGGTAGCCTGCGAAACGGGCTCTGAAATATCGCCGCCGGGAGGTGATACCGCACCGATTACCGAAAGTGCGCCCTCTTGCTCCTTTGAGCCGAGTACCTCTACCCTGCCTGCACGCTCATAGAACTGCGCAAGTCTTGAGCCGAGGTATGCAGGATAGCCCTCCTCGCCGGGCATTTCCTCAAGTCGTCCCGACATTTCACGAAGAGCCTCCGCCCAACGTGATGTAGAGTCAGCCATAAGCGCTACCGAATATCCCATATCTCTGAAATATTCTGCGATTGTGATACCTGTATAAATAGATGCCTCACGGGCAGCAACGGGCATATCCGAGGTGTTTGCGATAAGCACCGTTCTCTCCATAAGAGATTTTCCCGTGTGCGGATCGATAAGCTCGGGGAACTCGTTAAGAACGTCCGTCATTTCGTTTCCACGCTCGCCGCAGCCGATATATACAACTATATCAGCCTCCGCCCATTTTGCAAGCTGATGCTGTGTAACGGTTTTACCGCTTCCGAACGGACCGGGGATAGCCGCAACGCCGCCCTTTGCTATCGGGAAAAGCGTATCGATAACTCTCTGTCCCGTGATAAGCGGCATATCGGGGGGAAGCTTTTTCTTATACGGTCTGCCACGTCTTACGGGCCATTTCTGCATAAGCTTAAGCGGAACGGTCGTGCCGTTTTCGGTTTCGATTGCACCGATTTTTTCCTCAACCGTGTAGTCGCCCTCTTTAATGGACTTTATCTTGCCCTCAACGCCGAACGGAACCATTATTTTATGTCTTACAATATCGGTTTCCTGAACATATCCGACCTCGTCGCCCGAACGAACCTCGTCGCCTGCCGAAACAGTCGGGAAGAAATGCCATTTAATATCTCTTGAAAGCGACGGAACCTCGATACCTCTTGTAAGGCTGTTGCCCGTAAGCTCCATTATTTTTTCAAGCGGTCTTTGAATACCGTCGAATATACCTTTAATAAGTCCCGGTCCCAATTCAACGCTCAAGGGCTCGTTGGTTGACTCGACAGGCTCGCCCGTGCCAAGTCCTGCGGTGTCCTCATATACCTGAATTGAAGCCTTATCGCCGTGCATTTCAATAATCTCGCCGATAAGTCTGTGCTCGCTTACACGAACAACGTCGAACATATTGGCGTCTCTCATATTTTCAGCCACGACAAGCGGACCCGATACTTTTAAGATTGTACCTTTACTCATTTTATTTTTTACCACCCTTCAAGGTTTGGTTTACTTTACAATATCAGAGCCTACTGCTCTTTCGACAAAGCTGCTGACCTGCTTCATTCCTATACCCGTGTTTCCGTAAACGCCGGGTATGGGAATAATTGCCGGTAACGGTTTGTCCTTATATCTTTCGATTTCCGCATCAATCTGCGAATAGACGGCTTCGGTTATAAAGATAACCGCATATCCGCCGTCTGCAAGGCGACGAAGCGTTTTAACCGTTGCGTTCAAATCATCGTCGGTCGGGAAAATATCAACTCCGATGCTTGCGAAGCCGTAAATACTGTCCCTGTCGCCCATTGCGCCGATTTTATACATACAGCTCACGCATCCTTTCCCTTATAACCTCGTCCGAAGCCTCGCTCAATTTTGCCGAAAGAATAATCCTCAGGCACTTTATCTCGGTTTCGTTTGCAACATAATAGCCTGCAAGCGGACTTATGCCGAACACGGTCATTTTCGCCTGCTTCATCGTCTTTATAAGCTCGTCGTCGCAGAGCTTTTCAAACGCAGATGTGCCTTTTTCAAATGCCGCAGCGTATTTTGAAAGTCCGTTTGAATTGAGGTATTCGGAAAAATCATTCTCTCCCGACATAACCGCAGAAACAAGACCGTCCTTTGAAAGCATAGGACTTCCGCAAAGTGCATTTTTGACAAAGCTCTCGTTTTTCTTCGTCTTAATGCAACGGTAAGCGGTTTTCAAATCACACGCCGTGCACATTTCATAAGCGTATTTTTTGAGGGTTTCGTCCTCCTCATTTTCCGCATATGAAAGTATCGCTTCAAGCGTTCCGACGTCCGTAATTATATCGCAATACTGACCGTTGCCCGTTTTGGTTATGGCGTCAAACGCTTTTTTTGCGGTTTCTCGCATAATCTCGGGCAAATCTGCAAAACGTCTTTCCTTTATAGCTTCAAGCATTTTTTCGGGGTCATAAACGCAGGGAGAAACAAAATATTTCCTCGCATCATCATTTATGACCTCGGATTTAATGATTGCTTTAAGGTTTTGGAAATCGTTTTTAATTATCAGCATATTAAGGCTTTTTGCCTCGGGCGCACTTTTCGCAACTCTGTCCCAAATCTCCGAAAGTCTGTCGTCGAGCATCTTCGAAAAATCGTTTCCGTCGGGCTTTTCATAGCCTTTTTCAGTCAAAAGTGCAATCGCCTTTTTATAATCGGGAGCGTTTATTAACTGTTCCAAATCAGACTCTTTAAGCAAGCTTTCCTCACTTACACGAAGTGCCGACACCGCATAAAGATAATCCTGTGTTTTCATAACGCTTCCCTCCTTTATCAGTTGAATAACATTTCATTGAGAGTATCTCTCAATTCCTCCCTCTTAGCCGAAGCAACGGCGTCAAAGGAGCAGTTTATATCTATATCGCCATAGACAAGAATAAATCCGCTGTCAATATCCGCACTCTGTCCGAGTGATATTTTATAGCCTCTTTTAAGCGCATTGTTTATGCTGTCGATAAAGTTCGACGGCAGCTTTTCCGTGTCCTCTTTGGAAAGACGGAGAACGCCCTCTCCCTTTCTGACATTTTTAAGAATAAGTCCTTTAAGGATTTCAAAATATTCCTTTTTCGGAAGAGCCTTGATAACCTCAAGTGCTCTCTCAAGGGTTGACGAGATAATATCGAGCTTGCCCTCAAGAATTATTCTGTTTTTTGTCATTGAAACGGAGGCTTCGATTGCGGCGTCATGTTCGGCAACCTTTTTGTCAACAGAAGCCTTTGCGTTTTCAATATCCTCCTGCGCTTTGGCACTTGCGGCGTCGATAATTTCCTGCGCCTGCTTTTGTGCCTGCTCGGTTATTTCACGGCAGCGGTCATTTGAATCCTGTTCTATTGTAGAAAGTATCTTTTCAAGACCTGTCATAGAAATAACTCCTTAGAAGTTCAATCTCAAAATCATGAGAAGTGATGTAAGAAGAGCAAGTACGGCATAAGTCTCAACCATTGCGGAAAGAACCATTGCTTTACTCTGCTCTGCGGGCTTCTTGGCAACTACCGAAACACCGGAAGCGGCAACTCTTGCCTGACCGATTGCCGAGAAATAGCCGACGAAAGCCATAGGAAGACAAGCAGCCAAAATCTGAAGTCCCTGTGCTGCGGTAAGCTCAACGGGAGTACCGCTTAAAAGCTTGATTTTAATCATTACCATAATCGCTGTGATAAAGCCGTAAAGTCCCTGTGTACCGGGAAGAATCTGAAGAATAAGTACCTTTGTGAATTTGGACGGGTCCTCCGAAACAAGACCTGCTGCGGCCTCACCGACCATACCTACGCCCTTTGCCGAGCCCATACCGCTTAAAAATGCTGCGAGAGCTGCGCCTGCGATAGCAAATACCAAACCTAAATTAGCCATTATAATTTTCCTCCTTGAGTTTGAATGTTGAAGAATTTACTTTAAGAGGGTTAAAGGCTCTTCCGCCGCCCTCATAAAATCTTGAGAAGAATTCGACATACTGCAAACGGTTTGTGTGAACATAAGCGCCGATTACGTTTATGCCGAAGTTGATTGCGTGTCCAAAAACGAACACGACTGTAAATAATATCGTTTTAAGAACCATATTTTCGGGAAGCGTACCCATAAGGTTTACAACGCTTCCGATAATGCCCGTTACAAGTCCGAGCGCCAACAATCTCGAATACGAAAGCACGTCGCTTAAATATCCCGAAATTGTATTGTAAAGTGCATAAAGACCCGAGCCTAACTTTCCGAATACGCCCTTTGACGAACGTCCTGCCGTGAGAATTATAAGCACAACGCCCACAAGCGCACAATACTTGCCGACCGTCTTGTAAATATCGGGTACGTCGATTATCATTCCTGCGCAAATCGGAGCTGCGCCGCCGACTGCAAGATAAACCGAAAGCACATCGAATATCGCACCGAAGCGGTCGCCCTGCTTCCATTCAAGGTAGCCCTTGATAGCAAGTCCGACAAACAGATGGACGATACCGAACAGGAAGCACCAAAGCATTGTCGTCATAAGGTCGTCGCCCTGCGGATTGAGCCATAAATACAATCGCATTTCGGGAAGTCCGAGATAATTTGTTCTTATAACATTTATCAAGTCTCCGAAGAAGCTGCCGAACATTATGCCCCAGAACATTGTTGATATTCCGCAGAAAAAGTACATCATAACCGTCTTTTTCTTGTTGCCCTCGGGCTTGCATTTAAGCAGTATAAACGCCGTTGCGATAACCATTAGCAGTCCGTAGCCTGCGTCCGAGAACATCATTCCGAAGAACAGATAATAGAAGAACGACATTATTGCGTTCGGGTCAATATCATTCTTGCCGGGGAGAGAATACATTTCCGTTATCCCCTCAACGCCCGCTGCAAAAGCATTGTTTTCGAGTAGGACGGGAACCTCCTCGTCCTCCTCGGGCTCCGAAAGCGTGATTGCAACGGTAAATTTATTTTCAAGCTGTTCAACCGTTTTTTCGGCGTACTTTACAGGGATATATCCCGAAAGGTAAAGCACATTGTCCGAAAGCGAGACCTTTTTGAACTGCTCGTACTTATCCGCCCTCATTGTGAAATAGTCAATTAAGAAATCTATATCTTCGTGTGCAGATGCCATAGCGGCTATTTCGCTTTGCGCTTCCAAAATTTGTTTATCCAATTCATTGATGGTTATACGGTTTTCCTTGAGCATTTCCTTGGGAGTTTTGTCGGAAATCTCCGTCGGTCGCACAAATCCCATTGATCTCAACGCTTCCGTAACGGTATTCGCATCCTTTTTAAGACACATAACCACCGCACAAGACTGCATTTCGGATGTATATACGACCTCAGTTTCGATAGCCTCGATTTCGGGAATACGCTCTGCCAACGCCTCCTTGATTGATGCGTCGGTCTGACTGTCGGGGAACGTTCCTATTAGCACCGTAACATACCTTGTCGATTTGAATTTCGTCGGTATGTCAAGGTCCTTCCAAACCTCAAGCGCCTCATTGGTGGTTTTGAGCCTTATCTGCTGTGCGTGAGCGTTGTCGATAGACTTTTGAGCACCCAATATATCGTAGCACATATTCATCGTCTTATCCGCCGACTCAGACATATCAAGGAATTTTGACATTTCCATTTCCCGTGGCGGCTTAAAGGAGTCAACAAGCGACTTCTTTTCGGGCACATATTGGGAAAGCGTTTCCTTTGCCTTTTTCGCAGTTTGAGTAAACCTTTCAAGCTGTGAAATATTATAATCGGTATCGGGATTTAACATTCCGTCGGGAAGCTCGTGGCTTGTCAACTCAACCATTCCCTTACGCTGCAAAAAGTCGATTACCTTTTTGCTTTCACGCATGGTTGCAACAAGCTCGATTTTTTCCATTTTGAGCTTTGCCGTATGTCATCACCTCGTTTCTTATTTATTGATAACAGTAAAATCATCGGCTCAGTCAACAATTATGCTTCTGACCGTTCCGACCGTTTCGGAAAATTTTGCGTCAGCCTTTCCCTTGAGCACCTCTACAAAAGCACGGGCGTCCTTTTCCGCTTCGGCAACCGCCTTTTGACGGCGTTCCTCGGAAAGTTTCAGCTGCTCGCTCTCATACGCCTGTATTTGTTCGAGAGCGTCAAGCTCGATTTGCTTCGCCTTCTGCTTTGCCTCGTCGATAATCCTGTCCGCCTGCTCGCTTGCCGCCTGCTCATTAGCCATTGTCTCGTGTTCCTTTGACAATACCTCGTCAAGCATTTTTGCTGCCATAGGCTTCACCTCTTTTTCGTTTTATGCCATATATTTTATAGTATAACACAACTTTACATATATTGTAATACTTTTTCGCCTAAACTGTATTAAACTTTTGTTAATTCCAATGATTATTTTATAGAAATATGTTGAATAATGTACACTTTTATAGTATAATTGCTGATATAATAATAAAAAGGGAGTGCTATCAATGGATAATCAGAAAATTGACGGCAGAGTCAGGCGCACAAAAAAGCTCTTGCGTGAGGGGCTTACAAAGCTGATGAAGGAAAAGAGCATTAAAAAAATCTCTGTTCGTGAGCTGTCAGACCTTGTTGAGATAAACAGGGGCACTTTTTATCTTCATTACAAGGATATTTTTGACCTTGTTGAGCAAATCGAAAACGAGCTCTTTGAAGAATTCGAGAGCATTATCAACCAGTATTCCGCAAATTCACACAATTCAAGCCCATACCCCGTTTTTGTTGACTGTTGCAGATTCCTTGAAAAGAACAAGGACATCTGCTCTGCACTTTTGGGAAGCAACGGCGATATTGACTTTTCAATGAAGCTTAAAAAGTTTATGGCGGAGCGTTGCTTTGAGGAATTCACACGCTACAACCAAACACCGGCGTTTAAGGAAGAATACAATTATATATACTCATATTTTGAGGCAGGCGCAGTCGGCATAGTCAGATATTGGCTTACCGATACCTCGGACACAAGAAAAACACCCGAGGACGTCGCTCTTATGCTCGACCTTTTGTTCACAAAGGGCTTTTCGGGCTTTGAGAAATAATTTCTTTGAAGGGATATAGTGTGAAAAATCACACTATCATAATTATATTGCTATGACAGAGCTTCTTATCAAACTTTTTGTTAAGGATAATAAAAACACCAAAGACCCGAAGGTCAGAGGTGCATACGGCAAATTAAGCGGTGCGGTCGGAATTGCGATAAACCTTATTTTGTGTATATCGAAATTTTTGGCAGGCGTTATGACGGGCAGTATTACCGTTACCGCCGACGCCGTAAACAACCTCTCCGATGCAGGATCGTCTATTATAACTCTTTTCGGCTTTAAGCTTTCGGAAAAGCCTGCCGACAAGGAGCACCCGTACGGTCACGGCAGAATTGAATACATATCTGCGCTCACGGTTTCGATTTTTGTAATAATCATGGGCGTAGAGCTGCTCAAAAGCTCCGTTGCGAAAATCAGAACGCCCGAAGCGGTTGAATTCAGCACCGTTGCAATCGTCGTGCTTGTGCTTTCGATACTCGGCAAGCTGTGGCTCGCTTTTTTCAATTGGAAGCTTGGCAAGAGAATTAACTCCACCGCCACAAAAGCCGTTGTAACGGACAGCCTTTCCGACACCGCTTCGACCTTTGTTGCGCTTGTTTCGCTGATTATTTCCCACAAAACAGGCTTCAACTGCGACGGTTATTTCGGTGCTGCCGTATCAGTCTTAATTCTTTGGTCGGGCATTTCGCTTGTCAAGGAAACGCTTGCTCCGCTTCTCGGTCAACCTCCAGAAAAGGAGTTTTACGAGGAGATAAAGAATGAGATTATGTCCTATGACGGCATTGTCGGCGTTCACGACCTTATAATCCACGACTACGGTCCGTCAAGGCTTTTCGCCTCTGCCCACGCCGAAGTTCCGTCCGACGTCGATATAATGCAGAGCCACGACACCGTTGATTTGATTGAGCACGAAATTCATAAAAAGTACGGTATGCTCATTTCAATTCATCTTGACCCGATTGTGGTGGACGACGAGAGAATAAACGAGCTTCGTGAGATTACTCAAAAAGCCGTCAAGGAGATAAATCCGAATTTCTCGATACACGATTTCAGGGTCGTTGACGGCACTACACATACGAATTTGATTTTTGATGTAGTTTTAACCTATGACGAAAAGCGTTCATCGGCAGAAATAACACGCTTAATAAGTGAAAAGTTAAGCAAAATAGACGAAAGACTTTTCTGTGTTATCACTGTTGATTATGCATTTGACTGAATTAAAAAAGAATAGCTAAAAAGACTTTAATATTTTGTCGAAATATAGTAAAATATAATCGATAAAAAACGCCGCATTTCAGGAGGATATTAAAATGCCCGATTACACAGAAGAATTTACCAATATACCTTACGGACCTTTAGGCATAATCGCATTGCCCGGCTGTGAGGAGCTCGCAGACAAAATTGACCGCTACATTGTTAAATGGCGTGCTCAGAAGCAGTCGGAGCACAAGAACAGCATTGCTTTCGCAGGCTATGAAAAGGACTCCTACATCATCAACGCTTCGTTCCCCCGTTTCGGAACAGGCGAAGGTAAGGGTACTCTTTTTGAGTCGGTAAGAGGCTATGACATTTTCATTGTTGCCGATATGTTCAACTACGGCTTGACCTACAAAATCTACGGTCACGAGGTTCCCATGAGCCCCGACGAGCACTATGCAAACCTTAAAAGAGCAATTTCCGCTATCGGCGGTAAGGCTCACAGAATTACAGTAATTATGCCCATGCTTTACGAGGGCAGACAGCATAAGCGTTCAACAAGAGAGTCTCTTGACTGCGCACTTGCTCTTCAGGAGCTTTGCAACACAATGGGCGTTGACAACATCATTACCTTTGACGCTCACGACCCCAGAGTTCAGAACGCTATTCCGCTTAAAGGCTTTGAGAACGTTCAGCCTGTTTATCAGATGATTAAATCTCTTGCAAACAGCGTTGAGGACCTTAACCTTGACAACGACCATATGATGGTTATCTCTCCCGACGAGGGCGGTATGGGCAGATGTATTTATTATTCAACCGTACTCGGTCTTGACCTCGGTATGTTCTACAAGCGCAGAGATTACTCAAAGGTAGTCAACGGCAGAAACCCGATCGTAGCTCACGAATTCCTCGGCACTAACGTTGAGGGCAAGGACGTTATGATTGTTGACGATATGATTTCCTCGGGCGAGTCAATGCTTGAGGTTGCCACAAAGCTTAAAGAGCTCGGCGCAAAGAGGATTTTCATTTTCTCGGCATTCGGTCTTTTCTGCGAGGGTCTTGACAGATTTGACGAGTTCTATGAAAAGGGACTTATCGACAAGGTGTTCACAACAAACCTTGTTTACAGAACTCCCGAATTGTTAAAGCGTGATTGGTACTGTGAGGTTGATATGTCAAAGTACGTTGCTTACATTATCGACACTCTTAACCACGATATGTCAATCAGCAGTCTCCTTGATCCTGCTGACAGAATCTATGCTTTCCTTGAAAAAAGAGGCATAAAAAAATAATCAACAAATAAAAATTACCACCGATATACTCACAAAGAGCGTATCGGTGGTTTCTTTTTTAATAAAGCTTATTAAAAAATTCCGTAGGTTACAAGCGACATAATCAAGCCTGCTATGAACACGCCGAGTGAGATTATCGGCAAAGCACGCTTAAAGTCAATATCGAGAAGCGCCGCCATAAGCGCACCCGTCCAGCCTCCCGTTCCCGGAAGCGGAATTGCAACGAAAATAAGCAAGCCCCACGACTTATACCTTAAAACCTTATCCTTGTTTTTCTCGGTCTTTGCCTCAAGCCTTGTTATTATCTTTTCAAAGAAAGGATATTTCCTTAAAAGCTCAAAAATCTTTTTAATGAAAAGAAGAATAAACGGTATCGGAAGCATATTTCCGACATAGCAAATGGCAAACGCCTTCAAGAAACTGACTTCGAGAAGTCTTGCGGCAATCATACCGCCACGAAGCTCAAGAATAGGCAATAATGAGATTACAAAAATTGTAAGCTCGGGCGGAATTTTGTCCTGAAATAGATCGACAAAAAAATGAGCGAGTGTTTCGGCCATAATTCTCTCCTTAAATATTATTCTTGGTTATATACGCTTTTGCGAGCGACAAAATATCCTTATCGTTCGGATAATTAAGCGTCGAAATGGCATTATCGTACCCGAGCCAAATATAGTCCTCAATCTCCTCGGGCTGAATGATTGTTTGAGTGTCGTCGGTCGTCGCAAGGAAGATAAGCACGGATTTTTCAATCCTGCCTCTTATCGTGTACTCGGATTTATGCTTAAAGCCGGGGAATATTTTAATGTGAATTCCCGTTTCCTCCAGCACCTCACGCTTAGCGGTCTCCTCGTCGGTCTCATCTTTTTCGACGTGACCCTTCGGGAAGCCCCAATGGCAGCTCCGCTTGTTCTTAATAAGCAGAAATCTGCGCTCTCCGTTTATAAATCTGAAAACAACTGCTCCGCAGGAACGCTCATATAAGCAGTCTATTGTGTACTCGCCGTCTTTATACATAAACGAGACGGCACGCTTAATATCGTTGACGATATATTTTTTACTCTTTGGCGACACGACAATATAAATACCCTGTCTGTCAGGCAATTTAATTACGGCAACAACTCTGCCTTCAAAATTACGAACGGGATGCGTTACTCCCATAATGTATGCGCCTTTGACAGGCGACCTCGGGTCAAGCCCGCTTTCCACGCTTCCGTAATTGAGCCTGTAAACAGTGCCGGTTTCAATATCGTGCCAGCCCATAGGTCTTTCGACCCTTACTCTGACATATTTACCCAGCATACAATGCTCCTTAGAAAAATCTAACCATAATTATACATGGTTTTCAGTGCCGATTCAAGATATTTTTCTTTATATAATATGTTTTATAAAAATTTGCAACTTTTTTACAAAAATATATTGTGAAAAACGGTCAAATAAGTTAGAATAGTAAATTGAAGAATTATTAAAATTATTGACAGGAGATATAAAAATGGATCCTAAGGACTTTAAGTTTAACGACGACGCTTTCGATGATGTTATGAGCTCCTCGGAGGAGGATAAAAACGATATAAAGAGCAATTCCTTTGAAGATGAATTCGAAGATATATTCAGCGGCGACGATAACGCAGACAACGGACATCACAGGGATTTTACCGACGAGTATTTCGTCGATGAGCAATCCGCACCGAAAATGCCCACCGCACCTGTGGAGAAAAAGCCCTACAGCTATAACTATTCAAAGGCTTCGCAGGAAAAGGCAAGGCGTGTTTCGCAGCAGAGAATATCCGACGACGTAATTGACGGGGATATTTCTTCGGGCAAGCAGCCCCGTGAGAAGAAAACCCGTGACGGCAAAAAGAAAAAAATGGCAGGCTGGAAAGTCGCTCTTATAATCCTTCTTGTTTTGCTTATTGCTGTCGGCGGTGCGGCAGGCGCAGGTCTCGGCTACGCAAAATCGCTCACCAAAAAGGTTGATTATTCTCCGCTTGAGGAAAACAAGTACATTTCAGCCTCCGAATTAAAGCATGACGACGCAGTGCGCAACATTCTTCTTATCGGAGTTGACGCAAGAGAGGGCGAGGACGCAGAAAAAACTCGCTCGGATACAATGATGCTTGTTTCGATTGACACAAGGAACAATCAGATAAAGCTTACCTCCTTCCTCCGTGACACCTACATTGACATTCCCGGCTACAAGTGGAAAAAGCTCAATGCGGCTCAGAGTAGAGGCGGAACACAGCTGCTTATTGATACTCTCGAATACAACTATAAAATCAAAATTGACAACTATATGTTTGTAAACTTCGATATGTTTACGACGATTATCGACTCGCTCGGCGGAATTGACGTGGCAATCACGGAAAAGGAAGCCAAATATATCAACAGCAAGGACCATATGACAAGCGTTGAGGCAAGTGCGTTCCCCGAGGAAATCAAAAGCGGAGACGCCGTTCATCTTACAGGTGCGCAGGCTCTTTGGTATTCAAGAATTCGTTATCTTGACAGCGACCTTATGAGAACTCAAAGGCAGAGAAAGGTTATAACCGCAATTTTCGATAAGGCGGTGGCAAATCCTGCCGAGGTTGTCGGTATGCTCGGCGATATTATGCCTATGATTAAAACAAATCTTACCTCGGACGAGCTTATGCAGCTCGGTATGAACGCTCCGAAATATATGTCCTACACGATCGCTCAGCAGCAAATCCCCGCAAACAAAACATACAAGAGCGAAAGGAAAAACGGCGAGGACGTTTTGGTAATAAATCTTGAGAAAAACCGTGACATTCTTCACGATTTCATTTACAATAAGGCAGAAACCACAACTGAGGCTCAGACGGCAAAGAGCAAGTAAAAAATATTGAAAACAGCATTTTAATATGCTACAATAATAAAGGTGGCTCACTATGAAGAAAGCTAAATTATCCGTAGTAAACGAATTCAAGGTTGGAAAAATCGACCCGAGAATTTACGGCTCGTTTATTGAGCATCTCGGCAGAGCAGTTTACGGCGGAATTTATGAACCCACGCACGCAACCGCTGACGAGGACGGCTTCCGTAAGGACGTTATCGATGAGGTTCGCAAGCTTAATGTTCCGATTGTACGCTATCCCGGCGGCAACTTTGTTTCGGGATATAATTGGGAGGACGGCGTAGGTCCTGTCGAGGAAAGACCTAAACGTCTTGAGCTCGCTTGGGGCGTTACAGAGCCGAACAGCTTCGGCACCAACGAATTTATGAAATGGTGCAAAAAAGCCGACACATCCTGTATGATGGCTGTAAATCTCGGCTTGAGAGGTCCCGAGGAAGCAAGAAATCTTGTCGAATACTGCAACCATAAAAGCGGTTCGTATTACAGCGATTTGAGAATTAAGCACGGCGTTAAAGAGCCGCACAACATAAAGCTTTGGTGTCTCGGAAACGAGATGGACGGCGATTGGCAGATAGGTCACAAGACCGCATACGAATACGGCAGAATTGCCTCGGAGTCCGCTAAGGTTATGAAATGGGTTGACCCCGATATCGAGCTTGTTTTAAGCGGCAGCTCAAACCTCGGTATGAAAACCTTCGGCGATTGGGAGCTTCAAACCCTTGACCTTGCATATGACAAGGTTGATTACGTTTCGCTCCATCAATACTACGACAATAAGACGGGCGACACCGACAGCTTCCTTGCCAAAAGTATGGCAATGGACGAATTTATAAAAACAGTCATTTGCATTTGCGACACCGTAAAGGGCAAAAAGCACTCTAAAAAGCAGGTCAACCTCTCATTTGACGAATGGAATGTTTGGTATCATTCCAACGACGATTATGTTGAAAGATGGTCGGTTGCACCGCATCAGCTTGAGGATTATTACAATTTTGAGGACGCACTTCTTGTCGCTCTTATGCTTATGACCCTCTTAAAGCACGCAGACAGAGTTAAAATTGCCTGCCTCGCACAGCTTGTAAACGTTATTGCTCCGATTATGACGGAAAATAACGGCGGCATTTTCGAGCAGACAATTTTCTACCCCTTTATGCACCTTTCAAATTACGCAAGAGGCTCCGTGCTTCTTTCAAATGTAACCTGCGATAAGCACGACTCCAAAGAGTTTACGGACGTGCCCGATATGGATTGTATCGCCACCGTAAACGACGACGAAACGGAGCTTACCGTCTTTGCGGTTAACAGATGCAAGAGCGAGGATTATACCTTGTCAGTAAATATGCTTGACCTTGACGGCTTTGAGGCTGTTGAGCATATTGAAATGGCAGGCTTCGGCGCTCTTGACGGAAATAATTTTGTTTCGGCACCGGTTAAGCCCTCACTCGCTACCGTGCCCACAACCGACGGCAGAGCTTGTGATATTCACATAAAGCCGTTTTCATGGAATGTAATAAGATTTAAGAAAAAATAAATTTTTCAAAGGTGGATTTTATATGGCAAAATGTCCGAACTGCGGCAAAAAGCTCAAATGGTATGAATTCCGTGCCGAGTGTAAGAGCTGCGGCACAAACATCCCTAACTATAATTGGGAAGCGAGACTTGAGGAGGACGCCGACAAGGCTGAAACCTCCTTCGCAAAGCTCCATTACAGGCTCAACAATTTCAAAAGCGCAACAGTCGGAAGTCCGTTCAGGATAATCAGACTTGTAGCAACGCTTCTTCCGTTGGTCGGTCTTGTAGTGCCGCTTGTAAAGGTATCGCTTTCGCTCCCGTTCTACGAGGACACCTCGACGGTTTCGTTCCTGACGCTCATTTTGAATTACATAACAAAACTTGATTTTATGGGCGGCTTTCAGCTTATGAGCGCAACGGCTCTCGGCTCAACCTTTAAGTTCTTAATGCTCGCAATCGTTTTCGCATTCCTTGCGGTTGTTGCAGGCGTTCTCAATTTCTTGGTTGTGCTTATCGCTGCGGTATCGCTCAAAGCAGGATTTAATATATTCCTCAATGTTGTCGCAACGGCAGGCTGGATTACTTCGGCCGTGCTCCTTTCAATATCGGTTACAAATGCTATGTCAAACAACATTGATGTTTTCTCGGGCAATGTCATTTGGTGGGGATATGCGATAGGAGCTGTACTTTTCCTTGCGAATGTCGTAATAAGCGTGGTCGCAAGCAAGAGTTTCAAAAAGCAGTTGAGCTCACAGCCCACAATGGACGAATATATCGCAAACGAATTGGAAGAAATACGCACTCAAGCTTAACGCTTAACATATTAAAATAAATCTGGGGGATTTAAGATGAAAAAAGCTATCAAAATATTAAAGGCTGCTACACTCTCGGCAGCACTCGCATTTGCAAGCGCACTTCCGTCATTTGCGGCGGACGTTGCAAGACGTAATCCGCTTCCGCTTCCTGCAATTATTGTTCTCGCAGTTTGTATCGCAGGCTGGATAGGCGCAGGTCTTTATCAGACTAAAAAGGCTGACGACGAAGCAGACGAATCCTTGTTCGAGATGTTGAAAACCAATCCCGAGCACGCAAAGGAGCTTCTCAAAAAAGATGAGCCCGAAGAAAAATCATTCTTTGAGAAATTCTTTGAATAATCACAAACACAGAAAAACGGCAGACACAAGTCTGCCGTTTCTTTTTGCCTTAAAATTTAATCAATCGTAGAAATCAACCGCACCTCTGTTGACGGTTACTTCTTTTATAAACTTCGCAACCTTTTGATGCTCGGGATGAACCTTGTATGCCTCTAAATCCGCTTCGTTTTCGGTTTCAACGATAAGCAACGCATCAAAATTCCTGTCGCACTCAACCTCATTTTTAATAAATGTGATTTTCTTGAGTGTGGGCACGCTCTCGGGCAACGCCTCAAGACCGCTTCTTGCGATTTCAACGTTTTCGTCTTTTGTGTTACCGCAGCCGTCGGTAAATTTCCACATTACAATATGCTTTAACATAAAATTTCTCCTTTTTTATAACTATTCCCCACTTGAAGTGAGGTATTCTTGCCTTTAGAGATTTTCCCAATCTCTTTTTGCGTCATATTTCTCTCCTTATTTTACCCTAACCAACTGTACAACCGTCTCCACATGCAGCGTATGCGGGAACATATCGACGGGCTGGATTTTTCGTACCTTATAGCCGTTTTTGACAAGGAACATTAAATCTCTTTTCTGCGTTTCGGGGTTGCAAGAGATATACACCACTTTTTTCGGCGCAAGAGCTACCACGCTTGACAAAAATGCCCTGTCCGAGCCGCTTCTCGGTGGGTCCATAATTACCACGTCAGCCGTTTCGCCCTCTTTTGCCGCTTCGACCATAAACCTGCCTGCGTCGGCATTGAAAAACCTGATATTTTCGACCTTGTTGAGCCTTGCGTTTTCACGGGCGTCCTTGACCGCCTCGGAATTCAATTCCACACCGATTACCTGCTTTGCCCTGTCGGATGCGAAAATTCCTATCGTACCCGTGCCGCAATATGCATCGATAACCGTTTCCTTGCCCGTAAGCTCGGCAAATTCAATCGCCTTGTTATATAAAATTTCCGTCTGCACGGGGTTTATCTGATAAAACGCCTTTGGCGATATTCTAAAGGTGTATTTTCCGAGCTGTTCCTCGATTTTTCCGTCGCCGAACAATATTTCTTCACGCTCGCCGAGAACAAGGCTTGTCTTTTTCGGGTTATAATTCCAAACGACCGTTGTGATTTCGGGATGCCTTGACAAAAGAGCATTTACGAACGAACGCTTTTTAGGAAATTCGGGCGTTCCCGTTACAAGCACGACCATTATTTGACCGCTTTTGAAGCCTCGCTTTACAAGCACATGGCGCAAAAATCCCTGCCGTGTGTCCTCGTTGTACGCCTTTAGCTTAAAGCTTTTGAGCAGCTTGCGGACAGTACCGATTATCTCGTCGGCTTTCTCGTCCTCAAGCATACACCTTTCGACCGCAACGACCTTGTGGCTCGACGACTGATACACGCCGGAAATTATATTTCCCCTGCGATCTGTCGAAAACGCCGCCTGCACCTTATTCCTGTAATTATACGGCTTATCCATACCGATAATCTCGTCCACATGACAAAATGAGCCGAGCAATTTTATGACCCTCGCCTGCTTAAAGCTCAACTGCTCGCTGTACGGCATATTTTGCAGCTGACAGCCGCCGCACTTTTTGTAAAGTGGACAGGCATTTGTATTTTTCGGCATAGCCTCACCTCAATTCACAGATAATTTTAACATATAACGCCCGATAAGGCAAACAAAAAGGACTGTAAATTTTACAGCCCTTAAAATTTAGCTCCACAAGCCCGTGTACCAATTTATCATTTGATTTCCGAACATCAGCGCAACGAAAATGCCGATTGCGAGGTGCGGACCGAACGGGACTTCCTTTTTCATATTCTCTTTTTTGAGAGTGTTTGAAAAAATCAGATACAGCGTGCCCGTAAAGCCTGAAACCAACAGCGCAAGCAAGACATTTTTCCAACCGAGAGCAAAGCCTGCCGCCGCCATAAGCTTTATATCGCCGCCGCCCATTGAATCGGGTTTAATGTACGAAACGAGCAAAAACAGACCGCTTACAAGGAAAAATCCGACGATTCTGCCGATAAGCTCATTTTTATCAAAGCCGTTTTCGATAATCGAGTCGATATAAATGACAATACCGCCTAAAAGAATGGTAATCCACATTGAGTCGGGAATAAACATATGCTTCCAGTCAATGCAAAAAACAACGACGAGTGCGGCGCAAATCATAAAATAGCCTAAAAGCCGAAGCTTAAAATCGCAGCCGCAGCCGAAAACGAACGACATCACGAACAAAATGCCCGTAACGCTTTCGACAATCGGATAAATCGGGGAAATTTTCGCCTTGCAGTAGCGGCATTTCCCGCCGAGAAAAATCCAGCTGAAAAGCGGAAACAAATCGTACCATTTAAGCGGATGCTTACACGTGGTGCAAATCGACGAGCCTTTTTTGAAGTCCATACCGAGCGGAATACGGTAAATTAGCACGTTCAAAAAACTGCCTATACATATTCCGACAATAAACACGCACACCGAAAAGTATATTTTCATCACAAGTAAAAAAGTATCGTAATCCATAATCAATCATCCTTTTCGGGAGCATTTGCGGTTTTCTCCGCTTCCTCCTGAGCCAAAACCTCGGCTTTCATTTTGCGAACCTTTGAAAGCAGCATCACAAGCGCAAGTGCCAAAATCGAAGCGACGGAAACGAAAATACCCTCTTTAAGTCCCTGTGGGAAATATTTCATTTCGACGGTGTGCTCGCCCTGTGAAATGTTGAACATCATCATATGGCTTTCGTTTTTGATAAGCTCGACCGCCTCGCCGTCAACCGTAACCGTCCAACCCTCGTCATAGGGCATTGAAGCGACCATAACGCCGTCCTTTGAAGCGTTGACCGTGCCTTTGATATATGAGTCCTTGAACTCGTCGATTTTGAGCGTACCGTTTTCAAGAATATGCTTGTAGCCGTTCATAAACGCTTCGTTGTCAACGGTTGTAACAGACATCTGAACGGAGTCCGTAAGCGGCTTATCCGCATCAAATTCCGAAATATCTCTGTCGGCATCATGTACCGTTACCTCAACGACGTCGCCTGCGTGATAATATCCGACGTCGTAAAGCTTTCTGTCTGATACGTCATATTCGCTTGCTTCGCCTGCAAAGCTAATTGTCATTTTCTGCAAGCAGCCGCTTGTGGCAAGCATAAACAATTCGCCGTCCTTTTGAACGGTATAGTTGAACTTGATTGAAAAATCGTTTGCGGTCGCCTTAAAAGGATAAACGCCGCCGACGGTTTCAATAATGGTCGTGAGAGCGTTGTAGCCGTCCTCGTGCACCTCGCCGTCCTCATGAACATGAGCGTGCTCGTCCTCGTTTTCCTCATTACGCTCAGCGTAATATTTGTTTACCGTTCCGCTGTCAACCGCCTCGCAGCTGCTGTATTCAATCGAGTCAAGCTGCGCATAGTCGAACACATTTCCTACGCCCGTTGCGTTATACCAAAAGCCCGTCTGCGAATACGACGGCTGATATATGTACGGGTCCCACTGTGTAACAGTCGAATCTGCACAGTATGCAAGCGGAAGCGCATATTTTACCTTGTATATGCCCTTGCCGTCAACCTCGCCGATTTTCTCATAATACGGGTTGTCCTCGCCTATAAGTCCCACGTTGTCAAACACATAGTCAAGCGAATGCATTGCGTTATATATGGGCGTTTGCGGCGAATACTTATATTCGTTTTTTCTGTCTCCGTCAACACCGAGGCAATACTGCGTAAGCGCAAGATTTGTATCGGTCATTGAGGAAAATGTTGAAATTCCGTTGTAGTTATAAAGTGCAGGGAAATTGTAAATACTTCCGTTGCTTATTTCCATACGGTAAAAGCCGTCGGTATTTGCTTCTATTATTTCCTTTGCTTGCTCAACAGTATTCAAGTCTGTGTAATATTCATCATAGACACTTCCTACACCCTTTATTGTTTTCGTGTTTGAAAGGCAAAGCTCTGCGACAATCAAAACGCACAGCACAATCGGAAGCGCACGCTTAAAGCCGTCTTTATTTTTTGCGATAAGCAAAATTACAAGATACACGGCAGCCGCCACCGCACTCAAAACAAGTCCGTAGGTTGTAAAGTGGTCGGAGAACTGCGAAAATTTAGCATAGCCTACCGAAACGCCGACAAGGGCAACGGGAAGTACAAAAGCCCATTTCGGAACGCTGTCGATATTCAAAAGGGTCTTGAACGCAACCGTGATTATCAGGAAAAGATAAAGGAATGAAAATCTGTACGGGAGAAAGGACGGTGCGTTGAGTCCGTGCCAAAAATAATTGAGCTTCGGAATTTGCATTGAAAGGAAGAAAAGCACGGTAACAACAGCCGTAGCGACCTTTTCGTTCGCCTTGATTTTCTTCGAGGTAAAGAACAACGGGAAAAGTATCATTGTGAGCATACTGCTCATAAGATACGGTGCTGTGCCCGAAGTCATTTCCAAGATTTTCATATCCATTCCGTCTGTGTGATAGGAAAGGAAGTCAAGAATGTTGAAGAAAAAGTCTGTCGTGTCAAAATCACTCTTTGCGGCGGTGTTTTTAAGGGCGTAAAGCACGGGAATAATTACAACCGCCGAAACAAGACCTGCAAAAAGCGAGGCTGTGCCGAATTTCAGCATAACGGGGAAAATCGGCTCGTCCTGTTTTTCTTCCTTGTTTTTGCTGACGTCCTGCGAAAAGACGAGCAGGAAGAAGTAGAGCACGCAGAAAATGCAAATCATATACGCTATGTAGAAGTTCACGAATATCGTATATGCAAGAGCAAAGAAATAGAGCGTAGCCTTTTTGCCCTTGACGATATTTTCAATTCCGAGGGCGATAAGCGGCAAGGTAATAAGAGCGTCAAGCCACATTGTGTTGTAATAGTAAGCAAGGTAAAAGCCGCTAAAGGTATAAATGAGCGAAAATACGCTTACGGTTATATTCTGAATTTCAAACTTGTTTTGGAGAAATACCGAGAACGAAGCCGCAATTAAAGCAGTCTTGACCGTAATTATCAAGAGCATTGCGCTGTCGATATTTGAGCTGTTAAACGGCAGTGCAAGCAGGTTGAACGGGCTTAAAAGATAGTAGCATATGCTTGCGAATTCATTTGAGCCGAGTCCCGTATTCCATGAATAGAACAGAGAGCCGCCGCTTTTAAGCCTCTCGATATATTCAGCAAGGAACGGCGCATACTGCCCCAAGCCGTCGTTACGAAGAATGGTATAATCGCCGAACGGCGCAATCTTTGAAAAGGCGCAGAACACCAAGAAAACCACCACGGCGGCGAACGCAGAAATTAAAGGAAATATAAATTTATTCTTTTTGTTATGAGAAATCCCCAACGAAATCTTCCTTTCCGGAATATGATGTCAAATACAGTTATAATTATACACTAACCGACGGCCGTTTACAAGGAAAGCCGTGAAATTTGAGTGTGCCTTAGGTAAAAAAATAAGCAAAGGCTTTCGCCTTTGCTTATTTAATGTTAATCCGCTAAATTGATTTTATTCAATTAGTCAGCTACGTGCTTGGGGTTAGAACTAACAACCGGGCATGTAACTGTTGTAGAAATCTGACCGTTAGCATCCTTAGCCATTACAGCTGAGTAATCCTTGTTAGCAACTGAAGCGTCATCTTTAGCAACGGGGCACTGCGGAAGCTTACCGCCGTCAAACTGATTCTTAAAGCTTGAGTTTTCAGCGAGGTTAATTGAAGATCCAGCAGCAAGAGCTATCTGACCGCCGTCAGTTCCGCCTGTCATCTGCCATGTTGAAGCAGTTGACTTAATGCTGCTCATATTTGACTTACATGTCTTTGTCTCTGCGTTCTTTGTAACAGCACCGTAAACCGGGATAGCTACTGCAACAAGGATACCCATGATAACAATAACGATCATCAATTCAACGAGTGTGAAACCTTTTTTACTCATAAGTTTTCTCATGATAATTTCTCCCTTTTTCATTAGAATAATTATATAATGGGTGGGTTGCCCAGAATACCAAGCTAAAAAGTCAACGGGAAATTTCCGTAACCTTTATCTGTATTATAAACTAAAAAAAACAGTTTGTAAAGTCTTTTTTATAAAATATTTACAATAAATTGTAAATTTGTATTATTTTGCACCGTGAGCTACACCCGAGCCGCTGTTTTTACACTCAACATTTACATATTTTCCGTTTTCGGGGAGCGTTACGGTGTAATATCCGCCCTCGGTGGGACAAAGCGGAAATTTTCCGCCCTCAAAGCAAGCAAGATATGCGTCCGTAAACGCCTGCCTTGCGTCCTCCTGCGTTCTGATGTCAACCGTGGTTGTGCCGTCGTTCCTGAAAATGACCTTTGCGCCCGAATCGGTGTCGGTCAAGGCACATTGCTGCGCTCCCTTTGCGATAATATCCATATTTGCGCCGCAGGTCTTTTTCTCCGCATTCTTTGTAACAAGTCCGAAAACAGGGACTGCCACAGCGACCAAAATGCCCATAATTACAATGACAATCATCAGCTCAACAAGTGTAAAACCCTTTTTGCTCTTCATAAGACATACCCCCATACAGTCTCGTGATTTTTTAGGGAATTGTGCGTGAATGTTCCGTAACTGTTTTAAGTATATCCTATATTTTATTTTTTGTCAATCACTTTGTCATTGCAATAAATATAGCCATATCGGTAACAACCGTCCTGCCGATATTCTTCAACGTCTCATTCCTTGAGCCGATTTTGATTATTGCAGGCGACCACTCATTATAATACTTGTCAATGATAATGTCGCCGAGATATGTGCCTTTAAGCGTGTTGTCCCTGAAATCACGAAGCGTTTTGACAACTCCGCTTTCCATATCCGTACCTGCCATAAGCCATCTTGTGCCGCAGGTAAACGCCGTCTCGGTGTCTCCCGTATCGGCATCAAGCGCACCGCCTATCGAGTCATTATAGGAAATAAATCTTATAACGTTGCCCGAGCGTTTGGAATTCGGATATGTTTTGCCCGATTCCTGCCTGTTAGACGGGTAGCCCTCGGTGTCCGTTCCCGAGTCCCAGCCTGCTGTGTATTCGCTTGTGAAATAGTAGCCGCTTTCATTGTTGCAGTTGACAAGCTGACCGTTGGTTTTCATATTGTCAAACGAAAATGACGAGTTCAAGTCATATTTCGCAGGCAAATATTCACGGTTGCTCTTAACCGCTACTGAAATACCGCTGTCAAGGTATTTATGCTTGAGCGCATTGCCCGAAGCGTCCGTCGGGTTTTCCATTTCCTTGTTTTCGGTCGTGTCCCATTGGAACGCATCAACGCCCACGCTGAACTTAACGTCAAGCTTCAGCGGATTGTCAAACTGATAATAAAATTTGTATGCGATATTGTTCGACTTAATCGTTACCTTGTTATCCTCATCAATCAAATGAATAGGTGCAAGACCATAGAAATATCCCTTGTATGTGAAATAATAGGTATATTGATTTGTCGGCTTCTGGAAGGTAATCGTGCCGTCGGCATTTTCCGTGAATGTGCCAAGCTCGGGGCAGGAGGCTAATATCTGATTTGCCTCAACCGTTGCAGGGTCCTCATAAAAAATGTCAACCTTTGTCGCAGTCGAAAGCGAGGTCTTTGTCGCATCCTCTTGGAACTGTGCGACAATATATTCAACCTGTGCTTGAAGCTTAAACTGCTTTTCGACCATATCATAACGCTTGTATATCGTGCCGAAGAGCTGAGCGACCAAGCCCATAACAAGTGCCATAACTGCGATAGCCACTATAAGCTCTGCGAGGGTAAAGCCTCGCCTGTCATGTTTTGTTTTGTTAATCAACTTAAACATAGCCTTGCCGCCCTTTCTTCGTTTTATCCCTGAGATGCCATTGCGTTTACGCCCGTAAGGGTAATTCCTCTCTTGTTGCCGCTTGCGTCGAAAAATACCGCCGTGGTGTCGTCCGTATATCTGCCGTCAGCACCCTGCGTCTTTACACGCTTCCATGCGTTTGCGTCCGACGGGTCCTTCGTGTAGTAAATATATGCCTTTTCTTCGGCGTCGTTTTTGCCGTTACCGTTTTCGTCCTTGTAGCCCGTGAGATACCATATACCCTGCGAATAAGTAATCGAAATGAAGTTTATGTTGGTGTCATTCGCAATCTTAATCGCTTTCCAAGCGTAAAGATGATTTTCCTCATCGTAGCAGTATTTGACGTTGATGTACGAGCCTGCCTTGCCGTTGCCCGAATAGCAATACTGCGAAGCACAATACTGCTCAGGCGATTTTCCGCTCTGCGTGCCTACCGCTACCCAATAATCGTCCGCATACTCAACGTCGGTTATTCCTTTAAGCACCGATACAAAGCCATATTGGTTAGAAGCCTTATTGCTTACGCTTGTATAATCGTAAAACTCATCACAATTTCTATCGTTTCTAAGCTTTTTAAAGGTCAAGCCTGATACATCAAGCCAAGCTGTTGTAACGCCGATTCTGTCAGCCCACATATAGCTTTCAAATTCCTTTGTAACCGAAGTTATCTTTGAATTTGTCGGTTTTTCATAATCATAGTTCCAACTAAACAGTGAGCCGTTGTTTGTACCCCACATAAACTGCGGTTTGGTGTCCCACGTAAGTCCCCAACGGATAGTTGTACACTCGGCATCTGCCATCGGATGACAGTTTGTACCGAAGGTTGATGTATTTTCATCTATCGACGGCGAATATCCCGGCTGGGGAACCTTATCTGAGTTGTATGAAAGGTTGAAGTACGCTTTGTGATAATTTGTGTCCCAACCAAGTGCCGTACTCGTATAATTGCCGTCTTGATATTGATCTGTTCCGTAGAACTGATGGAATACGTTTGTTTCCTTTTTAAGTGACCAGCCTTTACCGGATTTCATTGAGCCGACCTCATCTTTATCAGATCCGTCTCCGGAAGATCTTATGAAAACAAGTCCTGTGTTATATGCATGAGAAAGCGTAGTAACCCAATAGTTATTCGAGAATAAATAGCTCAACGAATAGCCTACCGCTACGGAAATATTATTTCCTGTAATGTCATCATGGAAGCTGTCCATATCAAGCATTGTGACATTATTTCTAAGTCCCGAGCTGAAAAATGCATGGTTGTATATACCACGGCCTCCCGGGTCTTTGAAAAAATCGCCGGATTTTAAACTATTGTCAATAACAACAGTCGTCGGATTCTCAACGCCTATCGCATACGGCTCCGACAAGTAACCTACCGTTATGTCGATTTCTCTTCCTGCTGTAAGGTAATAATCCTGTCCGTAGCCTACAAGAAGCTGACCGGCAACATACATACCGTTAACCGTTTTACCGGGCTTATATACAATCGACTGATTATAACCCGGCTCGGGATACTTAATCTTTTTGTCCGGACAGTACTTGTCGCAATAGTTAAGCAAATCCCTGTATCCCATAGAAGAGAACACATTTCTCGAAAGCCTTGTTGACACAGTTCTTATATCTCCGAACAAGCCTGTCGGATACCATAAATCATCCCTTGTGCTGTAAGCTGCGCCCAAAGTTCCTACATGGACATATCTTGACCAACCGCCGGCGGCTTTGGTTTTCCAACCGTAAACATCAGTAACAGAAGGGATATATCCGCAATATAATGTGTAAGAATTTTTAGGATAAACATTTTTTGTTTGCACGCTATCAGCTTTGATTTCATAATAATTCGGATTATCGGTATCGATTTTTACCGCACCGACCGAAGTTATGGTTATCAATGAATTATCGTCCGCATATTCGTAATTCGTCGCCTTTTTATATCCGTCAATATTAAGAGCTTTACCGCCTGCATCTTTTGGAGAAAGCCAACCGATAATTGCTTTGTACTCACTTGGCTTCATATCGGCGTATACGCCGTAATGCTCCCACAAACCTTTTCTGTCTCTTAGCTTGAAAACGCCTGATGCAGTCATGTAATAATCTTCAGTTCCCGTAACGTTGGCAGTAAAATAGTTGTATGTAGCAGCCTGGTATCCATATCCGATACCGAGAACACCGCCGTTATAAAAGAAAAGTTGGTTGTGTTTAGAAGCGTCATGACTGTAAGGCGAGTCTGCGTTACCTCTATATATTGTTTTATACATCGCCTGAGTTGTATTTTCTCTTGTGAAAGTTTCATGGCTTGCAACCGTATTGTTACCTGACTCGTTAAGGTAACTGTCGTAATTGTTAAGGTAATCTCCGCCCCAATAGTAGTTACCCGTTTTTTCGTTTCTCCAGAAACGGCGCACCTGTCCTGCGTCGCCGCCCATAACATAGTAGCCGTACTTATTGTCTCCGCCGTTGCCGTCATCGCCGCTGCCGACGCCGACCCACTCAACATCGTTCATTGCCGATTTAAGCGGAGCACCCGTCATTTCCTTTGCGATAAGATCCATACGTCCGTACTCGTCAACACCGCTTGTCGCATAGTAATAGTATTTGCCGTCGGAAGCTTTTTCGCCGACAAGTATAATCTCGGGTGCGCCGACCTCGATTTTAGTGCTGTACTGGAGGTCGCCTACGCCCTGTCCGTATTCAATTATCAACGGAGAATGTTCGAAACAAATGACGTTGTTACCGCCCTTGAGCGTGAACACCGCAACATTTGTCGCTCCGTCTTTTTTATAAACTATATCGTAATACTGCTTATCAACAGTTTGCTTGTTGCCATTCTTGTCGGTATAGCTTACCTTAAAGTGCCAGCCTGCCTGATCCGCATTCTTGTTTTCAGCGGTCGGATTAAACGCAAAGCCCTTGGGGACAAGCGTAATTTTCGTCGTCAAAAAGTCGTCGGTAATATTGTTCGGGAAGCAGAGCATACGGCTTGTGTTATCGCTGACATAGAAGGTCGAATATGAATTCGGCGTGTTGGGGTTACTTGCGATGATCGTACCGTGAACCTGACCGGCCGAGCTGTCCGAGCCAAAGCTAATTGACTTATCGGTATCCCCATCCTTTGTCATTGTAAGCGGAACATCGCTTACGGAGATTTCATAGCCGGGTGCGTTTTCGCCCTTATTTGCAATAAGCCTCTCCAGCAAGCTCGCCTTTTCGTATGAGGATTTTGTAACCTCGCCTGCCGCACGGATATTCTTGAAATTTTGGAGGAAAAGCGGTGTAAAGGTAAAAATTATCAGCATAATCAAAGCTATGGCAACAAGTGTTTCCACAAGCGTCATACCTTGCTTTTGTTTTACTGTACTTTTAATGTTCTTAAAAATACTTTTCATAATGCTCCTCCTAACTTATTTTCAAAAAGTCTTATTCCCACATAAGAGATGATGAATCTGTGGGGTCGGGCGGAATAATCGAGCTGTATGTGTCCCTTGCGTTATTGTCAACGTCGATTTTTCTCATCAGGTTTTTGGTAATATTGCCTGCGCCGTCGCCGGTAACATACTGCGTAGGTGTATCTCCCTCGCTAGTCTGATAATAAATCTCAATCAAATCCGCAAATCTGTTAAGGACGTTCTTTGAATATTTGTTGGTTGCAATCGAATAGTCAAGGAAATACTTGAGCAAATCGACGCCGTATTCGTTTTCACTGCCTGTATTCTGCGGTGCGTTGTCGTCAAAGTAATAAACATCGCCGGCAGAAAAAGCCTTGTATCTGTAAACACCGACATTCGGCATCTCTATATTGACATATACGTCGCCGCCGAAAAAGACCTTGCCGCAGCGACCTAAGCTGTAAATATTGTTGCTTATCGGGTCGGTAATTGCCGCAGTTTCAGGGTTTGGAGTTCCCAAAACGACAGTGCTGAATCTGTATTTTCCCCTTATGGCGTCTCCTATCATTCCTAAATTCGCGCCAAACTTGGTAAGTGTATTTCTGTAAAATCCATATGCAAAAATTTCAATATCGCCGTTTATTACAATGTTGTTACCCTTTAAGAACATAATATTGTAGTTCTTTTTAGTGGGTGTAACATCAATATTTGTGTTTACAAACAAGTCCTTCATTCCGACAAACGAAACAATGTTATCTTGATTTTGTTTCATTTTGATTGTTCCTGTTGTAGGCGCATTCAAAATAAGGTTGCCCGAGGAATAACCGAGCTTTGCAGGTGTGCTTCGTTCGCCTATGTTAATTGTATAGGTGCCGAAATGCTTTGTTTTAAGCGAAAGGTTTGACGGAAGCTTTACCGTGCCGATTTTAGTTAGCTGGTCATTTGAAACAGCATCAACAATTCCCGCATTTGCACCGTCGTTATCGTAAAATGTGCCGAGTCCCTGAACAGGCTCTGAAATTCTCGCCGTCACGGTCGCAGGAACAACGTCATTTATATCGTTTCCCTTAACCGCATAACCCTTGCTGACAAAACGCCTCTGCTTGTCGATCATTTCGACCTCTTCCTCGGCTATAATGCCCGAGCCGTCGGGCTTTTCCTCGGTTTTCAGGAATTTTCCCTTTTTGATTTCGACGATATTCGTTATTTCGACCTGATAATATCCGATTATTTCCTTATCCGTACTTGCAGCCAGCCCTGCCTCGGTAACATACTGATATGCTGCCGGAGATGCCGCCCTGTTCCAAATAAGGTATATTTTATTTGTTAGAATTTTATCTCCGTCCTCGCTTGTTTCAACGATAAACTCATTGACATCAGAGTCGGAGCCTCTGTTGTTAACAGCAAGCTGATATGCGTATGCCGAGGCCTCTGCTCCTGCTTGAGCAAGATACTCCGCTTTCTTTCTGTCGGACAAAAAGCGCACAGTTCTAAGACTGGTCATTGTATAAGCATACATTGCCGTGCCCATAAGCGAAAGTATAAACAGCAACGCAATGACCGCTGTCAATGCAAAACCGCCGTTTTGTTTAAGCCTTTTTTTCATACGAATCACCTTTCCGTATAAATTAAACTATAACTCTCAAAATTTCCTCTATCGATGTTTTTCCGTGCATTACCTTGTAAATACCCTCATCCTTCAGCGTGTGCATTCCCTGCTTAATGGCAAGCTCTTTAATAGCCGCAGCGTTTGCTCGGTCAAGGATAAGCTCCTTCATTTCCTCGGTAACGGTAAGGAATTCAAATACAGCCTCTCGTCCCCTATAGCCTGTATTGTTACAGGAAATACAGCCCTTGGGCTTGTAGAGTGTAAACTCCTCGTCGGGATACTCGTCAAGCGGAAGGTCGGGAAATATCTTGAGAAGGTCATCCCTCTTTATCTGATATGCCTCCTTGCACCTGGGGCAAAGACGTCTGACAAGACGCTGTGCCAATACGCCGACAAGTGAGGATGTAACAAGGAACGGTTCAACGCCCATCTCATTAAGACGGGTTACGGCACCGGGTGCGTCGTTTGTATGCAGGGTCGAAAGAACCATATGTCCCGTAAGAGCCGCTTCGACGGCAATCTTTGCAGTCTCGCCGTCACGAATCTCACCGACCATGACAATATCGGGGTCGGAACGCAATACCGAACGCAAAGCCGCCGCAAAGGTCATACCTGCTCTGTTATTCATCTGAACCTGATTGATACCTGCCATACGGCGCTCAACCGGGTCCTCAAGTGTAATCGTGTTTTTATCGTCCGAGCTTATCTCGGCAAGGGTAGCATAAAGAGTTGTGGATTTACCGCTACCTGTGGGGCCCGTAACAAGCAGGAAGCCGTAGGGCATATGAATTGCTTTTTCAAATCTCGGGAACTGCCTCTCGGAGAAGTGCAAATCGTGAAGCTTTACAACACCCTGCGATCTTTCAAGAAGTCGCATAACAATCTTCTCGCCGTAAACAGTGGGCATTGTAGCAATACGAATATCGAGTGTTCTGTCCTCAAATCTAACGGTAGCACGACCGTCCTGCGGAATACGCTTTTCGGCAATATCCATACCGCCGAGTACCTTAACACGTGAAACAACCGAGGGGAAAAGCTTGATTTGGTTCTGCATTACCTCCTGCAAAACGCCGTCAATTCTGAAACGGACTCTCATATGCTTTTCAAGTGCTTCGACGTGAATATCGGATGCGCCTGCCTTAATGGCGTTGTTTATAATCTGGTTTACAAGCAAAACCGCCGGCTTATCATCAATGGAAAATTCCTCTGATACATTTTGGTCGTCGCTTGCTTCGTCCTCGTCATAATTATCAAGCGACGAGTTCATATTTGCAAAGTTTTCGATTGCGGCGGTAAGCTCCATATCGGGAGCAACAAGGGGGCAAATCTCAAGACCCGTAATAAGATGGAGGTTGTCTATCGTAATGATATCGTTCGGATTTTTCATTGCGACATACAAGGTCTTTTCATCCTGATAAAGCGGAAGAATGTGGTCCCTCAACGCCATTTCGGGTGTAATAAGGTTAGCCGCTGAAACATTGACGCCTATCTCATTGATTGAAACGTATTTATAGCCTGTCTTTTTGGCAAGTGTTTTTGCTATATCGTCCTCTGTGCAGTAGCCTAACTGCGTAAGGATTGTGCCGATAAGCTCCTTGCTCGTTTTTTGTATCTCCAACGCCTCGGCAAGCTGTTCCTCTGTGATAATTCCGGCTGCAACAAGCCTTGAGCCCATGCTTCCGGGTATTATCAGATTGTTATTCGCCATTATTTAATCTCTCTCCATTCGAAAATCTACCCATTGAATTATCTTGCTTATCTTGAAAATTCTACAAGTACTATCTGCGCTGTTCTCTGCTCGTCTGTACCCGTAATATTGATTGTGTCTATACGCTTTATCTGCTTATCGCTTACCGTGTCATGACAGAAGGTTATAATATCCCTGTATGTGCCGGTAATTGAAAGATTAACAGCTATTTGATTGACATTCTGCTCATTTTTCTCAGGCTCGCCGAAGGTAAGCTCTGTAAGGCTGCAATTATGCGCCTCAACGTCCTTTTCAAGATCAATCATAATCTGCATTTGATCAAGCGGATCTTTTGAAATCATTATATCGTATTGAGCTATCTGATCCTTATATTCGCCGCTGCGTGCCTGCAAAGCCTTGAGGTTTGCGATAGCAAGCTGATTTTGCTTATATTGTGTCTTTGCTTTTTCAATATTCGCTTCCGTCTCGTCGATGCCCTTCGCACCGAAAACGGTAAGAACGATAAGTCCTATGCAAGCGACAATCAATACGACAATTACCACTTTGACGTCGTCGAGGAGATTTTTCTTAGCGGCTTTTTCCTTTTCCGAGCCGTCGCCGGTAGCCTGCTTCTTTTTAATAACATCGCTTAAAGCCATAATTATTTAGCCTCCCCCGTAGTAGTTTCGGTCGTTGTTGCCGCTGCGGTAGTCGTAACCTGTGTGGTCTGAACCTCGCCGCTTGAATTAGTTACAGCCTCGCCCTTTTTGTCGGTAACTGTCTCATAAACGGGAGCGCCCGCAGTAACGTTAACGCCGTTTGACATACTCAAGACAAGAGTAAAGGTAACGCTTTTCCCGTCCTCGCCCGAGGTTCTTGTGTAGCTTGTTGTCTCAACCGTCTTAACGATTTTTTGCATTTCCTCGGTTTTGAACAAATCGACATAATCCTTGTAGTCCTGGTTGTCCTGAACTGTGCAGGTAAGGGTACAAATACCCTCCTTAAACCAGTTTTCAAGGTTTACCTGTGTAATCTGAACATAGTCGGGTGTTTGATTTGAAATCATTGTGAAAAATTCAACTGCATCGGGATCCTGCGGAGTGATGCTTTCAATCATTTTTCTGACCTCGCCCAACTCGTTGTATATGTTTTGGTATTCTTGAAGTGCAGGGAATTCGCTCTCAATAGCACTGTTTTTACGCTGAATTGTTTTGAGCTTCGATTTAAGGATTTGACCCTTAACCGCAACGCCTCCGTAGACAATAAAGAGGCAAACAAGAATTACAAGCGCAATTTTTGAAATCAAGTCAATTTTTTTTCTGCTTTCAAGCCTGCGTCTGTAACTGTCCGGTAACAAACTAACTTTGAACACTGCTTAAACCTCCAATGCCTGAATTCCAAGACCGATACAGCCTGCGAATTCGTTTAATACGTTTCGGTCAAGTCCGAAATTATAATTTGAATAAAAATCAGGAATAATTACGGGCATTTCCATAATCGTATCCTTGATTATATCGCACAAGCGAGCACTTTGATCAGCCGTCGTTGTGAAGAAAATCTTTTCAATCGGGCTGTCGCCGTTCTGCATTGCATAATAGCTTACGGATGAAGCTGTTTCGGAAGCCAGCATTGCGCCGATTTCCTCAATGTCAAATGCGAGAGTCTCCTCGTTCGGCTCAAGCTTGTAAATATTGTTCACGCTATCGACAACTCTGTCCGGAGTTGTTATAGAACGTACCATTGAAATTTCGTCGCCCTTGATAACTATAAAGTTAAGAAGATCGTCGGTCATATTCAAAAGTGCAAACTTTTCGTCGCCGACAAGACCTGCTTTAAGTCCTCTTATCTGCGAAAGCACCGAGGAATCAACGTCCGTAACCTGAAGCTTTGAAGCCGAAAGAATATTTATGTACTGCTCAATCATATTTCTTCTTGCCGCAACAAGCATTACGTGTGTTATGGGCTGATCCTCATCATTTACGCCGTCGCCTGCAACAACATAGTCAATTTCCATTTCCTGTATCGGAATGGGGATGAACTCTTGAGCCTGCAAGAGAACCATATTGCGAAGCTTATCGTCATCAACCTTGGGGAAGGTCGCATATCTCATAATAACGTTTTCATTGTTGATTCCGACAACAACGTCGAGGCTTTTGAAGCCGCCGCTTTGGAGCAGTTCTGTCAACGCAACGTTAAAGCGATCGGGATCTCTGATAAATCCCTCTTCAATCGTTCCCTCGGGCAGCGGTGCCTTTCCGCACGCTAAAATTGAATATGTACCGCTTGAACGGGTAATTTCAACCGCCCTTATTTCTCTCGAATCGACCTCAAGGCCGATTACACTTTTAACTTTAGCCATAAATTTCTCCCCCTGTTTATGAGCCGATAGAAGTAGACGCCGTGAATATAGGCAAGTATAACGAAATAAGCATTGCGCCGACAAGTCCGCCTATACCGATAAGAGCGATAGGCTCGATAATCGAACCGAGGTTTCTTGATGTCGCTTCAACATCCTCCTCGTAGAATTCGGCAACCTTGTCAAGAAGCTCAGGCAATGTACCTGCTTCCTCGCCGATTGCAATCATACCTGTAACCATAGGAGGAAACAATCCACTCTTATCAAGAGAGTCCGAAATGGATTTACCCTCTTCAATGTCGGAAATAGCGTTGTCAACCGCATCCCTTATTAAATCGCTGCCCGATGTGGGACCTGCGCTCTGCAATGCCTCAACAGCGGTAACACCGCCTGCAAGAAGCGTTGCAAGAGTTCGGCAAAAACGAGCTATAACCATCTTTGTAATAAAGTCGCCTATCAACGGCATATGCAGCTTGTTCTTTTCCCAAAAGTTGTGCGCAAACTTACTCTTTATAATAAATCTTAATGCGACAATTAAAACAACCGCAACCAAAATCCACAAATACCACTGTGTTCTCAAGCTGGTTGACGCATTGAATATGAACTGTGTAAGTCCGTTCAGCTCTGTTTTCGCAGGAATCATCTTCTGGAAAATCGGAACCATGAACGCAAGCATCGCAATAAGAAGTATGATAGCGAAAATACCGATATTCTTAGGATACGATACCGCCGATTTGATGTTGTCCTTCAACGCCTTGTTTTTCTGCAGCTGGTTTGCAAGGCTGATAAGCGATTGCTCGAGAATACCGCCGACCTCGCCCGTAGCAATCATTGCAACGAAAAGGTCGTCAAAAATTTTCGGGTACAAAGCAAATGCGTCAGAAAGAGGCATACCGCTTTCAACATTTTCCGAAATATCTACAATAGCAGCCGCAAGAGTCGGGTTGGTTGTCTGCTTTGCAAGCGTCGCCAACGCTCTTGTAACAGGAACACCTGCAGAAATCATAGCTGCCATCTGTCTTGAGAAAACAGCGACGTCCTGTATAGAAACCTTTTTACCGCCCGTCTTCTTTTTCTCACTGATAACTTTTTCTTTGATGTCGGTAACGATAATTCCGGCTTCACGGAGCTTATCCATAGCTGCGGAGGAATTATCCGCAACAACCTCGCCGTGGACGTTCTGTCCCTGGCGGTTCATACCGTCATAAGTAAAGGATGCCAAAGCATTTGCCCCCTTTTATATTAGTAACCCGATGTCATAAGAAGTCGTCTGACCTCTTTTTCATCAACGCAAAAGTCAATTACTGATTCTTTTGAAATCTTCTGCTCCTTATAAAGTCTTAAAAGAGCCTGGTCCATAGTCTGCATTCCCTGCATCTGTCCTGTCTGCATAGCCGCATAGAGCTGATGCTCCTTTTCCTCACGGATAAGGTTTTTAACAGAGGGTGTATCAATCATATACTCAACCGCAACGCATCTTCCCTTGCCGTTGATGGTGGGAATAAGCTGCTGCGAAATAACAGCTTTCAGGGAGTTCGCAAGCTGCTGTCTTATCTGTCCCTTTTGTCCCTCGGGGAAGGAGTCGATAATACGGGAAATTGTCATAGGTGCAGTCTGCGTATGGAGAGTCGAGAAAACAAGGTGTCCCGTTTCAGCCGCAGTAACCGCAATCGAAATACTCTCGGGGTCACGCATCTCGCCAATCATAATTGTATCGGGGTCGTGTCTCAAAACAGTTTTAAGTGCATTGGCAAAGCTGTGAGTATCGTTTCCTATCTCTCTCTGACGTACAGTTGATTTAATATGAGTATGCAAAAACTCGATAGGGTCCTCAACCGTAACTATGTTTGTTTCGTATCTTTCGTTTATGTACTTAATCATAGCGGCAAGCGTTGTCGATTTACCGCTACCCGTAGGTCCTGTAACAAGCACAAGTCCTCTCGGGAGATTGCAAAGTCTTTTAATATCCGAGGGAAGTCCAAGCCTTTCAAGCTCAGGAACCTCAAACGGAATAGCTCTGAATACCGCTGCGAGCGTACCCCTTTGGATGATGACGTTTCCTCTGAAACGAGCAATGCCGGGTACTGCTACCGCAAGGTCCAATTCCCAATCCTCTTCAAGCTTCGTTTTCTGTATCGGCGACATTATATCGAGAAGCATTTTCTCAATATCCTCCGGTGCGAGCTTCGGAAAATCGGTCTGACGCTTAAGATCTCCGTTTATTCTGACGCACGGCTCAATTCCTGCTACCAAGTGCAAGTCGGAGCCTCCAACCTCCGCCGTATGTCTTAAAAGGTCCTCTATCACGAACGGATAAGAGCTTTCTTTGCCTGTAAAAACCACTGAATACAACTCCTAAATTTTGAACATTTAACTAAAAATATGCGTATAGGGTGCAAGAAAAAGTATTATTCCTGCACCCGATTTTAACAATTAAGCTGCCGAATCCAGCTCTGTAAGCAAGCCCTTAATGTAATCTGCCATTTCGGGTGTAGCCATAACGTAAGTGGTACATGCAGAACCGCTTCCCGTCTTGGAATCAGCTGTTATAAATGTAAATTGATCCATTGTCGGAATTTCGGGATGAACGCTCATCAATCCGGCAATTCTGTTTCTTGCAACTGCTTCGTTGGCAGTAACCTCAACTGCTCTGTTCAGAACCTCCTCGGTGCTTGCCGTATCCATTGCGTCAAGCAAGCTCTTTACCTGCTCCTGCTTTGCAAAATCGCAGTAAACGATAAGTGCCTTTGAAATTGTCGGATACGCATTAGTCTTGAAGGTAACGTTTTCAAGCTTTATGTTTGCAAGTCTGTCAAGCATTTCCTGAGCCGTGCAGTTCTGAAGATCATATACGAAGAATGTGTTTTCAAGCTTCATGCTGTCAGCATAGCTTTCGGTATCAAATTCCTTGATCTTGCTCTCTGCCTTGTTGACCTCAGACTCAGTTCCCATAAGCCAAAGCTTCTTGGTCATCTTCTCAGGTCCGTAAACCGTAACCTCATAGGGGAAGCTGTCTATAATGCCGACAGCCATAGCTCTGTCAATATACACGAGCTCGATTTCACGAAGTATTTTCGTTTCCTCAGTGCCTGTTGAAGTGCCCGGAGTTGACGGCTCATTTGTTCCGCCCGAGGGGGTGGTGGACGGCTCTACAACCTGATCGCTCTTTGAAGCACCGAGATTAGCACCTGTAAGGGGTTTATCGATAACAGCCTTAATTGTGTTAATGTCTGCAAGAGCGCTGCCTGTAACAAATGTATAGAGGGTATAAGGTCTTGACGCTACAACAATTCCGGGGTCAAGTCCAAGGCTTGAAAGAAGTCCGCTAAATTCTTCTGCTGTAATGTAATTAAGATTGATTTCCTTGAAATTAGCCGCAACAAGAGCCGCACCTGCGTTGATGTTGCTGCTTACGTCAATAAGCTTTATAAGCTCTTGAATTTTAGCAAGCTCCTTAGGACTTGCGCTGACAAATACTGTGCTGTCGTCAGCCTCTGTCGAAACATACTGAACGTTTGACAAGCCGAGTGCGCTTGCCTGTGTCTGAAGAACGCCGACTGTTATGTATTTAAGGGTGAACTTGGTCATTACAACCTTGTCAATAAATTTCTCATTAAGCTCTGCGGTAGTGCCGACCATTAAGGTATTGCCGTCTTTAAGGTATGAAAGACCTGCAAGTCTTGTAACATAGTCGATAGCCTTGAGTGCCGACATCTGTTCAAGATTAACGGTAAGCGTTGTTGTTGCATCACCGACAAAAATGATAGTATAGCCCGCATTTCTCGCAATTGCCGAAAGTGCATCCTTAACATTTGCGTCAACAAGATTAAGAGAAAGTCTTGAGGACGACCATGTGGAAGCAGAGGACTCCTCGGTAAGCGGTATTTTAATTACCTTTCCCGAAATAATCCTGTCGGCATCAGAAAGATTGTTAGCGGTCATAATGTCGCTGACTGTAACGCCGTGAGTTTTAGCTATTCTTGTCAAGGTGTCCCCCGACTTGATTACATAATATTGGTAATCGCCTGAATTTTTCTTGCTTGAACCCATTACCGTCATAGGTAACACGGCATTTACAAGCAATACGATTGCCAAAACCGCAACCAAAACAGCTTTCAATTTTTTTGTTGAACTGTTGTACATTGTGTGTTCCCCCTAAGAAACTCTATTATTTATATATAAAAGATATTATTTTTCCGAATTATTTCATCTCGACAGTTCTCTTCTTTTCGCCGAGCGAGAAGGTAACCGAGCTGTCTGTTATGGATTCAACGAGCCACTCCGAGCCGGGTACATAATCTCCGACCTGAAGCACATACGAGCGAAGCTTCGTTTCCACGATTACCGTTCTGTAACCGTCGGAGTTATACACCATACCCTTTATCTTTGCGTTTGCGATAACGTCCTCGGAGAACGGGTCTACACCCTCCGCAACGGTTTCGCCCTCGCTTCTCTCAATCATCGGAAGAACGTCAACCGACTGTGCCGGATTGGTAACGGTTTCGTCGAGCCCTGAGTCCGTTTTTATGCCCGATATAATTATCAACGCCGCAACTACAATCGCAATTATGAAAAATATAAGCGGCAAAATGATTTTCATTTTAGGATTTTTCTCAAAGAACGCATTAAAGGAATTCCTTTTCCTCGCATCCTTTTTACCGCCCTTGCCTGATTTGAATTTGGCTATGACATCCTTGATGTCCATATTCATATCCATAAAGCACCCTCCGATACGCTGCACTTTTTCAGTTAAATTTTAGTAAAACTTATGCTTGCCCCCACCGTTTTTATAAAATGGGCGCAATAATACACATATTTATAGTTTATTGTACAACTAAATATGCTTTTCGTCAATAAATATATAAAAATTTTTACAAATTTCATATATTTTTTCGTACAACTTTATGCAAATTATCCTAAATGCAAAAAAAAACGCAGGCAAAAATGCTTCTGCCTGCGTTTGATTTTGATTAAAAATGTTTACTTTTGCTTTACTTTTTTGAGCTGTCGTGCTTTGAGTTGTAGCCGTAGCCATAGCCGTAGCCGTAACCGTAGCCATAGCCGCTTTTCTTTCCGTAGAAAGCGGGCTTTCCGAAGCCGACCTCCGCATTGTTGTAAATACAGCCGAGAATTTCAATTCCCGAGTTTTCAATGTTATCCATTGCTCTTCTGATTTTTCTTGCCGGAGCATAGTCCTGCTTGATGACAAGAACGCTTGTGTCAGCATAGCCTGCAAGGATTGATGCGTCGGCAAGTATTCCGCACGGTGCGGTATCAACAATGACAAAGTCGAATTCCTTCTTTGCCGTTTCAATGATTTCCTCCATCTTAGGCGAGGAAAGGATTTCCGAAGAGTTATCGACAGCCTTGCCCGATACAAGAACGAACAGCTGATATTTTTCTGAATACTTAATCGACTCTTTAAGAGTTTTATTGCCGGAGATTATTCCGCAAATTCCCTCATCATCCGTAGCCGAGAAGCCCAAAGCCTTTGCAACCGAGGGCTTACGCAAATCGGCGTCGATAAGAAGAACGGATTTTCCGTTTTGAGCAAGCGAAAGAGCAAGGTTGGTTGCCGTTGTGGTCTTTCCTTCGCCCTCAAGCGTACTCGAAACAACAATCGTCTTGTAGCCGTGCTTTGTAGCAGCGTATTCAATCTTTGTTCTGATAAGCTTATAGGACTCGATAAAGGAGAAGCCTGTTTTCTTGTCCGTAATGAGAATACCTTGCTTTGAGTCGGTTTTCGATTTGGAATTAACTCTGTTGATAGTGCCGAGCGTCTTGGCGTCAAGCTTATTGCTGATTTCCTCACTGTTCTTAATGGTATCCTTAAAGATAACGGATGCTATAATCAACAGGCAAGCAAGAATTGCGCCGATAACAAATCCGAGAACCGTGTAAACTACCTTGTCGTTGTTTTCATTCGGCTTTTCCATAAGCAACGGAGGGTCGATAACGGCAAGCCTTGTGTTCGGGAATGCCTTTTCGATAGCACCCGGGTAATTCTCGACATAAGCCTTTGCAATTCCGTAAGAAACCTTTGGGTCGGTGGTTGTGACCGTAAGGTAAATTATCGAAGTATCCTCAATCGAATTTACGGATATGAAGCTCTTGACCTGCTCCGGAGTAACCTGATATCCGCAAGCGTTCGCAACATTTGTGGCAAGCTCTGTTGTTGTGAAAACATACTTGAAGCTTTCCGCAAGCGAAACCGAAGCGTTGATATCGGAGGCAGACTGACCTGCAACCGAAATAGCCGAATCTCTGTTGCTTGCAATAAACATAATCTGCGAAGAATATTTATCAACGTAAGTAACCTTTGCAATTATAAATCCCAAAAGAGCAACAACGACAGCCGAAATAACTATCAGCCACCATTTATTCAAAATCTTTCTGAGATATATAAGCACGGTGTCGAGGCTCATACCGTCCTCATAATCTTTTTTCTCGTCCGAACTATACCTCATAGCTTTCTCCCTCTGTGAAAAATTATCAATAAAATCATTCTAAATGATTATAACAGATATATTTTAATTATACAACAATAAAAAACAAATTTACCTTAATTTCTGCATACTGATTTTTTTATCCGCAATTCTAAGCTCGGTGTCGCAAATCTCAAATGCCGCCGCCTTATGCGAAATAACGATACAAGTCTTATTTTTAAGCTCCCGAATATTCGAGAGCACCTGCTTTTCCGTTTTCTCGTCAAGTGCGGACGTCGCCTCGTCAAGCAAAAGTATCGGAGCGTCGGTAAGTACCGCACGGGCAATCGCAAGCCTTTGTATCTGTCCCTCGGAAAGGCCGTGTCCGTTTTCCAAAAGCACCGTGTCAAGTCCGTCGGGAAGCTCGTTTATAAATTCATCCGCACAGCTTATCTCCGCCGCACGCATAATCTCCGCCTCGCTTGCCGAACTGTTCACAAAGCGGATATTATCTCTGATCGTGCCGCTGAAAAGCATATTTCCCTGCGGAACGTAGGCGAAAAGAGCTCGCATATACTTATCTATGCCGTATTCCCTATCGCCGCATTTTATGTAAATCCTGCCGCTGTCGGGCGGAACAACGCCGACTAACAGCTTGAACAGCGTGCTTTTTCCTATGCCCGATATTCCCGAAATGACCGAAAACTCATTTTTCTTTATTGCAAAGTCGGCATTTTCTATCACCGTAGCTCTGCCGTAGCCAAAAGACACGTTCTCAAAGCGGATTTCTTTCATTTCCGAATAAACCTTTTCGGTGTCAATGCTTTTATCGTTTACACTCTTGCTTGCACTCAGCTCTTCGATTTCAATAATTCTCTCCGCCGAGGCGAGCATCGAATAATACTGCGGAACAATGCCCGAAAGCGAGGTAAACGGAGCTTGAACCTGACTTATCAGCTGCATAATCGCCGTAAGCGTGCCGAACGACATACTGCCTGCGCAAAGCTTTACGCCACTCCATACAAGTCCGAACAAATATCCCATCGAAAAAGCCGCCGAAAAGCCTAAATTCGCAAAAATCGACCATCTGTTTTTCTTGATTTTGGCGTCAAGGTTGTTTTTTTGCAGCCCCTCTGTCCTTTTCATAATTTTTTTGCCGACGTTGAAAATTTTAATAACAAGCACGCTCTCAATCGACTCTTGCATAAAGGAGCGAACGGAGCCGTCGGTTTCCTGCACTGCCTTATGAAGCTTTTTCATTGAGCCTCTGAATATTCTTGTAAACACAAACAGCGCAAGTCCTACGACCAAAAACAAAAGCGCAAACCATTTGTCGAGCGCAAACAGCACCGCAAACGCACAAACGAGCCTTGTAAGCATCGAGGCAATCGCCGGCATTATCGTTGTAACCGCCTGACTTACAACAGCGGTGTCGCTTGTAAGCCTTGTCATAAGCTCTCCGGAATGATACTGACTGATTTTGAGGTAATCTTTTTTTAATATGCTTTCAAAGAGCTTTGACTTGTATTTCATTTCAAGTCTGCCCGAAATACGCACCTCAAGAGCCTTTGACAGCAATTTCAACGATATTTGAGCGACTATTACAAGCAACAGAATTATTGCATTGTGAATAAGTCCGTCCTTGTCGCCCTTTTGCGCCGAGTCAATAATAAGCTTTGCAAATACCGCCATTGAAACTCCGCACACGGAATAAAGAGCGTCGCAAATTATAAGCGACACCATTTTCGGCAGTTCCGAGACGGAATTGCGTTTTATCCAATTCAATGCGGCGGTGTTTTTCATTTTTTCAATTTTCCTCTTGCTTTAACAATGTATTTTCTTATCGGGAAAAGCATATTCCAAAAACGGCAATACGCTCTGTATTTTTTACTGCTTACGGAAATTTCTTTTCCGTTTCTCTTTATTGTGCGGACAAGCCCGATAATCATACTGTCGGTTACACCGTTTTCCTTAACCCACTGATTATCTCCGCACATTGTGTACGAATTATCCGAAACTTTTACAACCCTGTGAAGCACAAATGCACCGTCGGGACGTCTGTAAAGCGGCAGATCGTATTTTTTGAGCTTTCTGTCGCACTTTTCCAAAATTACCGTATCTCTGCCCTGAACAAGCAGCGGCAGCATACTTGTACCCGTTATCGGCATTTCAACCGTTCCGCCCTGCGAAAGCTTATCCTCGATTATCGGCATAAGCTGTGCAAGGTGTATTTTCTTCTTTTCCACGGCTCAATCCTCAATTATGTTCTTTTCACGGAGCTTTGCGATATACTTGTCAATATCGCTTGAAGCTGTGGCACGGTCAATTTCATATTCTTTAAGAACCGCATCAACCAATTCTTCCTTTGTTGCGCCGTTTTCGAGCAGCTTCCAAACGAACGCACCCACGGAATTGAGTGTCATAATTCCGCCGAACGACATCTGCTCGTCGCCTATCGGAACAACAATATTACTGCCTGCAACCTCTCTGATTATATATCCGTCTTTGATTTTCATTGCTTTTCTCCATTTGATAAATCATTTTGTATTCCGAGATATGAGGTCATGACCGCTTCCTCGGAAATATTGCATTTTAGCTTGTAAATCGGTACGTTTTTAAGTACGCCGTCGAGCACCGTCAAAAGCTTATCCATAACGCTTGCGGCTGACGGGCGAATTGTCTGCGCCAAAAACAACGGTATCGCACTTTGCGGCGATATTCTTGAAATACTGTTATCAGTGCCTCGTTCAAGAAAAACGATTGCCTTTATCGGAACAGCTATGTTTGTGCTCTCGTCATTTTTTCCGCTGAACGGCGTTCCGCAAGCACAATATTTGCCGTCAATCAAGCGAATTGCAGGCTTGTCGTCGTTTATCATATGTGCATCGGGGAACTTGTCCAGCCATAAATGCGTGTGAGTGGATTTTCCGACGCCGCTTTTTGCGGAAAACAGATACGCAACGCCGTCTTTTTCAATGCAAGAGGCGTGAAGCAAAATTCCGTTATGGTTTAAGAGGTTATAATAGAACGCCTCGCCCATATAGACGTAGTAACATTCGTCAGCTGTGAGCTGTGGCAATGCTTCGGCTTTTTGTTTTAATATTTCGTCGGGCATTGCGACGGTAAAATCCTCTTTGCCGTCTTGGTTTTTGCTCAAATATGCCCTTGAGCGTTCATAAAGCATACCGTCCTTGCAATCCATACGGATTTTAAGTCCGGCAATATCAAACAATTCCGTAACCTCACCGCCTTTTAAGCATTATTATATATTTTAACATTATTTTGCGGTTTTGTATAGTTAATTTTTTGTGTGGGAAAATTGAGGGGTAGCGGTGTATATTAAATTGATTTTACAGCGTAGGGCGGTGGCTTGCTGCCGCCGTTAGATTGTTGTTGATATATTATAATTTGCGGCTGAAAATGATATTGCTTTACAAGTACAACCCGTAGGGGCGACC
>ERZ1026856.56-NODE-56-length-80081-cov-19.825144_pt1 | contig 80081 bp, 122 predicted proteins | sample MGYA00380158_ERZ1026856 | MGnify/ENA primary metagenome ERZ1026856 (study PRJEB33269, sample SAMEA4719794) | human gut metagenome | biome: human-associated habitat; feature: organic feature; material: feces | place: Cameroon | collected 2013-10 ... | reverse complement strand
TTTTCTGGGACAAAAAATCTTAATTGATTTTTTATAAAAAATATATTATAATATATTTAGAAAGTTAAAAAAGAAATGCTTGGATAGCTCAACTGGTAGAGCGTTGGCCTGAAGAGCCAAGCGTAGATGGTTCGACCCCATCTCCAAGCACCATAAAGACGTTGAACGGCAAACTGATTTTATACAAACATTTAATTTGGGATTAAAAAAGTTATATAAGACGTCTTGTTATTTGGGACATTAGCTCAGTTGGTTAGAGCATCTGACTGTTAATCAGAGGGTCGAAGGTTCGAGTCCTTCATGTCCCGCCAGAGTGGCAACTACTCAAAGAAAATGTTGCGGGTGGAGTGATGACCATCAGGACATAAATATCATTAAAAAAAATAATTTAGGGAGCATTAGAGTAATTACCTAATGAGATAATGTGTTCCTACGCAGGCTAAATTATTTTATTTTATAATTGATAGGAGAGTTATAAAATGGATTTAATTAATTAGAAATTTAACAAATGGACAGTTATAGGACCAAGGATATACTATAATTCTAAGCCTTATCGAATGTGCTAGTGCGATTGTGGAACTATACGGAAAGTTCCAGAATTTAATTTAAAAAATGGTCATTCTAAAAGTTGTGGGTGTTTAAGAAAAGCAAAAGCATCAGAAGTTCATAGTATCGATTTAACTGGATAGCAATTTGGTCAATTAACGGTATTAAAAAGAGATTATAATAAAAAATCTAATTCTCACAGATATATTTTTTGGAAATGCCAATGTAAATGTGGTAATATTGTTACTGTTAGTTCTGATAATTTAAAGCGTTAGCAGAGTTGTGGGTGTCTTAAATCTATCGGAGAACAAAATATTATTAATATATTAACAGAAAATAATGTAAAATATGTTAAAGAATATTCTGTTAAAGAATTGGGTTTATTACGTTATGATTTTTATCTACCTGAATATAATCGTTTAATAGAGTTTGATGGTATTTAGCATTATCAAATAGTTGATTATTTTGGTGGAAAACAAACTTTTTTAACTCAACAAAAGAATGATGAGAAAAAAAATAATTATGCTAAACAAAATAATATTGATTTAGTGAGGATTCCTTATTATTTACAAGATCAACTTACATTAGATGATTTATTGGGAAATAAATATTTAATATAAATGCGGGATTGGCGTAATGGCAGCCGCGGCAGGTTTAGGTTCTGTTGTCATTAAGGCGTGTGGGTTCGAATCCCATGTCCCGCACCATTGTTGGTTTTATTATTTTACCAATGTTAGAATGGAAGGGCTCCATTCAAATCGCTCGAATCGGGTTGGCCAAGAGGAGAGACAGATAAAAATAGCTTGAGGCGGTGAGTTAGAAAGCCTAATAATTTTACTAAGCATGCGTGGTAAAATTATCTCATTAAGTGGATACATAGTCGTGGCTAGCGTATCCGATTACCAGTAGGTAAGCACAGATGATAAACTGCGGTTCTATCATCTTATCCGGGTCTGTATTTCAATGGGAGAAGGCTTGCTTTGCACGCAAGAGGTTGTGCGTTCGAGTCGCATCAGATCCACCATATCCAGATTAGCTCAGGCGGTAGAGCGCGTGGAAGGTAACCACGAAGTCAACGGTTCAAACCCGTTATCTGGGAAATTATAGTTAATGTTAGGCGAGGCCGCCAACAGCAACAATTTAATAATAAACCCTTGGTATAATATTAGACTTGAATAATAATATTACTAATGATTAGAGGAAAAAGTAATACTATATATATACATTATACCAACAAAAAGAAATAATAAAATAGATTAAACAAAATAAGTTAAATTGTTGCGATAAGTGCCATTATTTATAATTGGTTAGATTTAGATGAGAGGTAGAGTTTCTTTTAATGGATTCTTCTCGTAAACACCTGGAAGATTAAAAAGAATCCTTGTTATGCTCGAATGGCGGAATTGGCAGACGCACTTGGCTCAAACCCAAGTATTGGAAAATGTGTGGGTTCAAATCCCACTTTGAGCACCATTAAATAAATACTGAAACGGCTCAGGTCCTATCGGCTGATTGGGCAGGCGAGGAAAAGTGAGGTAGGTTGCGGTGGAAATCCCTTGAATTAGCGTAAAAAAACCTTCGCCTGAGAAACTGGAAGTGGTTTCTTACGAATTGGAGTAGTGTAAGCGTGTGGCTGAAACATGACCACCCGCCCAATCTTTAGTATTTATTTAAAAAAACATAGGAACTATCTGATGTGAAAGGCATCTAGTGCAGTTAGAGCACAATAAAAATCTAACTCGTGGTGAGTGGCGTTAAAACGCATGAGCGCAGATAGAGGTATTTTCATCGCATACCTGCTTTATTCCTATATTTGATTTTTTATAAAAAATATATTATAATATATATAGAAAGTTAAGAAAGGAATGAGAATAATGTTCGACCGCTACAGCGATTATGATACTGAAATTCAAGTTGATGAATTTGTTGAGCATGAATATCTGACCGGTTGGGAGGAAGAATATTATGAACAGGAAAGCTGACTTGAAAAAGACTGGTGATGAACTTCAAGCATATCTCCAGTTCCGACGTCGTGGTTCTAAAGTTGAAAACCGCAAAGGCAAAGGTGCCTATACATGAAAACAGAAGCACAAGAATCAAGAGAAATATTGTGCTTAATATGGCCCCATCTGACTAAATGGCTTAGGTGGCAACCCTCTCAAGGTTGAGATGTCAGTTCGAATCTGGCTGGGGTCAGGGATACAAATTTCGCAACCTTCACGTGGTGTATCCTGTTTTAACTAATGCGAAATTAAATTAATAAAAAGGAGTCATTTAACTATGGCATACATTTATTAGATTATCAATGATATAAATTAGAAAATTTATATTGGTAAAACAGAATTTTCTATTGAGAAACGATTTAAAGAGCATTGTTCAGATGTATTTCGAGAAAGAAATGAAAAACGTCCATTATATAACGCTATGCGAAAATATGGAGTTGAGCATTTCCATATTGAATTGATTGAAGAAACTGATAATCCAGAAGAAAGAGAAATCTATTGGATTGAGAAAAAACAATCATTTAAAAATGGATATAACGCCACAATTGGTGGTGATGGGCGCAAATACATTGATTATGATTTAGTTGTAGCAACTTATCAAGAAATTAAAAATATCAATGAAGTATCTCGGCGCCTAAATATTAACTCAGATACAATCAGTCGTATTCTTAAAGAAAAAAATGAAAAAATTTATTCAGCATCTGAAGTTGGTCAATTTTATTATGGTAAATTGATTAAACAATTAGATAGTAACACTGGAGAGTTAATTCAAATTTTTCCATCTGTTAGAGCAGCGGCAAAATTTTTAAGACCTAATAGTTCTTCTGTTGGTGGAGTTGTAAGTCATATTACGGATGTGTGTAAAGGAAAACGTAATATGGCATATGGGTATAAATGGGAATTTGTAAATAAGACCTCATAAACGAATTTTTAAAGTTGCCATTTTAATGGAGTTTGTAGGACAATCCTACTGGGGTCACCAATGAATTCGGGGTGGTGGCCGAATTCATGAGTTATGACTAAAAAGTCAAGCACAGTTGCACAAAACAAAATGGTGGGTTTGATCTCCCACCGTCTGGTCCTGTGGACGAATTGGTAGAGTTACCACCCTTTCAAGGTGGGGTTTGCGGGTTCAATCCCCGCCAGGATCACCATTAGACAGAACTTACTGTCTTTAATAAAAAAGTCTGGGAAACCTAATACGCCGCAAGTAGGAAGGATTAGGGGTTGATTGTAAGCCGTTAAACAATCCGTATTTCACTGAGACTGGTGATAACGATAATAAAGGGGTGTGGCCAACCCAAATGTCGAATATGGCTCCGTAGTTCAGCTGGCTAGAACGCATGTCTGTCTTGGATATTTATAAGGAATGTCTTCAAAGAAGGGATTGATAGCATTGGTAGAACTTAATCCGTCTCAAATTGGAGATATAACTGAATTAAAATGTCAGGCTTATTTGATTGAACAAGGTTGGAATGTTCTTGTTCCAATTGGAAATCATCAAAAATATGACTTAGTAATTGAAAAAAATAATAAATTTTACCGCATTCAAGTAAAACACGCGATGGCGGTAGAAGATATAGGATTTCTTGTTCGCACAAAATATGAAGTGCGAGAAAATGGAAAAGTCAAAAAAATGACTTATACTGTTGAAGACGTAGATTATTTTATGACAGAGTTTAAAAATAAGTTTTATATTTTTCCTGTATTTGGAACAAATGAAACAAAATTTTGGACTGTGGCTACAAGATTATCTACACAGAGACAGGCTAAAGATTTTAAGGCTGAAGATATTCTATCTACATTATAATTGCTAAGGCACGCATGAGGTCGCGGGTTCAAGCCCCGCCGGAGTCGCCAAATAATAATTGAAACTGTCAAAATATTGGAACATTGATTCTAAACAGCCCTTTTCGAGGCACAACCGCAATTATTATGAGTATACATATATCTCAATTCGGCTTGCGAGTTAATAATTATGACACCATTACTTATAGTAGTAGTGTTATCAAGGTTTTGGGTAATTGAACCGGATAATCAATACCCATAATTTGCCTGTGAAGTTTATGAGGATAAACAATGGCTTCATACGCCATAGATAGTTGGTTCGAATCCAACGACAGGCACCATTGCGGGCGAGTGGAACGGATTTACCATACTGGCCTCATAAGCCAGTGATACTGGGTTCGACTCCCAGGCAACGCAACCATTAAGACGCATCCAGCAATTCTTTATTGGTTAAGAATTTAGTCTTCAAAACTAAAAACGAATGGGTTCAAATCCCTATTGCGTCTTGGAATAATAAACAATAAAATTAATATATAAGGCATTAACAGCAATTATCTTTTCCAGAATAGCTCAGTTGGTTAGAGCACTTTCCAAAAGAAAGAGGTCTACGGTTCGAATCCGTATTCCGGAGCGTAAGAGATAGTGTCTAGTAGAAAAACATCCAAAAGGAGAAATTTAAGTATGAAATTTGTTCCCGGCGATAAAGTGTTTTGTAAGAAATACGGTAAGGGTTTTGTCCATAAGATTGACGAGACTGAGAAGGATTGGTTCTACGATTTTCATTTCGCTGATGGAACGCGAATTTGGATGTCGCAGGCTGATGGTGAGCGATATGTGAAACATCGCAAGAAAGTTGCTCCTACAGCAGAGTAATAAAAAAATCATTTTCCCTCTTTTTTAATAAGTCCTTTCTTTTTGTTTAAGACCCACAATGAGAGATCCATACATATGAGATAAATGTGCCTCCTGAAGTAATATTTGGTTGCAAGTCCATGTAAATCTGAATATTTGCACAAATAGACCGTATGGCTGTGGGATTGGTTATCTCTTTCTATATATTTTGAAGTATATAGAAACAAAAGACTATTATATGGAACGAGTCTTTTACATCTAGCCTGTAGATTGCGTTCATTATGTGTATCTCCTTTGTTTTTAAGTTTGGCATAGATTGGTTTTTCCTTTATTTCTAACTTCACAATACAGGTCGTTTTTCTACGTTCCATTTTTGCTTTATTAAGAATAGGAGGGAATTTAAATGTTTCATGATATTGATGATATGATTTTCGGATCAGAGGATTATCCATGTGTTAGCGAGAGATAATCCGCGTTTAATGCAACCAATGACGGTTCCAAGTCCGTAAAAATGCAGAGGAGACGCGGTTAGCGAATTTTCGCTAATATTTTTATTTTTATACGAAATTTCATAAACGCAGAGGTAGAAAAAAATAAATGAAAGTATGGCTTAAAAATTTTTAGTGTTTAGATTAGGATAATTATGGCGAAGCTAATGATTGTTCATTAACATCTATTACAGCTTGTATTTATTATCTTAATAAAAATAAATATTCTGTTAAAGAAATCTATTCAACAGTAGAAAAAATTGCTCGTAAGTATGGATATACTGGAGTTAAAGGTACTTCTCCGTTTAAAATTTCCAAGATTTTTGAAGAATCGTATTTTACATTATTTAATGATAAAATACAAAATCGAGGCCTTTATTTAAAAGGCTTAGGATATAATTTCAACACCATTAAAAATCAAATTGATGCTAAAAAACCTGTAATTTTATCTTTATGGAGTAGTCCAAAATATAAAGACCACACTATCACAGTAATTGGTTATACAAGTGATAATAGTTTAATTATTAATGATAATTGGTCTATTAAACAAACTGAAATTGCGTATAAAGATATTAGTTTAATTAGTTCAATTAACATTATTATATAATTTGTAGATATGGCAGAGTGGTTGAATGCGGTGCCCTGCTAAGGCATTAGTCGCGTGAGCGGCTCGAAGGTTCGAATCCTTCTATCTACGCCATGTGGCTATAGTTCAGATGGTAAGAACGTCTGGTTGTGGCCCAGAAGGTCGGCAGTTCGAATCTGCCTAGCCACCCCAAATCCAACAGGAGGATAATAATGGAAATTGAGCGTAAATGGCTTCTAAATAGTTTGCCTAAAAATTTAACATTTTGGGATTATCGCGCTACTATTGAGCAGGCTTATTTAACAATCGAAAAATTCAGTGATGTTATTACCAAAGAAGTGCGGGTTCGCAAAAAGACAACCGCAAATGGCGAGATAGATTATAAACTGGCCTATAAGATTGGTAGTGGCCTCGTCCGTGAAGAAATTGAAACTCCTATCACTGAGGACTTTTGGAAGGAATGTACTAAGCATATTATTCCTATCCGTAAGAAGTATTATACTGAAACTTGTAAATGCCCTCATTATAAGGATGATGACCTTATTCAAACATTTACCGTAGAGTTCAGTGAAGTTGATGGTGGAGAGTTTTATTACGCGGAAGTAGAATTTGATTCTATTGAAGACGCAAATCATTTCAATTTCCCTTATCCTAGTTTGGTGATTAGAGAGGCCACTGATGATGATAGTGTTCGTATGGCCAATTATTGGATTAAAACAGCATATCGTCGCATGGGCTAAGATGCCCTGGTAGTTTAATGGTGCGAACGGGGGACTTATAATCTCTTGATGGAAGTTCGATTCTTCCCCGGGGCACCATAAGACTCATACAGCAATTTCTGCTTGATAAGCAATCACCTTTTAAGTGAATTAAACAATGAGTCTTGTTTATATGTCCCGTTAGTCTAATTGGATAAAACGTTGGGTTTCTACCCCATATTTGAGAGTTCGAATCTTTCACGGGATGCCATTAAATTAAATAAGGAGTGTCTCTATGAAGTAGAAATTTTATCTATTTAATTTAGGGGCGTTTGTGTTAGGAATAATTTTAGGTTTTATTGTTCCTTCAATTTTTCCATCAATCGCATTTTTAGGAACAATTTATATTAACCTTTTGAAAATGATGATTGTTCCGATATTATTCTTCGGAATAGCAAGCGCATTAGCCTCATCTAAACGAGCTGGCGTAATTACATTAAAAACAATTATTCTATTTATTATAATGTTTTCAGTATCATATTTAATCTGTTATGGATTATTTAGTATGATACAGCCTGGAATAGGATTTAATTTTACTCCAGTAGAATGGAATGGAACAACAGTTTCTACCTCATTTGAAGAATTTTTTGTAGCTATTTTCCCAGGTAATATTATTCAAGCTATGGCAAATAATTCAATTCTTTCTGTAATTTTATTTGCTTTTATGTTTGGTATCGCACTACGACATACAACTCAAGCGGTATCAGAGCGATTAATTACTACATTAAATTGTTTTAATTTGGCTTTTAATAAAATGCTTGAATATATTTTATATTTTACTCCTATTGGTATTTTTGCTCTAATGGGTAATACAGTTGCTACTTATGGTAGTCAAATTCTTACAACTTGCGCGATTTATGTTGGTTGCGCTTGGTTAGGTTGTTTAATTATTGCTTTAATAGTAATGATTTTACCTGTATGGATTTATTGTCATATAAATCCAATAGAGTATATTAAACGAGTGAGTAAAATTTGGTTAATTACTTTGTCTACGTGCGGTTCTGCCGCCACTCTTCCTTATACTATCAAGGTCTGTAATGAAGAGTTTGGTATTGATAAGGAAATTACTGACATTGTTGTTCCTCTTGGATGCACAATTCATATGTGTGGTGGAGCTGTTTCATTTAGTTTATTAGCTCTATTTAATTGTCAAATGTATGGCATTACAATTACGCCAATAATGTTTATTACAATGTTAGTTGCGGCTATTCTTATTAATATGGGTGCGCCTGGTATTCCGGGTGGTGGAGTAGTAATTGGTGCTTCTTATTTAGCATTAATTGGTTGCCCACTTGATTTTATTGGAGTATATGCTGGTTTTTATCGGCTGCTTGATATGGCTTATACTACAATGAATGTTAGTGGAGATATTACGGCTAATTTGTTAATTAATAAAAATATAAATAAATAAAATAAAGGCGAAAACAGCAATTTATTTTTTTTACAAGGGACTATTTGTTGAAGGTTCGAGTCCTTCTTTCCGCAACATATGCGGGAATAGCTCAAAGGGTAGAGCGATAGTATAATAAAAAAATTCGCCTTGTATATGCGAGTGTAGTTCAGTTGGTAAGAACGCACGACTGATAATCGTGAGGTCAATGGTTCAAGTCCATTCATTCGCACCATAGGATAAAACTTATTAATTGTCTATATTCAATTCTTAAAATATATAGAAATATGTTTTAAGGAGGTAGAATTGTGGAATTTTTAGGTTGTAATCCTTCTAAAAAAGATTTAAGAAATTATAAAATTAGAGCTACAACTTCTTAGATTGATAATTTACCTGATGAATTTGAATTACCAAAATATTCATTTATTAAAAATCAAGGAAGTGTTGGTTCTTGTGTCCCTCATGTAGTGTCTGAAATTCTTGAATACCATAACCATGGACAAAATAAATTATCTACTAATTTTTTATACGGTATAAAACGAAAATTATGTAATGATTTAAGTCAAGGAATGTATTTAAGTGATGCTTGTAAGATAGCAACTAAATATGGTGATATGCTTGAATCTGATTGTTCAGGTAATATTGAAATTCCTCATGCTTGGTATGAAGCTGAAAGTGCATATGCTAATATTGAAAAAATAAAACGAGCATATACATTTAGATTATAGGGTTATTTTACTTGTAAGACAAATAATGACATTAAAGTTGCTCTTCAAAATTATGGGCCTGTTGCTGCTTGTATTGACTGGTATCAAGGTTGTAGGGCTAAAAATGATGGAACATTTATTTATAATACAAAACGCAAATCAACTTATCATTGTATTATGATTTATGGATGGAATAAAAATGGATTTTTATGTCAAAATTCATTTGGTAAATCATGGGGCAACGATGGTTGTTTTATTTTACCATTTGATTATATTATTGGTGATGCTCGTGCATTAGTTGATGAATATAATCCAGAAGAAGAAGCATTAATTATACCGAAGACTAATAAATTTTTAGATTTTTGGTATAAAATTTTAAATTGGTTTATTAATTTGGTGAGTTAATGTTAAAAGCTATAATGGCCGGTGTTTTGATTGGTATCGCCGGTCTTGTTAATCTAAGTATTAATGTTCCTTATTTAGGAGCATTTCTTTTTTCTACTGGACTATTAATTATTTGCTATTAGCAATATAATTTATATACTGGTAAAATTGGATATATTAAATCATTAAATGATTTTAAAAATTGTTTAATTTATTTAATTGGTAATTTAATTGGTGTATTTTGTGTAGGTATTATTCCGCAAACAACTACAATATTAAATAAAATTAATCAACCTTGGTATTTAATATTATGGTTGTCTATTGGTTGTGGTATTCTTATTTACTATGCAGTTGATATATTTAAGAAACATAATAGTGTAATTGGAATTTTATTATGTGTCCCTACATTCATTATATGTGGTTTTAATCATTGTATTGCTAATATGTATTATATAATTGCAAGCCGTGAATTTACTATTGATGCTTTAATTTTTATTATTATTTGTATTATTGGAAATTCAATAGGTAGTTTAATTTGTAATTATGTTGACAATTTAAAAAAAATATAATATAATATTTATATAAGATGAAGGAAGGGAAAAATCTTCCTTCAATATCCGGGTGTAGCTCAGTTGATAGAGCGCGGCATTTGGGATGCTGAGGCCGTGAGTTTGAGTCTCACCACTCGGACCATAGAGAATAAAAATCCTTAATTGATTTTTTATAAAAATTATTATATAATATATATAGAAAGTTAAGAAAGGGATTTAAAAATGGAAATTTCATTTGAAACTGCCCAGTTGGTTCATGAAGCGATTGCATATACAATTACTAAAACATCGTATTTTACAACTGGTCAAATTCCTTCAGCAGATGATGTCAATAGCGCAACAAGTTTGTTTTTCTGTAAGTTTTTGGAAGATGAGAAGAATATTACAACAATTCGGTAATAAGAAAGGAATTGATGAAAATGGAAATTAATTTTGGCTCTCGGTATGCTGACCTCGACAACAATGTTTATAAGGTTGTAGGTAATGCATTTCATTATGGCGATAAGGCCGATGAAGTGATTTTCCTCGCTCCTATCAAGAATGGCACTGTGGGCGATGTTCAGTATATTTCTCGTAAGGAAATGGAAAAGGGTGGAATTTTGTTTCCTGTTTCTAAGTATAATTAAGTCCCGTTAGTCCAATGGATAAGACCTGTGGCTACGGACCACATAATCGGGGTTCGAATCCTCGACGGGATGCCATTTACCTTTGCATTTGATATCGTTTTATATTAATATTCCCTACATACTATAAACCGTGGGTTTGTAGCCACATCGCGGAGAGGTAGTTTTTGACTCCGCTACATGGGCGATTAGCGCAGCTGGTAGCGCATATCCCTTACAAGGATGGGGTCGGCGGTTCGAGTCCGTCATCGCCCACCAGTAGAAAGGAATGAATTAAATGTCTCAATATCTCAATTTTTTTATTAAAACTGGTGAAAATCAGTATCAGCAAATTGCGAATTATTCTCGCAATCATGTGATTTATCGAGCATTTAATTCTGCTCCTTATGAGCAAATTACACGATTAACTGAATTAAAGATAGTAAATGCTATTGGAGAATTGAAAGCAGCGAAAGATGCTTACCAAAAAACAATGCGAGACAATGATGAGCAAGTTGCAATTCAGTATCGGCTATGTTCAAAAGATGAATTTTTCGATGTTTATGGTCAAATCCAACAGACAAACAAAGAATTGAGACAAGATGTTGAGGAATGTAATAATGGGATTCTTGAACTTCAATTCATTCAACGAATGACAAGAACTCCCAATGATGCTGTTATTTATTTTGGGGTTGAGATTTATGACCCCGAAGATGAAGATATAATTTAATATAAAGACCCTTACAGCAAACTCTTCTAATGAAGAATTACAGGTTCGAATCCTGTTGAATGCACTAGCGTTTATGGCGGAAATGGTTTACGCGATTGACTGATAATCAATTTATTCATATTTGGGGTCTTGCGCTTAACGAAATTTAGTTCAAGAATATTAAAATGTCCGAAATTTCGTTTCCGCGTCTATGATAGTAAAAGTACGATAAATAAATTAACTATATCTCTTAGTCATACCATAAAATAAAATGATACGGTTTTATAGAGAGAAATTTTGGCTTGGAGAATCGGGAGAGCCAATAGACGCAAATATAGGGGTTATCGCCACCACTGGTCAAAACAGGTAAATTTACCTCATTTATTTTTTAAGTATAATAGAATGATAAGGAGGAAATTTATTATGGAAACAAAAATTTGTAGTAAGTGTGGTAAAGAATTGCCCTTAGATTAGTTTAATTGGCGTGATAAGTCCAAAGGAACGCGTCGAGCAGATTGTAAGACTTGTCATACTAATTTTATGAAATAGAAGTATCAAGAAAAAAAGAACTTAATTCAAGATTTAAAATCTGAATTAAAATGTGCTAAATGTGGTGATAATCGAGGATATATATTAGATTTTCATCATATTAATCCAGAAGAAAAAGAAACTACAATTGCTCGCATGACTAGCAATAATTATAATTTAGATACAGTTTATAAGGAAATTGATAAATGTATTTGTTTATGTGCTAATTGTCATAGAGAATTTCATTATCTAAATAATTCCATTTAGATGGAAATAGATGAATATTTACGGCCGTCGCCAAACAGGTAAGGCACAGGACTTTCGAGAAATCGTTTAATGATAAGACGCTAATTTAATTAGTAATATGAGTTCAAATCTCATTTTCTCGTCCTGACTCCTGTATCTGCTGGTTCGAGTCCAGCCGGCCGTGCCACCGGAGTTCTGCTAAATTATATATTTAATTAAGAACTTGCTATTCTGAACGAATATATGAGGATTGAAAAAATTGGGTCTAGATGACGCAGATAACCCTCTCCGGACCAGAAATAAGTGAGGAAAATAATGTATATTTGTCCAACTTGTAATAGAGGATTTTCAACAGAAGAGGGAGTGGCTAAACATTTTCTGAGCTGTTGGAAAGAACAAAATCCATATCATCAATCAAAACCTGCTCCTCGGAGTGAAGATATTAACACGATGGAAATGAATGATGATGTAATGAATTTTTTCAATTCATTTAAACAGAGGTAAAAAAATGGAAGAAGTCGCGGTAAAAACCCATTTAATTATTACTGATATTCACGAAGAATATCATATGAATTGGTGCGGTAAAATTTTTGATGCGAAACCTAAATTGAAAAATGGTTTACCTGTTTTTACAATTATTGGTAGTCGTGGTCGAATGGAAATTAGCACGATTGATATGAATCAATTAGAAAAGTGTGCTAAATCCTTGACTTATCCACGAGGTCGTTCTGCCGTTTCTAAAGATAGTTCTCAAATCTATATCCAAGAGATAGACGGAAATGAGAAACTATTGGGTGTTTTAACTCATAAGCATATTAAGAGCTATGCTCCAATGTATGATAAAGTAGGTTTTAGATAAGGAGAGTAATATGAATTTTCGCACTAAGGCTCATTATGAATATCGTATCGCAAAACTGAAGGCTAAGGGTGAGGTTGTCAATGCTAATCTGATTCGTAAGGCCGCGCGCAAATTGCGTAATATGAAGTAATTTGACATTTTAAAAAATTTATTGTATAATAAATATATAAAATAAAGGCTTGTTCAGCAAACACTTGTGTAATAGATGATTTAATTAGGTTATTTATTCGAGCCTTGTCAGACATTCCGGCTTGGAGTAATGGTAGCCCGCCTGACTCTAAATCAGGTCGACTCGGTTCGAATCCGAGAGCCGGTGCCAGAAGCGGAGCAATATGTATACAAACCATTGATAAGTCTTCGCTAGATGGAATGTAGGGTTCGAAGTGCCCATCATTTAAAGAGTAGTCTGCGGTCGCGAGGTAGATTTTTGGTCGAGAGACACACCATCAAGGTTCTCGATTTACCTTAAACAAAATCGAATATATATGGGTCAGTAATGTGTTAAAGTAGGCACGTCAGTCTGTAAAACTGATACCCTCGTGGTTCGAGTGGGTGCGATTCCCTCCTGGCCCACCAGTAGGTTATAAAGGTGAAATCCCATCAAGTGGCAATACACCGAGAGCGTGTGTTGGATATTTGATTACCTATGAGTTCCCAAGCATAAAGTTATAATAGCGAGGGCGGGCCCTTGTGTCGAAATGACAAGGTGAGTTATAGGGTATAGTTTAATGATTATTAGCTGTTTGGAGTACGTTAATGATTTGTCAATAAAATGAATGTAAGGTGTCCTATTCGCCTGCCAAACATAATACAGGAATTTTATTGGACAGAATTTTTCTGTTATTAATAGTGAAGTAGCTGATGGTTAACAGGTAGGTAGCATAACACAAGGTGCGCTTTAGTGGTTATGAAGTAAGCGATAACATTATTAATAACAGGGATTTTTTGTTTATAAGTGCGCTCCGGACGAGAGCGAGCGTAAAAATCGAAAATCCAAATCAAAAATGGTTTTAGAAAATTTAAATATAAATGCCGGATTAGCACAGTGGTAGTGCAATCGCCTTGTAAGCGATAGGTCGGGGGTTCGAATCCGTCATCCGGCTCCATAATATCCGCACGGATGGCCGTGGTCATAAGTTTAGCTAACTTGCTCTATTAGAGATTTGGTGCGGTATATAAATTAATATGGGCCTATAAGCGAGTGGTATGACCCTCATTCGCTATTTTTTTGAGAAAAAGGTGTATTATTATGAAGTATTCTCTGGATAAGTATAAGTATTTTATCTATTATGACAAGAATGGTAAGAAGACGGTTTCCGCAGTTTCTACCTATGCTGGTAGAACTGTAAAGGGCTATGCCAAGTGTGATCCTCGTGATAATTTTTCTGAGGATAATGGTAAGAAGCTCGCAGCAGCTCGGTGTAATGCTAAGGTGGCTGATAAGCGCGTGAAGCGTGCAGAAAAGAAAATGGGTGATGCACTCCGTCAGTTGGATGCGGCTGAGGCCTATTACAAGCGTATGCGAACTTATTTCAATGATGCGTCCAGAGATGCTGAGTTCGCGAAGAATGAAGTTATTTGTCTCGAACAGGAAATGTAATATAAACGGGGTTTAATACCCCATATGCCGGGGTGCGCAAGCGGTCATAAGCGCCTAGTCTTGAAAACTTGTGTGAGCTAATTACTCCCGTGGGTTCGAATCCCACCCCCGGCGCCAGATTAAAAGATTTATAGGAGGAAAAATTATGGAAAATAAACCATTATCAAGAGCCTATAATCGTGATGTATCCAAAAGAAAAGCATTAAGAAAACGTCAAATCATACGAAATATTTATTGTTGGAGTGATAATCCTGATTATTATAATAATCTCCATCAATATTCAAAAAATAAAATTCATTGTTCATGCCCTTGGTGTTCTGAGAAAACGCGGAATAAAGGTCATCGTAGAATTGCTAAAAATTATAATCGGTCAATCAACTGGAAAAAATCTGATTTAATTAAAATCGAAGCGATGAGCGCTGATTTAAAAGAAAATATTTGATTTTTATTAAAATATATATTATAATATATATATAAAGACTTGAACAGCAAAAACTGGATAGTAAATCCACTCCTTAACTGGTTCGGTAGTTCGAATCTACCCTGGCCCACCATATGGGTCGGTAGCGAAGTGGTCAAACGCGGTGGAACCAAACAAAAGAGTCTTGTTTGACAAATTTAAAAAAATATAATATAATATATATAGAAAATGAATAAAGGCTCATGCAGCAAAATTTTTGTTTCATAAACAATAATCTGAAAAATTGCTTGAAAAATTTTTCTTACAAAATATCGAGCCTTGTTATAAATGCTGGTATGGTGGAATCGGCAGACACCTCGGACTTTGATGTGTTTCCTGTCTTTCACTAGATAGGCTACAATAAAAATTGTAGAGAGTGCCTAAGAGGAAACTCTTAGAGTAGAAGTTGGCTAAAACGGCGAAGGCAAACACAGAACGCCGTGCTAAGTTTTGGCACACGTTCTAAAATTTTTGGACAGCGTAAGGTAATTTATTTAAATTAATTTTAATATAAAATAGAGAAATTAATTTAAGGAGAAAATTTTATGCGAACTGATATTTTAGAACGAAAAAATGAAATATTACAATGGGTAAATGAAAATTAGTCTAAGGCTTATATGGCTAGAGAATTGAATTGTAATCCGAAGACAATTAGTTCAGTTCTTACTAAATTAGGTATTGATTATTCTGGAAATCAAAGTGGTAAAGGATAGTCAAAATCAAATAATAATTATATGTCATTACAAGAGTATTTAGATTCTAGTTTAGATATTCAAAGTAATAAAGTAAGAAATAAATTATTGCGAGAAGGATATAAAAATTATCAATGTGAATGTTGTGGTATGACTGAATGGTTAGGGCAACCTATTCCATTAGAATTACATCACAAAGATGGTAATAGGAATAATAACATTTTAGAAAATTATTAGTTGTTATGTCCAAATTGCCACGCATTTACAGATTCTTATCGTGGTAAAAATTGTGCCAAATAAATGTGTAGAGACTATATACCAACCGCCTAAGTCATTTGATATGGCGAAGACATAGCCCAGACTACAACGCAGCAATGCGGCTATGGTGACATAGAGTAGTAAGAAAATCCGATGAAGGGAGACCTTCGTGCGAGTTCAAGTCTCGCTACCAGCACCATTTATCATAATAAAGGAGTGATTATTATTTCTCGTTCGTATAAGAAAACCCCTTATTGTGGAGACAAAAAATCCAAAGATTTGAAACGCTATGCTAATCGAGTAGTTAGACAGCGTTTGAAAAATTCTGATGATAAACTGAATTATAAATCATATCGCAAAGCATATCAATCATGGAATATTTGTGATTTTTGTACTATTGCGCCTGATTTTGAAACATATTATAAATTTATGGTAGATCAATGGTATTCACGCCAGATTAATGGCTGGCATGAACCGTATCCTACACGAGAACAGACTCACAAGGAATATCGTAAATATTATAAAAACAAATAATTTGACATTTTCAAAAAATTTTTGTATAATATATATAGAAAGTTAAAGAACTTTCAAGCCTTTTCTTTAAATCCCTATCCCCAAAGGTAAGACTGTTTGGCATTTTCAACTTCATAAAGAAAATGCTATAAATGCAGGATTGGTGTTAGTGGCTAGCATATCTGCCTTCCAAGCAGACGGGGCCAGTTCGAGTCTGGTATCTTGCTCCATTCCCTTTAATGGGATTGTTCATATAATACTGAGAGCCGTGCAGCAAATTTTTATTAGAAAGTTATTTCTACTAAAAAAGGATGAGGCTATATTAATGCTTTATTTACGGCTCATGAAGAATTATCTAAGTGTAAATGCGATGATGGGGCTCTCGAAAATTACCATCGTCAATTTGAGAACGATAACGTTCAGTGAGTCTTTTTTTACTTGTTCTCTTAGGAGGTCATAGCCGGTAGGAATGTGGCGATTATCGACAAAACATTCGAGGGCAATGAAGAGCGACAGGTTATTTATTGAATTAGGTAAAGGCACAAACAGCAATTATTAGATGATATTATAATTAATGCTACAAATTTTTACATCAAAGTGCCTTGTTTTTTTTTACAGCGCGCATTTCCAATTTTTTTCCAGTTTTGGCAAATTTTTTCCAGCGACTCGCTCCGTTAGCTCAGTCGGTAGAGCAGTAGCCTTTTAAGCTATTGGTCCGGGGTTCAAATCCCCGACGGGGCACCATAGGTGAATACGGCACCTAATCCCTTTCAATTTGGAAAATTTGAGACGACAATTCATATATCAACGTTGATAACGGTAAGAAGGTCTATCAATCTTGAAAAAGATTAAGGGTTGTGCATATCTTCCCTAATTAGATATATGGAGTGGGGCAACGGGAGGCCCGCCCACTATAATATCGGGCCCTCCACCATGGTAGGGAACTCCAATGGTTAGAGAACAGCCTGCAAAGCTGGTGCCTGTCGGTTCGACTCCGACCTCTACCTCCAATAAATAATATTAGGGGAAATAGTTTAAACTATTTCCCCTAATTTGATTTTTATAAAAAAATATATTATAATATATTTATAATGATAAAGGAGTGAATTATTATGCCATTAAATAAAGGTTATTTAACTGCTAAAACAGATAAGGCTTCTGATGAAGTATTTACTCCTGAATACGCAATTAAACCTCTACTAAAATATATCGCATTATATGCTTAGAAACATAATTTTAATCAAAATAATCCTCTAACTATTTGGTGTCCATTTGATAAAGAATTTAGTTATTATGTCAAAACATTATCTACTCTTCCTTATGTGAAAATTATTTATACTCATATTGATGAAGATAAAAATTTTTTCTATTATGAGCCAGATAATTATGATATAATTATTTCTAATCCACCATTTTCTCAGAAAGATGATATTTTGAAAAGATTGTATGAATTGAATAAACCTTATGCGATGCTCTTGCCTATTCCTTCGCTACAAGGACAAGCTCGTTTTCCTTATTTGCAAGATATTCAATATTTAGGGTTTGATAAGAGAATTAACTACTACAAAGATGAAGCAATGACCAAAACACAAGAGGGCGTTTCATTTGGTAGCTGTTATTTGTGTAAAGATTTTTTACCAAAAGATTTAATTATTGAAGAATTGATTAAATAAATTTTTATTTGATTTTTTTTAAAAAATATAATATAATATTTATAGAAAGTTAAAGATGTTATAAATTTCCTCTTGTCCAAGAGGAGTCAAAGAGAAAAAGGAGAATAAAACTATGAGTGATTTTCTGAACGCTATGAAGAATGCTACCAATTTCACCTACACTGAGAATGGTGCGCTAACTCACAAGTCTACTGGCACTGACCTGTACGATATGTTCGCGCTGGGTGGCGCTATGCGTACTCGCTCTGACGAGGACGTTATTCTGATGTTCCAGAAGGCATATAAGGAGAACCCTGTATATGCTATGAAGTGTCTGTTCTATCTGCGTGATGTGCGCGGAGGCCAGGGTGAGCGTCGTTTCTTCCGCACTGTTATGAAGTACATGGCTAAGTACAATGCGGACGCGATTCGCGATATGATTCAGCATATTCCTGAGTATGGCCGCTGGGACGACCTGTATGTGTTCGTTGATACTCCTCTGGAGAAGGACGCATTTGAGTTCATTAAGGGCCAGTTGGCTCTGGATGTTCAGTGCAAGACTCCTTCCCTGTTGGGTAAGTGGCTGAAGTCTGAGAATACTAGTTCTGCGGAGTCTCGTAAGCTGGCTCATATCACCAAGACCTATATGGGTATGACTTCTCGCCAGTACCGCAAGACCCTGTCTATCCTGCGTGCTCGCATCAATATCGTTGAGCGTCTCATGTCTGAAAATCGTTGGGACGAGATTGAGTTTGACAAGATTCCTTCTCGTGCTGGTCTGATTTATAAGAATGCGTTTGCTCGTCATGACATTGAGCGCGAGAAGAATGGTGCCCGCACCTATGAGGATTTTGCTAAGGATACTACCACTAAGGTAAATGCCAAGGCTCTGTATCCTTACGAGGTTGTCGATAAGGCTCTGAATCGTATGAGACGTAGCTGGGGTTCTACTGTTGCATTGGATGATACTGATCGTCTGATGATTAACAAGTATTGGGATAATCTGGCTGATTATTTCAATGGCAAGACCTTTAATGGTATGGCTATCGTAGATACCTCTGGTTCTATGTGTGGCTCTGAAGCTTCTGCTCCCATTAATGTGGCCATTTCTCTCGGTATGTACTGTGCTGAGAAGGCGAAGGGCCCCTTCCAGAATCACTTTATCTCCTTCGAGTCTAATCCTCACTTCATTGAGGTTGAGGGTGTGGATTTCTGTGATAAGGTATATCGTGTCAGCCGTGCTCCTTGGGGCGGTTCTACCAACATTGAGGGCGCATTTGATATGATGCTGGATGTCGCTATTGCTAATCATTGTACTCAGGATGAGATTCCTCAGAACCTGATTGTGATTAGTGATATGGAGTTTAACTACTGCGTATCTTCTAACGCCTATCGCTCTTCTTGGGGTGGTGGTGGTGTCAATGACACTCTGTTTGAGAAGATGCGTGCTAAGTGGGCGGCCCACGGGTATGCTATGCCTCATCTGGTGTTCTGGAATGTTCAGGCCCGTCAGAACAACATTCCTATGCGCGACGAAGCAAATGTATCCTATGTCTCTGGTATGAGTCCTGTTATCTACGAGATGCTCCTGAGTGGCAAGACTGCACAGGACCTGATGTATGAGAAGCTGGACAGCGAGAGATACGCTCCTATCCACTAAGGATTCTAAGGGACGATATATGTAATAGTATATCGTCCCTTTTTCTATTTGCGTAGATTTCCAATTTTTTACCAAAATTTTATAAGATATAAATTGATTTTTTAATAAAAATATAATATAATATATATAGTAAATAAATAAGATATAAATTTTTAAGGAGATATAATACATGAGTGAAAACGGAATGATCCAGAAGGACCTTGTCCTCTCTATTAACGAGTATGCTTATGTGTTGGACCGCACCAAGGGCAATGTTTTGTGCCACGTCGGTCCTACTAAGACTTCTCTGTCCCAATCTGATGAGCTGGTTCGATTCGATGTTCGAACCAAGAAATTTGTTCCCTGTTCCTATAATGAAGCCATTTATCTGTTTGCCTCTGCCCCGGAGAATTGGTATTTGGTTCTGAAGAACCCCACTCATAGTGGTAAACGTCCTACAATCGGCACCTCTAACAATCTTCCTGAAGATATTGATGTTGGTTGTAAGATCAATATTCGCGGCCCTGTGTCTTTCGCTCTGTATCCCGGCCAGATGGCTAAGGTTATCCAGGGTCATGCTCTTCGCACTAACCAGTATTTGCTGGCTCGTGTTTATGATGCCGAGAAGGCCAAGAGTGAAGGCGGACAGGTTGTAGATGCCGAAGGTAATGTAATTGTTGAAGAGAACAAGAATTATGTCAATGGTCAAATTCTTGTTATCAAGGGCACCGACATTTCTTTCTATATTCCTCCTACTGGTATTGAGGTTATTCCCGTTCAGAACCAGGAGAAGAAGGGTTATGTGCGCGATGCAGTCACCCTTGAACGTCTGGAATATTGTATTCTAAAAGACGAAGATGGTAATAAGCGTTATGTCCACGGTCCCGAAGTGGTGTTCCCCGAGCCTACTGAGAGTTTTGTGACCAGTCCCAAGGGTGGTTATATTTTCCGCGCCATTGAGCTGTCTCCCATTTCCGGTATTTATGTAAAAGTAATTGCTGAGTATAAGGATGATAAAGACCCCAAGATCATTCACCCTGTTGGTGAGGAACTGTTTATTACTGGTAATGACCAGATGATTTATTATCCTCGTCCTGAGCACGCCATTATCAATTATGACGAGAAGATTCTCCATCACGCTATCGCAATTCCCAAGGGTGAGGGCCGTTATGTAATGAATCGTCTGACTGGCGAGATTACCACTGTAAAGGGTCCTGCTATGTTCTTACCTGACCCCAGAACTCAGGTGATTGTTAAGCGTAAGTTGAGCGACCGCCAGTGTAATCTGTGGTTCCCCGGTAATCAGGCTGTTTTGGATTATAACCGTGGATTGTCTGAGAAGTCTGTGGAAAAGGCGATGAAAAACAAAAACATTGTCAATACCGCAGATTTGGATACTCTGTATTCTGCGTCCGCAAGCACCAGCGACACTGGTTATGTAAAGACTCTCGCCTATCTGGAGAGCAACGCCTCTATCTCTCGTGGCACTTCCTACACCAAGCCTCGTACTATCACTATTGATTCCAAGTTGGATGGTGTTGTAAGTGTTGATATTTGGACTGGTTATGCGGCCAATGTTATTTCCAAGAATGGCGAGCGCAAGGTTATTTGCGGTCCTCAGACTATTCTGCTGGATTATGACCAGACCTTCGAGGAACTCCAGTTGAGTACTGGTAAGCCTAAGACCACTGATGTTCTGGAACATACTACCTTCCTGCGTTATGAGAATAACAAGGTATCTGATATTATTAGTGTCGAGACTAAGGACTTCGTAAAGGCTGATGTTAAGGTCAGTTATTGCGTTGATTTTGATACTAAGTATATGGATAAATGGTTCTCTGTCGATAACTACGTCAAGTATCTGTGCGATCGCGTTCGTTCTCTGATGAAGCGTGAAGCCAAGAAATATACCATTGAGGAGTTTTATCAGAACTATTCTGATATTGTTCGCAATGTGGCTATTGACTATCAGGATACTGCTTCTGAGACTGAAAGTAGTCATATTGGTCGTTTCTTCCCCGAAAATGGTATGTTCATTAAGGACTGTGAGGTTCTGAGCATTCGCGTTGAGTCTGATATCGCTGAGATTTTGGACGAGCATCAGAAGGATATGGTCGAGAAGAGCCTGGAACTAACCAATGCCGAGTCTCGCGTGAAGGTGGCCGAAGCCCTGTTTGAGGCTGAAAAGCGTGAGAACGAACTGGCAAGCACTAAGTTGATTAACCGTATGAATCTTCAGCGTGAAGAGGCTCTGCGTAAGCAGGAAATCCAGTCTGAGGTTAATCGTAAGGCTGAGGCTGAAAAGCAGGCAGCAAAGCAGGCCGAGCAGGATATGCAGGCTGTTCTGGATGCTATTCAGGAGGCTGGCTTGGAGCGTAAGCGCAAGGAGGCTGAGCAGACTTTGAATATCAAGATGTCTGAGGCTCAGATTGAGGCCGCTAAGAAGCAGGCATACGCCGATTCTGTGGTCAAGATTATGAATTCTATCACTCCTGAGCTCACCGCTGCGCTGGAATCTAAGGCTAATGCCGATGTATTCAAGGGTATCGCAAATGGTATCGCACCTTATGCGATGGCTAACAATGAGTCAGCGGCTGACTTCGTTAATACTCTGCTGAGAGGCACCACTCTTGAGGGTATTGTCGATAGAATCACCAAGAAGGATACAACTAACGAGTAATCGTTCTGACATATAAGAATCAAGGAACAAGCAAAAACTTGTTCCTTGATTTTTTTTTAATTTTATGATATAATATTTATATAAGATAAGAAAAGGAGATATTAGAAATGACTAAAGCCGAACTCGTCTATGAAGTATTGAATCAGTACTCTTGTGTGAGTGCTAAGGAACTCTCCATGTGGATTAAGCGGACTAAGGGTATTGATATGTCTCCTCAGTCAGTGAGTGGTGTATTAAGAACTCTCACTGTTAAAGGCAAGGTTGGCTGTTCCAATTGTGGTAATGGCGCTACCGTATACTGGTGCCGAAATGATAACTGGAAGAAGGTGCGAGAATGATAAAATTATGGGTTGATGATGTACGCCCCGCACCGAAGGGCTATACTTGGCTTAAAAGTGTTAAGGGAGTGGAAACTCTTCTTCTATATTTTAAATATAATAATATAGAAGATGAAATTCTCATTGATTTAGACCACGATGCTGGTGAGTATGCTTGGGATGGTGGCGACTATATTAAATTGCTTGACTGGCTTGAAGCTGAAAATATGGTTGATGCAGGATTTGCCTTTCATATTCATAGTATGAATCCAGTAGGCATCCAAAATATGAGAACAATTATCCAGAAGAATGGATGGCGAGAAATATGAGTATGGAATGTAAAATTGGTTTACATTGTGAATTATGTGATAGTGATTGTGAACATTATCAAGAAATGATTCCATTAAAACGTTGCTATACTATTCATCGTGATATGAAACGATTTTGTTCTAATTGCCAAAAAGATATTACTGTTGTGTCTCAATGGTCTATCTTAGATTACTGTCCGTATTGTGGCGCGAAAATGGAAGGAATATTATATATATGAATGAAATTAAACTAGGTTGGCTAAGTCCAACAGGTGAAATGATAGAATGTAATGCTTATGAGCATATTCAAACCGCATATGACATTCTGGATAAGAGTTATGATATGGGTTATGTATTTAATCCTGATGATGTACTTGTCGATTTGGGTTGGGTTCATATCTGCCGAAGTGCTATCCTTAGCCACGATTATCATTTCTATTGGAATATAAATCGGTTTTTAACGCCTGAGCAAATTCAATATCTGAAGCCTTATTTTGAAGATGAAAATGTGCCGATTGATGAAGTTGAAAGGGATATGTTTTTTGACAGATTGGAGTTAATGTAATGCCCGAACGAAATTTCGATAAAAATCTCCAAAATGTCCGAAATATCGCTCACGCGGTCAAAGATGAAATTACGCTCAAACAATGTGAGGCTCTTACCTATTCTCTTCGCATCAAAACCGAACGCTTACTTCGCCAAGGGCGGTCAATAATAGAAATTTCTTATCGCACTGATAATGCTCTCAAACGTATCGCTTCTCATACCCTTAAATCTCATCAATATACAATATATAAAATTATAGAAGAAACACTCGACGAAATTCTTCCTCCTGTAATCAATCAAACATTTGAAGAGTTCGTCGATGTTAGTAAAATTTATAGAGGTGATAAATATGCCGAAATTTTTTGTAGTGAGCGACGTCCATGGGTTCTATGATGAACTGCGAAATGCCCTGGATGATGCTGGGTTTGACCCTGAAAACACTGATCATTATCTGATTTCTTGCGGTGATAATTTTGACCGCGGTCCTCAGAATCTGGAAGTCCAGAAATTCTTTATTCGTACTCCTCGCACAATTCTGATTCGAGGTAATCATGAAGACCTATTCGATTGGGCTGTGCGTGATGGTTTTACGATGCGCGATATTCAAAATGGTACATATCAGACCATCCAAGAGCTGGGTAGAGCTAAAATTCCCGAGCACCAGTGGGCTTCTCAGGATGAAATTACAGAATATGCTTACCGCACAACTCGCGGTTTCTTCGACCGTATGGTTGATTATTTTGAAACTGAAAACTATATCTTTACCCATGGTTGGATTCCTGGTAATTTGAAGTCTCCTGACCATCAGTGGCGTAGAGCGACTAAAAATCAATGGGAGAAGGCTCGCTGGGATAATGGTATGGAGCGCGCAATGAGAGGCCATATTGAGCCCGGTAAAACTATTGTATGTGGGCATTGGCATACTTCTTGGGGTCATCATCGTCAAGATGGAACTCCTGAATGGGATGTAGGTGCTGATTTTAGCCCATATTATGACAAGGGTATTATCGCAATTGATGCTTGTACCGCCTATTCTCATAAAATAAATTGTATCGTTCTTGAAGATAAATTTTTAAAGGAGATTGACTAATGATTACATTATTAATTGTATTAGCCACTGGCTTATTTATTTGGTTGTTTATTTGGTGGTTAATTTTTAATAGTTCTACCAGCTCAGATCGTCCTCATTGTTTTCTCTCGTTTCATCGCTTCAAGACGCTCTATAATTTAAATGAGGATAGATATTGTTATTGTTCTCATGATTATAGTGATTTTGCTCATTTATATCTTAATAAATACCCTGAGCGAGATTATTTATGTGCAGAAGTTCAAATTAAATTTCATTTTATCAGTTTTTTATTCTTCCTCTTCTGGAATATGCTTCGTAGCATCCAAGAGAAAAGAAATGAGAAAAATACTGGTCTTGAACTCGTGTTAACTCGTGGTAAGGAAGATATTGAGACAATTCGCGCCCGTGCCGAAAAAGAAATTCGTGAAGCGGAACGCATTAATAACAGGGTAAAAGAAAATATTGAAAAAGCAAAACATGACCGTGAAATTAGATTAACATTAAATAGTGAAGAAACGAAATGGGGAGAAATAAAAAATGATTATTTGCGCGGCAATTAAAGATACCCGCACCGGCGCGGTTTTCGGCGGCATCCGCCACGGGTTCATTTATTCAGCGATGCATGATGCTGGGATTACTCCTCCTCATGAGAAGGCTATTGAAGGTTTCCTTGATGAAAAAGGAAATTTTTATGACCGTTATGAAGCATATGATATTGCTATGACTAATGGTCAGATGAGTGCTACCGCTCGTCATTATAAACTGGAAAAAGGCGAACGAGAACTGTTTTCGGAGGATTTGTATTAATGAATTGTGATGATTATTTTAATCAAATCGCAAAACCTGGCAAATGCGAAGTGTGTGGGGTTGAAGAGCCAGTTGTAGTTTTAGCCTCTTCATTTGGGCCTTGTAGTTGTGCTTATTGTAAAGAGTGTTATGATTTTAATCTTGAACCTTATTACCTATGCGTCTCTACTGTTTGGTCTTGCGGTTGGGATAATATGTCTGAGCGGGCCAAAAATATTGTCGAAAAATCTCTTATTAAGATTGGTAAGACCTTCGATGAAATGATGGAAGATGCCAAAAAGATGGATCAAGATTATTTAGATTGGTGTAATAAAGCAACTGAAAATGATAGGGTAGAGGACTAATCCTCTACCCTATTTTTGATTTTTGAAAAAATTTATGATATAATATTTATATAAGTTAAAGGAGTGATAAATATGGATGCCGTTAAACAATCTCTGTATGCTCATTATAAAGAATCTCTGGAATATTTCCATAAGCGGAATATCGTGGGCCTGTTCCTTCAAGGTAGCCAGAACTATGGTCTTGCTTACGAGAACAGCGATGTTGATACTAAACTGATTGTTCTGCCTAGTTTTGATGAAATCGCGTTTAACAAGAAGCCTGTAAGCACTACTCATATCCGAGCCAATGAAGAGCATATCGACTTCAAAGATATTCGGCTGTATATGCAGACCTTCCGGAAACAGAATCTGAACTTCCTTGAAATTCTCTTCACTCCTTATAAGATTGTCAATCCTGATTATGCTCCTTATTGGGATGAATTGGTCAAACATCGGGAAGATGTCGCTCATTATAATCTTTATCGGGCTGTTAAGAGTATGAAAGGTATCGCTTTGGAGAAATATCACGCTCTTCAGCATGAATATCCCAGTAAGGTTGATGTTCTTGCTCAGTGGGGATACGACCCTAAGCAACTGCATCACCTGCTTCGTGTTGAAGAATATCTAATGCGGTATATGTCTGGCGAATCCTATGAAGATTGCCTCCAACCAAGAGATAAGGAGTATCTAATCTCTGTCAAGCGGGGTCTATATAACGTCGATGAGGCTGTTGCTAAAGCCGATGAAGCTATGAAGCATATTACTGAGAGCGCTGACGCATTTTGTGAGACTCATCCTGATGAATATAATAAAAAAACTGACGAGCTTCTGGATTTTATCCAGTATCAGATTATGAAGAAATGTGTGAGTGAGGAATTAAAAAATGCTTGATGGAATAACATTGCTCGATACTGGCACTAAAGTAGTTTCATATACTTGGGGTTGGAGCTGGGGTGGCTTTATCGCAGCAATATTCGCAATATTTCTTTTTGTTATATCTATTTTATGTATAGTTGATGACACTGGAGGACAAATATTTTTTATTGCTGGAATGTTTGTTGGAATGCTTAGCTTATTTATGTTCGCTCATGGTAAACCAGCTAAAACAATTACTACTTATAGTGTTATGATCGATGATTCTGTATTAATGACAGAATTTTACGATAAATATGAAGTCCTTAATATACAAGGAAAAATTTTTACAATTACTGAAAGAGAGGATACGGATTAATGGAAGTTGAACTAACTCTGTAGGATGTTGAACATCTAGAGTCTAAAATGGAGGATCTTGTTGGTTGGATGACTGCCAATATGTCTTCCTTCCCTGCTATCGCGTTCGCGGTCACCGTTCTAGGCAACGCTATTGAAGATGCTAAAGCACAACTTACTGACCTTACTGAGACTGATGAAGATTATGCCACTGACTCTACTGATGAGTGTGAATGCGCTGTGTGTGATTGCGTTGAGGGGGAAATGTAATTGGCCTCTAAAGTCCTTGATATGATTAATAAGGAAGCCAATCGCCAATACAATAACATAGAATTAATCGCTAGCGAAAATTTCGTTAGCGATGAAATTCTATATGCGGTTGGCTCCATTCTCACAAATAAATATGCCGAAGGCTATCCCGATGTAGAAGATACCGCGGGCCAGCGTGGGCGATACTACGGAGGATGCCAATATGTGGACGAGATTGAAGACTATTGCCGCAAAATGTGGCAAAAAGCGTTCAATACTGATTATCATGTCAATGTTCAGCCCCATAGTGGCGCTAATGCTAATTTTGCTTCTTACTTGGCTGTTTTAAAACCAGGAGATACAGTTCTATCTATGAGCCTTGAAAATGGCGGTCATTTGAGTCATGGACTTAAAGCTAATGTAAGCGGAAAATTATATAATTTCGTACATTATGATGTTGATGAAAATGGATTAATTGATTATGATAATTTAGCGAAAAAAATTGACCGATGGAGACCTCAGTTAATTATTGCTGGGGCTAGTGCTTATCCTCGTCAAATTGATTTTCAAAAAATTTATGATATTATCCAAGAGGTAAAAAAGGAGTATGAAGATTCATACAATCCCTATTTTATAGTTGATATGGCACATATTGCCGGATTAATTGTTGCTGGCGACCATCCATCTCCATTTGGCCTCGCCGATATTATTACCACAACAACTCATAAAACTCTGCGCGGACCTCGTGGCGGTTTAATCTTCTGTAAGCCTGAACTCGCCAAGAAAATTGATAGCGCAGTTTTCCCCGGACTACAGGGCGGACCTCTTGAGCATGTCATTGCTGGAAAAGCAATTTGTGCAGAAGAGGCTTGTACTCAAGAATATAAAGATTATATCCATCAAGTAGTTAAAAATTGTAAAGCAATGGCCGACCATTTTACTGAATTAGGATATGATGTAATTACTGGAGGAACGGACAATCATCTGTTTCTGTTGGACTTCTCTAGCAAGTTTCCAACTATCACTGGCTTAGCTGTGCAGAACAAACTTGATGAATTTGGTATAACGCTCAACAAAAATACAGTTCCTAATGAAAAACGTAGTCCAAAAATTACAAGTGGTGTCCGCATTGGTACTGCCGCAATGACTACCAAGGGTTGGAAAGAATCAGATTTTATCTGGTGCGCCGACCAAATTGATTATATTATCAAAAAAATGGTTGAAGAAGAGTAAGGAAATGGTTTAAACCATTTCCTTATTTTTTGATTTTTTATAAAAAATATAATATAATATATATAGAAAGTTAAGAAAGGATTGATTTAATATGTCTGAGCACGTTGGATACGTCGTTAAAGTTGAAAAGCTGCGTCCTCATACTAATGCAGACCGCCTTCAGGTAGCTACCTTCTTCGGAAATGATACCTGTGTAGGTCTGGGCGTAAAGGCTGGTGATATTGGTGTTTATTTTCCCACTGATCTTCAGCTAGAATTGGATTTTTGTATGCATAATCATCTGCTACGAAAGTATCCTTGTGGCGCTCCTGATACTGGATATATGGATCCTAATAAGCGGAATGTTTCCACTATTAAATTGCGTGGTGAAAAGTCTGATGGTATTTATATGTCTATTCAGGCGTTTGATTATTTGTTTAATGATGATGCTTCTCAGTATTTGAAAGTTGGAGATACTATTGATGTAATTAATGGTCATCAAATTTGTCAGAAGTATATTCCTCATTCTAATAAGCGAACTGGCAATCCTACTGAGGGCAATCGTACTCGTAAGAAGAAGGCTCCTATTGCTCCTCTCTTCACCGAGCACGCAGATACTGAGCAGCTGGCCTATAACCTTGGCGCATTCCAGGCTGGCGACCAGATTGAAATCACTCTGAAGATGCATGGTACTTCTCAGCGCACTGGTTATCTGCCTGTGTTTAAGGGTTATAAGCGTTCTCTGTGGGATAAGATTATGAAGCGTGATGGCACTCCTATCTATGAGTGGGGTTATGTGTCTGGCACTCGTCGCACTGTTTTGGAGAATTTTGATGGCGGTTTTTATGGTTCTAACCTGTTCCGTGAACAGCATTCTAAGTTCTTCGAGGGTAAGCTCCACAAGGGTGAAGAGGTTTATTACGAGGTCGTTGGCTTCACTGATACTGGTGCTCCTATTATGGCGTCCGCGGCGAATAAGAAACTGAACGATAAGGCATTTATCAAGCAGTATGGTGAAACTACTACCTTCTCTTATGGTTGTTCTCCTACTGGATATAATACTTATCCTGATGGTTCTCATGAGGAAGTTCCTCAGTCTGAACTCTACGTTTATCGTATGACTATGACTAATGAGGATGGCGATGTAGTAGAGTATTCTCCTGATTTTATGCGCTATCGTTGTGAGCAGATGGGTTGTAAAACTGTTCCTGTTATGTGGAAGGGTTTTATCCCTGCTGACGAAACTCTGGAAGAGTGCTATGATTGTAATGGTGAGTGGGGCACCTGGAGAGTTATCCGTAAAAACACTCCCGGCGAGTGGATTATGAATATGGCAGAGCAGTATTATGCTGGTCCTGACCCCATTGGCAAGACTCATACTCGCGAAGGTGTAGTTGTTCGTATCGTCAATAAGCCTAAGTTCTGTGCCTACAAGCATAAGAATTTTGAATTCAAGTGTTTGGAAGGTCTGGTAAAGGCAGAAGCTGAGGCTCCTGATATGGAGGAAGCACAGGATGAAGTATGACCCTGTAAAAGTTCCGCTCGATTCAGCAATGGTCGAGCGGAACACTCGAAATGAATGTATCAATGAAATTCGTCCCCGCATTCCAGAAGCATTATGGGATAAAATTTCAGAAGAATTAGTTCGCGACCAATGCCTAAGTTTATGGGCTTGTTGTCTCGAATGCATTGAGAAAATGGCTGACGCCTGGGAAGAACAAAATGGCGAAAACCTTGTATGGGTGCCTGGCCACTATGAAGTCCAGAAGGAGAAAGAGATTAATGCAAAAGAGTATCACTCTAAGTGAAGATAAATTTAAGTGTATCTATTGTGGATATTTAAAATATTTGGCACTTCAAAACGGCGGAGTCGATAATTGGTCATGGTACGGAGAATCGCTTGGTGATTTTTTAAAAGAGTGCTATTTAGAAAATCACCCTGATAAAACTCTTGAAGATTTGTTCGATGAAGATTATGATTTCGACACAGTTGTTGACGAAGATTTAAAAAATGGAAATTTTTAATTATGATTAATTTACATTTTCATAAAGCGGAGCCTGTTCCATTTTATGTTAATACAGTTTTTTCTCTCTATAAATGTAGTAAATGCGGTAAAGTATTATTAGTAAACCGCCATACTGGTTATCGCAAATGGGTGTCAGAAGAAAAAGCAGTATACCAGGCTCATAAATCAGAAACAGGGCTATAAGCTCTGTTTTTGATTTTTTATAAAAAATATATTATAATATATATAGAAAGTTAAGAAAGGAATTGATAAATATGATATTTATTATTTCGATGCTGTTGGTTGGCGTGCTGTTTCTGGTGCCATCTGCTGTATGTACTTGGCTCTGGGGATTGATTCTCGTTCCTATGTTTAATATTGAGCCGATCAGTTTTTGGGGTATGTATGGTCTGATTTGGATGGTACAACTCATGACTGGTAGCCTCTTTGAAGATATCGCTCTGTCTAATTCTTATCTTAACAATGAATTGTTTGATAATATAAAATTTGACAAGGAAGATGAGGATAAGTAATGTTTGAAGAGCACGCATTTTATTGTATGAAGTGCGGCCATCGAGGCATTCCATTGGCTCGACGCACAAGTCATCAACACGAACGTTTCCATCGTAAGAAATTATATTGTCCTTATTGTAAGGAAGAAGTCAATCATATTGAATGTAAAAATGAGATTGACATTGAAGAATTTTTGAAAAATTTTAACGAAGGGGTGTATGCGGATGAAGTCGAAGACTCTGTGGCTCATTGCCGGAGTACCTGGAAGTGGTAAATCCACTTTTCTTGCGAATCAGAATAAGCCTAACGCAAAGATTATTTCTCGTGATGCTATTCGTTTCAAACTCCTTGGGGATGGAGATGCCTATTTCAAGAATGAAGATACCGTCTGGAATATGTATGTAGACGCTATTAAAGATAGCCTTCAGGAAAATGAACATACTGTTCTTGATGCTACTCATTTGAATGAACGTTCTCGTAATAAGATTCTTGATCGTTTGAATTTAAATGATGTTGATATTAATGTCATTTATTTTAAGGTTCCTCTGAATGTATGCATTGACCGGAATGCTCAGCGGACTGGCCGAGCTCATGTACCGACTGATGTAATTACCAAAATGTATGCTTCTTACCGCTACCCTACCTTTAATGAAAAATACCATTATAATCGTATCCTTGAGGTCGATGAAAATGGAAATATTAATGAATGGAGTGATAAGTAATGGCGATTTTCGCTACGTCAGATATGCACTTCGGGCATGACCGAGAATTCGTTTGGAAGGTTCGTGGATTTAATTCCATCCAAGAGATGAATGATGAATATGTGAATCGTTGGAACAGCGTCGTTAGCGCCGAAGATGATGTTTATTGTCTGGGCGATTTGATGCTGGGCGACCCTTCTAATATTGAGTATATTAAGAAACTCAATGGTAAAATCCATATTGTATATGGTAATCATGACACTAATAACCGGCGCAAGATGTATGCCGAACTTCCTAATGTAGTAGAAACTGCTTGGGCAATTATGTTGGATTATAAAAAATATCATTTTTTTATGACCCATTTCCCTTGCCTGACTGGTAATCTGGAAAAAGAGAGTTTGAAGCAATGTACTTGCAATTTGTTTGGACACACTCATCAAACTACTAATTTCTATAATGATTTGCCGTTTATGTATCATGTTGGAGTTGATTCTCATGATGGCTATCCTGTGAATCTTGATATTATTATCGAGCAAATGAATGCTAAAGTCAGAGAATGCCACTCCTATCTTGATGAAGAGGAAGCTCCCATCACTGTGGAGTGCAAATCTCCTGATTTCCCTGCACGTTTGGCTCAAAAACAAATGTTGGAGGAGCATAAAGCAACTGTTCGTTGTGATAAGTGCGTATATGATACATGGTTCTGTGGTCAAAATCCTACGGATTGTCATGCATATCGTCGCGACCCGCCTGATGGTGGTTATTATGGCTAATTATTGGATTGATATAATCATTTAATTATTAGAGTATCAAATGTATACCGAAGTCTATAAAAGACTTGATATAAAAAATTAAATATTCAAGGAGAAACAAATGGAAATTCTAACTACTATTTTGCCTTATCTTCCCATTGTCCTGATTGTAATTGTAGCTCTGATTATCCTCAAAGCTGGATACGTCAAAGCCCCTCCTGATACAGCATTGATTATCTCTGGTATGCACAAGAAACCAAGAGTTCTCATTGGTAAGGCTGGTATCAGAATTCCCTTCTTCGAGCGAGTAGATAATCTATCTCTCGGCGCCATTCAGATTGATGTAAAGACTGGGTCAGCTGTCCCTACTGCAGAGTATATTAATGTTAGAGTTGATTCTACTGTGTCTGTTCGTGTGGGTCAAAATCCTGAGATGATTGCTCTTGCCGCTCAAAACTTCCTTAATGTAGACCGTGATACAATTGCTCGAAAAATTAATGACCTTCTGGAAGGTAATATTCGTGAAATTGTTGGTCAGATGAAGCTGACTGATATGGTCAGCGACCGTAAGCTGTTCAGTGAAAAGGTTCAGGAAAATGCAGTCCCCGACCTGGCTCGCTACGGTTTGGAACTGATTACATTCAATGTTCAGAATTTCTCTGATGATAACGATGTAATTACTAATTTGGGTATCGACAATGTTGCTCAGATTAGCAAGAACGCCGCAATCGCTAAGTCTAATGCTGAGCGTGAAATTGAGGTTGCTAAGGCTGAGAATGCCAAGCAAGCCAATGATGCCAAGGTTAAGGCTGCTGAGGATATTGCTACCCGCAATAATGATTTGGCTATCAAGCAGGCACAGCTTCAGCAAGAGGCTGATACCCGCAAGGCCCAGGCTGCCGCAGCAACTGGCATTGAGGAAGAGAATCAGCGCAAGATTAAGGAAGTTGCCGCAACCAATGCTAATATTGCTAAGGCAGAGCGTGAAGCCGAGCTGAAGCAGAAGCAGATTCAATTGAAGGAGTACGAGCTGGATGCTCTGGTTCGTAAGCAGGCTGAGGCTGATAAGTTTGCGGCTGAGAAGCAGGCTGAGGCTGATTTGGTTCGTCGCCAGAAAGAGGCTGAGGCTAAGGCCTATGAGGCTGTGAAGAGCGCCGAAGCTAAGAAAGCCCAGGCTGATGCAGACCGATATGCCGCTGAGCAGCAAGCCGCTGGTATTCAGGCAGTTGGTGCCGCTGAGGCCGCAGCTATTGAAGCTAAGGCTGAAGCGCAGAAGAAGATGGGCGAAGCATCCATCATTGAGATGTACTTCAAGGCATTGCCTGATGTAGTCGCAAGCGCAGCAGCTCCTCTGGCTAAGGTTGATAAGATTGTCCAGTATGGCGATGGAAATTCAACCAAGCTGGTTAAGGATGTAATGACTTCTGCCAACCAGATTATGGAAGCTATGGCAGACAGTGGCATTGACATTAAGGATATGCTGACCTCTGCTCTGAAGAAGAAAGATTGATTTTATAGACCGCTGATTAATTTCAGCGGTCTATTTTTATGCTCTTGGGTATAATCAACTAATTGCATCCATGATTTTTTTAGATTTAATAGATATAAAAATAAAGGAGGCATTAGTATGATAAATATAATGTCAAAAAGCGGACATACTACCTATGGATTGACAGAATATGTTCTTGATGAAGAAAAAGAAGTAAATGATTTATCAGTCCTTGACGCGCCCGGCTCTACTGCATATATTATCGCTACTGGTAATAGCTATATTTTATCAGGTGGAAGTCGCACTTGGAAAAAGATGAAGCTAGCAAGTGTTAGTGGAAGTGGAAGTAGTGCTGAAGCAGAAGCCCAAATTGCTGAATTAGAAGCTCAAATTGCTAAATATCAAACAAAAGAAACTGAAACAACTAAACAGATTAATGAATTGACTACCACAGTCCAAGAGTAGAAAAATACGTTGGCTGAAAAAGAAACTCAAATTACTACATTACAAACAAATTTAGATAATAAAGAAACTGAGCTTAATACAACTAAATCAGAATTAGCTACGGCTAATGAAAAAGTAGAAAAATTGAGTGATATTAAAGTCGAAGGAGATACCTTAGTATTGCCTGATGATTTGATTGATACAGTAGAGGAGGGTTAATATGAATATTTCTAAAATTAAAATTAAAGGACAAGTCTATAATATTGTCGATGCTAATGCATATGTTGCAGAAGTAAAGGGCGAAAGATATGCCAGTTTAAATGAAGCTGTTATTGCTTGCGGAACTACTCCATCTACTATCACTCTAGTTGGTAATGAGGTTATGAGTGCTCAAGTCGTAATTGGGGATGGACAAGATATTACACTCAATTTAAACGGAAAATCGCTAACCGCAAAACCTAATTGGAATTTCAATTCTGGTCTATTAGCCATTCATCACGGCGGAACCCTAACTATTAATGGTGAAGGTGAAATTTTTGGAGTAAGTCCTGGTGGTTGTGTATATTGCGGTATTGTTTTAACAGTTGATAAAACTGATAATGATAATTCTAAACCTGCTAAATTAATTGTTAATGGTGGACATATTGTTGGTCAATGTTATGGTATCAGTGGAAATGGTTCTAATGCTGGTCGTGGAAATACTGAATGTATTATTAATGGCGGGTTAATTGAAGCTTCAAGTATTATCACTGGAGAAGATAATTGTGGTTATTATCAACCTCAATTTAATGGTAAAATGACATTTAATGATGGCGTAATTCGCGGACGTTCAGCTATTGAAATTCGTAGTGGAGATTTTACTATGAATGGTGGTATGGCTGAAGCCTATGGTTTTGCTAATGAATGTATGGTAAAAAATGGTAGTGGCCCGACCTCAAAAGGTGTGGCAGTTGCTATTGCTCAACATTCTACTAAGCAACCTATTAATGTAATTATTAATGATGGTCAATTAATTGCTGAATGCCCATTTTTCGAGGGGAATCCTATGGGTAATGATGAATTATCTATTGCTACTGTAAAAGCTGAAATTAATGGCGGTTCATTCCGCACTGTTGGTGCTGGCAGCGAACCATTCCACGCTGTTGATTTAACTGAATTTGTAAAAGGTGGAGAATTTGTTCATTATTTCACAGATAAAAAATATTTAGACCCAGAAAAATTTGATGTAGATAATTGGCAATCTTTATAATCTAAATGGGAGAGAATAAAAATTCTCTCCCATTTTTTTTATTTGTTCCCGACTTCGGCCGTAATTTCGATTCATCGCACCTATAGCAATTTTTTGACCAAATAGCGACTATTTGCATTTTCCTATATTTTTTGATATAATATAAATATAAATAAATAATTAAGGAGAATCATATGAAAACTTCTTTTGAATATGATAATGGTCAAACTCTATGTGTAATTGAGTATAAGGACCATTACTTCGTAGGATAGGCTCATTGCCATCCAGATGATGAAGATTTTATGAGTGAAAAAACTGGGTGTTTTATTGCTGAGTCTCGCGCCCATCAAAAATATTTAAAATTTGTAAAAAATTGTGAAATTCTACCAAAATTAGAAGCATTAAATCATCTTAAATCAACATTAGCAGTCTGGGAAAGTGATACCCCTAATTATTTTTCAAGACGATTAAATTCTGAAATTAAAAATCTTGAAGAAGATTTAATGATGTGTAAACGTGCTATTGCTAATGAGCAATAGTATTTGCATGGCTATATCAAGGAAAAGGATAAATTATATAAAAGAATTCGTTTACAGAGCGGAGCAACGGGCAATTCAAATTAATACTCGTATCTAAAAATTTAAATTTAGAAACGGAAGGGTGAACATACTATCGAATATTTATTAGTTTTTCTCGCTGGCATAATTTTTTCTGATTATATTGTTCCTTGTTTTGATGGATTGCTTAAAGTATTTTTAACTTGGTTAGAATGTCCTAAACAAGCGTGCGCTGAAAAAATCTCTGAGAGCGAGGCTCGCATTAAGGCCCTTTCTAATCCTACTGCAACAGTTAAAAAAATCGGTTTTATTGTTGAAAAGGAAGAAGAATCTAAAACAGAAGAGGAAGATACTGAATGATAAAAACAAGACAATTCTATGATACCTGTAGCCTGCTTCTGAGAGCGGGGAATTTGTTTGATGAACCAGAAGATTTTATTATTTCTTCAATTACATTACAAGAATTAGAAAATATAAAAACATCAACTAATAAAGATGATAATGTAAAATTTTCAGCTCGTCAACTTCTCCACGATTTAGATGAGCATTTTGGTCAATATTTAATTATTAACTACCAAAATACATATGCTCAAAATATAACACAAAGAGATTTTGAATTAACCAATGATACAAAAATTCTTAGTTGTTATTTGGAATGTGTGCGATTATTTCCAGAAGAAAAAATAGTATTTATTACTAATGATTTAGCCTTAAAAAGTATCGCACGAGTATTTACTTCTAATGTCCAATCATTAGAAGAAGATAAACCTGACAATTATACTGGATATAAAGAAATTACTATGTCCGATGATTGTATGGGTGATTTTTATACCAATCCAAGTGAAAACGAATGGAATCTTCAGGTAGGCGAATATATCCTTGTTAAAAATACAGAAGGAGAAATTGTAGACCGCCTATGTTGGAATGGCGAATATTATCGACATTTAGATTATAAATCATTTAATTCACGATGGTTCGGTGAAGTCAAGCCAATTAAAGGCGATGCTTATCAATAGCTCGCTTGTGATAGCTTAGTAAATAATAGAATTACTATGTTAAAAGGTCCAGCAGGAACAGGTAAGACCTATCTTGCTCTTGGATTTTTACTACATATGCTTGACCGCGGCCAGATTGATAAAGTTATTATTTTCTGTAATACTGTAGCGACTAAAAATTCTGCTAAACTAGGTTTTTATCCTGGTAGTCGAGATGAAAAACTTCTTGATTCTCAAATCGGTAATCTATTAATTAGTAAATTAGGAGATAGAATTGCAGTTGAAGAATTAATGGATCGTGAAAAATTAATTCTACTACCTATGTCAGATATTAGAGGTTATGATACTACTGGTATGAATGCTGGTATTTATATTTCAGAAGCTCAAAATCTTGATATTACTCTAATGAAATTAGCCTTACAGCGCATTGGCGAAGATAGTATTTGTATTATTGATGGCGATGCTTAGACTTAGGTTGATGACGTACATTTTGCTGGCGCAAATAATGGTATGCGTCGAGCTTCTAAGGTATTTAGAGGTAGCGATGTATATGGTGAAGTAGAATTAAAAACTATTCATCGTAGTAAAATTGCAGAAATCGCTCAAAAAATGTAATAAGCCAATATAAAGAGACATCCTTCGGGGTGTCTCTTTTTATATATAATTTTTTAAAGAGAGGAATGATTAAATGACTGCTATTGAAAAAGCTTGGCGTGAATACATCGTTTATTTAGCTCAGTCATATATTGGATGCAAAGAATCTGATGGTAGTCATAAAAAAATTGTAGATTTATACAATTCTCATAAACCATTAGCTCGTGGTTATGCATTAAAATATACTGACTCTTGGTGCTCTGGATTCGCATCTGCTATAGCAATTAAAGCTGGATTAACAGATATTATTCCAACAGAAGTAGGATGTGAGAAACATGTCCAATTATTTAAAAACCATTCAGTAAGTAAGTGGGAAGAAGATGGAACTAAAGCTCCTGAACCTGGTGATTATATTTTTTATAATTGGGATAAATCTACTCAACCTAATGATGGTTCTGCTGACCATGTTGGTATTGTAGAACGAGTAAACAATAATGTAATTACTACTATTGAAGGCAATTATAGTGATAGTGTTAAACGTAGAACTCTAATTGTCGGTGCTGGCAATATTCGTGGTTATGGTCGTCCAGCATATTGGACTCTAAAAACTATGCCTCCATCATATGAACGTGATACTTCAGCCACTTCTACAACAGCTCTACTCAAACGCGGAGATAGAAATGACGCTGTGCGCGCTCTACAAAATAATTTAATTTCTCTGGGTTATTCTTGTGGTTCTGCTGGGGCAGATGGAGATTTTGGCTCTGGAACTGAAGCTGCTGTACGCTCATTCCAATAGAAAAATGGATTAAAGGTTGATGGAATTGCTGGGCCAGCTACTCTAACAGCAATTCAGACAGCGTTGAAAAAAGCTACACAACCTACAATAAATAGTAAATTAAAATATACAGATAATAACCCTCCATTTGTTTGTATGTAGAAAAATAGCACTTGCTATAAAGGCACAGGTAAAATGCAAATTAAAGGAGTTTTATGGCATAGTACTGGTGCCAATAATACTTGGTTAAAGCGTTATGTTTAGCCTTATGAAGGCGATGCAGGTTATAATGAAGCAATCGCAAAATTAGGTAAAAATGTAAATAAAAATGACTGGAATCATATTACTCGTCAAGCTGGATTAAATGCCTGGGTAGGTAAAATGGGTGATGGAATTGTTGGATGTGTTCAAACTATGCCTTGGGATTATCGTCCTTGGGGTTGTGGTAGCGGTCCAAAAGGCTCTTGTAATGATGGATGGATTCAATTTGAAATCTGTGAAGATGGATTAGCTAATGAAACATATCTTAAACAAGTATATGAAGAAGCTTGTCAGTTAACAGCTTATCTATGTAAAAAATACAATATTGATCCAAATAGCACAGTGAATTTCAAAGGTGTAAATGTTCCTACAATTCTCTGTCATGCTGATAGTAATGCTCTCGGTTTAGGATCAAATCATGGTGATATCAACCATTGGTTCCCCAAATTTGGTAAATCAATGGCAACAGTTCGCGCTGATGTAGCTAAATTAATGAATACTACATCTTCATCTACTCCATCAAATACTCCTAATTCATCTACTACTAAAGTTCAATTATATCGTATTCGTAAAACTTGGGCTGATAGTAAAACTCAAATGGGAGCATATAGTTCATTAGAAAATGCTAAAAAAGCTTGTGATAAACTAGGCGGAGATTATAAAGTATTTGATGCCGAAGGTAAAGTAATTTATACTCCAGCTAAGCCATTTAAACCATATGTAGTTCGTGTTAATGTTGAAAAATTAAATGTTCGCGCTCAACCAAATAATACTAGTAAAGTAAAAATGGTTTTAAACAAAGGCGCTTATACTATAGTTGAAGAGAAAAATGGGTTCGGTAAACTGAAAAGTGGTGCCGGATGGATTGATCTTGCCTATACAACTAAGAAATAATTATGGCTAAAAAAGATATGCGTTAGAAGAAAAAAGAATTTTCAAAAACCTTACTGATACAAGAATCTATATTAATATGGATAACTACCATATGTTTTATTGTATTGGCATTTTATTGTGTAATAAAATAGTATTTTGGTGAATTACCTTGGCTTACCGCTATGGCAGCATTTCCTTGGAGTGCATATGGTGTGAGCCAAGTATTTTATTACAAAAAAGCCGCATTAGAAAATACAAAGGATGGTGTTAAATTTGAAAGTATTATACGAAGTATCGATAATGCTTATGCTAATACAACCTATCCTCATCAAGATGTTTCAACCGATGATATAATTAATGAATTTTCTGGAAATTCTCAAGATCCAGTTGGATAATCTATTTACAGGGTTAGCGAATTAATTCGCTAACCCTTATTTTTTTTATTTGCTATTTCTTAATTTATTTGTTATAATATAATTAAATTAATAAAGGAGTATGATTTTTATGAGTTTTACACCTTCTGAAATTGATTTAATTATTAAAACCAGAATAGAACATGGTGAAACTGTTTATAATTTAGCTACTGGCGACCCTAATTATCCAGTCCCGCCTCGAATTATGGGTGGACTGTCATATGCTATGAATATGGGTATCCATAATTATAGCCCAGTAGCAGGATATCAAAGTTTGCGTCAAAAAATTTATCCTAGCCATCCCACTCGTGTTGTTATTGGCAATGGCGCAAAAGAACTTATTAATCTTGCCATTCAAGCAACTAAAAAAGATACTGAGAAAAATGAATATATCGTATGTGGACCCACTTGGTCATGCTATACTGATATGATTAGAAATGCTGATGGTGTGGTTAGATATATCGATTTATCTGACTTCACTAAAATTTTACAAAAAATTTCTAATTTTGTCAATCCGAATACGCGAGCAATTGTGCTAAACAATCCGAATAACCCAACAGGAAAAATTTATGGCCCATCTACTATTCGACGTCTTGTGGATATAGCTGAGGAAAATAATTTTTATCTTATTGTAGATGAAGTTTATGAAGATTTTATTTATGACAAAGAAAAAACTAGTTATATGTCAGCGCAAATGTGGCCCAATACTGTTGTAATTAAAAGTTTTTCTAAAAAATATTCTTTGACTGGATGGCGTTTTGGATATGCAATTTGTGGTAATAGTATGATTGCATCTAATATGATTCATATTAAGTCTAATACTATTGGACCTCCTAATTCTCTTATCCAAAAGGCAGTAGAATATAATTGGGATAATATTATTGACAATAGAATTGTTGATTATAAAGCTCGTAGAGATTATTTAGCGGAATCATGCGGCTGGAAGGCCCCTGATGCGGGATTTTATTTTTGCGTGCCAGTAAAAGATTTTGATAAAACATTTAAAGAATTGGCAGAACAAGATATTTATATTCTCTCTGGAGAGAATTATAATATGCCTGGTTATGCGCGCATTTCATTCGCAAACACCTCACTCAATGACTTAAAGAAAATTCAACCAATTTTAGCCACGATTTCTTGACAATTCTAAAAATTTTTGATATAATATAAATATATAAAGAAAAAATATAAAAAAAGAAATAATTGGAAGGAGATTTAATAAATGTCTGATTATGGCGTAAAAGACATAAAAACGCTTGAAGGCATCGAAGCTATTCGGCTTAGACCAGGTATGTATATTGGTTCAGTCGGACCTGATGGCGTAAGACATATTACCCTTGAAATTATTTCCAATGCTGTCGATGAATATTTAAATGGTCATTGTACTGAATGTAATATTGCTGTCAATAAAGATGGTGATATTGAAGTTAAAGATAATGGCCGTGGTGTTCCATTCGGTAAAGCAAAAGATGGTAGTGAAACATTAGTAAATGTTTATACAAAACTACACACCGGTGCTAAATTCGATAGTAATGGAAAAACTGGATATAATACATCTGGTGGTATGAATGGCGTCGGTGCAAAGGCAACTAACGCATTATCTGAACAATTTCAAGTTATCTCATTTAGAGATGGAAAGCGCGCAAGTGCTTCATTTAAATGTGGTAAATTAATTAGTTATAAAGAAGAAAAATATAGCGATAAAAATACAGGAACTTGGGTAAAATTCCGTCCAGATGCTACCATTTTCAAGGAAGGTATTAAACTTGATTATGATGCTCTGAAAAAGCAAATTCAAGAATTAGCTTATTTGTCTCCTGGAATGCTCTTCACATTAAAATTTGAAGATAAACCAGAAGAAACAATTAGTTCTAAAAATGGTATTTTAGACTATATTAAAGATTTAAATAATAAAAAAACTACTCTTACTTCTGTGTTTTATACTGAAAATACAGAAGATAGAATTGGTGTAAAAATCGCGCTTCAATATAATGATACTTATAGCGATACTTATAAACTCTATACTAATTCTATTCCTAATAGTGGTGGAACTCATTTAACTGGTTTCCGCACAGCATTAACAACATCAATCAATGATTATGCCCGTGAAAAAGGACTCTTGAAAGATAAAGATGCTAATATTACTGGTGAAGAATTAAAAGAAGGATTAACTCTAGTTCTCTCATTTATTATGCCAGACCCAGTATTTTCAGGCCAGACTAAAGATGTTCTGTCAAGTAGTGAAGCGCGCACAATGGTTCAGCGACTTGTTTCCAAAGATTTAAAAGTTTGGCTAATGTCAAATGAAAAAGATGCTAAAGCTATTGTTGATAAAGCTCTATTGGCTCGTGCTGCAAGAGAAAAAGCAAAGAAAGCTAAAGAAACAGTCCGTAAAGCTGATACAAAAAAACGTGCTATGCTTCCTGGTATTCTGAGTGATGCCAATAGTAAGGATAGAAAAAATTGCGAAGTATTTATCGTCGAAGGTAAATCTGCTGAAGGGCCCGCGAAAAATGCGCGAAATCGTAATACTCAAGCGGTTTTACCTCTAAAAGGTAAAATTATTAATACCTTAAAAGCAGATTTACACAAAGCATTAGGTAATAACGAAATTAGCGCGATGATTGATGCATTTGGATTGGAAGTTCAAAATGGTAAAGTTATTGTTGATGAATCTAAATTGCGTTATGGTAAAATTATTATTACCGCCGATGCTGATGTTGATGGTAGCCATATTCGTGTCCTATTTTTAACATTTATTTGGAAATTTGCGCCTGAGCTTCTGGAAAAAGGTTATATTTATACTGCCGTTCCTCCTCTGTTTAAAGCTACTTGGGGAACCAATATTAAATATTTAAAAGATGAACGAGCATTAACAGAATTTCGTAAATCAATGAATCGCCAATTTGAACTAGGCCGAATGAAAGGTCTTGGTGAGATGGATGTTCATGAAATGGAAGAAACTGTTATGAATCCAGAAACTCGTACTCTAAAGCAAATTACTATGGAAGATGCGGAACAAGTAGCAACTACATTTATTAGTCTAATGGGTGAAGCAGTCGGCCCTCGTAAGGCATTTATTGAAAAATATGCAGAAAGGGCTAATGTCGATGTGTGAGAATATTAAAATTAATGTAGTTAATTTATATCCTGGTGATACTATTATCGCTCATTTAGGTGAAGATGTTAGTGTAGACGAGGCTCGTCAAATTCATTAGGCATTAAATAAATTATTTCCAAATAATACAGTAAATGTAATTAACAATTATTTTGTTAAAGAATTTACAATATTTTCTGAGCATGACCAAAATCCATTTTTAAGAGGTGTCCTATGAGTTATATTATTTATACTGATGGCTCTTGTCGTGGGAATGGTACAAAAAATAGCTCAGGAGGATTTGGAGTTGTAATTACTAAAGATGATGAATTAGTAGCTACATATCGCAAAGATTGTGAAACTGGTACAACAAATAATCGTGAAGAATTAAAAGCAATTCTATATGCATTCTCTGAATATGGTAAATATAATCCAATTGTGTATAGTGATTCTGCATATTGTGTTAATGCAATTAATATTTGGATGTGGAATTGGAAAACATTTAACTGGATAAAACCAACAGATAAAAGAGCTCCAGAAAATGTTGATTTGTTTAAGGCATTTGATCGTTTATATAATATGGGATTAAGAATGGATTTAAGAAAAATTTCAGGTCATTCGGGCCATAAATGGAATGAATTGGCTGATAAATTAGCTACTGGAGAGGAGGAAGCTACAATTGGAAAATAATATTATTCAAACACCAATTATTCATGAAGTTGAACAATCATTCTTAGATTATAGTGTTAGTGTAATTACAGATCGCGCAATTCCTTCAGCTGAAGATGGATTAAAACCAGTAGCAAGACGAATTTTATATGATATGTTTGATAAAGGGTACACATATAATAAAAAATTCGTTAAGTGCGCGCAACCGGTCGGCGATACGATGGGTCGTTTTCATCCTCATGGTGATAGTTCTATTTATGGAGCGTTATGTATTTTAAGCCAGCCTTGGACAATGCGTTATCCTCCTATTGCCTTCCACGGTAATAATGGTTCCCGTGATGGCGCCCAAGAAGCAGCCTATCGTTATACTGAATGTAAGCTATCTCCTATTGGAGAAGAAATGCTGGCAGATATTAAGAAAGATACAGTTGATTGGCAACTCGCCTATACTGACATAGAAGATGAACCAGTATATTTACCCGGTCGTATTCCTCATTTGATGGTAAATGGTACTACTGGTATCGCAGTTGCTATGGCTTGTTCATTTGCTCCTCATAATTTAACTGAAATTATGGATGCTATTATTTGTGCTCTAGACAAGCCCGATTGTTCTATTGATGATTTACTTCAATATGTTAAAGGACCAGATTTCCCTACTGGAGCAACATTAATTAATAAAGATGAGCTGCGCAATGCTTATATGACTGGTAAAGGCCGCGCTCGTGTAAGAGCTGATTATACTGTTGAAAGTAAAAATGGTTATGATACTATTGTATTTACTTCAATGCCATATAAAGTATCAAAAGATGATTTAATTATTGAAGTTGATAAATTATGTGAAGCTGGTAAACTTGATGGTATTGTAGCAGTTCGAGATGAAAGTAATAAAGATGGCGTTCGTTTTATTATTGAATTAGCAAAAGGAGTGGCAATCAATCCTATTATTAATAAATTGTATAAATTAACTCGACTTGAGGATACATATAGTTTTAATCAGGTGGCTCTAGTTAATAAAAAGCCTAAATTATTAAATCTCAAAGAGTTAATTGAAATTTATATCGCCCATCAAAAAGATGTTTTACTTCGTAAAACTAAATATGATTCAGATAAAATTGCTTCTAAAATTCATGTTTTAGAAGGATTGTTAATCGCATTAGAAGATATTGATAATGTAATTAAATTAATTAAACAATCTGAATCTTCTGCTGCGGCTAAAACTTCATTAATGGAAAAGTATAATCTCTCTGACGCTCAAGCTAAAGCTATTCTTGATATGAAGTTAGCACGTTTGGCAAAATTAGAGAAAGTACAAATTAATACTGATAAAGAAGAATTAGTAGCAGAATTTAATAGATTAGCGTTAATTCTCAAAGACCCAACAGATGAATTGAGAAAAATTTTCACAGAAATTAAAAATAAATATGGTGATGAGCGCAGAACTGTTATTACTCAGATTGAAGCAACTCCAAAAGAAGAAGAAGAGATTGCAGAAGTCGAACCTGAAAAATGTGTTGTAGTAATGACAGAAGGTGGAACTATTAAGCGCATTCCTACTACATCATTCCGCACTCAAAAGAAAAATGGTAAGGGTATAAAATCACAAGATGATATTACTTCTTGTGTATTACGAACTAATACTATTGATTCTCTAATGATTTTCTCTAATAAGGGTCTAATGTATCGTCTATTGGTTAATGATATTCCAGTAGGAACAAATACATCACAGGGTCTATCAATTCGCGCATTGGTAAATATGATGCCCGATGAAGAACCAGCTACAATGTATTCAATTTATAGGGATACTGATGCCAAATTTGTGTTGTTTGTAAGTAAAAATGGTCTAGTTAAGAAGACTCCTCTAGAAGAGTATGTGAAAACTAAAAAGAAAACTGGTATCGCCGCTGTTTCGATTAAAGAAGGCGATAAGCTAGCCTTGGTTTCTTTAATTAAGGATGAAGAGCTTCTATTAATTACTAAAAAGGGTAATGTTATTAGATTTAATTCTAATGAAATTGGGCCTACTTCTCGCGCATCCTTCGGTGTAAAGGGTATTGGGCTCAATGAAGGTGATGAAATTGTCAGTGCATTGCCGATTCGTCATAACACAGATACTCTAGCTATTTTTACTGAAAGTGGTAGTGGTAAAAAGATTAGTTTAACTGAATTCCCCGCTCAGAAACGTGCTGGTAAAGGTATCGCAGGATATAAAGCCAGTAATGTAAGTGGCGATATTGTTGGAGCAACATTGGTTGCTGATGAAGATAATGTATTGATTGTTGGAGATAAATCAACAATTTGTGTATCCGCGAAGGATATTCCTCTACAAAGTCGACTATCTGTTGGTAATCAATTAATTCGTAATAGTCGCATTAAATCAATCACTAAGGTATAATTAAGTTGAGGAGTTTAGGCTCCTCAACTTGTTTTTTTAGAAAAAAAATTATATAATATGTATATAAGATAAAAGAAGGAGAAAGCAATGAGTTTTTCACGAGAATTAATTGATAAATTTGCCCCTGAAGCGCAATGTATTCAGGCGATGAAAATCTGGAAACTTCCAGATGGAAAAGAGAATATGTTCCCGCAAGTTTGCAATAGTGGCGATTATTTTGCGGAATTGAAAAAAGATGGTTATTGGTATCAATTTGAAAAAACTGAGCATCATAGCTATCTATTTAGTCGTAATGTAAGCGCCAATACTGGTATTCTAACTGAAAAACTTGATAATGTTCCTCATATTGCTGTAGCATTAGATTGCCTTCCTTCTGGAACTATCTTAATCGGAGAAATCTATTATCCAGGTAAAACGTCTAAAGATGTGACTAAAATTATGGGATGTTTAGCTCCTGAAGCGATTACACGTCAGCAGTCGTCCGGTCTAATTCATTATTATCTCCATGATGTAATTAGATATAATGGAGTCGATTTACAAGACAAGGGTGCTTGGACACGCTATCAGGTTCTCAAAGCAATCTGGGATAAATTTAATTTATCTCAATACCATTTTTTAGAATTAGCTGAAGCACAAACTTCTAATATCCAAGAATTTACAGCCTCCGCATTGGATAAAGGCGAAGAAGGTGTCGTTCTTAAGAAGAAAGATGCTATTTATGTACCAGATAAACGTCCGGCTTGGTCTTCAGTTAAAATTAAAAAAATGGATTTTATTGATTGTATTTGTATTGGGTTTGAAGATGCGACTAAATATTATAATGGTAAAGAAATTCAAAACTGGCAATATTGGGAAGTGGAAGAACCAAGTTTTTATGATTGTTTTGAAGAAGATCATTGTTTTGCTGGTTGGGTTAATCCTCGATTGTTAAGTGGTAATTATTATTATAAATACACTCAAAATCGTAGTAATATAAATTATGGAACTCAATTAATAAGCGATGATGAAAGACATTATATGCCAGTCACCAAACCTTATTTTTATGGGTGGAAGACATCTATGCGACTTGGAGCCTTGGATAATGAGGGTAAAATTGTAGAAATTGGAACTGTATCATCTGGATTAACAGATGATTTAAAGGCTGATTTCGCAAAAAATCCTGATAAGTATCTCAATCGTGTTGTTTCAATCCAGTGTATGGAAAAAAATAATACTGACCATACACTACGACATGGGTTCTTTAAATGTTTCAGGGATGATAAAAATTTTGAAGACTGCCTAATAGATACTATATTTTGACTTTCCGAAAAAAATTGTATATAATATGATTGTAAAAATTAAGGATGAAAATTTTTAAATGAAGCGTAAAGAACTAAAAAATCTCGCAAAAAAGATTGCTCAAGCGGAGCATATTATTTAGACAAGTGATAATCAAGATGAAATTCAACGAGCTCAAATGGAAATTATGACATTATCAAGCCATGTTGATAGTCTTGATGATATTACAATCATCGACGAGATGGTTCAGGAACTTCTTGCTACGTATTCTTGACAAAGAAAAAATTTTTTGATATAATGTTTACACAAGCTAGAAAAAAAATAATTATTTAATTTTAAGGAGAATTTATTATTATGGCTATGAAAGAGAATTCTAAGAAGGTTCTAAATTATTTGAAGGAAATCAATGGTCAGAACGTGACCGCTGCTGATGTGGCTGACGCTCTGGGTTTTGAGAAGCGTTCTGTTGATGGTATTTTCACTTCTGCTATCCAGCGCAAGGGTTTGGGTATCCGTACTCCCGCTGAGATTGAGTTGGAGGATGGTACTCATAAGCAGGTTAAGTTCCTGTCTCTGACTCCTGCTGGCATGAGCTTCGACCCCGATGCTCCTGACGCTGAGTAATTAATAGTATAAAATAAGGGGTAGATTTTTCTACCCCTTTTAATTTTATATGCCCTATTTATTTTGTATATTATCGCTCATTCTTGGTGGAGTTATTGTCTATTTTATACTCTAGCCTAAAATTAAAAAAACGCAAGAGTATAATTTAGATGTCGAACGATTAAATAATAATTTAATTGGTGAAAAATAGCGGCTAGAGGATGAAACTAAACAATTACAGATTGGATTAGCTTCGCTTCAAGCGAAGAGAGACGAAGTTCAATCTAGTATTTTTTCGTTAGAATAGCAAGCTAAAGAATCAGCTGACATATTTTATCAAAAAAATATGGAAATAGCATAGACTAATTTAGATAAATCATTAGAAAATGCTAGTAATTATTATACTACTCAAACTGAATAGTATTAGAATGATTATAAAGAAATGATGGCTGATTGCGCGCAATCTATTTCTGATTTAATTAGCCAAAAGAAAATTGAATTAGAAAAATTAGATTTAGCAATTAAAGAACAATCTGAAAAAGTAAATGCTTCTGTAGAAGCAAGTAAAAGAGCCGAAGAAATTCGTTCTCAAAGTAATTTTTATAAATTAACAATTCCAGAAGAAGATTTAAATGAGATTAAAGAATTGCGTGAAGTTGAAAAACATTTACGAAATCCTGAACCTCTTAATAAAGTTATTTGGAAATGTTATTATGAAAAACCTACCACAGATTTAATTGGTCGTGTAATTGGTTCTGGAACTCATACTGGGATCTATAAAATTACTAATTTAACTAATTAGATGTGTTATGTAGGGCAAGCGGCCAATTTAGCTGAACGTTGGAAACAACATATTAAACGTGGCTTGGGCGCTGACCCGGTTACTAAAAATAAACTCTACCCAGCTATGAAGGCTATTGGTGTAGAGAATTTTTCATTTGAAGTAATAGAAGAATGTGAACGTTCAAAATTAGATGAACGCGAAGATTATTGGCAAGATTTTTTTAAAGCCAAAGAATTTGGGTATAGTATAAAATAATGTATAGAATAATTGATAAACGTGGAACTGGAAAAACAAGTAGATTAATGCTGCTGGCTAAAGAGGAAAATGCTATTATCGCCTGCTCTAATCCTAATGCGATGAAAATTAAAGCTGAAGGTTATGGAATTATTGGTCTTAATTTTATTTCATATTATGATTATGTAAATGGAAATTATCTAAAAGGTAGTAAGGTATTTGTTGATGAACTTGATTGCTTCGTCAAATCTCTTGGACATAATCTCAGCGGCTATACTCTAAGTAATGAGGATTAAAATGGATTATAAAGATATTGTAAGTAATGTAGATATTTATGATTTGGAAAAAAGTATTCTAGCTTCTGGATACCCAATGAGAACTATCATTCCTGATAGGGATATTACTGAAAAGGATTTGGCTCGTTGCCAAAATTTGGTAAATGCTACGAAAACTGGTAATGGAGCACATGCTCAATTTATGACTGGTATTCGTGTTAATTTTGATTTAACATTTAGTAATAAAGCTTGGGTAGAAGCAGAACGTTATAGATTCCTTGAATTTGTATCTTCACAGTCTACAATGCATCGTATTACTAAATTTGATTTAGATAACCAATATAATAAATATGTCGATTCACGCATTATTGAGATTATGAAATCTAAGGTAAATGAGTATAATAAAATTACTGATCTTAGAGATTCATTCCCCAAAGATGACCAGCGCAGAGAAGATTTAACTGAATGGTTAAAAGATGCATATCTAGAAATTCTTTATTCTAATCCTGCTGGATTTATGCTAACAGCGCGAATGACTACTAATTATCGTTGTTTAAGAAATATTTATATGCAACGAAAAGATCATCGTCTACCTGAGTGGCGAGCATTTTGTAGATGGATAGAAACTCTGCCATATGCTCAGGAACTATTAATTAACTAATTCTTGATTTTATTTAAAAAAAATGATATAATATTTATATAAAGTAAGAGAAAGTGAGTTAATTAAAATTAATTATGAGTAAAAAAATTGAATTTATTAAATATGTTGAGACATTGATTGAAGCTACAAAGAATAATCCAATAGAAATGAATGAAGATGCTCACTTTTATTGGGAATCGTTTAGAAAAACTGAAGAGATTGAAAAACCAACATTCACAGAAAATGGTAAAAAAATTATTCTGTGGATGCGGGAACATCCAGAAATGCCAATGGTTAAAGCTCGTGAAGTGGCCGAAGGATTGGTAATTTCATCTAGAGCAGTATCTGGCGCTTTCAGAAAACTTGTTTCTGATGGGTTTGTAGAAAAAGTGGGTCAAGACCCCGTAATTTATGTATTAACAGATAAAGGTAAGAATTTTGAAATTGTTGATTAATTAAGGAGAATATAATATTATGATGAAAGTAAAGAATGAGACTCACATTGAAGGAATTCTATACGAGCATGCTCTAGAGGCTAAGGTAACTGGCCCTAACTCTAAAGCTCCCGGAACTAATTTTATTTCTGGAACTATTAGTATTGCAACTGATGATGCTATGACTAATATTGTTCCTGTTCATTTTACCTATGTAACTGAGAAGACTGCAAAGGGTGGAGCAAATGCTACCTATTCTCTGCTTCAGAATATTATTGATGGTGTAGTGGGAACCTATATGCAGGATGGCGCTGATAAGGCGGCTAAGCTTCGTGTTGATTCCGCTATTGGTTTGAATGAGTTCTATACTGACCGTAATGGTAAGGAAGAGCTTGTTAGTGTAAAGACTAATGAGGGTGGATTCGTTCATACTACCAATGTTCTAACTGAAAAGGAGACTGACCGTAATACATTTAAGTGCGATATGGTTATTACTCAAGTGACTCATATTGATGCTGATGATGAGCGTAAGACTCCTGAGAAGGCAGTTATTAAGGGTGTTGTATTTAACTTCCGTAATGAAATTTTGCCTGTTGAGTTCACCGCTACTAATGCTGGTGCTATGGCTTATTTTGAGGATTTGGGAGCTACTACTTCTAATCCTGTATTCACTAAGGTCTGGGGCCGTCAGGTGTCTGAGGTTATTAAGCGTGAGATTCGTGAAGAGTCTGCGTTTGGTGAAGATTCTGTACGTGAGGTCCAGAGCACCCGCAAGGATTTCGTAATTACTGGTGCAGCCAAAGAGCCTTATGAGTGGGATAGTGAAGATACTATTCTTGCTTCTGAGTTGACTACAGCGATTGCAAATCGTGAAACCTATCTGGCAACTATGAAACAGCGTCGTGATGAGTATAAGGCTTCTAAGGGTCAGACTACTCCAGCTGCTACTTCTTCTAAGGCAGAATTTAATTTCTAATAATGAGCCATTCAGATAACGAGGCCCCAATTCGGGGCCATCGTTCAGAAATGCCCCTTTATTATGATGAATTTTATATTGACTACGAATTATTAAACGAAGTTTTAAAACCATTTGAACAAGATAAAAATATTAAGGAGAAAAAATAATGGGTATTGATTTGATGGCTCTACAGCCTCACAAGGTTAGTCGTGACCTGTCTGGTTATATTACATATGTTTATGGCGCTGAGAAGAGTGGTAAAACTACATTTGCTTCTCATATGCCATCCCCTCTGATTCTGGCATTTGAGCGTGGTTACAATGCTCTGCCTGGTGTTATCGCTCAGGATATCACCACTTGGGGCGAAATGAAGCAAACTCTTCGTGAATTGAAGAAACCAGAAGTAAAAGAGAGATTTAAGTCTATCGCCGTCGATACGGTTGATATTGCTGGCGCGCTCTGTGAGAAGTATATTTGCTCTCAGAACGGCGTTGATGCTCTGTCTGGTATTCCTTATGGACAGGGCTGGAATATGGTGAAAAAGGAATTTGAGGAAGTATTCCGTACTATTACTCAGTTGGGATACGCTGTAGTATTTATTTCTCATAGCAAGGATAAAACATTTAAGACTAAGGCTGGTGTTGAATATAACCAGATTATTCCTACTTGTCCTAGTTCTTATAATAATATCGCCAAGGATATGGCTGATATTTACGCCTATGCTGAGAAGTATACTGAGAATGGCGAGGCCAAGGTTCGCTTGGTTCTGCGTTCTCCTGATAATAGTGCTGAAACTGGATGCCGTTTCCGTTATATCGAGCCTGTGATTGAGTTTACCTATGAGAATTTGGTAAATGCTCTGAATAAGGCTATTGATAAGGAAGCTGGAATGCATGATAATAAGTTTGTCACTGATGCACGTGATGTAGTATCTATTGCGAAGACTTATGATTATGATGCTCTGCGTGAAGAGTTCCAGGAATTGGTTGGTACTCTAATGGCTAAAAATCAGGCATATTACACTCCTCGCGTCACTCAGATTGTTGATAAGTATTTGGGTAAGGGTAAGAAAGTTAATGATGCGACAATCGACCAAGCTGAATTGATTGATTTGATTGTGACTGAAATTAAGGAAGATTTGATGCCAACCATTGAGGCAAAAACTGTTACTGAATAATTAATATTGACCTGAGGCGAACTCAAATCCGCCTCAGGTTGATTTTTATCCATTTTTATGATATAATATTTATATAAGGAAGTATTGAAAGGAGTGATTGAAAATAGCGCATAAAGTAAAATGTTTTTATTGTGGATAGATTTTCGATAGAGACAAATTCCCATATGTTCAAGTTGGAACTCGTCGTTATGCTCATCCTCAATGTGCTGGTGTCACTTCTGAAGAAGAAATTATTAAACCTCCAGAAGAGGATAAAGATAAGGCTGAATTAGAGCAATATATAATGAAATTACTTGGAGAAAATTATATTAATCCTCGTGTGCGGAAACAATTAAACCAATATGTAGAAGAATATAATTATACTTATTCAGGTATGTTAAAAGCCCTTATATATTTTTATGAAGTTAAAGGGAATTCTGTCGAAAAAGCAAATGGCGGAGTTGGTATAATTCCTTGGATATATAAAGATGCCTATAATTATTACTATAACTTATGGATGATAAAACAAAGAAATGAAGATAAAAATATTTCGTTATATGTTCCACAAGTTCAAGAAATAACTATACCAATACCTCAACGGAAACCATATAAGAAAAATTTATTTTCATTTTTAGATGAAGAGGAGGGTGTGAATGGCATCTAAATATGTCGACCCAACTGCAATAATGCAAGTAATTGGATGTGTTTATAATTCTCCACAATTACTTGATTTTACTGATAAATATTCAATAACCGAAGAAGATTTCCCAGATCAATTTCATAGAGTTGTATTTGGAGCTATTTATAAAATTCATGAATTAGGTGCTGAAAAAGTTACCTTAGAAAATATTAATGATTTCTTATCTTCTCGTCCAAAATATCAAGGTATATATAAAGCTAATAAAGGCGAAGAGTGGCTTCTAAATATTGCGGATACAGCAAAACCATTATCATTTGATTATTATTATAGTCGTTTAAAGAAAATGTCTCTGTTAAGAGCATATGATAATTATGGTGTAGATGTATCATTTATTTATGACCCTGATAATATTTTAGATGTTGAGAAAAAACAATTACAAGAAGATAATTTAGATAATTCCTCATTAGAAAATATTGCAAAATTAGTTGATGATAGAATTGAAACAATTAAATATGAATATGTAAATAATGTAGAGGGTGTCGCGGTACAAGCCGGTCATGGAATTTTTGATTTACTTGATTCTCTAAAAGAACATCCAGAAATTGGTTCACCATTATATGGTCCGCTTGTCAATACAGTAACTCGTGGAGCCAGATTAAAGAAATTTTATTTACGTTCAGCCCCTTCTGGCATTGGAAAAACTCGTTCAATGATTGCCGATGCTTGTAATCTTGGGTGTAATAAAATTTATGATGAAACATTTGGTTGGATTAGAAATGGTATTTGTGAACCAGTTTTATATATTACCACAGAACAAGAAATTAGTGAAATTCAAACTATGATGTTAGCATTTTTATCAAATGTTAATGAAGAGCATATTTTGAATACAAAATTATATGTTGGTGATGAAGAAGAACGAGTATTAGAAGCTGGTAAAATTATTGCGTCTAGTCCCATTTATATTCGTGAATTACCTGATTTCTCTCTAATGGATGTTGAGAATGAAATTAAAAAAGGTATCCGCGACCATGAAGTAAAATATGTATTTCATGATTATATTCATACAAGTTTAAAAATTCTTGAAGAAATTACTCGTCGTAGTGGTGGCGTTAAATTGCGCGAAGATAATATCTTATTTATGCTATCAACTAAATTAAAAGATATTTGTAATCAATATGGTGTGTTCATTATGTCAGCCACTCAGTTAAATGGTGCTTACCAAGACGCAGAAACGCCAGACCAAAATCTCTTACGAGGAGCAAAAGCTATTGCTGATAAAATTGACTATGGCTCAATTTTATTACCTGTAAAAGATGATGATTTAGTAGCATTAAATGATATTTTACAAACAAATATTTTCGAAATTCCAACAATAAAAATGTCAGTCTATAAAAATAGACGAGGCAGATATAAAGGTGTATATTTGTGGTGTAAAGCAGATCTAGGAACTTGTAGAGTTAAACCTATGTTTTGCACTACTTATGGATATGAGTTAGTTCCAATAGATGATATAAAAATTAATTTTGAAGAAGAGAGTGCGTTTTGACCGGACGAAATTCATTAAAATGCTCTCTACTTCTCTTAAAAATAAGAGGAGGAGATGAAAAATATGGTTGATTTAACCGGTCAAATTTTTAATAGATTAACTGTGTTAAGAATAGATACAGAACGAAAATCAAAAAATAAATATTGGATTTGTCAATGTTCTTGTGGAAATATTAAAAGTATTCAGCATAGTAATTTAGTATCAGGATTAACTTAGTCTTGCGGATGCTTACACAAAGAAAAAATTTCGCACACTCTAATTGGTAAAAAATTTGGTAAACTAACAGTCATAAAAGATACTGGAAAACGAACTAATAGTAGAGGTATTATTTGGGAATGTCAATGCGATTGTGGAAAAATAACTGAAGTATCTACAAACAATTTAAAATAGAATAATACTATGTCTTGTGGATGTATGAAACAATCTTATGGTGAATATCTCATTGAGACTATCCTTAAAACAAATAATATTAAATATAAAAAAGAATATGTATTTTTAGATTTGTTATCTCCTAAAAATGGATATTTAAGATTTGATTTTGCTATTTTAGATGATTAGAATAATGTAAAAAAATTAATTGAATATGATGGAGAAACTCATTCAACAGACTATATAGGCGGATGGAATACAAAAGAAAAAATTGAATATTAGCAATTATGTGATGAACTAAAAGACAATTATTGTAATATTCATAATATTCCATTAATTAGAGTTTCATATTTAAATAAAAGTAATGAATTAGAAAAATTGATTTTATAAGGAGAATAATTATGGAAAAAGCTGGTCAGATTGAGTATAAGATGTCTAAGCGTCAGGCTACAGAGCTAATTAAAAGTTATAAAGGACCTCGCAAGAATCCACAGGATATTCTGATTGAATATGTAAACACCAACCTAAATCTTCTACGCAAATGCGTGAAAGTGATTGTTGACTAATGGTTGTATTCGACAAGTCAGAAATCCGGGAAAAACTTACTACCGATAATATTTATGACTTGTTGTTAGAATGGGGAGGCGATCCTGAGTATAATGAAACTGGGATCGTCTCTTCAACTATTTGTCATAATATGCCAGGTGAAGGTAGTAAAAAATTATATTATTACGAAAATACTGGATTGTTTAAATGTTATACTGGATGCGATGCTACATTTGATGTGTTTGAATTATGCACGAAAGTAATGCGTATTCAACATGAAAGAGAATTTGATTTAAACTCTGCCGTTTTGTGGGTGGCTCATCGTTTTGGTTTAGGCGGAACAATTCAAGAATTAGATGAAGCTAAAACTCTTGAAGATTGGAAAATTTTTAATGAATATAGTCGTATTCAAAATATTGAAAAGAAAACTAATCAAATAACATTAAAAACTTATGATGAAAAAATTTTAACAAGATTTAATTATAAAGTTCAATTAACGCCTTGGTTAGATGAAGGAATCTCTCAAGAAGCCTTAAATGCAGCTAAAATTGGTTTCTATCCAGGAGGCGACCAAATAACAATTCCACATTATGATATTGATGGGCGATTCATCGGTTTGCGTGGGCGGTCATTATGTAAAGAAGAATGTGAATTATATGGGAAATATCGACCCATTCATTTAAATAATCAATGGTATAGTCATCCTCTTGGTATGAATTTATATAATTTAAATTTGAGTAAAAATGCTATAAAAACATTTAAAAAAGCAATAGTATTTGAAGGAGAAAAATCTGTTTTAAAATATAAAACCTATTTTGGTCTTAATAATGATATATCTGTTGCGTGTTGTGGTAGTAATTTATCCAGTCATCAAGTTTAGTTATTATTAGATTGTGGAGTTGAAGAAATTATTATTGCATTTGATAGACAATTTAAAGAGCTTGGTGATGATGAATTTAAACATCTTAAATTAAATTTATTAAAAGCAAGAAGTAAATTTAAAAATTATGCTACAATATCATTTATGTTTGATAAAACAGGATTACTTGGGTATAAAGATTCACCAATTGATGATGGAAAAGATATTTTCTTGAAATTGTTTAAAGAAAGGATTATAATATAATGAGCGAATTACATTGGAATAAATATAATGCAGCCGCAGATTTAGACCCATTCCCAGATATAAGATATCAATGTCCATTATGTTATAAAAGTTTTAAAGAAGAATATGATAAGTGTCCCAATTGTGGAAAAGTAATAAAGAAAGGAACACAATATGAAAGGTATTGTTTGGGGTAATTGTTGGATTTCAGCAGTAAACCAATTAAATAAAATAGCAACAAAATATGAATAGCTCCATATTAACCCTATTCAAATAATTAAAACTAAAACTGAATATACAATTACTTATAAAAATGGAGATAATTGGCGAGCTCTACGAGGTAATACTAATAGTCGAGGATACAGGTGTAATATTTCTTATATTGACCGTGAAATTGCTGATGATATTGTCGATACTATTATTAAACCTTGTACCACTTGTTTTCCATATCATGGGTTTGAATATTATTATCCAGAGAAGGACTGATATAAATAATAAATTTAATAAAAAAATTAAAATATATGGGTAGTGGTTTAATGAAAGGAGGGTGACTATTCTATGGAATACCGCCTAAGAGCACCCGAGTTCCCGATATATACACCGGTAGAACAAGTGCTAGTAAATCGTGGAATACCCTACGATTAGATTAATCATTATTTAAACACTACTGACAATGACATTTTAGACCCTCGGTTAATACCACACTTGGATGAAGGAGCTAAAATGCTTATTAAACATATTTCACAAAATGACAAAGTTCTGATATAGGTAGATAGTGATTGTGATGGATATACATCTGCCGCATTACTTATAAATTATCTATATTGTCTATTTCCCAGTTTTGTGAATAATAACATTTCTTATCGTGTCCATATGGGAAAACAGCACGGCATCATTCCAGATACAATTCCAGAAGATGTTAGATTAGTAATTGCTCCAGATTCAAGTTCAAATGATTATGAAGCCCATGAATATTTAAATCTGAGCGGAGTTGACGTGCTGGTAATAGACCACCATGAAGCTGATCACATTTCTAAATATGCCTGTGTAATTAATAATTAGTTATGTGATTATCCTACTAAATCATTATCTGGTGTAGCAATGGTCTGGAAGTTTTGTTGCTACATTGATATGTTATTAAAGACTGACCATGCGTAGAAGTTTTTAGATTTAGTGGCTCTTGGATTGGTGGCCGACATGATGGATGTGCGAGATTTTGAAACAAGAAGATTAATAGATAAAGGACTTCAACAAATCCGCAATCCTTACTTCAGAGGTGCGATTGATAAAGACCAATTTCATTTTACAAATGAGATTACACCTATTGGAGTAGCTTTTTATATTGCTCCATTAATTAACGCGACAACTCGCGTCGGAACGCAAGAAGAAAAGCTCATGCTATTCGAATCAATGCTTGATTTTCGGGGATACGAACTTGTCCCATCAACGAAACGTGGATGTAAAGGTCAAGCAGAGACGAGAGTAGAACAAGCTTGTCGAAATTGTACCAATATTAAAAGTAGGCAAACCAAAATTCGAGACAATAGCTTGGAAAAAATTGAATAGATAATCGTAAATCAAAACTTATTGAGTAATAAAATCTTAATCGTTCAATTAGATGATTTGATTACTGACCGCAACCTAACTGGATTAATAGCAAATCAATTAATGAGTGAATATCAAAGACCTGTTTTAATCTTAAATAGAATTGAAAATGAAAATGGTACAATAACTTGGGAAGGGTCTGGTAGAGGATACGACAAATCTCGATTGAAAGATTTTAGAGGATTTTTAGAAAACAATAAATATGTTATGTATGCCGAAGGCCATGCAAATGCATTTGGTGTTGGTATTAAAGATGAAGATATTAGCGCATTTATTGCATCTACAAATTCTGCTTTAGATGGTTTTGATTTCACCCCAATCTATAATGTAGATTTTATCTACAAATCAGATGAGCTGACTCCTGATGAAGTTATTGATATCGCAGGAATGAAAAGCTTATGGGGCCAAGGAGTAGAAGAAGCTGAAATTGCAGTAGAAGGTATTAAAGTCCATAAAGACAATATACGCATTCTATCGCCAGATAAAAATCCTACTCTAAAGATAATGTTGCCGAATGGCATCAATTTTATGAAGTTTAGGTCGTCTGAAGAGGAATATGATAAACTATATTCCGAATTAGGTTATGTGACAATTAATATCGTTGGTGAATGCGAACGAAATATTTGGAATAATAAAATTAGTCCTCAAGTTATGATTAAAGATTACGAAATTGTAGATAGGGCAAATTATTATTTTTAATAATTGACACTTACGACTAATAGACCAAAAACCTATTAGGAGGAATTACAATTATGAAAAATACTATTTTGAATAAATGGCTGGTTGTACTGAGTTGCATACTAATTATTGGATGCAGCGTTAAAATTGTTGAGGCATCAGCTATTACTCGAAATACATTTTCGGAAGCTTACATCCCTTCTGAAATGTCTTCTGTAGTAGATCTTACTACCACTATTGAATATAAACAAACTAGAACAGTATCTAATACAGAAGATACACAAGAATTAAGAACACTAATCCAAGAGTGTAAAACATTAAAAGAGTCCGCAGAACAAATGCTCGTATTAGCTGATAATTTAGGCTACACTGATAAACATCCAGTAGTTAAAACAGCAAACACTGAAATCGAACAATTAAATGAATTGATTGCAATTTATGAAAATCGACTAGAACAAAAATGTTGGGAAATCCGAATTGCGAAATATCCAACTGCTTCTAGTATTTGGCTATATTTAAGCGATCAAGGATATAGTGATGAAATATGCGCGGGCATCCTTGGTAATATAATGGCTGAAGTTGGCGGACATACCTTAGATATTGAACACACTACTAATACTCATCCAGGGTATTATGGTATATGTCAATGGAGTTTGAAATATAGCAATACTAAGGGAATGAATTTATTTGAACAATGTCAGTATTTAACTGAGACTATTGAAAATGAATTTAATTCATTTGGTAGTGAATATAAATCAGGATTTGATTATAATGATTTTATTGGAATGACTGATATTGAAGAAATTGCATTAGCATTTGCTAAATGTTATGAACGCTGTGGATCAGGTTCTTATGATGTGAGACAATCAAATGCTTTAATCGCTTTTGAATATTTTGCATCTTAAATAAATATGGTTATATGGAGAGGTATTTCTCCATATAACCCTTATTTTCATTTATGGAGGTAGCGTGGCAGAATTTAAATCGGCTTGGGATATTACTCAAGATTTACATAATTTATTATATAATACAGAAAAATCTGATAATGATATATATAATGAAGTATTTGAAATTAGTAAAATTTTCGCAGAGACCTTCCTTACAACACCGGAGAAGTTCGCTCGGTCGTTTATGGCTCTGAGAACCGAAATCCAAAATGAAAAAGTGATTTAAAAATTTTTATACCAAAATGGTGATATAAATGATTTTAACAAATAAACAAGAACAAGGATTAAAAATAGCAGTAGAACGATATAAAAATAAAGAACGATATACAGTAATAGCAGGTTATGCTGGAAGTGGTAAATCAACTCTAATTAAATTTATCATTTCCGCCTTGGGGGTAAATCCAGAAGAAGAAGTATGTTATGTAGCATTTACAGGTAAAGCGGCCACAGTTCTTTAGACTAAAGGATGTCCAAATGCGACTACTGCTCATTAGTTATTATATAAAGCCCGAATTACTCCCAATGGAACATATAAATTTTTTCCAAGACCAAGAGAGGAAATAGTACAATATAAAGTAATTGTAGTAGATGAAGTTTCAATGCTTCCTAAAGCCATGTGGGAATTACTTCTATCTCACGGTATTTATATTTTGGCTACTGGCGACCCCGGTCAATTACCACCAATAGTCGATGAAGATAATAATCATGTTCTCGACAATCCCCACGTTTTCCTTGATGAAATTATGCGTCAAGCGCAAGATAGTGAAATTATTAGATTCTCAATGTGGATTCGTGATAACAAACCAATTTCTTCCTATAAAGGCACTGAAGAACAAGTTTTAATTCGGTTTAAATGGGATGAAATGCTGCCTTAGATGTATAATTGGGCTGACCAAATTATTTGCTCGACAAACGAAAAACGAAATGATATTAATCGTATAGTTCGAACTCAAAAAGGATATGATCCTGATAGACCTTGCCTGGGAGATAAATTAATCGGACTACATAATCAATGGGAATTTATGTCTTCTAGCCATACATGGGCATTAACTAATGGGACTATTGGAACATTAGAAGATTTTTATGTTGAAGATATACGGTTTCCCTATTGGATTTATAAAAACCCTGTACCATTTATGTATGCTCAGTTAAGACTTGATGATGATGATACGTTTTGCGGAGTTCCTATTGATTATAATCAACTGTTAACTGGCAAAAAAACATTTGAGGGAAAACAAATTTATCAAATTAAAAAGAATAAAAATTGCCCTGATCCTCCATTTGATTTTTCATATGCATATGCTATTACTTGTTGGAAAGCTCAAGGTAGTGAATATAATAAAGTATTAGGGTTTGAAGAGGCTCCGCCCTATGATAGAGAAACTCATAAAAAATATCTCTATACCCTAGCCACAAGAGCTAAAGAACGTTTAGTTCTTATTAGAAAATAATTCAATTGATTTATAATAAATTATATGATATAATATTATTATAAATAAAATAAATGAGAAAGAGGTGGATTATGCGACCATATTTTGGCGTACACAACCATACTCACTATTCGAATCTGCGTTTATTAGATTCTATTAATAGACCAGAAGAGTTGATTAAAACAGCAGAAAAATTAGGATTGAGTGGTATAGCAATTACTGACCATGAATGTCTATCTGCTCATATGGAAGTTAATCAATTTGCAAAAGATTTTTTAAAAGAGCATCCTGATTTTACTATCGCGTTAGGTAATGAAATTTATTTGACTGACACAAGAGATTGTGGTCAAAAGTATTACCATTTTATTTTATTAGCAAAAGATGAAATTGGGTATAAAGCGTTAAAAGAATTGAGTTCAATTGCTTGGATTAATTCTTATACTGATAGAAAAATGGAACGTGTGCCAACATTAAAATCTGAATTAAAAAATGTAATGGCACAATATAAAGGGCATGTTATCGCAACAACAGCTTGCATTGGTGGCGAATTAGGTTCTAATTTGTATCCAATGTATGAAGCCGAAGTTGTAGGCGATATACAAACTAAAAGCATTTATTATAATAATATTGTTAAATTTATTGAATTTTGTATAAATATTTTTGGCAAAGATGATTTTTATTTAGAGTGCGCTCCATCTACCATGAAAGACCAACTTGTAGTAAATCAAAAGATTTATCAAGTAGCAAAAGCATATGATTTAAAAATGGTAGTTGGAACTGACGCTCATTATTTAACAAAGAAAGATAGACCAATTCATAAAGCCTATTTAAATTCTAAAGATGGCGAGCGTGAAGTTGATTCATTTTATGAATTTGCTTATGTAATGGATAGTGATGAAGTAGAAGAATTAATGCTACCATATATGGATACTTGGGATAAAAATAAAGCTCCTCAAGAAATTATGAATTGGATTTTTGATAATACATTAGAAATTCAAAAGAAAATAAAATTCTATTCTCTTGAGCGCAAACAACAGATTCCAAGAGTAGAAGTATTAGACTATAAAAAGGGATTTATTCCAAAAGATTGGTATGAAAAATATCCTGTTATTTGTTCATTAATTAATAGTGATGATATTCAAGAACGATATTGGATAAATGAATGTATTAAAGCATTACAAGAAAAACAATTATATGAAAATGAAACATATATTGCTCGTCTTGAAACTGAGGCCAATGTAATTAAAAATATTGGCGAGAAACTTGAAGACTGTTTGTTCGCTTATTTTAATACATTTAAACATTATATTGATTTGTTCTGGGAGTGTGGAAGTATTGTTGGGCCCGGTCGAGGCTCAGCAACTGGTTTTTTATCTAATTATCTATTAGGAATTACTCAGCTAGATCCAATTCGTTGGGGATTGCCATATTGGCGTTTCTTAAACTTAGAACGCGCAGAGTTGCCTGATATTGATATTGACCTAGCACCAAGTAAACGTCCTGCAATTTTTAGTGCCATTCGTAAAGAGCGTGGAACATTAGGTTTAATTCAAGTTGCAACATTCGGCACTGAAGGAACAAAGCAAGCAATTTTAACTGCTTGTCGTGGTTATAGAAGTGATGATTATCCAAATGGCATTGATGTAGATGAAGCGCAATTTATGTCTTCATTAATCCCACAAGAACGTGGATTTCTATGGCCGATGAAAGATGTAGTAAATGGCAATCCTGATAAAGATAGAAAACCAGTAACTACATTCATTCAAAAAGTAAATCAATATCCTGGTCTATTGGATATTATTGTATATATTGAAGGCATTGTTAATAAACGTTCTTCTCATGCCTCTGGTGTTATTCTATATGGAGAAGACCCATTTGAAACTGCATCATTTATGAAAACCCCCAGTGGTGATTTAATTACTTGTTGGGATTTGCATAAAGCTGAAGCTGCTGGAGATACTAAATATGACTTCTTGGTAACAGAAGCTTGCGATAAGATTATTCAATGTTATAATTTATTAAAAGAAGATAATCAAATCCCTGATATTGGTTTACGTGATTTTTATAATAAATATCTTCATCCAGAAGTAATAGATACTTCTGACAAGCGCATTTGGGAACATCTGGCAGCCGGAGACATTCTTGATGTATTCCAGTTTTCTACTGGTGTAGGTTTAGCTATTGCTAAAAAATTGAAACCAAAAGATCCTATGGAAATGACAGCGGCAAATGCTATGATGCGTCTAATGAGTGAAAAGGGTAAAGAAAGTCAGCAAGATAGATATTATCGAATTCAAAAAGCAGGCATTCAAGTTTTTGATAAAGAAATGAAAGATAATCATTTGCCCGAAGAAATGATTGAAAAAATGCACAAGCATTGTGACAGATATTATGGATGCTGCCCACTTCAAGAGCAAATGATGGAAATTCTTATGGATGTTGCTGGGTTTACATTAGGCGAAGCAAATAGCGCACGTAAAGTCGTTGCCAAAAAACAAATGGCAAAAATTCCTCAACTAAAAGAACAAGTATTTAGCAAGTTTACTAATGAACATAATGCTGAATATTTTTGGGAAAATGCAATCGCTCCTCAATTGGGATATGCATTTAGTTTAAATCATTCTCTTCCTTACTCATTTGTTGCAATTCAAATGATTTATTTAGCAATTAATTTCAATCCTATTTATTGGAATTGTGCTTGTTTGATTGTAAATAGTGGAGCATTAGAAAATGAGCCAGAAGAAATGAGCGATGAAGATTATGATTATTCTGGCGAAGAATATTGTGGTGTTTCTCCAGAAGATGTAATGGAGAATAAGCCAAAAAATAAAAAAGTGGCTAGTACTGATTATGGTAAAATTGCTAAGGCGATTGGAGATATTCAGTCTGCTGGTATTAAAGTCAGTTTAGCTGATATTAATAAAGCTAAATTTGGATTCGCGCCTGACGTTGAAAATAATCAAATTCTATTTGGTCTAAAAGGATTATTGAATGTTGGCGATGATTTGATTAATAATATTATTGCAAATCGTCCATATATATCAGTAAAAGATTTTTATTATCGTATTAAACCTAGTAAGCAAGCAATGATTTCATTAATTAAAAGTGGCGCATTTGATGAAATGATGGACCGCAAAGATTTAATGATTTGGTATATTTGGGAGACTTGTGATAAAAAATCTCGTTTAACATTACAAAATTTAGCAACTCTAATTCGTTATAATTTATTACCAGAAGATAAAGATGAATATGTAATGGCAAGACGAGTTTACGAATTTAATAGATATTTAAAAGCCGTTTGTAAAGATGGTAATGTGTATAAAGTCGATGAACGAGCAATTAATTTCCTAACTGAAATTGGTTGTGATGATTTAATTGGTAGTTGTTGCCTCTTAGATTCTAAAGCTTGGGATAAAGTATATCAAAAATATATGGATACATTCCGGACTTGGATTACAGAGAATAAAGATGTTATTTTAAATAAATTAAATAATAAAATATTTAAAGATGATTGGGATAAATATGCATCTAAATCTATTTCTGCGTGGGAGATGGAAGTCTTGTGTTTCTATTATCATGAGCATGAGTTAGCCCATGTAAATAATAGTAAATATGGATTTGTCGATTTCTTCCATCTACCAGAAGAACCAATTGTTGATAAAGTTTTTTCTAAGGGTAATAAAACGATTACTATGTATAAATTACACAAGATTTGTGGAACTTGTATTGCTAAAAATAAAACTAAGTCAACAGTTACATTACTCACTACTTCTGGAGTTGTTGAAGTTAAATTTAGAAAAGAATATTTCTCATTATTTGATAAACAAATTTCAGAAAAACAAACTGATGGTACTAAAAAAGTAATGGAAAAAAGCTGGTTTAATCGTGGTAATATGATTGCTGTTCAAGGTATTCGTCAAGGTGATAATTTTATAGCGAAGAAATATGCCAGCTCTGGCGGTCATCAATTATATAAAATTGATAAAATTTTAGATAATGGCGATATTGAATTAAAAGATGAGAGATATAATGGAGGAGCTAATTAATGTATAATATATTAGCATTAATTGGTGAAGCGGGGAGTGGTAAGGATACCATTCTCCGTAAACTAATTGATGATACAAAGCATTATTATAATGGTAAATTACCTCTACATGAAATTATAAGTTATACTTCAAGACCTCCAAGAGAAAAAGAAGTGGATGGTATTAACTACCATTTTATTTCAGCAGAAAAATTTGCTGAAATGATTTTATAGAATCAAATGTTTGAAGCTACTGTTTTTAATGAATGGTGCTATGGCACAGGAATTGAATCAGTCAAAGAAGGTGCTATCAATGTAGGAGTATTTAATCCAGAAGGCGCAGAGATTCTATTACATGATAAACGAGTAAATTTAATTATCGTTTATATCCACGCAGATGATAAAATTCGATTAATTAGACAGTTAAATCGAGAGGCTAACCCGGATATTGATGAAATTATTCGTCGATATAAAACAGATAAACTCGATTTTGAAGATGCTGATGATTTATGTAATTGGTTATATATAAATAATACTCCTGCGGAATTAGAATATATATATAAAGATTTAGCATTGTTCCTGTCTCGATGGCCGGAGCATCTGGACATAACTTATTAATCTATCTACAACAAACACTAAATATAGTGGATATCCTAATTTTTTCCACCATATTTAGTGCGGAGGTTATAAATGTTTTATATAATTAAACGTAATGGCGATGTAATGCCATTTAACAAACAAAAGATTATTGATGCTATTACTAAAGCATTTATCGCTGTCGATGAAAATATTTTTGAATCAGATAGTATTAATAGCATCGCTGATGAAGTAGAATATAGGGCTAGCCATTTCCCTGATGGAAGTGTTAATGTTGAAGATATTCAAAACTGGATTGAAGAAGCATTAATGACATCAGAGCGTCCTGATATTGCTCGTGCCTATATTCGTTATAGATATAAAAAAGAAGTCGCTCGTACTCATTCAACTGAATTTATTACGGCGATTGGTGAAAAAATTCGTGGTGCTAATATCTAGAATCAAAATGCTAATGTTGATGAAGCATCATTTGGTGGACGTATGGGCGAGGCCAATAGTCTCTTAATGAAGCAATATGCTCTTGATTATATTGTTTCCCCTCGGACAAAGCGCAATCATGAAGAGAATATGATTTATACTCATGACCTTGACCATTATGCTGTGGGTGACCATAACTGTTTATCAATTCCATTTGATGATTTGCTTGCTAATGGATTTAATACTCGTCAAACAGATGTGCGTCCAGCAGGTTCAGTAAATACGGCATTTCAATTGGTTGCTGTTATTTTTCAATTACAATCTCTTCAACAGTTTGGTGGAGTAAGTGCCACTCATCTTGATTGGACTATGGTTCCTTATGTTAAAAAGAGTTTTAGAAAACATTTTAAAGCATATTTAACTGATGTTGATGATTACAGTGAAGGTATGGCTCTACAAATTATGAAAGATTGTGAACCTATTGAAATTTCTAATAAAGAATTACAAAGTCAATTTGGTCATCAGAATGCTTATAATTATGCTCTAAAACAAACAGAAAAAGAAATTCATCAAGCAGTTGAAGGTATGTATCATAATTTAAATACTCTTCAAAGTCGTAGTGGTAATCAGCTTCCATTCACTTCTATTAACTATGGAACTTGTACTCTCCCAGAAGGAAGAATGATTACAAAAGCTCTATTAGAAGTATCTCTTGAGGGATTGGGTAAATTACATAAAACTTCTATTTTCCCTTGCGGAATTTTCCAATGTATGAAAGGTGTCAATCGTGAACCAGGTGACCCAAATTATAATTTGTTTAAACTCGCGTTACAATCCACCGCCAAAAGATTATACCCCAACTACGCGAATGTTGATTGGTCCGGAAATGCTGGATATGATATCAATGACCCGCGTACCTATTTTAGTACAATGGGATGCCGAACTGCCAATGGATACGATATTAACGGTTTTGGTTAGTTAAAAGATGGTCGAGGGAATATCTGTCCAGTAACCATTATTATGCCCACTCTAGCAATGATTGCAAAAACTAGAGTAAATAATCTTCTTAGTTTTAAGGTATTGGATGAAGATAATGAAGTAAAAATTAATGAATATATTAGAGTATTTATGAATTTACTTGATGAAAAAATTGCTGAGGCTAAGGATCAATTAATTGAACGTTTTGACTGGATTTGTTCTCAAAGCCCTGCTTCTGCTAAGTTTATGTATGAAAACAATCTAATGGCTGGCTATATTCCAGAAGAAGGAATTAGAAGTGCCCTTAAACATGGAACATTAGCTCTAGGTTAGTTAGGACTAGCAGAAACTTTACAAATTCTTATTGGTACTGACCATACGACTCCAGAGGGAATGGAATTAGCAAAAAGAATTGAATCCTTATTTAAACAGCGTTGCGCGGAATTTAAAGAACAATATAAATTAAACTTTGGTGTTTATTATACTCCCGCGGAAAATCTCTGTTATACCGCAATGAAGAAATTTAAAGCTAAGTATGGCGAAATTCCTAATGTAAGTGATAAAGAATTTTTTACTAATTCAATTCATGTTCCTGTATGGAAAGAAATGAGCCCATTTGATAAAATTGATATTGAGAGCCAATTGACTGGATATAGTAATGCTGGTTGTATTACTTATGTTGAGTTAGATTCTACTGTATCTAATAATTTAACTGCTCTTGAGCAAATTGTAAATTATGCTATGGATAAAGATATTCCTTATTTTGCTGTAAATGTTCCTAATGATACTTGCCTCAAGTGTGGATATACTGGCGAATTTAATGATAAATGTCCAGAGTGCGGTAGTGAAGAAATCCAGCAACTTCGTCGTGTGACCGGCTATTTAACTGGTAATTATAAAACTGCGTTTAATTTAGGAAAGCAAGATGAAGTTGAACACCGAGTCAAACATGTAGGAGTGATGGAATGAGATACGCAGGAATAATTAAAAATGATATTGCTGGGGCTCCTGGAGTATGTGTCTCATTCTTCACTCAAGGATGCGCCAGACATTGTGAAGGATGTTAGAATCCAGAAACTTGGGATTTTAATGGTGGAAAAGAATTTACTACTGATACATTAAATGATATAGTAAATGCTCTTACTGCTAATGGCATACATCGTGATTTTTGTATTATGGGAGGAGAGCCTCTTGCTCCAGAGAATTTATTTCTTGTAGATTTAATTATTGAGCATATTAAAGAAGCTCTTCCTAAAACAAAAATTTTCTTATGGACTGGATATACAATGGATGAATTGGCTTCACGTAGAGAGCCACATCTAAAAAGTATTGTTGATAATGTTGATTGTATTATTGATGGCCCATTTAAAATTGAACAACGAGATATTACCTTACCCATGCGCGGTTCACGTAATCAAAAAGTTTATTATGCTCCATTTGACTTATGGGAAAAAATATGATATAATGTAGAAAATGGAGGATAATAAATGACTAATGGATTAAAATGTATTGGTGTAAAAACCATTGATGAATTAAAATATTCTCCTCAAGTATTTGAAAATGGTGCAGTAGCATATACCGAAGATAAAAAAGTATATTGTTATATGGATGGTAAATGGGAAGAAGTATCAAATTATGGTACTATTGATAAAGTTAATGATACTAAAGCTAAGTTAAATTTAAATTTATATGATTTAAATAAATCTCTAGTACGTTCATTACCAGACCCCGATACAGATACATTAGGAGATTATCAGCAAAAAATTAATAGTTATCATCGCAAGATGAATAATAATTATTATCTTATGCTATGTAGAGATTATAATTATTATACTGTATTCCATTATGAACCAACAATTATTGCTGATTCATTTGGCAAATCTGTATTAGATTGCCTTGCTGATGTTGGTAAAATTAAAACATTAGATTGGAATGAAGAACAGGGCGCCATTGAAATTTGGATGTCTATCAGTGATAATATTTATATGTTCTATTTATTTGGATATGATGTAGGGGTGGTGGATTTTTCGTGAATATGGTATTTTGTAATCTTCAACCATTTGATATGGTTCAATAGGTATATATAGTTAATGAAGAAGGAAAACCTGTTGATAATTTTAGTTGTTCATTTGATAGTATGATTGAAGCTATTCCAGCATTTTGTAAAAACAATAATATTAATACTGTTTATTTGTTTGGTATTACTGATTATGCTATGGAATTAAAAGATAAAATTTTAAATTATTGTAAAACAAATTATAATTATAAAGATTTAAATTTAACTATTTATTAATTATGGAGAATAAAAATAATGGAATATTTAGTAAGTACAACTGAAGTATATAGAGTTGATGATGAAGCCAGTGCCACTTCTCTAATTGAGAAGGCTAAGCATGATAGTATGTATGAACTGGCTAAATATAGTTCTGTAAAAAAGGAAAAGAAACAGAAGGGCGAAATCATTGATGAATGGTATCAAGTTTCATTGACTAAGAAATTTAATGATGAAAAAGACCCTATTTCTGTTGTTAATATTAAATATGGGGAGCAAATTGATTTCTAATGATTAAATTTGAAAGAGTTTCTAAATACCCTGATGCAGTAATTCCCACTCGTAGTACAGTTAATTCCGCGGGATACGATTTTACTGTGGCCGAAGATATTGTAATCCCATCTTATTCTGATCAAATGAGCGAAATGGTTCGATGGGGTAGAACAGGCCATACTTATACTTTAACCGAAATGGCGAGTTTTACTAAAGAATTAAAAATAAAACCTACTCTTGTTCCTACTGGAGTTAAATGCTGTCTTGATGCTGATACATATCTTGAATTATCAGTACGTAGCTCCACCCCACTAAAGCATTGGATTATTCTTGCTAATGGAGTAGGAATTATTGATGCTGACTATTATAATAATCCTGACAATGAAGGACATATTTATTTTCAAGTAATTAATCTTACTCCATTTGATATTCAACTTAAAAAGGGAGACAAGATTGGCCAAGGTATTATTAAACCTTATCTAACAACAGATGATGATAATGCTTTTGGCCAGCGGCTTGGTGGGTTTGGTTCTACTACAAGTAGTCCAGAAGCTAATCAAGCTAGTCTAACTTAATGAATATATTATTTTTAGATTTATCATCTAAATCTACTGGATGGTGTTTATCCTCTGAAAAAGGAGAAATGCTCAAATGGGGATTAATTCCTATTTCAGGAGATAATACTCTTGAACGTATTAAACAAATGACTGATAAAATTGTAGATTTAATAAAAGAAAATAATGTTGGTAAAATAGTTGCAGAAGATGTGCATCCAGAAGCATATGGAAACAAGTCTCATACTGAACGTGTTTTGATGTGGCTTCAAGGGTCTGTGGCCCTAGGTGCCCATAGTGTTGATACTAACATTGATTATGATTTTATTGAATTTATGAATTCATCATCATGGCGAAAATTACTTGGAATGAAGCTCGGCCCAAAAGTAAAACGAGTCGCTCTTAAACAAGCAGATATTGAGTTTGTAAAAAATAAATATGGTATAGTGGCCAATGATGATGTATGTGATGCTATATGTTTATATACTGCATATTTCACTAAACCTCAAGAAGAGTATAATTGGGAATGAGGCCAAAATACAAAAAAAAATAACTCCTTATTTATAAGAACAAATGGATAGAGATTCTTACAGAAAGGAGTTTTTTAAATGCTTGATTTTATCGCCAAATATTGGCTTGAGTTTTTATTTGGTATAATCGCATTAGGGCTTACAGGTTTAGCTAAATATTTTTATAATTTATATAAAAAAGAAAAACAGCGTTTAGAAGATGAAGCTCATGAAAAAATTATTAAAGAATTAAAAAGCAAAATTAGTGATGAGCATAAAACCACAGCTAGTTTATTGCAAACTGAGCGAGATTTATCTAAACAAGAAACCGATAGTTTAAAACAAGAAATTTATAATATAAATGGTAAAATAGATGTTGTGAGTGGTGGCGTTCTATCTATTTAGGGCAAACAATTTAAAGATGATTGTCGTAAATTGTTAAAACCAGACCATGAAATTACTCTCGATGAATTTGAAGAAATCGAGAGCGACCATGAAACCTATAATAAAATGGGTGGGAACCATACCGGAGATAAACTATTCCAAATGGTAGAATAGAAATTTAGAAATAGTTTATCTAATTATAAAGAATAAAAAATAGCCGAGAATTAAATAAAACTTAATTCTCGGCTTATAATAATTTATTCGTCTATTTTATAATAGTATTTTAAAAATTCAGGGCTAAAATCGTAGGCTAACCCTTCTGTAATCAATCCTTCAATTTCACAAATTTCTGCGGAAACACCTTTAATTAATTTCTTAGCTATTTTTAATTGATGAAACGCCATATTTTCTTTGAAGTGCATTGCGGCTTCCTTATAGATGCTCAATGTTTCCTTCTCCCAATCGAGCCAGTGGTAGAGACTCTCTTTACTTAATGATTTAATAGCTCCTTTGGTGACATCCATAGATGTTTTATTATACCATTCTGCTGGGATTAATGTTGTGTTTTCCATTTCAAATTGTGGAATTGAAAAATATATTTTCGCATAACAATCTTTAGTGCATTGAAGAGTTTCTAATTCTTCCTAAGATTGATGACAATGGATTTCTTTTAAACTATCTAAACATAAAAAACGATAGTAGTCAGTCATATTTTCATGATAAACTACTCCCTCTGTTTGACGTTTAATCATAGAAATCATATATTCTTGACAATCCATTCAACTCACCCAACCTTTACAATATCGACTTCAACAGTTGAATAGGTTGTCGCACCAGTGTTAACAAATGTCAAATTGGCATTGTTATTTATAGAACGGCAAGATGGTAATACTTTTACTAATGTAGTAAAATGAACTGTGCCTTGGTCCACTAAACTGGCTATAGCAGCAGGAATGGCAGTTCCATTGTTATAAGCTTGGACTGAAAATGTGTTGCCAGAGCCGGCATTGCCAGTTGCGGTCACCGCAACTAAATAGGTGCCGGTTCGAGTTAAACTAATCGCAGTACTACCTGCAATATGAGAAATACCACAACCACTTTGGAATATATTATTCTGGAGTGGAATAGGATTACCCGTAGCAAGAGTCTAGCTAGTTGTAGAGGTAGTCTTTAAAATTGGATTAGAGCAATTTGAACAAGTACTCATTCGTATGAACTCCTTTCTTAGTTAGAATAGAGGGAGGATATTTCCTCCCTCAATAAATTAATTACCGCAGGCGCTGCATCCACTAAATGCATTATACATACTATTTGCGGTGTAAGGACTGCAAGTAATATATGCAGGAGTAGGATAAGGACGTAAAGTGTTCAGTAAATCAGTAGTCTGATTCATGTTCTGAATTGTTAAGTTGGCAGACTGTAATTCAGTACGCAGACTCTCAATCTTATCGGTAGTTAAATAATCAAGAATACGCTGGACACCAGCATTTTGATTAGTTAAGATATCACGAGTATTTAAGTTGTTGGTATTTACAATATCACAAGTATTTTTAGCATTCTCATATCTCACAGCGTCAATATTGCGATTAGTTGTGCAACAACATTCTTGCTGAGCGAAACGATTATCGTTTAACCCTTTCATTGTTTCATATTGAATATTACCCCAGCGATTAGCTGCATCACGCTCAAATGCACTTACTTCGGTGAGAATCATATCTTGGTTGCGGAACATATCTTGACGGCCTAGACCATCAGCTAATTCAGCGCGAGTTAAAGCGCCCTGAGTAGCAGAACCGCCGCTAAATAGTCCACCACCGCCCCAAGCCAGGAGGAAGAATAAGAAGAATACCCAAGTCCAAGTGCCGCCAAAACCATTATCGTCGCGGTCGCCCTGAGTCATTGCCATAATATCAGCAGGAGATAATCCGTTTTCAGTTAGAGCCATAATTTTTACATTCCTTTCTAATTATATTGAGATTGGAAGATAGAATAAGCTTCATCAAAATTAATTCCCTTTTCCTTGCAGATATTGCGTGCGATTTGAATAATCTCTGCTTCTGATTTTCCTTGAGCCATTCTTTGTGCCTATTGGAATAAGGGATTAGAATTTAAATTCTGTAGCATCGCCATTGGATTCATCATTTGGTTTGGATTCATCTGCGTTAGCTCCTTTCAGTTTATTAATTTCATTAACTAGAATTGTGACTGTCTTTTCAAATTCTTCTTTGCTTACATAAGAAGCGTCAGATGGTGTTGCTTCTGGCTATGCTGTTGGAGGAGGAGTAGCTTTTAATTCATACATATTTAATGAAGCTGTTCCATCTAAATTGATTTGTTTTGTGTAGATACGTCGGTTTGCCAAGTCTGGAAAATAGAAAACCGACCCGTCAAAATCAATACCTGTTGCTCGAACTTCTTCAAGACTAGAGACCGGCCGACCTTTTAATCCTTGAAGTTGTTGAGTATATTGGTTAGTAGGCATATAACGATTCAGGTAGGGATTTTGAGATTGAGGATAATAGTTATAACTGTTTGGATACATTTTCTAGAAAATACCTCGCTTTCCAATTTTTTTACAGCAAAGTAAAAAATTTTACAGTGGTGTAAAAAATTTTACTGAGCTCCTCCATTATATAATGTAAATTGAGATGGACCAACTAACGATTTTTGCCTGGTTATTTTCAGTAAATCTATCTAAAATATTTTTTATATTAAATAGGAATTGACATTTATTGACTTTTCCAAAAATTTATTTTATAATACAGAAAAATGGAAGAGGAGGAAAATTTATGGATTGGCTAGAAATGCTACAACAAATTTTCAATATTCTTATTGTCCCAGTATTAACAGCTGTCTCTCTATTCTTGGTTCGTTTTATTCAGTCTAAAACTAATGAGTTGAAGGCTAAAACCAATGATGAAACTCTTCAAAAATATATGGACATGCTTAATAAAACAATTACTGATTGTGTATTAGCAACAAATCAAACATATGTTGAAAGTCTGAAGGGTCAAAATGCATTTGATAAAAATGCTCAATTGGAAGCATTCAAAAAGACTTATGACGCCGTAATGGGTATTCTAACTGAAGATGCTAAAGAGTATCTTGAGGAAGCCCTCGGTGATTTGAGTGGATATATTACCACTAAAATCGAGTCTGAGGTTAATACAAATAAAGCTCAACCTAAAAAGGCCGAAGATTAATTGATTATCTGTTTGTGCGGGAGCACTAGGTTTAAAGAGTCCTTCGAGAAATTAGGAGCAATCCTGTCTCTCGAAGGACATATTGTTTTATCTCCTAAAGTATTTGCTCATGCAGATAATATTGTATTACCATCAGACACAGAAACTAGATTATTAAATTCTAGTAAAAATAAAATTAATATGGCTGATGCCGTTTATTTTATTACTGGAGAAAATGAATATATTGGAACAACTGGCTATCAAGAAATTTGTTATGCTAGAAAATTAAATAAACCAATTACATATTTCTCAAATGAAAAAATTGATGAATATAGTTATAAAGTTATTCAATAGTATGTAAATAATGCAATGGAGCAAACAAAAAATGGCGATTAAGAAAAAACATTACAAGTTTTCTTAATCGCCATTTTTTTTATTTATAAATTAAAATACTTTAATCCATACCCGTCCATTAACTTTAACTTTTCCAGTTCCCCATTCTTCATAATCAGGGACAGCAGAAATTGTACCAATCGCACAATAGCCTTTATCTCTATATTCTTCATCAGTCATAATAGAAACAGTTCCATTAGGACCAGAGCATACTGGACGTCCAATATTCTTTTTAAATTCTTCACGAGACTCATATGGATAAGCTAGAACACGTCCGCTCACTGCTATTGGAGTTTTAGCTTGTTCAGTTTCACCAATAGAAAAACCAAATGTGTCAGATGTAATATTCGCGCCTGGTATTAAGCGTTCAGTTGATGTAGTAAGGGTATCATTACCAACTTCAATTACGCATTTACCTGGCTCGATAGTGTCTGCTTCACGACATTCAGCGTAGTCATTCCATACTGCGCCCCAAACTGCTGAAGCATGTAAACTAGCATCTGGCCCTAACCATATTTGAGCTGCTTGATTTGTACCAGCGTTATAATTAGAGTCTGGAACATAATTAAAGTACATTCTATCATTGGTATATACTCCATTTTCCCAACTACCATTGGTTGTTTTCATTGATGTTATAGCATTATATCCACTATAACTAGAAATTTTAACTACAGCTGAATCACGGCCTGCTACCCAAGTGGTTGAAAGACCAGGCATTATAACATTTCCATTAAACTAAGCAGCTTTAATAATACCTAATCCACCACTAGTACCATTTCCAAATATTAATGTATCTTTAGTTGCTCCGCCAGAAGGAGTTCTAAAGTTAAGCCATATATTAGAATTATCAGTATAAGAGGTTTTTAAATTAATTTCATTTAAACCCTATAGTATTAAATAACAACTATCATCTGACGTAAATCCATTGGCAGCATTAACGCTTCCATTAAAAGTCCATTTCTACTAGTAATCATCTATCCATTTATAATCTGAAGTATCAACAGCTCCAAAATATATTTCATCAGAATTATTACGACTTCCAATTCCAGTTAAATAAGAACCAGGCTTATCAAAAACATAAGCTGGAAAATTCTTATTTGATGCATATACATATGAAAAAATTGGAGCATTAGTAACTTTTAACAATCCAGTCATTGTATCGCCAGATTTTTTTACATAGTTAGAATCATGATTATGATTTCCAGCTGCTACTTGGTTCGCTTCAGCCCCAATATCATTAGTAGTTAAAATCTATTTATATGACATAACTAGTACTCACCCCTTAATCTATCCATAAATATAATTTCTTGTCGGTGGTACTATATAGTACTCTGCTATCTTTAGGAGTTGAATTTGTTATAGAGGTAGAAACTTCTTTTATTAATTCATCGCTCCAGGTTGCTGTGCCATTAGATTGCCAGCGTAAAATCTATTTTGAATTTCCTCCAGCTGGAATATGTTTATATCCAGATGATGTTGGATGAGTATAAACAGTATCTGTAAATTTAGCATTAGATGGAACAGATGCTCCAAGAGTGAATCCAGAATCTTTAATTATTTTACCATTAGCCCCATTAAATACAGCAACGCGATTATTAACCGCACTAGTTGGTCCAATTACTGCACCATCAATATTTGTTTGTGCTACTGTCCAATGAGTATTATTCGCTGATAATCCATCAGTAACACAAATAACTAAATCTCCTATTTCACAGACCTATCCAGCATAAGTTCCCGCTTTATTAACACGGTAAGTCCAACCTGTCTCATGAGTATTTGGTAAACTATGAGTATCATCAAGAATACCTTTAAATATCATAGCATCATTCGCGCTCAATATTTTATCAACATACTATTTAGTTGCTAATTCTAAATTGTCAATTGGGTCTTTAGCCACTTTAATACCTTTACCAGCGGTAATTTCAATAGCATGTCCTGTCCCATTAGTATTATCAATAACAATACCACGACCAGCGCCAGTATTAGAAATTAAAATTTCATCTTTTCCAACTACATTAGGAATAACTAAAGAACCATTCTTAATACCAATCTAAGTATATTTAGCTTCAATTAAATTTTTTGTAGCATCTTTTAAACTAAATGCTAAAATAGGATATACAATATTGTCATCTGTTGGCATTGATGATGCTTTTAAAACATCACTAGTGTAAGCGTTTAACGGAATACGATTAGTTCCTATTACCGCTTTTGTTGTTGAAGTACCATCACCAGCAATATCAATATAAAACTTGCCATCATCTGTAGTAAAATAAGCAAATCCTTCTTTAGCATTCGGGACATTAGTCATTAAATTTTTAGCCAAGCCCTTATTTACTTTAAATAAAGCCATCGTTATAAACTCCCTTCTCTGAAAAAAAGTTTAAAATAAAAATAAAAAAATGGGAAAGTCCATAGTAAGACTTTCCCATAAAAATAAACAAAATTGCAATATTTTGAAAGGTATCTTACTCTTTCATATATATATTTTTGAAAGAGTTAGTTATCTATTTGATTTATTTTGTCCTTTTGTTTTTGCACTAGGTTTAATAACATATTATATTCATTTTCATCAATAAATTTTAAACATTCTTCTTTTGGAAGATTTAATTCAAATACTTCGTTAGTATTTGCTATATCATAAAATTTATTCCAATAATAAACATTCGCTAATACACGAGCTTTATGCATAGGACAAATATATGTGCATCGTTTATTTGCAGTACCATATAATTGATAATTCCATCCAGAACACCATGCGCAGCCAGAAGCAATTGGGCAATTGAGACATTCTTGAGTTGATTGTGATTGTCGTGTGATACTTTTTAATGTTGTTAAATTTTCATGATAAATTTTTTTATTATCTTCTGTATTATCTTTAGGATAAATAGAGCCAATTATAATAGGTTTTTGGTCTTTTCCCAAAGAAGACTCCATATATCTGATGCAAGGATAAATTTTTCCTTGATAATCAAAACTTAACATTGCTCCTGTACCACCGCACCAATTAGCAGTTTCATTATTTTCTAATGGCTGTCCAATAGATTCTTCAAAAATTGAATTAATAATACTTTTATCCTATTGATTAATCTTTAGTAATTTATCAGACATTTTTTTTAATTCTTGATAATATATTGAAGCTTCTTGATCAGTCCACTAAGCTTCAAATACTGGATTCATAAAAATATCAGTCGCTCCAGCTTCATTAACAAAAAAATCAACTAATTTATTAATTTCTAATAAATTCTATGGAGCAATAGTAGCTTTTGTAGTTCTAATCTAATCAAAATGTTCATTATGATATTTTAATGCAGCGTAAGCATCCTTAAAATTTCCTGTGCCATCAAAATATCTTCTACATCTATCATGAATATCTTCTGGGCCATCTAAAGTAATACCAAAAGAAAGGAAACCATTAAAACGATTTAAAAAACTTTGCACTTTTGGATCAAAATAATATTTCCCATTCGAAATCATAGATAAACGAAATGTTCTTAACCAAGGATGATTATGTTTTAAACAATAATTTAAAAAGTGAGTGCAAGCCGCATCAATTGCTTCGATATTCATTAAAGGTTCCCCTCCAATAAATTCTAAAGTAATTCCTACTGTGTTTTTATTAATTAAATTATTAGGATCATCTTTTTCATATAAGTTAAATAAATAATCGATAATTTGAATGGCTGTTTTAGGAGTCATATAATGTTTATTTTTATTCCCCTAATAACAATAAGTACAATTACAACAACAATCATCTGTTACTTGTAAAGTAACTGATGGACATAAATAATTGATTGGATTGGAAGTTTTACGATATAATTTCTCAATAATTGTTGCATGATCTTGAATTCGTTCTCTTTTAATCATCTGTACTATACTCAATAATATTTTTATCAAAATCAAAATAATAATGACAATATTTATCAAAAGGATTATATAAATCAGCAATTTGCTATTTATATATTTCCAATTCTGTAAATCGAGATTTTGTATCATTATTATAATCTTGCAACAATTCTTTATTTATACCATTTTGGCTCATTAAATATCCTAAAATATTTAAATTAGACTAATATTCAAACCATAAACGTTGAACTTCTACCATAAGATTTTCAGGAATTTGAATTGATTTATTCATTATAAAATTATCTCTTTCTTTTTAATTAAAATTTATTAAATTATTTTGAAGAACCTTTTGTTCCAGTATTGCAAATTACCCAACAAGTTCCTTTACAATTACTCGCATTACAACTTGACTAACAAGTTCTACCACTACAACTCCCAAAGCATCCACCTTTACATTGGTATCCTGAACAAGTGCCTCGACATCCATCTCCATCTGAGCATCGTGTATTACATCCACCACTACACCCTCCACTAGCACAACTAGAACATCCAGTACCTCCACCTCCTGATGGGGGAGGTGGAGGATCAACGGGAGTTTGACCATCTCCTGCATCACAACTAGTTTGACAAGTGCGGCCAGAACATGACCCTGAGCAACGTCCTACACACGATCCTGAACATCCAGTGGCACAAAGAGTAACACACATCCCAGTACACAATGATAAACAATTACTTTTACTAATATCTAATTTATTCTAATTTACTTCTTGTTGACAAGTTTGTAAAAAAGAAACTAATTCTTTTAAATTGGGAATAGGTTCATCTTTGACAAAAGATGAAGTCTCTTTTGTGTCACTATTATATTTATTATTAAATCCTAATTTGGTAGGATTAATAGCCTGCATTGGAGTTAAAATTTTATTAAAATAATCAATTATAACTTTTTCATCACTGGTAGTTGCATCATTTTGTGAATTAGTATAATCATATAATGCTCCTCCATATTTAGAAATATTTTCATTATAAATTCTACGTAATAATTCCGCTCTTACTTCAGATTTTAACTAAATTAAATCTTTTTTTGAAATTTTTTCTCCAGCAAATAAAGAAGAAAAATCAGACATATTTATATAATTC